>Ga0316605_10000663_pt1 | contig 22641 bp, 19 predicted proteins | sample OWC_soil_day20_n_FD_207666 | JGI IMG/M metagenome (GOLD analysis project Ga0316605, IMG submission 207666) | Wetland soil microbial communities from Old Woman Creek delta, Ohio, United States - OWC_soil_day20_noCT | ecosystem: Environmental > Terrestrial > Soil > Wetlands | place: USA: Ohio...
CGGCAGGCGCACATGTAGCAGGTGGTTTTCTTGACTTCCGTGACGGGTGGTGCATTCATTGGCGAGTCTCTTGGGGAGGGGCAGCAAACTACATTAGAATTTGACGATATTCTCCCAGTCATCGCAGTGCAGCAACAACGGAATTCTTTTTATTTAGCCATAAGAACGTGGTCAGAGGTCAATTCATGAACAACCCTACAACGAGCATTGCCGATTTCACCGAGTCCGAGCGCAAGCTGGTCAGCCACACGCTATTCGAGCGTTACGGCCGGCTGATCGGCATCCAGAGCGCCGATGCGGAGATCGAACTGATCCCGGAAAGCGGTGACCTGATTACCTGTCCGGCACTCTATTGGGAAGACGGCAGTGCCAACTTCGTCATTTTCAAAACCGGCGCCAGCCAGTTTCGTTGTCAGTTCTTCTATGTCGATGCCGAGCAATATGGCACCGGCCGCGACAGCTACGACAATCTGGGCGACTGCGTCGTCACCCTGCTTCAGGTCCAGACCGAGCACGAGAAGAGCCTCAAGGCTCTGCGCTCCAGCCTGATATCCGCCGCCCAGGACAACGACGACCCGATGCTGCCGGTCATCGTGCAGTGAAGGTCTGCATCGTCTCCGACAGCCATGATCGCGGCCCGGAACTGGCGCGGGCCGTGGAGCAGGCCAAAGCCCTCGGTGCCGAGGCGGTAATCCACTGCGGCGACGTGATCGGCGGCAACACTCTGCGCGCCTCCATCGCGCTGGGCCTGCCGATCCATGCCGTCCATGGCAACAACCTCGGCGACCCGGTGGCCATCGCGCGGCTGGCCCACAACTCCAAGGGCATCCTTGCCTACCACGGCCACGACGCCATGCTTGAACTCGGTGGGCGACGCATTTTCGTCACCCACTACCCGCACTACGGCGAAGCCATGGCCTGCACAGGTGACTGGGACCTGGTCTGCTGCGGCCACAGCCACGAGCCGCTGATCGCCCAACGCCCCAACGTCAAAGGAGGACAAACCTGGCTGGTGAATCCGGGCACTGTGGCCGGCCTTGGCGCGCCTGCGGCCACCTGGATTATCGGCGACCTCGCTGAGTGGCGCTTCGAGCTTAAGACGCTCTAAAGAGACTCTTGCCTGCGGCAAGGAACCCGCTCAGGGTTTCCGCATCCACGGCCGGGCTGAACAGGAAACCCTGCATCCAGTCGCAGCCCAGGGAACGCAGGAAGGCGAGTTGGGCTGGCGTCTCGACGCCTTCCGCCACCACTTGCAGGTTCAAGCTCTTGGCGAGAGCAATCACCGCCTGGGTGATCGCCATGTCGTTGCTGTCGTGGGGAATGTCGGCAACGAAGGAACGGTCGATCTTGAGCTTGTCGATAGGCAGTCGCTTCAAATAGGCGAGGCTGGAATAGCCGGTGCCGAAGTCATCCACCGAAATGGAAACCCCCAGGGACTGCAACTCGCGCAGCACGTTGGTCGCCTGATCCGGCCGCTCCATCACCATGCTTTCGGTAAGCTCCAGGTCCAGCGCCTGGGCCGACAGGCCGCTGGCCGTCAGGGCGCCACGCACCAGCCCCGGCAGATCGCGCTGACGGAACTGCCGCGCCGACAGGTTCACTGAAATCTTCAGCTCATGGCCCTGATCGTGCCAGCGTTTCGCTTGCCGGCAAGCCTCTTCCAGCACCCAGGCGCCGATGCGCACGATCTCGCCGATCTCTTCGGCGAGAGGGATGAAGCTGGCCGGTGAAATCATGCCCATGTCCGGATGGCGCCAGCGCAACAGGGCCTCGACGCCGACAATGCGACCCGAAGCCAGATCCACCTGCGGCTGGTAGTGAAGCTCGAATTCATGCCGATCCAAGGCCTTGCGCAGACTGGCTTCGAGAATCAGATGCTCAAGGGATTGCTGGTTCAGCTCGTCGGAATAGAACTGGTAGCGACTGCCACCCTCGGTCTTGACGTGGCGCTTGGCGGTATCGGCGCAGCGTAGAACGGCCTCCGGCGTTTCTCCGTCCTGAGGAAAGACGCTGATGCCAATACTGACGCCGGTGGAAATGTTCTGGCCACCCACAGTGATGTGGTCGTTGAAGGCCGCGCAAATCTTCTCCGCCACCATGCCGGCATCGGCGGGACTGCTGAGGTCATCGAGGATGATGACAAATTCGTCGCTGACATAGCGCGCCAGGGTATCGCCGGGGCGGATGCAGGCGCCAATGCGCGTCGCCACCACCTTCAGCAGGGCATCCCCCGCCTCGTGGCCGAGGGTGTCGTTGATCTTGCCGAGGCGGTCGATGTCCGCCAGCATCAGCGCCGCGTAGCCACCGCGCCGCTTGGCGCTGCTGATGTTCTGGCGCAGCCGGTCTTCCATCAGCATGCGATTGGGCAGGCCGGTGAGTGAATCGAAGTAGGACAGGCGTTCGATCTGCTGCTGGGACTGCTTGCGCTCGGTCAGATCGGAACAGATGCCGATGTAATTCAGCACCTCCCCATTCGCACCTCGCACTGCCGTCACCGACAGCCAGGAGTGGTAGGGCGTTGAATTCTTGCGCCGGTTGAGGATCTCGCCCTCCCAATGATCGCAATCCTTTAGCGCCTGCCACATGGCGTGATAGAACTCGGGGCCATGCAAGCCGGCAGTCATCAGGGAGGGATTGCGGCCCAGCAGTTCTTCCTCGGCATAGCCGGTTATGCGCTGATAGGCCTTGTTGACCCGGATGATGTTGGCGGCGACATCGGTGACGAGAATGCCTTCCCGAGCACAATCGAAAACGCGGGACGACAACCCGAGTTCACCTTCCAGGCGAAAGCGCTCGGTCATGTCGCGCACCAGGGCGCAAACCAGCGGCTCCCCGCCATCCAGGCGAATCAGGGACAAACGTGCCTCCACCGGGTAGCGGCTGCCATCCTTGCGCCGATGCAAACCGCTGACCAAAGCCGTCTGTCCGAGCCGGAGTTGCGCCCAGATGCCATGCTTGCCGGCGGCGATGGCCTCTGGGGACAAATCGGCGACAGTCAGCTTTATCAGCTCATCTTCCGTGTATCCGCTCTCCTCCACCGCCCGGTGATTCACGGCGACGATGCGCCCATTCATGTCGTGCAGAAATAGGCTGTCGCCAACACCATCGAGAATGGTGCGCAAACGAGCCAATTCCTGCCTTGACAGAACAACGCCACCTTCCACGGAATCCACCGAAAGTAATAGAAAGAAGCATTGTGGCGATTCGGCGACGCCTACGCAACGGGGAATTGGTTTTTTCTATGAACTGATTCAAACATTTATAACAAGCGTCTGATCTAGCGCAACTTTCGGTGTTGCGACGCACGGTAGAATCCGCGCCTTCGTTTCCCCCTCTTTAGATCTATCCTTACCGGAGGCTCGATGACGGCTTCAATCGCAACCAGCCAGACCATCCTGGTCGTCGGCGGCGGCATCTCGGGCATGAGTGCTGCCCTAGAAGCAGCCGAATGCGGCAAACAGGTAATCTTGGCGGAAAAAACCCCGACCTTGGGCGGCCGCACGGCCCAGCTTTACCGCTACTTCCCCAAGATGTGCCACCCCACCTGCGGCCTGGAAATCAACCTGCGCCGCATCAAGGGCAACCGCAACGTGCGCACCATGACGATGACCGAAGTGGTGGCCGTTTCCGGCAGCCGCGGCGACTACACCGTCACCCTCAAGGTCAAGCCGCGCTACGTCACCGAAAACTGCACCGCCTGCGGCGACTGTGAAAAGGCCGTCAGCGCCGAAGTGCCGGACGCCTTCAACTACGGTCTATCCAAGGTCAAGGCCGCGCACCTGCCCCACGCCATGGCCTATCCCCAGCGTTATGTGGTGGATGCCTCCATCGTCGGCACCCCCGAGGGTGAAAAGGCCAAGGCCGCCTGCAAGGCCGGCGCCGTTGATCTCGACATGAAGGAAGAAACGGTCGAAATCAAGGTCGGCGCCGTGGTCTGGGCCACCGGCTGGCGTCCCTTCGATGCCGCCAAGATTCAGCCCTACGGCTACGATCGCATCGCCAACGTCGTCACCAGCGTCGAGTTCGAGCGCATGGCCGACCCCAAGGGCCCCACCGGCGGCAAGCTGCTGCGTCCTTCCGACGGCCAGCCGGCAAAGAACATCGCCTTCATCCAGTGCGCCGGCTCCCGCGACGAGAACTACCTGCGTCACTGCTCGCGCATCTGCTGCATGGCCTCCCTCAAGCAGACCCAGTATGTGCGTGAAGCCTGCGGCGACGAAGGCAAGTCCACCGTCTACTACATCGACATCCGCGCCATCGACCGCTTCGAGGACTTCTACGCCGCGGTGTGGAACGACCCCACCGTCAGCTTCGTCAAGTCCAAGGTCGCCCGCATCGCCGTCAATGAAGCCAACGGCAGCCCGATCCTCCACGGCGTCGATACCGAAGGCTACAAGCGCTACGCCACCGAGCACGATCTGGTGGTGCTGGCGGTGGGCATGGAACCCGAAGTCACCGGCGTCAAACTGCCGGACGACATCATCATGGATTCCTCCAACTTCATCGAAGGCAGCAAGGATGGCGGCATGTTCGGCGCCGGCGCCGCTTCCAGCCCCCTGGATGTGAATCGTGCCGTGCAAAGCGCCACTGCCGCGTCCCTGCGGGCGATTCAAGTGATCCACAAAACCGCATCAACGGAGGCTGCATAAATGGCCGACAATAAATTTGCCGCGTACATCTGCTCCGGATGCGGCATCGGCGACGTCCTCGACGTGCCGGCCATGGAGAAGATCGCCACCAAGGAAGGCAAGATGCAGGTGGTGAAGAGCCACCCCTTCCTGTGCAATGAAGAAGGCGTCGCCCTGATTCAGAACGACATCGCCAACGAAGGCGTAACCCACGTCTGCATCGCCGCCTGCTCGCGCCGTGCCAAGGTTGAAGCCTTCCACTTCCCCACCGTCGCCCTCTCCCGCGCCAATCTGCGCGAAGGCGTGATCTGGGTCGTGGCCGAAGGCGACAAGCACGACGAAGTACGCCAGGAAATGGCCGAAGACTACGTGCGCATGGGCTGTGCCGAAGTGAAGAAGATGAGCCTGCCCGCCGGCAACCCGGCCAAGGACGCGATGAACAAGCGCATCCTCGTCGTCGGTGGCGGCATGTCCGGCATGACGGCGGCGCTTGCCGCCGCCGATGCCGGCTACGGCGTGGTGCTGGTGGAAAAGACCGGCGCCCTCGGCGGCATGGCAGCCAAGCTGATGAAGCGCGTTCCCTTCAGCGGCGCCTATTCCGAAGCCCAGCCCACCGGCGTCGAAGAACTGGCGGCCAAGGTTTCCAGTCATCCCAAGATCACCGTGCATCTGAACTCCACCGTTACCGACACCTCCGGCGCCCCCGGTCGTTTCGTCGCCAAGGTGGCGCAAGAGAGCGGTGCGGTCACCGAAGAGCCCGTGGGCGCCATCGTCCAGGCCTCCGGTTTCACCCCCTACGACCTGAACAAGCTCACCGAACTCGGCGGCGGTCAGGCCAACGTGGTGGACCAAGTCGGCCTCGAAGCCCTCGCCAAGGCTGCCAACGGCGGCGCCATCAAGCGCGCCGACGGCAAGGAAGTGAAGTCCGTGGTCTTCGTCCAGTGCGCCGGCCAACGCGGCCATGGCGGTAACGGCAGCGGTGAGCACCTCGAATACTGCTCCGGCCACTGCTGCGGCACCAGCATCAAGCAGGCCATGTACTTCAAGGACGCCAATCCGGAAGTCGACACCGTGGTCATGTACCAGGACCTGCGCGTTCCCGGCATGGGCGAAGACTTCTACCGCTCGGCCCAGAACAAGGGTGTGCTGTTCACCAAGGGCAAGGTCAACAAGGTCACGGGCGGCGACGCCTGCAAGGTCGAGTTCAAGGATCTGATCCTCGACGAAGACACCTTCGCCGACGCCGATCTGGTGGTGCTCGCCACCGGTCAGGTGCCAAATGCCGGCGTCAATCTCGACGCCTGGACCGCCACCGTGACCCTGGCCGAAGGTGGCGACGATGCCGCCAAGGCGCAGAAGATCGAGATGCAGAAGACCTCGGTGCTGAACCTGAACTACCGTCAGGGGCCGGACATGCCCCAGTTCAAGTACGGGTTCGCCGACAGCCACTTCATCTGCTTCCCCTACGAGACGCGCCGCACCGGCATCTACGCCGCCGGCCCGACGCGTCGCCCGATGGACATGTTCCAGGCCCAGGAAGACGCCACCGGCGCCGCCCTGAAGGCGATTCAGGCGGTAGAAAACGCAGCAGTCGGCCGCGCCGCCCATCCCCGCGCTGGCGACCTGTCCTTCCCCAAGGCCCGTCTCGAAGGCTGCACCCAGTGCAAGCGCTGTACCGTCGAGTGCCCCTTCGGCGCTATCGACGAGGACGAGCGTCGCTTCCCGCTGTTCAACGAAGAGCGCTGCCGCCGTTGCGGCACCTGCATGGGCGCCTGCCCGGTGCGCGTGATCTCCTTCGAAAACTACTCTTGCGACACCGTCGGCAGCCAGATCAAGGCCGTCAATGTGCCGGACGAGTTTGAAGAGAAGCCGCGCATCCTGATCCTCGCCTGCGAAAACGACGCCTACCCGGCCCTCGACATGGCCGGTCTCTCGCGCATGAACCATTCCGCCTTCGTGCGCATCATCCCGGTGCGTTGCCTGGGTTCGGTGAACACCATCTGGATCACCGACTCCCTCAACTCCGGCTACGACGGTGTGATGATGATGGGTTGCAAGAAGGGCGACGACTACCAGTGCCACTTCGTCAAGGGTTCCGAACTTGCCCACTACCGCATGAGCAAGATCGGCGACACCCTGACCCAGCTGGGTCTGGAGCCGGAGCGGGTCGTCACCCACGAGGTCGCCATCACCGACAACAGTCGCGTGGTCAAGCTAATCAACGATTACGTCGAGCAAATCAACGGCATCGGTCTTTCGCCCATGAAGGGCTTCGGCTGATCGAGGAGACGACACCATGAGCGATTTGAATACACAAGCCGTGAGCCGCTACAAGAACAACTTCCTCAAGGAAGTCGAGTCCAATGTAGAAGATGGCCACTGGGTCAAGATGTGCATGCAGTGCGGCGTCTGCGCCGGCTCCTGTCCGCTGGGCAATGCCTGGGAACACACGCCGCAGAAGATTTTCATGATGATCCGCGCCGGCAAGCGTGAGCAGGTGCTGTCGTCCGACTCCATGTGGATGTGCACCTCCTGCTACAACTGCATCGTGCGCTGCCCGCGCAAGCTGCCGATCACCCACATCATGCACGGCCTCGCCAACTACGCCAACCGCCTCGGCCTCGCCCCCAAGGGCCAGCCGACGCGGGACATCGCGAAGATTTTCTGGGACAACATCGTCAAGACCGGGCGCGTGAACGAACTCAAGTTCTCCCTCGCCATGTACTTCAAGGACGGCTTCGGCCAAGGCGTCAAGAACGCCATGGCGATGCAGGGCGTCGGCCTCGGTCTGGTCAAGGCCAAGCGTCTCAACCCGATGGAAATCCTCGGTGGGCATAGCTGTGCCGACAAGAGCGGCATCCAGAAAATGGTCGCCAAGGCGCTGGAAATCGAAGACCGCCGCAAGGGCCTGGCCCAATAAGCGGAGCGGAGAAAATACATGGCTAAGAAAGAATACGCGTTCTACCCCGGCTGCTCTTCCCAGAAGAAGGCCTCCGCCGACAACTTCCTGCGCTCCATCGACAAGGTGTGCCAGAAGCTCGACGTGCAGCTCAACGAGATCCCCGACTGGAACTGCTGCGGCGCCTCCATCGGCTACGGCGAAGGCGGCGAACTGCCGCGTCTGGTGCTCTCCGCCCGCAACCTGGCCCTGGCCGAGCAGAAGCTGCCGGGCCAGGACATGGTCTCCGTCTGCCCCGCCTGCTGGCTTGCCAGCCGCGAGACCGCCGAGCGCCTCAACGAAGTCGACAGCCTGATGGCCGAGACCAACGAAGCCCTCAAGGAAGCCGGCCTCAACCTCAAGGGTGAGGTCAAGGCCCGTCACTTCGTCGAAGTCCTGATCGAGGACATCGGCTGGGATGCCATGAAGGCCCAGGTCACCAAGCCCCTCGACGGCATGAAGATCGCCGGCTATGTCGGCTGCCAGACCAACCGTCCTTTCGGCATCGTCGGCGAGTCCTTCGAGAACCCCAAGTACCTGGACAAGATGGTCGAAATGGTCGGCGCCGAAGCCGTGCCCTACGACCAGAAGGTCACCTGCTGCGGCGGCGCCCTCGCCTTCTCCGAGCCGGAAAAGGCCCAGAAGCAGATCCGCGACATCGTCGAATCCGCCTATGACCACGGCGCCGAGATGATCGTCACGCCCTGCCAGCTATGCCAGGCCAACGTCGAAATCTACCAGTCGGAAATCAACAAGAAGCACGGCACCAAGCTCAACATGCCGGTGGTGTACTACTCGCAGTTGATGACCGTCGCCTACGGCGGCAGCGCGGCCGACGCCGGCCTCGATGGCCAACTGATCAAGGCCGACAAGCTGGTACAAAAAGCGGGCTGATTCGCTCAAGCCCAAACGAAACGGCGCCCGGAGCAATCCCGGCGCCGTTTTTTTGTTGCCACTTCCATCGCCAGCTCGCGATCGACTATGCTGGCACCACCAAACCTCCAATCCCGGTCATGAGTAACCCCACGCCTGCCTCCATTCCGCTGCGCGCCGAGACGCTGGAGATTCTGCGGCTGATGGGCGAGTGCGTGCCGATCCTGATGCTCACCGGCGGCGATGGCGACCAGGGCTTTGGCACCCGCTGGACCCTGCACGGCCAGCAGATTCAGCCCGGCATCGCCCGCTACCTGATGGAGGCGGGCTATATCGCCGAGACCGGAGTGACGGAGTTTGGCGCCCGCAAGCTTAGCCTGACCCCGGCCGGCATCGAATTCCGCACTGCGGGGCAACGCTGGTGGGCGGGACTCGGCTTCCTTGAGCGACTCCGGGCCAAGGTGTTCGGCTGAATCCTTGGAAACAGCGCCCCTCTCTGGACGCGCCTATTGACGGGCATCTCTACCTTGCCACCTTCGCAGCCGCCCGTGGATGCGGCCTCCAGGCCTGGCCGCCCCAGGATGCCCATTCCATGCGGCTGCCACGGCAGGATGAGGAGGAGGATGGAATTTACTACGCCCACTCAACCGAGTGATTCCAGGTTTATGCAGCCTCGGGACGTTCAGGAAACGTCGTGCACACGGATTGAATTGCGCCCGGCCTCCTTGGCCCGGTACATAGCCATGTCGGCATGTTTGGAGAGGGTCAGCAGATCGCTGCCGTGTTCCGGATAAATGGCAATGCCGGTGCTGGCCGAGATGATGATCTCGCGGCCCTCAAGGTCGCAGGGCTGGGCCACGGCGGCGCGCACCTTTTCGGCCACGGCGATGGCGTCTTCTGCGTGTTGCACCTGGCGCAGCAGGATCACGAACTCGTCGCCACCGATGCGGGCGACCGTGTCGGACTCGCGCACGGCAGTCTCGATGCGCCCGGCAATGCACCTGAGCAATTGGTCACCGACGCCGTGGCCGAAGTCGTCATTCACCGGCTTGAAGTTGTCGAGGTCGATGAACATGACGGCAAACCGGGTCTGGTCGCGGCGGGCGGCGGCCAGGGCCTGCTCGACCCGGTCGTTGAACAGCAGGCGATTGGGCAGGCCGGTGAGGGCGTCGTGCTGCGCCAGACGCTTTAGCTCATCGCGGCTTTGCTGCAATTCGGCCATCTGACCGTCGATCTGCTGGCGCATACGCTGGAAGCTGCGGGCAAGGACGCCAATCTCGTCGCTACGCCACACTGGCAGTTCGGCGCCGCGTCCGCCGGCGCCAAAGCGGTCCACCGCACGGCTCATGAGGTTTATCGGGCGGGTAACGGTGCGCGCCAGGACGACGGCGACCACGACACCACCAAGGGCGAGGAGGATCACGATCTGCAACATCGCCACCCCGAGCCGGTCGGCCTGGGCCACGGCAGTTGCCAGGGGCTGGGCGAGGCCGAGCACATACCGGTTGCCATCCGACGCCACCTTGGGGCTCTGGGCGATAAAGGCGGCGACGATGGGGCTGGCGGCATAGGGGCCGCTGTCGGCTTCCACCACCACATGGTCTTCACGCCCATCCACCAAGTCCCGGGTGGCCGGAAACTCTTCCTGCACCAGGAAGCGCCGCCCCTTGTCGAAGCCGAAGTTCTTGGCAGAATCGGGATGAATCAGGTAGTCCCCCTCCTGGTTGGCGAAAAACAGCCGGTAGTCCGAGGGCCAATCGGCGGCGAGATGGGAAAACACGCCGTTGAGGTCAATGCTGATCGCCACCAGGCCCCAGGCCCGGCCCTTCTCGTCATGCACCGGCATGGCAAACAGGATGGTGGGCTGTTCGCTGCCGGCGTGGGTGTCCTGCTCGTGGTTGATGACCATGCGGGAAAGGTAGGTGCCGCCAGAGGGCTGGCGCAGGGCATCGGAAACGTAGGTGAAATGTCCCTTCTCCTGCAAGTCGTCACCCTCGATGCGCAGCAGGCGCGAGCCGTCCCGGTCAATGCGCACCCGCTCCAGGCCGTGATCGGCGGCGGCGATGAGACGAATCTGAAAATAATCCAGATCGTGCTTCAGGATCAGCTGGAACAGGGTGGCCACCGCGTCGGCACTGGCCTTGTCATCGGGGTTACGCAGCGCCGCCAGGGCCGCCGGATGGCCGGCAAGCAGGGCCAACTGGCGCGACACTTCCTGACGTTGCACCATGATGCGACTGACCACGACATGGGCCGCCGTCAGCAGGTCGCTCTTCGCCGTCTGCACCAGCACGGTACGGCTGGTGGCGTAGGCATAGTAGCCGGTGAGGGCGACGATAATCAGGCCGCCCACCGCCAGCAGCAGGGCCAAACGCGTGGCGATGCCGAGCTTCATGGCGCCACCACCCGACCCGGCAGGCGCTCGCCGGAGAGCACCCGCGACCACAGGCGTCCACGCCGTTCGGCATCCTCCACCGGCTCCAGCCACAACAGCTTGTCCTCGGCGCGATGGTAGGGTGAGGTCAAAGTGACGTGGGCGAGGCCCTGTCGTTCGAGCAGAATCTGTCCCGGCCGCGCCTCCAGCAGGTAGTCGATCCAGGCCAGGGCCAGGGCCGGGTGTCGCGCCCCCTCCAGCACCGCCCAACAATCAAGCCAGGCCAGGGCGCCTTCCCTAGGGATGACATAGCCCACATCCACACCGGCATCCTTGAGCAGCTTAACCTGCTGGGAGCCGTAGTTGGCGTACATCAGGGCGGCTTGGCGCGTCTTGAAAATGCTGACCGACTCTTCCGGCTGGGTATAGAAGGCCAGCACGTTGCGGCGCAGGGCGATCAGTTTCTCCGCCGCCGGCAGCCAATCGGCCGCCGCCAGCTGGAAAGGTTTGGTCTTGCCCGTGGCCAGGGCAGCGAGGGAGAAGTTATGGGCGCTGCCGTTATAGGCCAGCACCTTGCCGCGCCAGCGCGGGTCCCAGAGGGCAGCAATGCTGGTGGGGGCGACAGGCATCTGTGCCCGGTCGTAGATCAGCCCCATCTCGGCATAGGTGTAGGGGATGGCGTAGGTCTTGCCGCCATGGACCAGGCCGGGAATCCCATCCAGCTTGGCAAAGCGCGGCATCAGGCGCGACAGGCCGGCAAGCGCCGAGGTGTCGATGGCGGCGACGCGACCCTTGGCGATGTAGCGTTGCAGTTCAGCCGTATTGACGGCGAAGACATCGAAATCGACGCTTTTGGCCTCGCCGACCTTCTGCCACAGGGCATCGTCGGTATCAACGAAACTCACTTCGACACGGGCGCCGGTACGCTGTTCGAAGGCCCGCACCACGTCTGGGTCGGCATAGCCCGGCCAGGCCAACAGCCGCAGGGTTTCCGCCGCTAGAGCAAGGCTGGGCAGTAGAAGTGCGAATAACAGTAGAAAGGGGGATCGAAAGGGCATGCGGACGTTAGTTGCGCAATTTCAGCGTCTATGGCTGATGCATTGTAAGGGCAGATAGATCAACTCGTCAGCTTGCGATATATATCGGCGATTTTCAGCGGCAGTTTGCGCACGTCATCGAGCACGGTATAAGCCGCAGGGCCGTACATGTGGCGCAGATAGTCGGCGCCGTGGCGGTCAATGGTGACACAGAAGGAGCGCACTCCCGCCTGGCGCGCTTCGAGCAGGGCCTGGCGGGTGTCTTCGATGCCGTACTGGCCCCGGTATTCGTCGCCGAAGTCGTCGGGACGGCCGTCGGAAAGGCTCACCAGCAGGCGGTGCTTGGCCGGTTCCTTGAGCAGTTCTTGCGTCAGATGGCGGATCGGCGGCCCCATGCGGGTGTAGTCCTTGGCCTCGATGGCAGCGATCCGCTGCTGCACCGTGGCGTCGTAGGGGGCGTCGAAATCCTTGATGCGGTAGAGGTCGCAGCGGGTGCGCGTCCAGCCGGAGAAGCCCCAGATGGCATAGCGGTCGTCGAGCATTTCCAGGGCTTCGCACAGCATCACCAGGGCCTCGCGCTCGGCCTCGTTGATCCAACCCTTGGTACTGCCGCTCATGTCCACCAGGAACAGGGCGGCGAGGCTGCGCTCGTCGCGCTGACGGCGGGCAAACAGACGCGGACTCGGCTCGGCACCGCCGCGGCGGTCGGCAATAGCTTCCACCAGGGCATCCAGATCCACCTCGGGACCGTCGGCCTGACGCCGCAGCATGCGGTCTTCGCCGCGCAGGGCCTCGAAGCGGCGGCGCACCTGCCGGATCAGCGGTCCATGGCGGCGGCGCACTTCCGGCACATAGGCGGCATCGCCCTCGGGCACGGTGTGCAGATAAACGTGGCACCACTGGCGGCGATAGGCGCCGCGACGGAAATCCCATTCATCGACCAGGGCGTCGGCCTTGATTTCCATGGTCGCGGTGACACCGCTTCCTGCCTTGTCCACCGGCTTCCAGGCACCGGGACCGGCGGGGGTCATGGCCTCGGGGGGGATTTCCGCTAGGTCCTGAATCAGGGACTGGGCCGCCGCCTTGCCTTCCGGCGGCAGGGCGACCACCTGGCCGTCGATGGTGAGTTCCGCGCTCAGGCCAGCAGCGTCGATGGCGATTTCCAGCGCCGTCTCCACATCACCTCCCTGCTTGCCCAGAGCCGCCATGAGGCCGGCGATGGCCCGGCGCAGTATCTGGGTCTGTTCGTTGATGCGGCCGGCGCGCACCCGCGCCACCACCTCCGGTCGCAACTCGCCACGCCAGGGCAGGGGTGGCAGCGGGCTGTGGATCAGGCGCGGCAGCCAGTCCAGGCTGTCCTGCACCGTGGCGTCGGGCCGCGCCAGATCGGCACGGGCGGCGTCGAGTTGCGGCGGCAGAGCAGCAACCAAATCTTCCATGCTGACGCGCAGACCCGGCAGCTCTCGGCCAACGCAGGCGGTGAGGCGCAGTGCTTCGAGCACACCAAGCCAGCCCAGGGCCTGATTGCGCTCGGGGTAAGTCGCGAGGGCCACATCGAAGTCGGCCTGGAAGGTACCGTAGCGCCCCTGGGCCCAGTGCAGAGCCGCCAGGGCCTTGTAGCGCTCAAGCGCGGCGCTGGCGCTGCCGGCATCCTGGCTCGGCGGCAGGAAAACCGTTTCGGTATCGGTCCAAGCCACGCCTTCCCGGGCTGGGGCGAGACGCAGCGGACGTCCGGACAAGCCCTGAAGAAACCGGGCCAGGCGGCCCTCAATGCTCTCCAGGCTCATGGCCTGGCCGGCGGCGCCCTGGGTAAAACCTTCGATGTTACGCAGGCGTTCGACGGCGGAGCGCACACCGGAGCCGTCATAAGCGTCGAGGGCGGCGATCACCCATTGTTCGGCCTGCTTGAAGCTGAGATGGCGCAGGGCCTGGGGCGTCAGCAGGATCACCAGATAGCCGATTTCCAGATGGGTTTGCGCCGCCACCGATGCCCAGTGCAGGGCAAAGTCCTGCTTCGGCCGTGGCAGCAAAGCGAGCACGTCGATCAGGTCGTCGTAGTTGCGGCCAGAGGAAACGTCAAAGTAGAAAATCTGGTCGAGGCGCTGGCGCAGCTCGTCCGAGGTCAGGCGACTCTGTTCTTCGCTATCAGAAGACCGCGGAAATGAGGTCATCGACGGAGGCCTGGACATCGGGGTCATCGCCCAACGCCCGGCCGATGGCGGCTTCGCTGGCAACACGGGGGGCGAGGCCGGCGGCGATGAGGTGGCCGGCATGGACCAGCAGGCGGGTACTGGCGCCTTCGTCGAGGCCCTGGCCTTTTAGGTTGCGCGTGAGTTCGGCCACCTTCACCAGTTGCGCGGCCAGAGCGGCATCGATGCCGGTTTCTCGCGCCACGATCTCGGCTTCGAGGGTGGCAGGCGGGTAGTTGAAATCGAGGGCGATGAAGCGCTGACGGGTACTCTGCTTGAGTTCCTTGAGCACACTCTGGTAACCGGGGTTGTAGGACACCACGAGCATGAAGTCGTCGGGCGCCCGCACCAGTTCACCGCGCTTTTCAATCGGCAGCACACGGCGGCTGTCAGTGAGGGGGTGGATCACCACCGTGGTGTCCTTGCGCGCTTCCACCACCTCATCGAGGTAGCAAATGGCGCCGGCGCGCACGGCAGCGGTCAGCGGGCCGTCGAGCCAGACGGTCTCTTCGCCGGCGAGCAGGTAACGGCCGACGAGATCGGCGCTGGTGAGGTCATCGTGGCAGGCGACGGTGACCAGGGGACGGCCCAGCTTCCAGGCCATGTATTCGACGAAGCGGGTCTTGCCACAACCGGTGGGGCCCTTGAGCAACACCGGCAGACGCTTCTTGTGGGCCGCCTGAAACAAAGCCACCTCGTCGCCGGTCGCCTGATAGAACGGCTCGGCGGCGAGAGTTTCCAGTTCGGTGGCCAGCGCCCGCAGGCGCAGTTCAGTCATCTTCAAACGGCGCTTCGTTGTCTTCGGCCTGGGCCAGTTTCTCAGCGGCTTCGCGCTCTTCCTGCAGGCGCTTGGCCTTGACCTTCTCCAAACGCTCCTTGGCGGCCTCTTCTTCCAGGGTGATGCTCATTTCACCGAACAACACCTGGCGCAGGAAGCGGAAGGCGAACTGCATCAGGGCAACTTCGCTTTCCAGATCGGTATTGGCGAAAGTGGCCTTCTCTTCCTCGGTGATCTTGAACAGCTTGGTGAAGTTTTCGCTGGTGGCGAAGCTGCGGAAGGTGTCGATGTCGTAGCAGGCCATGAAGAACAGTTGGCGACTCTTGACCGAGGGTGCGCCGACGCTGGGGCCGGAGGACTTCTTCTTCAACACCAGTTGACGCCAGCCGCGGGCAAGTTCGTCGTACTCGGGCAGGCCTTGTTCCTGGCGGTAGTCGTCGATGCTGATCTGACGCGGTTCCTGGTGACCCTTGCAGTGGTCTTCTTCGACCAGGGCGTAGGCGTCGCGGTCTACATATTCGTCCTGCTTGCGCATGGAGAGCAGGCCCACCGGGTAATAGCGGCAGGCGGTGGGGCGGTCTTCATAGACGCCGCAGCCCTCGGGCTGCATGAAGCGGCAGGCGGTGCCCTTTTCAATCGGCTTGAACTTGACGCCGGCGATGCCCTCTTTTTCCATCTCGTAGGGCACGGTGTATTGGTCGAGGAACACCGTCGAGCTGATGCCAAGACGGCGCTTGAGGCGCAGGATGTCGTAGGGAGTCAGGGAAATATCGATGTTGCTGCAACACTGGTTCCAGCAGGAGATGCCCTTGCGGCACTGGAACTGGATGACTTTGGAGCCATCGACCATGTTGGGAACGACGGGACTCTGGAAGGGAATTTCAGGTTGGCTCATGGGGGTATTTCCGGCAACAAAAACGAAACGGGCGCCCCATCTGGGGCGCCCGGGTAATGCTACAGCAGCCAGCTAATTAATGTGCAGCGGGCTTGAACAGCTTGGACTTGTCCACCAGATCAACGTGCTTGCGCTTGAAGCAGGTCCATTGCTTGGAGGTCTTGTTGTAGACCGAATTCACGAAGCAGTGCCAGTTAGCCTCGTCGACGAAGTTTTTGTCGGCGCGGTAGTAGAAGCCCGGATAACGGGATTCTTCACGGAACTGGATGTGCTTCATGTGGGCTTCGGCGGTGATGATGCGATGGTAGTTTTCCCATGCGCGCAGCAGCTCGTGCAGATCCTTGGCGCGCATCTTGAGGGAGTCTTCCTTCAGCATTTCCAGCTTGGCTTCGGCCACGGCCAGCATCTTGTCGTTGGTCGTGTAGTAGGTGGCAACGCCAGCAACGTACTCGTCCATGATCTTTTGCAGGCGGAACTGCAGCATCTTCGGCGTGATGTAGTTCGGGTTCACGTCGATAGCGGTGGTGTAGTTCTTGTGCTCAAGGAAGGTGCGCACCGGCTTGTAGATCTCGTCAGCCAGTTGCTCCACCGGGGTGTCGAGTTCGACCGCAGCCGGGTTGTCCAGAACGTACTGAATCATGGACTTGGCAGCGATACGGCCTTCGGCGTGGGAGCCGGAGGAGAACTTGTGACCGGAGGCGCCAACGCCGTCGCCGGCGGTGAACAGACCCTTGACGGTGGTCATGGAGCGGTAGCCCCAGTTCCAGCCCTTCGGCAGGTGATCGGGAACGCCCGGCAGCTCTTCGCTGGTGGGGGCACCCAGGTCGGTGGGGCCGGACACCCAGATGCCGCAGCAGCCGGAGTGGGAACCCAGCAGGTAGGGCTCGGTGGGCATCAGCTCGGAGTTGATCTTCTCGGGCTCGACGTTTTCACCAACCCAGATACCGCACTGGCCGATACACATGTCGAGGAAGTCTTCCCAGGCTTCGGCTTCCAGGTGCTTCACTTCCTTCGGCGTCAGGGTCTCGCGCAGCTTGGCGAGGGCGGTCACGGTGTCCATGTAGATGGGGCCGCGGCCTTCCTTCATTTCCTTCAGCATCAGGTGGTTGCGCAGGCAGGAAGCCGGCACGGCAGCCTGGCCGTAGGGCGGGTACTGGTCGAGGAGTTCCTTGTTGCGGACCAGGTAGTCTTCGCCGTAGGCGTTGATGGCCTTGGACTTGAACAGCAGGAACCAGGCACCGACCGGGCCGTAACCGTCCTTGAAGCGGGCGGGCACGAAGCGGTTTTCCATCATGGTCAGCTCGGCGCCGGCTTCGGCAGCCATGGCGTAGGTGGAACCGGCGTTCCACACCGGGTACCAGGCGCGGCCCGTGCCTTCACCGACGGAGCGGGGACGGAACAGGTTGACGCAGCCGCCAGCGGCGAGCATCACGGCCTTGGCCTTGTACACGTAGATCTTGTTCTCGCGGGTGGAGAAGCCGACAGCGCCGGCGATGCGGGAAGGATCGTTCTTGTCGTTGATCAGCTTGACGATGAAGACACGCTCTTCGATGCGGGACAGGCCGAGGGCCTTCTTGGCGGCTTCAGCGACGATCCACTTGTAGGATTCGCCGTTGATCATGATCTGCCACTTGCCGGAACGCACGGGCTTGCCCCCGTCCTTCAGGGTCGGCAGGCCTTCGCGGATGGACTCGGCGCCATCGTGACGAACGCCGTCGGCGTCGGTCTTCCAAATGGGCAGGCCCCACTCTTCAAACAGATGCACGGAGTCATCGACGTGGCGGCCCAGGTCGTAGGCCAGGTCGTCGCGGGTGATACCCATCAGGTCGTTGGAGACCATACGGGCGTAGTCAGCGGGATCCTGCTCGGAGCCGATGTAGGTGTTGATGGCGGACAGACCTTGGGCCACGGCGCCGGAGCGGTCCATGGCAGCCTTGTCGACCAGCTTGATCTTCAGTTCCTTGCCGGTTTCGGCCTTCAGGGTCTCGGCCCAGCGCATCATTTCGTAAGCGGTGCCGCAGCAAGCCATGCCGCCACCGATCAGAAGGATGTCCAGTTCTTCCTGGACGACTTCCGGATTCTCAAAAGTACCAGCCATTTTCTATTCCTCGATTCGTTGATTACTTGCGGATCAGTTCGGCGGGGTTGCCGGCGCGATAGCCCTTCATGACGCCGCCGTCAGCGGTGCCGGTGAAGAAGCCGATCTTGGCCATGTCAGCCATGGGGGGCACGGGCTTGCCGCCGAAGGGATCAATGGAACCCTCGGGGGTAGTTCGGATCGGGAACTTGAAACGCTTCATGGTGCCGTTACGGAACTTGATGGTCCACATGATGGAGTCAGAACCGCGCATCGGCTGCACGGAACCGCCCAGGGGGACGATGTCGGCGTAGTGACGGCATTCAATGGCGCCCTGCGGGCAGATCTTGACGCAGGAATAGCATTCCCAGCACTGCTCGGGTTCCTGGTTGTAAGCCTTCATGGCATGGCCGGTATCGGAACCGTCCTTGTCCAGCTTCATCAGGTCGTGCGGGCAAATGTACATGCAGGCAGTCTTGTCCTGCCCCTTGCAGCCGTCGCACTTTTCGGTACGCACAAAAGTTGGCATTGCTTCTCACTCCTTGGTTGCGATGTTGATCAACACTAAAAAAACGGCAGCGGGCGGCCAGGGCCGCCCACAACTACTTTTTACTTGGCCGAATGGCCGGTCAGCTTTACTTCGACCCTCTCGGTCAGGCCGGCATAGTACTTACGCAGCACGGTAAGCACCTCGGGCCGTGAAAACTCGGCCGGCACGTCCTGATCTTCGGAAAGCATCTTGCGCAGCTTGGTGCCTGACAGCAGCAGGCGGTCGTCGTCGCCGTGGGGGCAGGTACGGGCCGAGGCCATGCCGCCGCACTTGTAGCACCAGAAGGTCCAGTCGATCTTGAGGGGCTGGGTTTCCAGGGATCCTTTTGGGATCTCGTCGAAGATGTGATGGGCGTCGAAGGGTCCGTAGTAGCTGCCAACGCCGGCGTGGTCGCGGCCGACGATCAGGTGCGAGCAGCCGTAGTTCTGACGGAACACGGCATGCAGCAGGGCTTCGCGCGGACCGGCGTAACGCATATCCAGCGGATAACCGGCCTGAAGGATGGTGTTCTTGACGAAGTAGTTCTCGACCAGGGTGCCAATAGCGTCAGCACGCACGTCGGCGGGAATGTCGCCCGGCTTGAGGTTGCCCAGCAGGGAATGGATCAGTACGCCGTCGCAGGTTTCGATCGCCACCTTGGCCAGGTACTCGTGGGAACGGTGCATCGGGTTGCGGGTCTGGAACGCCGCCACCTTGCTCCAGCCCATGGCCTCGAACTGGGCGCGGGTCTGCTTCGGGGAAAGGAACAGATCGCCGTACTTCTCCGGGAAATCACCCTGGGACAGAACCTTGATCGGGCCGGCGAGGTTGATGTCGCCCTGCTCCATGACCATCTTGACGCCCGGATGCTCCATATCGGTGGTCTTGAACACCGTGGCGCACTCGTGAGCCTTGTCGATGGCGTATTTCTCGGTGACCTTCATGGTCGCCAGGATGGAACCGTCGTCCGGATCGACCAGGGCGATGTCCTGACCGGTCTGGATGGAGTCGGCAGCGGCCTTGTCGGCGGACAAAGTAACCGGGATGGGCCAGAACAGGCCATTGGCCATTTTCATGCCGTCGCAGACACCTTGCCAGTCGGCATGGGTCATGAAGCCATCGAGCGGAGTGAAACCGCCGATGCCGAGCATGATGATATCGCCCTTCTCACGCGAGCTGACCTTGACCTGAGTCAGGGTCTTGGCACGGGTAAGTTCTTGTTTTTGCGCTTCACCTTCAAGCAACAGCGGCTTCAGACTGCCACCGCCATGGGGATTAACCAAGGCCATCGAGTTCCCTCTGCAATTGTTGTGGATTCCGTGAGAGGGCGAAGGCTAACATTTAGCGCTGGCGGGTCATAACGGATTTTTCGATAAGTGAATAAGGCAGCCGAATTCACCAATCTGGACATTTGATCCAGATCAAAAGCCGCCCTGTTCGCGGCGTTCCTTGGCCTCTTCCATCTGGAGTTTTTTGAGTTCCCGCAGGCGCGCATCGACCTGGGAATTTTCAAAGAAATCACCATCCCCCGCCTTTTGCGCCAACTGCAATTGCTCGATGGCGGGCAATAGCTGCCCCTGGAGCGCGTAGGCCTCGGCCTGGGCACGGTGCTGGGCAAGGCGCTTGCCGAGCATGGCGAAGGTCTTGGCCTGGAGGCCATACATACGGGAATCATTGGGGTAGGACTGGAGATCGGTCACCGTCAGCCGCAGGGCCTCGGCGTATTGACGCTCGGCATGAAGCGCCTCGATCAGAGCATAGACGACGGCGCGCTCCTGGGGATAGCGGGCCTCGGCGGCCCGCAACAGCTTGAGGGCGCCGGCCACATCCCCCTGCTTTACGCGCAAGTCTGCCGCCAGGGTTTCCACCATCGCCGAATGGGCCTTGAGGCGGCGCAGTTCGGCCACTTCCCGCTCCGCCTCAGGGTAATTCTTGTTGCGCAGATAGGCTTCGGCCATGCCATAACGCACCGCTGGCTCCGAAAGGTACTTGCGCTCCTTGAGTTGGGTGGTGAAATCGGTGATTGCGTCCTGGGCAGTGCCTTCCTGAGACTTGAGCTTGGCCTTCACCAGCAGGAAATCGAGGCTGTCCGGCACCTGCTTGTAAGGCCGCATCTGGATGCGGTTCTGCATGTCGGCAATGCGCTCGGTGGTCAGGGGGTGGGTACGCAGATAGCCGGGCGCGTTGTTCTCGTAAAGACGGCCGAAGCGTTGCAGGCGGTCGAAGAAGGACCCCATGCCGCGAATATCGAAGCCGCTGGATTCGAGAAGCTGGATGCCGATCCGGTCCGCCTCGCGCTCGAATTCCCGCGAATAATTGAGTTGATGCTGAATACCGGCGGCCTGGCCGGCGACCATCGCCCCATACGCCACGTCCGGCGCGCTGCGCGCCGCCAGCAGGGCCACCGCCAGGGAAACCGCCGTCGCCAGGGTACTTTGACTCTGGGCGCCGACACCCCGCACCAGATGGCGCTGAGTGACGTGGGAGATTTCGTGGGCCAGCACCGAGGCCAGTTCCGACTCGCTCTGGGAAGCCAGGATCAGGCCACTGTGCACACCAATATAGCCGCCGGGCATGGCAAAAGCATTGAGCGTCGGATCCCTGAGGGCAAAAAACTCGAAGTCCTGGCGCACCTCGCCGGCCTTGGACGCCAGCCGGAATCCGAGGCGATTGAGATAGGACGCAATCTCCGGATCATCCAGATACACCGCATCGCGTCGAATTTCGCGCATGTAGTATTCGCCGATGCGCCGTTCCAGCATCGGGGAAATGTCGGACTGGGCCACATCACCGAGATCGGGCAGGCCATCGGCCCGGCTTGGCGCCATCGGAACCATCAGGCTCAGCAGCAGACTGGCAAGAAGCGCGTAAGATTTCATATGCACAATGATACCCAAGGTCCTTGGTTATGATTTGTTGGCAATTTGTTACTGTTTGCAACCCGTAGCTACTTATTCGGCCCAACGCTCATGATCTGGCAATACCACCCACCGATGATGAAACACGCGAAAAGATGAACGAACTCACCCATTTCGACAGCGCCGGCCAGGCCCACATGGTCGACGTCGCCGCCAAGGCCGAGACCCGGCGCATCGCCCGCGCCGCCGGCCGCATCAGCATGCAGGCGGAAACCCTGGCCCGCGTCGTTGCCGGCAATGCGGCCAAGGGCGACGTTCTCGGCATCGCCCGGGTCGCCGCAATCCAGGGGGCGAAGCGCACCCCGGACCTGATCCCTCTCTGCCATCCCATCGCCCTGACCCGGGTGGCGGTGGAATTCTCGATAGATGAAGCGGAATCGGCGGTGGATTGCATGGTCACCACCGAAACCGTCGGCCGCACCGGGGTTGAAATGGAAGCCCTGACCGCTGTCTCCACGGCCCTGCTGACGATCTACGACATGCTGAAGGCGATCGACCGGGGCATGGTGCTGGGTGGCATTCGGCTGCTGGAGAAAGAAGGCGGCCGTTCCGGCCACTGGCGCGCCGACCCCAAAACATAAACTTGTCAGATACCCCCATTTGCAGGCATGATTTGCTGCCACGGTAGCACCACGACAGAATCGGTTTTCCCAACAAAACAGCTTAACTGGAGGAGCAACCCCATATGAATATTGTTCGCAGAACCCTGCTCAAAGGCGTAGGCGCCACCGGCGCCCTCACCGCAGCCATTGCCGCTGGTGTGCTGAAGCCCACCGATGTGCTGGCCGCCGAATGGAACAAGACTGCCTTTGAAGCCAAGGACATGTCCGCCGCCCTCAAGGCCGTGGGTGCTGGTTCCGCCGCTGAAAGCAAAGACCTGATCCTGAAGGCCCCGGACATCGCCGAAAACGGCGCCGTGGTGCCGGTGGAAGTCATCAGCAACATCCCCAACACCATTTCCATCGCCGTGTTCGTGGAAAAGAACCCCTCTCCCCTGACCTGCGCCTTCAACTTTGCCAATGGCGCCCTGCCGGAAGCCTCGGTGCGCGTGAAGATGGGCCAGACCTCCAACGTCAAGGCTGTAGCCAAGACAGCGGATGGCAAGTATTTCGCCGTCCATAAGGAAGTCAAGGTCACCGTCGGCGGCTGCGGCGGCTGATCCCGAGAACACGACAGAACAAAAGGAAAAAGACATGGCAGATCCAATGAAGATTCGCGCCCAGCTCAAGGGTGATGTGGCCGAAATCAAGATTCTGATGGGCCACCCGATGGAAACCGGACAGCGCAAGGACAACGCCGGCAACACCGTTCCGGCCCACTTCATCCAGCTCGCCTCCGTGGAAATCGCTGGCAAGAAGGTGGTCGAAGGCGAAATCGGCACCTCCGTTTCCCGCAACCCGGTGTT
>Ga0316605_10000665_pt1 | contig 22620 bp, 21 predicted proteins | sample OWC_soil_day20_n_FD_207666 | JGI IMG/M metagenome (GOLD analysis project Ga0316605, IMG submission 207666) | Wetland soil microbial communities from Old Woman Creek delta, Ohio, United States - OWC_soil_day20_noCT | ecosystem: Environmental > Terrestrial > Soil > Wetlands | place: USA: Ohio...
GGCCGATACGCAGGCGCATCAGGTCAAGGTATTCGACATGACCGGCCGCTTGGTCAGGACCATTGGCCGGCGTGGCGAAGAGCCTGGTCAGTTCAATTTTCCAACCTTCCTGGCCCTGGCCCGTGATCGTCTGGTGGTCTCCGACACGATGAATGCCCGCGTGCAACTAATTCCGCTCAATAATGACAGTCCTCCGCAGATTGTCGGTGAGCGCGGCACCTATCTCGGTAATCTGGTGCGCCCCAAAGGGGTAGCCGTTGACTCCGAAAATAATCTTTATGTGATCGAGTCCTATCATGATCACTTGCTGATCTTTGACGAGCGGGCGCGCTTTCTGCTTCCGATCGGGGGCGGAGGCAAAGCGGCGGGCAATTTTTACTTGCCCGGTGGAGTCTGGGTTGACCAAGGAAATCGGGTGTTTGTAGCAGATACTTTCAATGGGCGGATTTCAGTATTCCAGTTTCTCGGAGGGGGGGACGATCGTGCCGAGAACTGATCACCAGGTTTTGTCGCGCCAGCGGAATTTGGCGCTGATTTTCATCGTTGCCGTATTCGTGTTTTTTCGCTACGGGCTGGAGTCGGTTCAGGCCGGGCGGGTTTCCGATATCCGCGGCACCAAGCATAACTTGTCGTCGACTGCGGATAGTACGGCCTACACGCATCCGACGGCGGGTGCCGGCTCGATTCCGACTCGTAACGTCAAGGCCAGCGTTGAGACGCAAATATGCGTCTTCTGCCATACGCCGCATGGCGGTTCATCGTCCACCAAGCCATTGTGGAATCGCAAGGTCGCCGGCGCCGGTTATGTCCAGAGCTATGATCCATACGACTCGTCGACGCTGGATGCCAAGCAGGTTCAGGGGGCGTTGATGCAGCCGGGGGGGAGTTCTAAACTCTGTCTGTCCTGTCACGATGGTACGGTCGCCATTGGCAACGTCAATGTCCTGAACGGCCTCGACAAGAGCGGTAACGCCAAAACGGTCAGCAACATCGACACCGGTGCGGTGAGCACCATGCCAACGGGGAGTGGTGTGGATACCGGCTTTACCCGCAACCTCGGGAAAGACCTGACCAATGACCATCCGATCTCGGTTTCCTATAGCGATACGCTGGCCGATCATGATGGCGAATTGCGCAAGCCCAGTCTGAATACGACCCTGATCGGGGTTCGCGCCCAGAGCTATAAGCCGAAATTGCCCCTGCAAAATACGGGCGGTGGCACTCTGTATGATCCGGACGGGGCGGGGCCGCTGACGTCGTACAGCATCAATGCTCAGGTGCAATGCACTACCTGCCATGATCCGCATATTCGCGAAACCGATACCAGCGTTGGCAATCAGAAGTTCCTGCGTTTGAACCGATTCCAGGAGAAGGATCCACCAACGCCTGATGGCTTTGTGGCGACCGATAATGCCGGCGATATCATCTGCATGGCGTGCCACGACAAGGGGGGGGCTTCCTGGACCTTCTCGGCGCATGCCAACCCCGAAGTTGCCAAAGAGTTGTACAGCAACACGCACGCGGACCGCCGTGAATTCCCGCGCAATCTGCCGGTCTGGAAAGCTTCCTGTCTGAATTGCCACGATACCCATGCGGTGTCGGGTACCCGTCGTCTGCTGCGCGAGGGCACCAACGAAGGCACGAGTACCGCTGCGGCGCCCAAGCCCGGCGGCGCCGGCACGGCCGCGCTGGAGGAAACCTGCTACCAATGCCACGACGGCGGGGGCAATGGCACGTTACAGAGCTATGCCGAGGTGCCGGACATCAAGACGGACTTCACGACCAAGAGTATCCGGATGCCGATTACCACCAGTGCCCAGGGGACGAGTGGTGGCGGCGGCAGCACCGGGGCCGAGGTGCACGATATTAGCGGTTATTTTTCCGGAGACTCGTTCTTTGTCGATTGCACGACCAAGGGCACCCAGTGCGGCAAGGATTTTGTCGAGCCGCGCGCCAAACTGGGGGGGGGCAATCTGAAGAACCGTCATGCCGAGTGTACGGATTGTCATAACCCGCACCGGGTCATTCGCGGCAAGCGCGGCCTGCCCGGCGCGCTGAACAGTACGAACACGGCAGAGTCTAAGGTCAATGGGGCGAGTGGCGGAGCCCATCAGCACACCGAGACGGCCATGACCCACACCAACGTGATTTCCGGGGTGTTGCGCGGTACCTGGGGGGTTGAGCCGAGTTATGGCAGCGCCTCATTCTTTGCCCTTCCCAGCGGTTATACGGTCAAGCGCGGCGATCCGGCCAGTGCCAACATCGCCGACTGCCACGGAGCCAACAAGACGGCCTGTAACACCGCCGGCTATGTGACCCGCGAATACCAGATTTGCCTGAAGTGCCACTCGGATTATGGGTATACCGACAATAACCAGCACCCGAGCGATAGCGCAAACGGCCGGCCGAGCCTGGGGGGAACCAATCTGACCGCCAAGGATGTTTCGCGGACAGCCAATTCCTACACCACCTATACCAACCAGGCCCGGGAGTTTCAGCCGCCGACCGACCATCGTGGCGAACCGAAGACGACAACCGACTCCGGGGCTGGCGCCAGTTACAGCACCAACAACCACCGCTCCTGGCACCCTGTGCTGGATAATACGGGGCGCAGTGGCACTGACCGGGGCAATGGCACCGACATCAGTGCCCGCTGGCGCGCGCCGTGGAATAACGCGGTCGGTACACAAACTATGTATTGCACGGACTGCCATGGTTCTGATACCGCTGAAGCAGGGGTGATTCCCGACAGTGGCAAACCATGGGGGCCGCACGGTTCGGCCAATAATTTCCTGCTCAAGGCGCCGTGGCGAACCGTCACCGGGACGGGGAATACCAGTGATTTGTGCTTCCGCTGCCACAATTCGGCCAACTACACGGGAGCAACTGCGGCGCGTACCGGGTTTCAGATAGGACGGGGGCCGAGGAGCGTTGGCAGCGATGGTCACAAGGTGCATCGTGACAAAATAAAAATTGGGGGCAGCACCAACGGTTTGCGTTGTAACTGGTGTCATGTTGCCGTGCCGCATGGCTGGAAAAACAAGGCGCTGCTGGTCAATCTCAATGACGCCGGACCGGAGGTTAATTTGGCAGCGGGGACGGAAATTGCCCAAGGCAGTCTGCCCTATTCGAACGGACCCTATTACCGCAATGCCTACTTGAAAATCGATACTTTCGCGGCGAGCGGTAACTGGTCAATCGGCGACTGCGGGCGACCGGGTACCTCCGATGATGCGGCGCGAACCTGGATGCAAAATACCTGCGCTAGCCCACCCTGATGACTACCCTGCTGAGACTGGCCTCGCTCCGTCTGACCTTGGCCATTTTCGTTGTCTTCCTGCTGGGGATCTTGCTGGCGCATCTGGCCGGGCTGAGTTTTAGCCCGATTGTCACCGCGTGTTGTTTTTTGTGGGCGCTCAACCTGATTGCCGTGCTGTTCAGCCATGGCAATTTTCGTCGGCAGCCGGCATTGCTGGTCTTTCATCTGGCCTTGCTGGTCATAGTCATTCTGGTGGCGGCGGGGCGGCTGATCTACCTGAACGGACAGGCCGAGGTACTTGAAGGGCAGGCATTCAGCGGCCGCCTGGTGAACTTTGAGAGCGGCCGCTTTCATCCGTGGTCGCTGAAGGAGGCCAGTTTTGTCAATCATGGCTTTCAGGTTCGCTATGCGCCGGGCCTGCAACGGCTGGAGACCCGCAATCGGGTATCGTGGACCGACGAACAAGGTGTTGACCAGACGGCAGTGATTGGCGACGACAAGCCGTTGTTGTTGAAAGGTTACCGTTTTTACACGACCTGGAATAAAGGGTTTGCCCTGATCTTCGAGTGGCAGCCCAAAGGCCAGACGCCCTTGCTGGGCTCGGTGAATCTCCCCGGTTACCCCGGCAATGCCTTGAAGCAGGCGCAACAGTGGAAATTACCGGGTTTGCCGGAGCCGGTATGGGCCATGCTGCAGTTTGAGGGCGATCTGATTCCGCAGGACCAGGAAGGAGAGTTCCGCTTGCCTGACGATTATCAGGTGGTGGTGCGTTATGGGGAGCGGCGCTGGGAACTGAATCCGGCGGACAGCAAGGTGGTTGACTTGCCCGGCGGGCAATTGCGCTATGTCGGCTTGACCACCTGGATGGGCTACCTGGTGACCTGGGATGCCACGGTCCCGTGGTTGCTGCTGGCGTCGACGATTGCCGTCCTCGCGTTAAGTGGACATTTTTGGCAGAAATATTGGCGTCGACCGTGGAACCCGGATTGAAGCAAATGGACTTATCCGATAACCGGCAATGGCCGCATGCGTTGGAGTAAACATTGGAAGCACTGGTTGAACTTAGGGTCTTGTGGGCCGCGGTCGTGGCGTATGTGCTGGCCGGCAGTATCGCAATCATTGGCGTGTTGCTGAAGAAACGGCCGGAACGAAGCGTCCTCGGGTTGATGCTCGTCGGTTTGCTGGTGCATACCGCATCGATCGCGATACGTTGGGAGCGGCTCGGGCACGGCCCCTTTGTCTCGATGTTCGAGATTCTGTCGAGCAATGTCTGGAGCCTGATGCTGGTCTTCGTGATCGCTTACTGGCGCTTGCCGGCGGTGCGGCCGATGGCCGCACTGGTGATGCCGATCCTGTTCATCATGATGGGCTGGCTGATGACGGTCAGCCCGGGCGAAACGCGTCTGCCGGCGACTTACCATACGGTCTGGCTGTTTATCCACATCGGTTTCGCCAAGATTTTCATGGGGGCCACGCTGGTGGCCGTCGGGATTTCCGGCGTCATTTTGCTGCGGTCGACGGTGTTTGGCCGCGAAAAATTTCAGCGCCTGCCCGGTAACGAACGCCTGGACGAACTCTCATTCCGCTGCATGGCAATCGGTTTCGTCTTCGAGTCCCTGATGCTGATTGCCGGGGCCATCTGGGCGCAGGATGCCTGGGGGCGTTACTGGAACTGGGATCCGCTGGAGACCTGGTCGTTCATTACCTGGTTGCTGGTGGCCATTTCGCTGCACGCCCGGCTGACCTTCCAAATTTCGCCGCGCCAGGGGGCGTGGATGATCATCGCAGTGTTCATTGCGGCTTTCCTGACCTTCTTTGGCGTGCCGTTCATCACTCAGTCGGCGCATCAGGGGGCGGTGTGATGCTTGAAACTGTCCGGGTCGCCGAGGACGCCAGGCTGTGGGCCAGGCGCTGGCTGATTCTGGCCGTGGCGGCAGTGGCCATATCAGGGGTTTTTGCCATCCTGATCGCGCTGGCCCGAGTGCCGGCCTTGGGGACGCTGTTTCCCGGGGCGGAGTTTTACCGGGTGGCGCTGGTGTTGCATGTCAATTTGTCGCAAGGCGTCTGGTTCATGGCTTTTGCCGGCGTTTTGTGGAGTTTGAATGCCAGGCCGGGTAGCGAATTCGCGCAGCGCCTGGCGCTGCTGCTGGCCGCCTGCGGCACCGCCGGTATCGTGCTTTCGGTTTCCGCCGGCAGCGTCCGGCCGTTGATGAGCAATTACCTGCCGGTACTCGACAGCCCGCTGTTCCTTGGTTCGCTGAGCTTGTTCGGGGCTGGGATACTGCTCAAGGCGCTGATCTCCTTTCCGGCGATAACATTGCCTACGGAGCGTCTTGCCCCGGCCGGTGCGCGCCTGATCCTGCTGAAGATTTCGGTCGCCGCCACGCTTGCCGTATTCCTGCTGTTGCTGGTGACGGCGCAGCAGATGAGTCCTGGTGATGGCATGGCCTTTTTTGAGACCCTGTTCTGGGGGGCGGGCCATCTCTGGCAATTCGCACTGGTCATGCTGTTGATGTTCTGCTGGCTCGAACTAGCTGCGCAATCGGCCGGCCGATTACCGCAGAAGCTGGTCGGCATGGCAATTTTGCTCAGCCTGATCCCGATCGTGTTGTCCTTGGGAATCCCTTTTTTTTATGGCCCGGAGACTGCCGCTTCGATCTTTTTCTACACCTGGCTGATGAAATGGAGCAGTTGGCAGGCGCCATTGTTGCTGGCGCTGAGCATGCTTGTGCTGATTCCCCGCGCCGCTATTGCCCCCGGTTTCGGCCTTTCGTTGCTGCTTTTCGTCAGTGGCTTGGTCATCGGCACACTGATCAATGGTCAGACGACCTTGGTCACGGCACATTACCACGGCACCATCGGCGCGATTACGCTGGCCTTCATGGCCGTCAGTTTCCGGCTGTTGCCGGTCCTCGGGAGCAGCGAGCCGCCGCCGGCGCTGGTGCGCTGGCAGTTGGGATTCTACGGTTACGGCATCCTGCTGATGATGATCGGCCTGGCCGGAGCTGGCCTGATGGGCGCCCCGCGCAAGACGCCCGGCGATCTGGCGGTGAATTTCAGTGTCGAGACCTTTTCCCGCATCTGCCTTGGCCTGGGCGGCTTGTGCGCGACAATCGGAATCGTGATGTTCGCTTACCTGCTGTTGCGTCGCCTCCTGCCAGCCTCGAAGATGGAGGCTTATTCCTTATGATGGATTCCATGACTGATCCCTTATCGAAACCGGACTCGGAGCGCGCCTCGGTTGAAACCCGCTGGCGCCTCTGGCTATTGGGGCTGCTCGTGCTGCTCGTGCTTGGTGTGCCATTCATGCTGTCTCGCAGCGTTGTTTTCTTTGGCCAGCCGAGCGTGCAGGAGCACGCCCGCGTCAAGGCCAAGGAGGAAGTGCAGAAGCGTTTCAACGAGGGGGTCGTCATGATGCATGCCAAGCGATATGAGCATGCGCTGACGGCTTTTCATCGAGTGCTCGAAATTGACCCGAAAATGCCGGAGGCGCATGTCAATATCGGCTTTGCCCTGCTTGCTCTCGGCAAGCCCAAAGTGGCAGCCGATTTTTTCGATACGGCGACCGTCCTGCGCCCCAACCAGCTGAATGCCTATTACGGCCTGGGAGAAGCGCTGAGCCAGCTGGGCGACAAATTCGGCGCGCTGCAGTCGATGGAAACCTATCTTCATCGCAGTGCCCCGGATGATCCCTACCGGATCAAGGCCGAGGCAGCCGTCTGGGAGTTGCGGGCCGAGTTGCAGGCAGAGAGGGAAAAGGGCACGGTGAACAAGCCCGCATCGGCCAAAGCGGGGGGCGGTGGGGCCAAATGAGGTTGTACCACTTTGCCTCGCCGGCCACTTTTTACCCGCTGGCCGGCACGCTGATTCCCTACTTTATCGCCCTCGCCGTCGTCTTCGGCCTGGCCGGGCTGTGGCTCGGCATGCTGGTGGCGCCGACCGACTTCCAGCAGGGAGAAGGCTACCGGATCATCTTCATCCATGTGCCGGCCTCCTGGATGTCGATGTTCATCTATCTGGTGATGGCTGGCTGGGCCGCCATCGGCCTGGCCTTCAACACCCGGCTGTCCGGCATGATGGCCCAGGCACTGGCGCCGACCGGCGCGCTGATGGCCTTTCTGTCGCTATGGACCGGTGCGCTGTGGGGCAAGCCGATGTGGGGCGCCTGGTGGGTGTGGGACGCCCGGCTGACCTCCGAACTGATCCTGCTCTTTCTTTATATCGGCTACATGGCGTTGACCGCAGCGATTGACGATGCCCGGCGGGCTGACAAGGCCGGCGGCCTGCTGCTGCTGGTCGGCGTGGTCAATGTGCCGATCATCTACTTCTCGGTGAAGTGGTGGAACACCCTGCACCAGGGGTCCAGCGTCAACCTGACCAAGTCGTCGATGGCCGAGACCATGCTGTGGGGCATGCTGCTGATGGCCATGTGTTTCTGGATGTATTCGATTGCCGTCGCCCTGATGCGGGTGCGCACCATCATGCTCGAACGAGAGCGTCACACCGACTGGGTCAAGGCATTGTTGGCCGGAGGTGAAAAATGATTCACTGGAACAGTTTTGCCGACTTTCTCGCCATGGGTGGCTACGGCTTTTACGTCTGGGGTTCGTTCGGCGTTACCGCGCTGATCATGGTGGTTGAACCCATGCTCGTCGCCCGCAACAGGAAGGTGTGCATTCTGCGTTTGAAACGACAACTTGGGATTGCCGGCCGGCATCTTGCTGATTGAGGTAGGATGAGCCGATTCCCATTGTTGGGAATGCATTCTGAGGGCTGAGAGTTTTTTGCGGCATACTAGGCTGCTTGCGGCAACTTGCCCAATAGGGCTGGTCAGTGGCGATATGGCGGAAGCCAGAAATGCATGGAACTGATCTTGCTTCGAAATGAATAATTCCATTTGGAGCTGATCCATGATTCCTGAACTCGGGCATATTGCCTTGATCGTCGCCTTGTTTGTAGCCACGGTTCAGGGGGTGTTCCCCCTGATTGGTGTGCTGACACGCAACGGGCGACTAATGAGTCTGGCCCGCCCGACAGCGTTTGCGCATTTCGTCGCCATCGCGTTTTCCTACGCTTGCCTGTTGCAGAGCTTTCTGGCGAATGATTTTTCGGTTCGTTATGTCGCCGAACATTCGAATACCCTGTTGCCCACCTTCTACAAGGTGGCGGCAGTCTGGGGCGGGCACGAGGGTTCGATGTTGCTTTGGGTGTTGATCCTCTCGTTGTGGACGGTGAGTGTCGCAATCTTCAGTCGGCGCCTGCCCAATGAAATGGTCACCGCGGTGCTGTCGGTCATGGGTTTGATCGCCATCGGTTTTATTGCCTTCCTGCTGTTCGCTTCTAATCCGTTCGAGCGGCTGCTGCCGGCGGTCGGCGAAGGGCGTGACCTGAATCCGTTGTTGCAGGACCCCGGCATGGCCTTCCACCCGCCGATGCTGTACATGGGCTATGTCGGTTTTTCCGTCGCCTTTGCGTTTTCGATTGCGGCGCTGATTTCGGGCAAGTTGGATGCGGCCTGGGCACGCTGGTCGCGACCGTGGACGACGGTGGCCTGGGTGTTCCTGACCCTGGGTATCGCCCTCGGTTCCTGGTGGGCGTATTACGAACTGGGTTGGGGCGGGTGGTGGTTCTGGGATCCGGTCGAGAATGCCTCATTCATGCCCTGGCTGGTCGGTACTGCGCTGATTCATTCGCTGGCGGTCACGGAAAAGCGTGGCTGCTTCAAGAACTGGACGGTGATGCTGGCCATCATGGCCTTTTCCTTGTCATTGCTCGGCACCTTCCTGGTTCGTTCGGGGGTGCTGACTTCGGTACATGCCTTTGCCACCGACCCGAAGCGGGGGATTTTCGTACTGGGCTTCCTGACGGTAGTAGTCGGCGCATCCTTGCTGCTGTTTGCCTGGCGTGCTCCCAAGGTCGGTCTGGGCGGCGCATTCCGGATGTTCTCCCGCGAATCGCTGCTGCTGGTCAATAACGTGCTTTTGACCGTGGCCGCTGGCGCCGTGCTGATTGGCACCCTGTATCCGCTGTTTCTCGATGCCCTCGATCTCGGCAAGATTTCGGTCGGTGCCCCGTATTTCGAGAGTATTTTTGTGCCCTTGATGGCGCCGATGATCGTTCTCATGGGGCTGGCCCCCTTTGCCCGCTGGAAGGCCGCCTCCGGTGCCGACTTTCCGCGTTTGCTCTGGGCCGGGATGGCGCTCTCTCTGCTCGCGGCAATTTTCCTCCCGATGCTAATGGGGGGCTGGTCTTTCCTGGCGGCGCTGGGGGTTTTCCTCGGTTTCTGGGCGATTTTCGCCAGTTTGCTGGTGCTCTATGTCAGGGCCGGTTCGGGCAGTGTCGGTGTCCTGGCGCGTCTGTCCGGCATGTCGCTGGCGCAATGGGGCATGGTTGTCGCCCATATTGGCGTCGGCATCTTCATCCTCGGGGTGACCTTTGTCAAAGCCTATGAGACCAACAGCGATGTAAAGATGAGCGAAGGGGATACCACGACCGTGGGGGGGTATACCTTCCTGTTCAAGGGGGTCAATGAGGTCAAGGGGCCGAACTACATTGCAGCCCGGGCGCGAATCGAAGTCACTCGGGGTGGCCAGCTGGATCGGGTCATGGAACCGGAGAAGCGGATCTATACCGTGCAGCGCATGCCGATGACGGAAGCGGCGATCGATACCGGTCTTTTCCGTGATCTTTATGTCTCCCTGGGCGAGCCGATCGACATGCAGACCTGGGTCGTGCGCGTCCAGCACAAGCCGCTGGTCGACTGGATCTGGTGGGGCTGCTTGCTGATGGCCCTAGGCGGCAGCATGGCGGCGGCCGATCGACGTTACCGGATTGCTTCGCAGGCCAAGTTGGCCAATGCCGCGATGTCAGCGGTCAAGGTCTGAGGTGAAAGGTGCGACGCTTCCTCTTTCCGCTCGTCATCTTCGTGGTTCTGGTCGGCTTTCTGGCGGTCGGTCTGCGCCTGAAACCGCGCGAGGTGCCGTCGCCGTTCATTGGCAAGCCCGCGCCGACGTTCATGCTCAGCCAGTTGCACCAGCCGGAAAACACTTTCTCGCCAAAGGACCTGCAGGGGCAGGTCTGGCTGTTGAACGTATGGGCATCGTGGTGCGTGTCCTGTCGGCAGGAGCATCCGGTGCTGCTTGAGCTCTCAAAACACAACATCGCCCCGATCATCGGTCTGGACTACAAGGATGATCGTGAGCCTGCCAAGGCATGGCTGGCCGAGCACGGCGACCCGTACCGGCTGTCCATCTGGGATCGTGAGGGCCGGGTCGGGATTGATTATGGGGTGTATGGGGTGCCCGAGACATTTGTCATCGATAAGGCTGGCGTCATCCGCATGAAGCATATTGGGCCGCTGACCCAGACCGTTGTCAGCGAGAAAATCATTCCGTTGGTGAAGGAGTTGAACGGTGCGTAAACTATTTGCCTTAGTGCTGCTAATTTGCAGTCTTCCCTTCACCGCCCATGCTGCCGAGGCGCAACGGGTATCCAATGATCCGGTGCTCGAAGCGAAAGTGCAGTCTCTGTCCGAGGTGCTTCGCTGTCTGGTTTGCCAAAACCAGAATCTGGCCGATTCGCATGCCGACCTGGCCATTGATCTGAAAAATCAGGTCCGTGACATGCTTCGTGAAGGAAAAACGGAGAAGGAAGTCATCGATTATATGGTCGAGCGTTATGGCGATTTCGTGCTCTATCGTCCGCCACTGAAGACGACCACCTGGTTGTTGTGGGGCGGGCCTTTCCTGCTCCTCTTCGGTGGTCTGGCGGGGTTGTTCTTCATGCTCAGGCGTCGTCGTGAACAGGAGGCGCCGCCGCTCGACGATGCGCAGCACGCGGCTGCCTCCCATCTTTTGCATGGCTGAATCGGGATTATCAAATGAGTGTATTTCTGCTTGTCGGCGGGGTGTTGCTTGTCGGGGTTCTGGTGGCTTTGCTTTACCCGTTGCTCAAAGGTCAGCCCTCCGAAAATGCCGAGGCTACGGGGCAGCGCGAACTGAATCTGCAGGTGTTGCGCGAACAGCTTGCCGATCTTGAAAAGGATCTTGATGAGGGGCGCCTGAGTGAAGCCGCCTACCGTCAGTCACGTGAGGAACTCGAGCGGCGTGCGCTGGATTATGTCGGCGAGGCGCCCAAAGCGGTTGTCGCGGGCGGCCGCAAGACGGTTCTGGCCATTGTCTTGGCGATTGGTTTTCCGCTGGCGGTCGGCGGGCTGTACTGGGCCTTGGGTGAGCCGCAGGCGGTGGTCGCATCCAAAACCGCCGGCGCGGCAAAGGAAGGGGAGCATGCGCTTTCCCAACAACAGATTACGGCGATGGTCGAGCGACTGGCCTTGCGGCTGCAGGATAATCCGAACGACGGTGCCGGCTGGTTGATGCTGGCCCGTTCCTATGCCGTGCTTGGGCGCTACCCGGAGTCGGCGGCGGCCTTCAGCCGGGCAGTAAGCATGTTGCCGCCGGATGCTCAACACTATGCGGATTACGCCGATATCGTCGCCATGGCGCAAGGTAAGCGCTTGGCTGGCGAGCCAGAGAAGCTGGTTCGCCGGGCGCTGGAAATTGATCCCAAGAACGTCAAGGCATTGGCGCTGGCCGGGACGATTGCTTTCGATCACCAGGACTACGCGACGGCCATACGCCAATGGCAGACGGTGCTGGCTGTGCTGCCGGAGGATTCGGCCGCCGCAGCGGGTATTCAGGGCAGCATTCGTGATGCCGAGAACCGCATGGCGATTTCCGGCAAGCAGGCCGCCGGGATGGCGCCGCCAGCCAAAGTCAGCGGTGTGATTGAACTCGATCCAAAGCTCGGGGCATCGATCAAGCCGGGTGACACCCTATTCGTATTTGCTCGTGCGGTCGATGGTCCGAAGATGCCGGTGGCGATGCTCCGAGCAAAAGCCTCGGAACTTCCGCTGAATTTCTCGCTTGATGACAGCATGGCAATGGCGCCGCAGTTCAAGTTGTCCTCCGTCGGGCCGGTAGTCGTTGGGGCGCGTATCTCAAAGAGCGGCGATGCGCTGGCGCGTAGCGGTGATCTGGAGGGATTGTCCACTCCGGTTTCGGCGGGGGTTGCGGGGGTCAGGATTGTTATCAATTCAACTGTTCGGTAGGCATATTGGCCAAGTCCAACCTCCCGGAATTACTTCAAACTTAACCTTATCCAGGCAAAGCAGCCCGCGGTAATATTTGGCAGCAAAGAGTCCTTCTTTTGAGAGACATGTTTCCAAAGTTGAGAGGGGATTATTTGCTTGCCCTGGTTTGGGGGGATTTCTGTCAAGAAGCAACTCAATTAGGATTTGCCCGGCTCGTCGGCGCTTTTTTCTCGGGGCGCTGTCGGCCGCTTCATTCGGGCTTCCAGGCTGTGATGCAATATCGCCGAATAATGGCTTGACGGTCGGTTCGCTGTTGCCGCAGGTCGAGCTTGCGCTGCTTGATGGTGCTCTCAGGGCAGTTCGGTCACCCGTTGGCTTTCCGTGCCTGATCAATTTCTGGGCGACCTGGTGCCAGTCGTGCAGGGTCGAAATGGCCTCCCTCAATCGACTGTATCTTGCCTATCGGTCCCAGGGGCTTGAGGTATTGGCGATATCGGTTGACGAGGATATTCACCTCGTTCGCGAGTTTCTGGTGAAACTCACCCTAGACTTCCCCATTCTGCTTGATCGGGGGGCTGTCCGCACCAAGCAGGAGTTCAAGGTGACCAGATTTCCGACGACTTTTCTGGTTGACCGCAGCCAACGTATTCGGAACATTTGGATTGGGGAAAGAGATTGGGATGCGCCCGCCATCCGCAGTGAAGTTGCAGCGCTGCTGACTTGAGCTATTTGCCCGATTCAATAATGCTGAGGGCTTTTTTCGCTTCGCCGTGACCTTGCGCGCTGGCTTTACGGAACCAACGAGCGGCCTCGGTGCGGCTGTCGATGACGCCCTTGCCGGCCAGAAAGAGCAGGCCAAGGTGATATTGGGCTTCGGCATGGCCGGCGCTGGCCGCCTGGAAATACCAGGTGGCAGCCTCGCGGTCGGGGTCGGGTACGGTTTTTGCAGCTTGGTTTCCGAACAGGTAGGCGGATCCCAAATGAAACATGGCATCGGCAGAGCCCTGGCTGGCCGCCTTTTTCCAGTAAAAGACTGCCTGTTTCTCATCTTCGGGAACGCCTTGTCCCATATAGTAGAGTGAGCCAAGGCGAACTTGTGCGCTGCTGTTACCGGCATTTGCCAGTGGTGTCAGCAGTTGTGCAGCCTGTTTGTGCTGGCCGGCCTCAATCGCCTTGATGGCGTCAGCCAGCGGATCGGCTTGCGCTGAGAGCGACAGTGTGACGAGTAGTGCAAGGGTAGCGATACGAGCCAACATGTTTTTTGCTTATGTCTGTTATTTGGTTGAAGATGGCAGAGACAGCCCATATTCCCTGTAAGGGAGAGTGGATCAGTCGTTAGCAAGAAATAGACCGTATTTTTATTAAGGATAACATGATTAGCAGTGGAAGGCCGGTAGGGGGTACCGAGGGGCGACGGGAGCAGCCGCGCCCCCCATTGTCCAGTTCGCTTCGCGGTAAAGGCTGGCTATTCACGGCCTTGCTTGCCGTCTATTTTATTATTGTCAGTGCCGTCATTGCCTATGAGCGGGAAACCATGCTCGAATCGGTGACGCTACTCCAAAGCATCAATGCGCGGGAGGAGTCTCTGGTTGGGCTGAATTACGCGGTTTCACGCGCAGTGATCTCGGTCAACGAAAATTATTTCGCCCCGGATGTCGATGCTTCAGGAAAGATGCTGGCCTTGGAGGTCGAAGCCTTGTTGCCGGGCTTGACCCGCCTGCAAACGGTATACCCCGAGCTTGGTGATTCGCGGCAGGCTTTGGAGCGGACGGTGCTTGAATTGGTGACGGATCCGTCTCGGGCGACTATTGCCGACCTTCGTGCCTCCATGCACCGTCTGGTGCTTGATCTGGATCGGGTGACCAGTGATGTGGTCGCTCAAAAAGCCAAGTTTGCCGAACAGTACCACAATGCATTTCAGCGACTGACCTATGAGTGGCTTGCTTTTATTGCCCTTGCCCTGGTGCTGGTGGCCTTGGTTTTTAAGGTTTTTTTTCGCGGGTTGTCGGTCGATATTGACCGGGTCCGGCGGCATGCCAGTCGCGTGCTGCGTGGTGAATCGAGTCCGAAACTGATCCATAACCGGCGCGACGAACTTGGCTTGCTGATGGACGCGGTCAACCGGATGCAGGATGAATTGGCACGACGGGATATCAACATTGAGCTAAGCCGTCAGCAGAGTTTTCACAAGGAAAAAATGGCTGCGGTCGGCTCTCTGGCGGCGGCGGTCGCGCACGAGATCAACAATCCGTTATCGGCGATCGTCGGGGTCGCGCAGGCTATTGATCAGGAGTGTCAATCCAGCGCTTGTGCTGCCTACGAGAAGCAATGCTACCCAAAAATGATCCTGGAACAGGCGACTCGGGTAATGAGTATTACGCGGCAGATCAGCGAGTTTTCGGTACCGCAGTCACAGGAGCCAGAACTGACGGACCTGAACAGCCTGCTGCGCAGCACGGCAAACTTTGTCAAGTTTGATCGGCGCTTTCGGCTGATCGATCTCTCGCTGCATCTTGACGGTAATCTGCCGGCAGTTGTATTGGTAACTGATCACATGGTGCAGGTGGCAATGAACTTGCTTATAAATGCTGCAGATGCCCTGGGGCAGCTTGAGGGGCGCTCCCCGGCGATTCGTGTCACATCGTCGGTGGATAATGACTATGTGAAGGTGACAATTGTGGACAACGGTACGGGGATTCCGGAAGAAATTTTGCCTCGTGTTTTCGAGGAGAGGTTTACTACCAAGGGGGCTGGTCGGGGGAGTGGCTTGGGACTTTCAGTTTGTCGCTCCTTGGTCGAGAAAGCCGGTGGGAAAATTTCGATTAGTTCGGAGTTCGGGGTGGGTACTGAAGTGACGGTTCTGTTTCCGGTGCCGATTTTGGGAGCGGACTGTCGTTAGGGCGACTACATAATAAGGCTGAAGCAATGCATGTATTGGTGATCGATGATGAAGCGGCGCTCCGCCAGATTCTGGCTTCGGCGTTGTCCAAGGCCGGGCATTCTGTAGATACGGCTACCTGCGTCAAGGAGGCTTCGGCCAAGCTTGTCCGGGGAGATGTTGATGTCGCGCTGTGCGACATCATGATGCCCGATGGTAACGGCGTTGAACTGGTCCGAAGTTTCCGTGGGAGTGGAATCGATACACAGTTTGTCATGGTGACCGCATTTGCCTCGATGGAAACGGCAGTGGAGGCCTTGCGTGCCGGTGCTACGGATTACATGGTGAAGCCGGTTCGCAGCGAGGAATTGCTGCACAGAATTGAGCAGATTGGCTCGATGCGCGGCCTGAAGGCGGAAAATCAGGCATTGCGCAAGATGGTGGCGCGCGAGCGAGGAGTTTTTCATTTCAGTTCACGCTCAATGGTAGAGATGGAGCGGATGGTGTCGAAGGTGGCAGTCACCGATAGCACTGTGCTGGTTACCGGTGAGAGCGGTACCGGAAAGGGGGTCACCGCACGCAATATCCATGAGATGAGTCCGCGCAGCGAGTTCCCCTTCATCCCGGTAAACTGCGGTGCGATACCGGAAAATCTGTTGGAAAGTGAGTTCTTTGGTCATGCCAAGGGGGCGTTCACCGGCGCTGATCGTGCCCGTAAGGGGTTGTTTACGCAGGCCGATCGCGGCACGCTGTTTCTTGACGAAATCGGCGAACTGCCCTTGCATTTGCAGACCAAGCTGCTTCATGTCATCGAAGACAAGGAAGTCCGACCGCTGGGTGGCGAGCAGGTCCGCCGGGTCGATGTCAGAATTATTGCGGCGACCAATCGCAACCTGCCGGAGATGGTAAAGGAGGGGCGATTCCGCGAGGATCTCTACTTCCGGCTTTCGATGTTTCATATCCACATTCCGCCCCTGCGCGATCGAAAGGATGATCTCGCCCGCCTGATTCATTTCGTGCTTCAGAATCTCGCCAGCGATCAGGGCAAGAAGGTGTTGGAACTGGATCCGATTGCCGAAGAAATACTGGTTGAATTTGCCTGGCCGGGTAATGTTCGCGAACTGGAAAATGTGATCAATCGCGCGCATATTCTGGCCGACGGCGGGCGCATCACTCTGTCCGATCTGCCGCCGGATATTGCGCGTTCGGTGCAGGCAAAGGAGCGCTCCGGCATCGAATTTGCTTCAAATACCAGCTTGCGCGAACAATTGCGGCGAGTCGAGGCTGAAATCATTGGCAGGGCGCTGCGTGATGCGGGTGGGGACCGCCGGGTAGCGGCGCAGAAACTGGATATAGGGCTCTCCAGTCTGTATCGAAAACTGGATGAGATGGAGGCGCTTAACCTTGGAGTGAACGATGTTCAGAATTAGGGGTTGTCGATGAGGTTCGCTCGGGTCTTGCTTTTCCTTTCCGGGGTTCTGTTATTCTCGGCCAGCGCAATCGCGGGGCCGGAGGAGGATTATCAGGCCGGCGTGAAAAGCTATCGGGATGGCGATGTGGTTGGGGCGATGGTGCCCCTGCGTGCGGCATCGCTGGCCGGGCACGCAAAGGCCCAGGCACTCCTGGGTGAAATTCTTGACCGCACGGATTTTGATGAGGATGCCATCGTTCTTTTTCGGAAATCGGCGGAGCAAGGCGAGCCTGATGGCATGTTGGGCCTGGGGGTGATGATTTCGTCGGGCGAGGGCACAAAAAAGGATATCTTGCTCGGGAGAGACTGGATACTCAAGGCTGCCGAAAAGGGCCAGTTGCTGGCGATCAACGTGATTGCTCAAGCTTATTTAAAAGGTGAATTGGGGTATACCGAGGCTGATCGCACCACGCCTGCGGCCCTGAACTGGATCAAGTTGGCGGCCGCCAGCGACTACCTGCCGGCAATCGACGCGCTGGCTCTGGCTTATGCCACCGGTAGCGGCTTGGCAGTGTCGGCCGACCGGGCGCTGGCTGAACAGTATCAGGCACAGGCAAATCGGATCAGGAATATCGATCCTGCTGCTAAGGGTAAAAAGAAACAGCGTCGAATGTGACGTTGGCGACAGGATGGATGTAAGGAGAATGGGATGATGGCTCTACTACTTAGATTGACGTGCGCTGCGGCGCTGAGTGCTGCCTTGGTGCAGCCGGCACTTGCCGCTAATATTGTCCAGGGGCAGCAGTTGTACAGCATGCATTGTGCCGCCTGCCATGGCCCCCGCGGCGAAGGGGTGGTCCCCGATGCGCCGAAGTTTCGGATGGGGGAGCGTCTCAATCAGCCTGATATCGTGCTGATGCAGTCGGTGAAAAGTGGCAAGAAAACCATGCCCCCGTTTTTTGGTATTTTGCAGGATGGACAGATCCTGGATGTATTGGCTTTCGTGAGAACACTGAGATGAAATTGAAATTATGGCTTTGTGGTGCCGCATTCCTGGTGCAAGGAGTATTTCAGCCGGTGCTGGCTGCCGACAAGGCTGGGGTGCGGGTCGTTGATTCGTTTGAGGTGGGCGACAATGTTTACGTCCGTGCGCTGACCGTCGAGAAGTCGACCAACACCCTGTGGGTCGGAACGTCGGTTGGTGCTCACGAAATTGACCTGAAGGCCAGCAAGCCGCGGAATACCTTTACTCGTCAGCATGGTTTGGCCAATGAATATGTCTTTGCTATCGGCGTCGATAGTGAAGGCTATAAATGGTTTGGCACCAATGCTGGCGGTGCTTCCCGTTACAAGGACGGTAAGTGGAAGACTTATTTCCCGATGCATGGCCTGGCTGATTACTGGATATATTCCTTCGTTAATGACAAGGAAGGAAATCTTTGGATTGGAACTTGGGCCGGGGTGAATTACTTCAATGTCAAAACCGGAAAATTCAAGACCTATGTCAAGGAGTTGATTAACGAGTGGGTCTATGGCTTATCGGTTGATCAGGGAGGGCGCGTCTGGTTTGGTACCGAGGGCGGCGTCTCGATGTTTGACGGCAAGCGCTGGCGCTCCTGGACTCACAAGGATGGCCTGGGGGCCGACAATACCGCCAATCTGCAGGCAAGTTCCAATACCGGGTTGGGCACCCGCTCCCGCCACGACCTGACGACACAGGTCGAGGGCCTGGGTTCCTACAATCCGAACTATGTATTTTCAATCCATGCGGCACCCGATGGCAGCATCTGGGCCGGTACCTGGGGTGGGGGAGTTTCCCGTTTCGATGGCAAACGCTGGACGAATCTGACGACGCAGGACGGTTTGGCCGGCAACATCGTTTATTCAATGGCGCAGGATGAGAAGGGCGTTTTCTGGTTTGGTACGGACAAGGGGCTTTCGCGCTATGACGGCAAGTCCTGGAAAAACCTGGGCAAGCCGGACGGACTTTTTGATTCCCATGTTTATGCCGTTACGGTTGCGCCAAATGGCGATATCTGGGCCGGCACCAAGCGCGGCGTCGTACGTGTTGTACCACAGTGAATTTTGTAGCAGAAAGGTAATTCGATGAACGCCCCTTCCAAAGCTGGTCATCTGGGTTCTATCGCATTCGGCGCGCTATTGGCAATTCAAGTCGGCATTGCCCATGGCGAGCCGGCAAAGCCTGCGGCTGCCCCGGTGCATCCCCCGATGACCGGGCAGCACCCGCCGATTCAGCAGCAACCTCAGGAGCGTGAAGGCAAGGTTACGGTTGATCCGGCAGCGAAATTCACCCATTTCCGCGTCGGGAACAAGAATGTCAAGTCGATCTATCTGGACGGCAGCGTCGTCTGGGTCGGAACCTCCGGCGGTGTGGTTCGTTATGACACCAAGGACGACAGCTTCAAACTTTATGACGCCAAGAACGGACTTCTTTCCAATGGCATGTTCTATGTCGGGCGTGTCAAGGGAATGATTGCCGTCGGTACCTACGGCGGAGGTCTGTCATTGCTCGACGAGAAGACCGGCAAGTGGAAAACCTACAATATTCCGGAGGGCTTGGGTGACGCCTTCGTCTATGACGTGCTGACCGCGGCGAACGGCGACATCTGGATTGCCACTTGGTCAGGGGTTAACCGCATTCGTGGCGGCAATCTCGATGATCGGAGCAAATGGGATCTCTATACGGTGGAGAACACCAAGGGTGGGGTGCCAAACGACTGGATCTACGGTCTTGCCGAAGGCAAGAACGGCGACATCTGGTTGGCAACCGAGGGGGGCATGGCAAGATTCTCGGCCAATAAGTGGGAGAACTGGAACCATGCGAAGGGCCTCGGTGCACCTTATGCGAAGGTCAAGGATGCCATTGCGTTCAAGAACGATCCGGGAAAACAGTCGACTCACCACGCCAAGCAGAAACAGGAAATGGGTTTGCAGGGAGTCGATGTGGCCTATAACCCGAATTATGTTGTTTCGCTTGAAGTCGATCGCCAGGGAAATGTTTGGGCGGGCACCTGGGGTGGCGGGCTTTCACGGTTCGATGGCAAGCGCTGGACCAATTACACGACGATCGAAGGCCTACCCGGGAACCATGTTTTCATGTTGCATACCGACCCGGCTGGAAAGCTTTGGATTGGGACCAACAACGGCTTAAGCTATTACCAGCCGGAGAGCGGCAAGTTTGCCAAGGCAATGACGACTGAGGATGGCTTGTTTGCCAATAATGTATTTGCCATGGGCTCCTCCGCCAAGGGGGATTTGTGGATTGGCAGTTACGGTGGAGTTGCGCACCTGCGTCCGCTCCCCGCGGCAAAGTAAAGTTCTCTGCATTCCGGGTGCCAAGTGCGAGGGCTCTGAGCCTTCCCACTTGGCTAGAATACCGGCATGCCCATGATCTGTAGTGCGCGGTTCAACTGCAGAATGGCTTTTTCCATTTCCTGAATGGCCAGAGGATAGTCGTGCGCGCCGGCTTTTGACGCTGCCCCGTTTTTTATATCGACTGCAGCCTTGACCAGGGACTCTACGCGTTTTCGGATTTCCGGGCTGAGCTGGTCTTGCCCGCTCATCATGTCGACCAGAATCTCATTCGAATAATACCGTTTTTGTTCGTAGGCAAACTCTTCTCTGGGAGAATTGAAGTGCAGGCGCACGACGACTTCCTGCCCCTCTCGCAAGCGGGAGATTTCCTCGATTGCAAGTTTGTATGCTGCATACATGTGCTTGATGGCATCTTCCTGTCTACCGCTCAGCATCAATTTGCGGCCTTCTTCGGTCAAGCTGTCGATCTGAATTGTCAGTTGCTGTATGGCGTTTGCAGCTTGTGGCGAGGTGGCCATGTCTTGGAGTGATTGACGGAAGCTCTCAATTTGGGCTGCGCGTTCCTCAAACTGTTTTTTTTGTCGTTCAGAAGCATTCTTTTCGCTGCTCAGGTTAGCGTTTGCGCGCGAAAGGTTGCGCAATGCCTCGTCCAATTTTTCTACGGCCTCGTCCGGCTGGGCTCTGCTAATTGCAGTGCGCGCCTGTTCGAGCAGGCGGCGGTTATTGGCTAACAGAATAGTGTTTTCCGGGGTCTGGCTATCCGAGAGAGGGCCAATCAGCCTCTCGACCAACTTCGATTTTTGCTCGGCCAATTGCATCTTTTTTGACAGGCTGCTCGCAGGTGCATCGGTGGTAGCCAGCGCGACAGAACTGCATAAGAGCAATAAAAGACCAATTCGATCCGTTTTTTTGTTCATGCCTATTTTTTTTGGGCGAACATTTTGTGTGTGTAAGCTATCAGGAATGGGGGACCCCGAAAGGAGGTGCGCATGCAAGACGAGAAAGCAGGATTCAGGCCGGAATTGTGATCCCCGAATTGGCCGTGCTATTGGTTGTCAGCCCTGTTTTAAATTGGCGTAGTTGACGTGCATCCGATACATATCGCCAGAGGCGAGAGGAGCGATTGGTGGCACAGTTGCCACCTGGTCATCGGTGTCGCCGTTTAGGGCCTAGTCGTCTTCTGTCGTCTCTTTGGCACGCCCTGCAATTTCCAGGTTGAGCGCAGAGAAGCCGATGGCCAGCGTGACGATAAGCAGCAACAGAAAGACCATCGGTTTCACAATATCGCCAGTCTCTAGCAGTTCGTCGGAAAGGATCTCGACAAGAAGTTTCGGGGTGTTGTCGCTTACAGGCCCCGGCCACATCAGCACCAGGCTGGTTTTGCTGATCTCCGGCTTTTGGAGACGGGTGGCGAGTGAGCGTAGACCGTCTTCACCGTCCGAAGAGGCAGTTGCGTCGCCCTTCCACCACAGACTCAGGCGGGTACCCGGGTAGGTGGTCTGTGTCAGTAGCGAGTGATCCAGTGGCTTGAAAAGGAGTAGGTAGCCATTTTCCTTGCCCAGCCAGATGAACTGCCGGATTACAAAATATAGGTTGCCATCCGCTGCGCTGCGCACCCAGGTTGATAGCTGTCCCGGCAGAAGTGTGACTTTGGGATTGGCGTGGTTGGTGTAGTCATACGCTGCAATCACCTCGCCGGTGGTTTTCTCGATTCTGAGAGAGGGAAATTCGATACTGCTTCCTTGGGAAATCAGGAAGGTTTGCAGTTGCTCGTTACGTCCCTTGGGATCGTCAAGGATGTTTTGGGACTCGATGCGGGTCTTGAGATTGAAGGCTTCTTGGCCCCAGCGGCGATCCAGTTCCGCAAGCACTACAGCATAATGCTCACGAGCGCTCGATAAATGGACCGAACGTGCCTTGCTGTTGGCGAGTTCCTTTACCCAGATGCCCTCAACGACCAGGCAGAGCAGAATAAGCAGGATCAGGCCGACCAAACGAAGCGTGGGAAGGTTGTTGGCGTGTATTCTCAGCATTGAAGCCTTATTTTAATCGCGCCGACCCACCCAACGGTCATTGATCATCGAATTAATCCGGAAATTTTGAGCCAATTCATTCCCGGCTTGTGAGTCGATAAAGAAAATCTCCGTTTCGCGTAATTGCCGACTCGAAAAGGCGCCATCCTTGCTGTACTGGCGCGGGTATTTCTTCAATATTGCAATCAATTTTTGCCGATCATCGGGGTCGGTGATTGCCATGGCGTTAGCAAATTCCTCGGCCGTATGATTGCTGATCCAAGCTAAAGTGCGCTTGAGGATCCTGACCATCAGTTCGGTCTTGCCGCTATCCTTTTCCAGCTTGTCGCTACGGGCAATCAAGGCTCCCCTAAGGAAACCGGCACCGGCATAGAGCCTCGCCATTTCTGGGTTTCCCAGGTGGACCAGAGGGAATGCGATTTTTTCCGCAGCCATGTGAGTCGCATGTGGCTCGTCGCCTATCACCGCATCAACGGCTCCCGTCTTCAGCATCAATGCCTCGGACTCCCAGCGTCGCCCGATGCCTACTATCCGATAGCTGCCGGGGGGGACGCCGCCACGCCGGAAAAGCAATTCGAGAACCTGTTGCGAGGTGCTCTTGTTGGATACAGA
>Ga0316605_10000666_pt1 | contig 22610 bp, 12 predicted proteins | sample OWC_soil_day20_n_FD_207666 | JGI IMG/M metagenome (GOLD analysis project Ga0316605, IMG submission 207666) | Wetland soil microbial communities from Old Woman Creek delta, Ohio, United States - OWC_soil_day20_noCT | ecosystem: Environmental > Terrestrial > Soil > Wetlands | place: USA: Ohio...
GAAGAAGATTTGTTTATTAATAGTTGAAGCCCAGTTTCGTTAAACCTGATTTCACATCGGGGCAACTCATGAAATTATTCCAGATTAATCCGGAGCGATAATTCTCAATCATGATAATAACAGGTCCCTGATCAATAGCCAGATACGATTCGGCAAACCAGCGCCGCGACAAAGAAAAAGCATCCTTAAATCCATATTCACCCCAGATGCGGTTGCCCAGCGTGTAATAAAAGAAGTTCAACGCTTTCACGCTCTCTACCGGTGTGTAAGGAAAAGAGGCAAGCGCTGCTGTGGGAGCTATCGTTCCCCGATCGTTGGAAGGTGACGAAGCCGTATATCCATCAGGGAAATCGCTGGCAGTCAGTCCCCAGCAATTTTCACCGTAGCCGTAATATCCCCTGGGATTGGCAACACAATAATTGTAATTGATTTTTGCATGAGCCAAATTCTGCGTCCAGTAATTAGCATACACATCCGACAAATTACGTGGATCAAGGCCTAAGAAAGAATAATGTGTAAAGAATAAAGGACCACCGTAACCTTCGCCCAGCGGTAAGGTAACGCCATAATACGCATTGCCGTTTTTCATAGCTCCGTTACGCGCCCAGCCGTTGTCATACACCGGTTTAGTGATGGGAAATGTAGGTGATGACGCGGCAAGTACATAGGCAATCAATCCTTCATTCCAGCCCGTTATGGGCATATTCATATCCCATTTATAATCGGGCGACCAGTGCCAGTAGAGTTTTTGTTCCCCGTTTTTCTGAAACCAGTTCCATTCCACCTTTTCCCAAAGTTGTTGTATGGCTGCACACATGGCTTGTTCAGACGAATTACCGAATTTGAAATATGCCTGAACGGTAAGTAAACCCTGCATCAGAAATGATGTTTCTATGAGATCTGCTCCGTTATCTTTGGTACTGAAAGGAATGACTTTACCGGTTGTACCGTTCATCCAGTGCGGAAATGCTCCATGAAACTTATCCGTTTGGGGTCTGCTCAGAAAGCTGACTATTTTATTAATCTGTTCATACCCCTGACTTCGGGTAATAAAACTCCGTTCGATGCCCACCAGAATGGCCATCAGACCAAATCCGGTACCACCGGTGGTTACTGTTTCGCCTGAACCCAACCTCTCACGCGCAAACCCCGAAACCGGATGCGCATAGTCCCAGAAATAACGGAAAGTTTGCTTCTGTACCAATGTGAGCAGACTGTCGGTGGAAATGACAGGAAATTTGGGTGTGGTATCCAGTTCGGTAAGAAAATTCACCTTACTGTTGTCTATTATATTAACACCCAGATTTTCACCTGAATTAATATAGAGTGTGTATTTTGTATAATAATTAAGTTTGTCCTTTAGTTTAAGTTTCAATTCTCTTGGATTTTCTGTAGTCAAAATTTCAAATTGAACTTTATCATTGTTGCTGACATAGATTTTATCCGGGCTGATTTTTAAATTGTCAATTTCTGTAGAAAAGATTACCTGAATAATTACCGAATCAATGGGCACATTCATGGCGGTACCATCTGATGACAGGCTTTTACCATTCACCGATAATGATTCTATATATGCACTGGAAAGCGGAATCGGCGGTTCTTTACAAGAATAGAATAAAGAAAATACGGTTAGTGCAGTGAGAACATATAAAAATTTTGTTTTCATCTTATTGTAAACTATAAACTGTGGGATTTTTCCCACAGTTTATTTTTCTGAATCATTAACTACTTACTCAAATGATTTTATCTGCCTGCTTTTTCGAGTTCATAAAGAGCTCCAATATCAGCCAGAACTAATTCACGTTTCCAAACACGTACCTCGTCCAATTCGCCTTTCAGTCCTGTATTCCAGGCATCAGTAGTAGTACCGTTAGCGAACGTTTCAAATGCTCCGAGAATAGGATGGCAAGGAGTTGTTACAACAAAGTTTTTAGTACCGGTGTTATCTCTGTTTTCCCAAACCGGGTTAGAGATTTTTATACCGTTTACATACACTTTCAGAAGTTTTGTTGTATTGTTCCAGGTAAGTACCACGTGTGCCCATTTTCCTCCAATTTTGTTAGGATAAGCAATATGACCAGCTGCAATATCGGCTGCGCTTGCTTTGACAGTATTTCTTGAATCCTGCCATCCCAAATCTGTACTTGAAACGATAAGACCTTTTACAGTTAAGCTATCGCTTGTTGCAGGCATCCAGCCGGTTTCAGACATGAAATTGATACTTCCTGCCCACTCGTTAGGACGTGATAAGGAGAAAATTACAGAAGAATTTGCTCCGTTATTCGTCAGTTTCACCCATGAACTTACAGTAAAACCACCATTAAGATTGGTACCTAAGTTGGCTATGGTATTATATGCCAGGTATCCCACATTGAAGCTTGCAGCTTTACCTTTTATCCCATCCACCCAGGTTACATTACTTGACTTGGCAGGTGCTGAACTTGACAATGATTCGTTACCATCACCATTTAATGGCCAATAAGCAACCAAATCTGCTTTTCCCACTTCATCAGCATTATCGTATCCTCCAATGGGTGGAAGTTTTGGTTCGTCTTTTTTACATCCAGTAAATGTAAATGCAAAAGTTGCTAATGCAATTAATCCGAAAATTTTTAATGTTTTCATTTTTTTGTTTTTAAAGAGGTTAATAATTTGATTTTTAGTATATTCTTTTAATAATAGATATCCTAATCATAATTTGGATTCTGAGTAAGTATTCCTTTGCTTAATGTAATTTGTTCTTCAGGTATTGGAAACAGTTCGTGTTTACCCTGAATAAACACTTTGCCTACAGCTGACATTGCAGCAGATGCTTTTCCGGTACGAACAATGTCAAACCATCGATCATGCTCCATTGCCATTTCCAATCGGCGTTCTTTGTAAATCTGATCTAATGTGACAGAGGTAAGTGGAATCAATCCTGCACGTTTTCTGATTTTATTAACAATAGATAATGCTGTATCTAACTGATTGATGTGATATCCTGCTTCGGCTCTTATCAGCAATACATCGCTGTATTTCAACAACCGTACATTTTTGGCTGTTTCTCCTTTATTATCGTCCCAGGACTCCTTTGAGCGGCTTTGATAAGCTTTGTAATTATACCTTGGATTTGCCCAGCCTGTAGCAGGAGTTTGGAATCCATCCCAAAGTACCTGTCCGGTAAACATTATGGTACCATCTTTTCGTTTATCACCCGGCTCGTAAGCATTTGCCAGATTGACCGTTGGTGTATTAAAACCCCAGCCGTGGTCAGGAGTTCCGCGTCCGCTCTGTACATCGGTATATCCGCTTACACCTTTACCCAACGTTGCCTGAATTTCAAAAAGCGATTCTTTACCATTTTCTCCTACTTCACGCCACACATTGGCGTAATCGGGTAATAAATCATACATCTTGCTTGTTACTACATTTCCTGCCATCGCAAATGCATCGTTCCATTTTTCCTGATACATGTATACTTTAGCCAAAAGTCCCTGTGCAGCGCCTTTGGTGGCTCTACCTAAATTTTCTCCGTTGTATTGCAATGGTAGTGAAGCTGCAGCATCTATTAAGTCCTTTTCGATTTGAGCATAGGTTTCTGCTTTTGTTTTACGTGAATAAACTACCTGATTAACAGTGGCTTCTTCTTTGAAATCCAGTTTTTCGACCACCACAGGCACACCACCAAAACATCTTACCAGATCAAAATAAAACATGGCCCGAAGGAATTTTAATTCACCTATATAGCGATTTTTAATATTCTCCTCCAGATTTACCTGTCCTAAATAATAAATACCTTCGTTGCAGCGGTAAATTCCTTCATAACGCCTTTTCCAGACATCGTTGAATGAACGCAATGATTTATCAAAAGCCAGATCGTCAAGTTTGTCTTTATCTGTTCCGGCATCACCATCCGATGAGCCTTTGTCGGCATCATCCGATGTTATGCTCGTTACGCCAATCCAGGGGAAGCCATACATCTCAAAACTCAACATTTGATTATAAGCAGAGTTTACCACTTCTACAGCGTACAATGGTTCGGCCAGAAAATCATCTTTCGACATCTTATCCTGAGGAAGCACATTTAAATCCTTTTCGCAACCGACTAAGAACAGTGTCAGGAAAAAAGTAATAATAGAAAATATTTTAACGTATTTCATAATTTCTTGTGTTAATTACTTGTTTAAGAGTTTGATAGACTGTTTTACAATGTTATATTCAGACCAAAGGTAAGAGATCTGTTTGTGGGATAAGCATCCAACTCTATACCTGCAGAACCGAGCGGTGTACCCGAACCAATCAACTCAGGTGTAAATCCGGTATATTTTGTGAAAATAAACGGGTTTACAGCCGTAACATACACTCTCAATTTTTGAATTTCTTTTAGCACTTTTGGCAGAGAATAACCTATCGTAATGTTGTTTATTCTCAGATAATCTCCTTTTTCAATAAAATAAGTAGAAGCCATTGGGGTATCAGAATATGGTCTGGGATTAGCAGCGTCCTGTTTAGGATTGGAAGGAATCCAAAAGTCATTAAACTCATTCATTTCCACATTTTCGCCACCCCAGCGTTGTGATTTTTTACCATTATACACTTTATTTCCCATTACACCATACCAATCCGTTGAGAAATCAAAATTCTTGTAATCAAACCCCAGATTGAAACCGTAAGTCAGTTTCGGAATATACGAACCGGCGTTTATTCTGTCTGATGAATAAGCAAAAGCACCATCTTCGGTATAACCCGTATGTTCATAGACATAAAACGATCCAATCGGGTCACCAATATGTATTTCTTTAGTATAATGTCCGTTACCCAGATCTCCACCGGTAAGTTTATCAAAATAAGAACTGTAAATGTGTTTTATCGCATTGTCATTTACTGCAAAATTTACACCTGCCATATAATTAAACTCATCGCCCAATTTATCATTCCAGGAGAATGTGGCTTCAATTCCCTTGTTTTCAACCGTTCCGGCATTTAAATAAACATCTCCGGGAGAAAGTACTGTTGGAAGTTTTACAGGTAAAATCACATTATCGGTCAATTTACGATAAAATTCCAGGGTGCCGTATAATCGTTGTTTCAACATTCTGAATTCAAGACCGCCACCGAATTCTTTTGTTGTTTCCCAGGTCAAATCTGGGTCCACTGCATATGGAACAAACGAACCGGGATAAATTGTTTCGGGTGAGCCAAAAGGATAAGTAGCACCGTTTTGGAAAAGTATCTGATTGACAGATGGAGCTGCGTTTCCGTTACCAATTTCACCATATCCGGCCTTTATTTTCAAATAATCAATTACTGAAGCATATTTTTCAAAAAAATCTTCACTGCTCACGACCCATCCTCCCGAAACTGCCGGGAAAATTCCCCATTTTTTTGCCGATTGAAAATCACTGATACCGTCTCGACGAAGTGATGCTGTCAATAAATATTTTCGCTCATAATCATAATCAATACGCACAAAATAGCCCAAATTGACAAGCGGAGTTTGACTGCTGTTTGATACTACATTATCGGGTGAAGTAACAATATTGCTTTTCGACAGGTCAAGCGACCAGTAATTAGGTTGGTAAGGTACATTATTCCGTCTTCCGGAAAGATACTGCGCGGTTCTGGTAGTGGAACGTGTAACACCTAATACAGCTGTAATTCCATGTTTATCAAAGTCTTTGGAATAAGTAAGAAAATTATCCCAGTTCCATACAAAAAAATGACTTCTGCTTTGACTTAACGTACTGTAGAATTTATTGTTTTTATAAAAATCGTCTTCAGTCGCAGTTGGATTTTGGCTGAACCAATTTTCTTTATTCGGCGTGTAAGAATATCCCATTCCGTAATCAAATGTAGCACCGAAATTGGAATTAAATTTTAGATCTTTGTAAATTTGTATTTCTGCCCCCAGTGTTCCAAATAAAGTGACATTTCTGTTTTTGTCTTCGTTGTAACCAAGCATAGCAAGGGGATTCGGCACGTTATTAAATTTATCTCCTATCATGCCTATTTCTCCGGTAGAATTATCCAGAAATGGCATTCCCCATTTTCCGTTTTCATACTTCACGGGCATAATTGGTGATTGCTTATAAGCCGCTGTAAATGCACTTGAGGGTTGTGGTACGTTATTTACAACGGCTACATTGATGGATTGAGATATTTTCAGGCGATTGAAAAGTCTGTATTCATTTTTACTCAGAATGTTGGTTCTGTCATAATCAGTTCCTTTCAGAATCCCTTTTTCGTCGTAGCGTGAAATGCCGAAATAGTAATTCACGTTTTCTTCACCACCGGAAAGTGAAACGGAGTGATTTGTTGTCATTCCGGTTTGTGTTATTTCCTTGAGCCAATTTGTATCGTAAGGCTGAGTGGTAGCAAAACGGGTTCTCCCTGCAGCAAAATTCTGATAATATGAAAAATGATATGCATCTGCCATGTCTACCGTTTTCATCATTGTTTTGAAACCGGCGTAACCGTCGTAACTCACTTTAATACTTCCTTTTTTTCCTTTTTTGGTAGTAACCAAAATTACACCACTTGCAGCCTTATTACCATAAATTGCGAGTGAAGAAGCATCCTTGAGCACATCAATTGTTTCTATATCGTTAGCGCTCAATCCATTAAGGCTGCTTGCTTCGATTCCGTCAATTACATATAATGGAGTTCCACCACCCAACACAGTATTAATACCACGTATCATCACAGTCGGTGCCCGTCCCGGTTCATCTGTGGCAATAATGTTTACACCGGCTGCTTTCCCCTGAATGGATTGAATGGCAGATTGTGCCGGAGTTTTTATAATTTCATCAGATTTAACCTGAATAACTGACCCTGTAATGGCTCCGGCTTTTTTAGTACCATAACCGACTACCACTACTTCATCCAACATCTTGTCGTTAGTTTCCAGTTGTATATTGAGTGGTGCACTGGATCTAACCGTAACTCCCTGACTTTTATAGCCGATATAGCTGATTTCCAGGATTGAATTTAACGGTACGGAAATAGAAAAATTCCCGTCAAAGTTTGTAATCGTACCGTTATTGGTACCTTGTTGCAGAACTTTGGCACCAATCAATGTTTCACCGGTCTTTTTATCAGATATTACCCCCGAAACAGTTAAGTTTTGGGCGACAATAGAGAAAACCGAAATAAACATCAGTAAAAAGATTGTTGTACGTTTGATTTTCATATGTACTACTTATTATTTGAAGTTAATTGAAAATTAAATCCTATTTTTTTTAACCCGTTTTGAATTTCCTGGTTTCCCATAAATAAATTCCAAATGAGTCCGCTCCGGAAGTTCTCAATCATTATTGCTATTGGCCCCTGGTCAATGGCAAGATAACTTTTCACCACTTGTTGACCTTCAATTAAACCCGGATTATAAGCATCATAAAATCCGTATTTTCCAAAAACCTGTTTTCCTTTTTCAAAGTACAGGTATTTTAACACCTCCATGCTCTCTTTTGGAGTATAAACAATAGATGAAAGAGCTGCTGTGGGCGGAACAGTTCCGTTATCGGAATCGGTTCCGGGATGATGTGATGAATATCCGACTATCGGGTCGTCCGACGAAGTAAATCCCCATAAATTCGCTCCATAGCCTGTGTACTTTTTTGGATTATTGATGGCATAAGCCCTGTGGATAAGGGTGTGGGCTTTATTTCTTTCAAAGTAGTTTGTATAGCTGTCCGTCAATCCATTCGGATTTAGTCCCAGAAAACTGTAATGTGTGAAAAACAGCGGACCGCCGTAATCCATTCCCAGGTCTAGTTTTATTCCATAATAACTTTTCCCGTTGTAATAATAAGGCGAATTTTTGAAACAGGCTTCATACACTTTTGCATCAATCGAATAGGTGGGTGATGATGCTGCCAGCACATACGTAATCAGCGTTTCGTCAAATCCTTTTATACGGTGGTTCATTTTCCATCCGTAATTTTTAGACCAATGCCAGTAAAGCGAGTCGATGCCTTGTGTGTACCAGTTCCATTCCACAGTTTCCCAAAGATGTGTAATTTTATTCGCCAAATCATGTTCTTTATCATTTCCTTCTTTCAAATATTCACGGGCGGTGAGCAGACCTTGCATCAATAGTGCAGTTTCCACCAAATCGCCGCCATCGTCATATTTGCTGAAGCTGAATGCTTTTCGTGTATCTGCATTGTACCAGTGTGCCCACGCCCCATGAAACCGCTCGACAGAGCCGAGAAAACTAACAATCTTATTTATAACCTCTAAACCTTTTTCTTTCGGAAAATAATTTCTTTCGATTCCGGCAACGATGGCCATCAGCCCGAAACCGGTTCCGCCGGTAGTTACTATATCGCCATTCACATCATTGCTGCGTTCACGAGCCATTCCGGTACCCGGCTCAGCAAAATCCAAGAAATAACGGGTCGTATAACGTTGCGTCATATCCAGTAAATCTTCGTCCCTGTAAGCTTTTCGCGTTACTTTTATTTCAAATTTACCAGCAGCGGAATCGGTAATTTTCATTCCCTTCGGAATTATTCTGTAACGAATTTCAGCATTTTGGGGAATATTCTTTTCGTAAAAATCCAGAAAATAATCCTGAGCAGTTTCACCCTGTTTTATAAATGATTTTGCATTTCCTATCAGCCGATACACTTCATACGTAAATCCCTGATGGTTTTTCCAGCAAATTTCAGAATGACCCGGAAAACTTTCAGCTTTCAGTTCATTTGGCACAATATATTGGCTTTGAGCTGACAATACTCCGAATATCATCAAAAGTAATCCTAAACTTATTGGTTTTTTCATAGCCTATTTTTGCCAATTAATAGTTACCGAATTCACATCCTTTGAATTAGTGCCAATCATTATTTCAAAATCACCGCTTTCCCAATCGTATTTCAGATCATTGTTATAATATTTCAGCTCTTCAGGCGTAATATCAAAACTTACAGTTTTGCTTTCGCCTGCTTTGAGCATCACTTTTTGGAAACCTTTCAGCTCTTTTACCGGGCGGGTATTCATTCCAAACACATCCCGGATATACAGCTGAACCACTTCCGCACCGTCGTATTTCCCTGTGTTTTTTACAGTTACACTTGCAGTCAATTTTACGTTTCCCTGAAGATTTTTTGAGCTGACATTTACATTGCTGTAATTAAATGTTGTATAACTCAATCCAAAACCAAACGGGAACAAAGGAGTGTTGGACACGTCCAGATAAGCTGTACGGAATTTTTCCCAAACATTTTCATCGGTCAAAGGTCTGCCGGTATTTTTATGATTGTAGTAAATCGGAATCTGACCTACACTTCTTGGGAATGTAACCGGCAGCTTAGCCGATGGATTCACCTTTCCGAACAGCACATCGGAAATGGCATAACCCGCTTCACTTCCCGGAAACCAGACATTCAGAATGGCATCCGCTATTTCATTCTCTTCGTTTATTACCATTGCCCTGCCATTAAACAATACAAGGACAATTGGTTTTCCTGTTTTTTTAAGCTCTCTCAACAAATCTTTTTGCGACTGACGAAGCTCCAGATTAACCATCGAACTTGCTTCGCCCGATGATTCGGATGCTTCACCTAAAGCAACAATAATTACATCTACTTTGTTGGCGATATCAAGTGCTTCTTTCAAAATTTCTTCTTTGTTTCTTTCGTCCCTGTAAGCTTTTTTCCCAAACATTGTAATCCGGTTTTCAAACTCAGTATCGTAATCAAAATTTGCTCCTTTTGCAGATAAAAACTCTACCTGTTTGCCATACATTTCTTTCAATCCTTTCAGAAGTGTGACAGCATCAGCGTGTTTGGATGCCACGCTCCATGTACCGGGCATATTCTCGGGATTATCGGAAAGCGGACCGATTACTGCAATTTTTCCTTTGGGTGAAAGCGGGAGGAGTTGATTTCGATTTTTCAGCAGTACCATTGATTGACTTGCAACATTTCTTGCTATCGCTCTGTTTTTGGCTGAATAAATTTCTTTTTTAGCTCTTTCGGCATTACAATATTTATATGGATCGTCGAACAATCCAAGTCTGTATTTGGCTTCCAAAATACGACGGGCAGCCTGATCTATTTCAGAATGTGTAATTTTTCCTTCGTCCAGCGATTTTTTTAGTGTTGTCAGAAAACCTTCGCTTACCATGTCCATATCCACACCTGCGTGAAGTGCCAATGCTGAAACTGTCTGCAAGTCACCAATTCCGTGTGCTATCATTTCCTTAATTCCGGTATAGTCACTTACATTCAATCCTTCAAATCCCCACTGGTTACGGAGTACTTCTGTTTGAAGCCAGCGGTTTGCTGTTGCCGGAATCCCTTCCACCTCATTGAACGATGCCATTACACTTCCCACTCCGGCTTCCACAGCGGCTTTGTAAGGTGGAAAATATACGTTATACATCGTTATTCTGCTCATATCCACCGTATTGTAATCACGTCCTCCTTCAGGTGCTCCATACAGAGCAAAGTGCTTCACGCAAGCCAGCATAGTATTATTTGCAGACAGATCATTTCCCTGATAACCGCTTATCATAGCTCGTGCAATCATACTTCCTAAGTACGGATCTTCGCCTGAACCTTCAGACATGCGTCCCCAACGCGGGTCACGGGAAATGTCAACCATCGGTGAAAAAGTCCAGTTAATACCATCGGCTGTTGCTTCCTGAGCGGCCACACGTGCCGATTGCTGAATTAAATCCATATCCCAGGATGAAGCCAATCCCAGCGGGATGGGGAACGTAGACTCGTAACCGTGAATTACGTCCATTCCGAAAAGCATAGGAATTTTCAACCGGCTTTCCTCTATAGCCACTCGCTGCGTTTCACGGATTTTATCAACACCCTTAATGTTAAACAATCCGCCAACTCTTCCTTCTTTAATTTTTTGACCGATGTTGGAACTTTTTGCCTGCCCTGTAGTGAAATCACCTGCAGACGGTAGATTCAATTGACCTAACTTCTCATCGAGCGTCATTTTCGACATCAGGTCATCAATGAACTGATCCATCAATGGATTGGGCTTGAAATGAGTCGATTTCGTTGAAACAACCTCTGTTTGTAGGGGTTTATTTACAATGTCGACTGGAGTCTTCATTATTTTTTTTAGCGCGTATGCTGAGTTCACAGGTGTAAAACCAATCAACATCATAACCGGCAAAAACAAGTAAAAGTTAAGGGTCTTCATAGTTTTGTAATTTCTGTCACAAATTTGCACACGAAATCTTCTAATTCAAAATATTTCGACCCTATTTGAATACTACAATTAAAAAGACTCAAAAAATGGAGCCCTATTTTAGCCCTACATGAGTCAACTAAATCTCATTAAATAACTATTAATGAGATAGATGAAAAGTAATTATTTTATAAAAACTGTCAGCAGAAATTGAAAACAATATTGTAGTATTTACTTGAACTCAATTAAAAATTCGCTGATATTTTTTTCGGATGGAATGCTCATTTTTTTACGAATTCGATAACGCGCCACTTCTACACCTTTAGATGAAATGTTCATTAAGTGGGCTATATCCTTTGTACTTAAATTCAAACGGAAAAAGGCACAAAACCGCAGATCATTAGCTGTTAATTCGGAATAGGTAGCGTGTAAGTTTCTAAAGAAATTTTCATGAATCCTGTCAAAATTAGCTTGAAAAATCGCCCAATCATCTTCCGAAGAAATATTTTCATCCAGAAGCTTAATCAGTTTATCATAATACTTGTTAGGATATTGTGTTCCCAATGTCTTTTTTAAAGAAACTATTTCATCTTTGATTGTGTTCATCAGTTCATTCTTCTTTATAATAGTCATGGTTGATCCGGCAAGCTCTTTACTCTTAAGAACAATTTCCGATTCCAATTTCTCATTTTTTAAAGCTATAATCTGTTGTTCTCTTTTTTCAATCTCCTTTTTTCGGATAGCTTCCTGTTCTTCATGAATCTTTTGTTTTTTAATTCTGAAATTACGCTTAACAAGCCAGTAAGCAAAATAAGCCATCAGGGTAAAAAGTAAAATATACAGCATTTTCGAAAATGTATTCCAGTAGAAAGGAGGTTGAACCAAAAAATCATACGAAACAGTGGAAAGTACTTCATTGCTGTTGGACAGAGCCTGTACTTCGAATGTATATTTTCCCGGCAACAGATAATTATACTCTTTGGAGTTATCTGGAGTAGATCTGCTCCAAACATCATCGAATCCTATTAGTCGGTATCTAAAAGAAAGGTTATTCAAGTATGAATAAACAGGATAAAAAACGGTAAATCTGATGTTGTTATTTTTATAGGATATCTTTATTTCGGAATCGGCTATGACAGGAAAATTAATTATCTTCCTGTTTTTCCTGCCGTTCACTTCTACTTTTGAAATCTGAAGTGTATTCTTACTCAAATTGTTTTTCCCATTCTGTCTTTCATGCAGTGCCAACCCATTTTCGAGTGTAATTAACGATATTTTGTCATTTAAATAAAAGATATTTTGATAATTATCCACGGTCTGATTCAGAAACAAAGAATTCTGTACCTGGTCAATAATGTTGATTTTATCATTTTGTATTTTCACCAGAGCAGCTTCATCATCACGGATAAACCAGTAATAATTTGGCGACGAACTGCAAACCCGATAAGCCTGGGCAAATCGTCCGAGCGAGTTATTAATCAAATCGTATGGAATAATTTTCTTATGAATGTCGTCGTAAGTGTAAAAAGCCATATTATCGGTAAATACAATCCGGTTATTGATGGAAAATACATTTATTGGCACTTTATGAACGTTATCAAGCGACTTGTAAGATTTCAGGCTCTCTATCGTTCTCAGGTCTTCTTTCAAGCGGATAGCATACAGGCCTGCATGCATATGAGCCGCCCAGATAGTACCCTTATAATCAATTTCAATATACTGAATGGGATTGAGAAAGTTACTTACCGAATGACTAAAAGTCCAGACATTATTTTTTTTCTCATAAATGCATAACTCGGTGTATGTACCCTGAACCAGCACTTCTTTGCCATGAATAATTCCTTTACTGATACAAATTCCGCCCTTCACCGGTGAAACTACTTTACTTTGAGTTTTATCCACTTCATAAGTCTGTTCATTATTTCCACAGAAAAATTGATTATCAAATCTGGAAATGTCCCAAACCTGCCCGGTAATCCTTGGGTCAAGTGTCACATTTTCGATTCTTTTAGCTGCTATGTTCAATTTTGCCCTGTAAAATCCCTGATTAGTAGCTATAAACAGATTGTCAGGTTCCTGAAAATTGACAGAATAAATGGCTCCTATGGATGGTGAGAATGAACGAATATAATTTAAAGATTTTCCAAGCCGCAACATGGAAATACCTTTATCCAAAGCTAGCCAGAGATTATTTTCCTGATCACAGTATAACCCTAGAACAGTATTGTTTTGAAGTACATTGGTTGTATTCAGCGTCCACACCTTTCGACCTTTGTAATTTAGAGCGGTCACACCATTTTGGATAGTTCCGATGACCAGTAAAGAATCCTTTGTCAACACAGCTTTATTTATATTAGCTCCTGACAACTCCCTGTCAGTATCCGTGACTAAGCGTTTGAAATCAATGCCGTTAAAAATGTAGATTCCGTCTGCTTTAGTCACAATGAATGCTTCATGATGATTTATCGGGAGGATTGCTACAACTGCACTTTTAAAAGGAGTGTTATTTACCGGAATAAAATCATCTTTCCTTTTATCATAATAACATAATCCTTTCTGATCTGTGTGGGTATAAATTTCATTTTTAAACTTCTGAAAGAAAAGAAAAGTCAACGGGAATCGTTTCCCTCTTACGCTATGTTTGTCGTAAGTAAAAAAACTCGTGAATGACTGAAAAATAATCTTTCCGTCAGTTTCAAGTATGTTCCATATCTCATCATTCTGCATTTTATAATTGCCAAGTTTATCGGATATTGAACTATAGATGAGCTTTCCTTTGTTATCTTTCTTAAAATACCCGAATTCTTCGAATGAACCGACATAAATTTTCTTATCTGAAGAAATATAAAGTGAACGAATAATCTTGTTTCCCGGAATTTTATAAACTTTCCAGCCGGAACCATCAAACTGCAATAAGCCCTGGTTATTACCAAAACACATCTTTCCGTCAGCAGCTTGCTTAACATCCCAGTTCTGGTTTGAGGCATTGTAATCTTTCTTTGAATATTGGTTGACAATAGGCGTAAATTCCTGTGCAAAGATAAATATCTGAATAGCAATCAGGGAAGCTGTTATCAAAATTCGAATTTTCCACATATTCATTATTTATGTTTATTCAATATACCGCAAATTGATCTTATCATGTTATGCAAAATTAAAATAATTTTACGATTACTGTATTTTAAATGTATAATTTTCAAATAAAAAGCCCTGCAGTGTTTATTACTGCAGGGCTTTTCAGCTTTATAAAAATACGAATTACTAATCAAATTTTGCGAAGCATTATTTCTTTACTTCTGTTGCACCTGCTTTTTCTGTTGCACCTGCTTTCAGTTCTTTTTTCTGCTTCTGTTTTAACATGATATCATAAGCAACCGGCACAGCTACAAACAATGTAGAATATACACCCAAAACAGAACCAATTAACAGCGCAAAGATAAATCCGCGAATTGTATCACCACCGAAGATGAATATTGCAAACAACACTACCAGAACGCTTGCAGAAGTACTAAATGTACGGCTCAACGTTTCATTAAGCGCCTCATTTATCACATCTTTCTTGTCGCGTTTCGGATATAACCCTGTATTCTCACGAATACGGTCAAAAATAACCACCGTATCGTTCACAGAGAAACCTATATACGTCAGAATCGCCGCTATAAAGTTCAGGTCCATCTCCATGGAGAATGGCATGATGCCCCACAACAGGGCGAAAGAACCTATAATAATTATGGTATCATGTGCAAGACAGAGCATAGTACCCATTGAGAATGCAAAGTGGCTGAAGCGGATGAAAATATATATTGATACAGCAAGCAGAGATAGTATTACCGCCCAGATAGCTGATGTTTTTATATCTTCAGCAATAGTTGGTCCTACTTTCTGTGAGTTTACTATATTTTTATTTACAAACTGTTCGAGTGTAGTGTTTTTCAACAAAGGTTTGAGGTCGTTGTAAAGTTTTGCTTCTATTTCATTATCTACTGTTTCTGAATTTTCTTCAATTTTATATTTTGTAGAAATACGAACTTTGTCATTATTGGTTCCGATGCTGATAACCTGTGCGCTTGATTCTTCGAACGTGTTTTCAAGTAAACTTCTTACTTTTTCAACATTTACTTTTTCTTCAAACTGAACAATATAGTTACGACCTCCTGTGAAGTCAATACCATAACTTAAACCTCTAAATGTCAGTCCGAGAACACAGATAAGGATTACAATTCCTGATACAATATAGAATGTTTTACGTTTTCCGATAAAATCTACTTTTGTATTCTGAAGGAAAGCCGATGTAGCTTTTGTTGTAAACGCCAAATCTTTTGCATTTTCACGGTTAACATAAGTTTCCAACATTAAACGGGTTAAGAATACAGAAGTAATAAAGGAAGTAATAATACCAATTACCAGAGTAGTGGCAAAACCAAGTATCGGACCAGAACCGAAGATAAACAGGATAATACCTGTAATAAGGGTTGTTACGTTAGCATCAATGATGGCAGACATAGCGTGACCAAGTCCTTCCTGAACCGCTTTCTTCTGGGTCTTACCGGCTTCTTTTTCTTCACGGACACGTTCATAGATAAGCACGTTACCGTCAACCGCCATACCGAGTGTCAGCACGATACCCGCTATACCCGGCAAGGTAAGTACAGCTCCAAAGGATGCCAGAATACCCATCAGGAAGAACACATTCGCAAATAACGCTAAATCCGCAATGATACCAGGAATAAGACCGTAATAAACAACCATATAGATCATTACTAATAAGAATGCAATAATAAATGACCATAATCCACTATTTACGGCATCCTGTCCCAATGAAGGACCTACAACATCTTCCTGCACAATACGTGCCGGAGCAGGCATTTTACCTGATTTCAACACGTTTGCCAAGTCCTTGGCTTCTTCTACAGTGAAGTTACCTGTAATCTGTGAACTACCACCGGTAATTTCACCATTTACTAATGGATTTGAATAGATGTAACCATCCAGGGCGATAGCAATGCATTTTCCTACATTTTCCTTGGTCATTCTGGCCCAGATTTTAGCTCCTTCCGCATTCATCGTCATACTTACATTGGCATTGGCAGAAGTTTGACTGAATTCATCGCGTGCATCGGTAATTACAGCACCAGTAAGCGGAGCACGTCCGTCACGGCTTGTAATTTTGATGGCTACCAGCTGATATACCGTTTCAGCTTCATCAACAGCTTTTACAGTCCAGCGTAAACCAAGGTCGCGTGGCATCAGCTCTTTCACCTGTTTCATTTTGAAATATGCATTGATCCGTGCAGTATCGGCTGCACTTGCAATACCTACAACAGGACCACGACCGGGTTGACCGGAGTTGTCAACATAAAGTTGAAGCACTGAGAACAATGGATTTTCTTTGCGGAACTCTTCACGCATTTTTACAGAATCTGTAGTTGCTGATTTTTTGGTATCAAGAGCAGCTTTCAGGCTGTCGATTTTATTTACAGGACTTACAGCTTCTGGTTTCTGTGCCTGAGCTTTAGTTTTTGTAGTATCGGCAACAACAGGAGTTGTTCCAACAGCACTTACAGCGGCAATAGCTTTGTTAGCTTCTATCAGGTTTGAGTATATTTCTGACAGTTCATAAGTTTCCCAGAATTCGAGGTTGGCAGAACCCTGAAGAAGTTTACGTACACGTTCAGGTTCTTTTACACCCGGAAGTTCGATGAGGATACGTCCTGCATTTTCGAGCTTCTGTATATTTGGCTGTACCACACCGAAACGGTCAATACGGGTACGAAGTACGTTGAATGAGTTATTAATAGCACCATCAATTTCAGTTCTTAATACCTTGATAACGTCTTCGTTGGTTGAGCTCAGCGAAATACGGTCTTTCAGATCAAATGTACTAAAAACAGTAGCCAGTTTTGCCTGAGGATCTATTTCCTTGTAAGCCTGAACAAAAAGGTCAAGATATTGCTTTCCACTTGTTTTCTGACGTTCGGAAGCCAGAGCCAGCGCTTGATTGAATGTTGGTGAGGTATTGTAATTGGAAAGAGCACGAATAATGTCCGGAACAGAGATTTCCAGTGTAACATTCATCCCTCCTTTCAGGTCAAGACCCAGATTTACACCTTTTTCACGACATTCTTTCAGTGTATATCCCAGATATACATTTTTCTTTGCCAGTGAGTCCAAATAATTATAGTAGGCATCACTACCAACAGAGTTCAACCGGTCACTTTTTTCTTTAGTTGAAAGTGAAGCGAAATCAGCTGATTTCTGAAAAGCCTCTTTTGCTGATAAAGATCTTTTTTCTGCTTTGTTCTCGTAAATATTGGTCACCAGATTAAATGACAAATAGAATAAACATACGAGTGCAAGTGCAATTCCAAGAATTCTTACAAGTCCTTTGTTTTGCATGGAAAATTTATTTTAATTAAGTTTATTATTACAGTTTTTTTAAACGAGCTGCAAATATACAATTTTTTTTAATAATGACACAAAATATTGTAAATCCATGATTCTAAACTTTGTTAATCTGAGTATATTGCGAAACATACCGGCCATTCCTAAGATCGCAATATGCGGTAGCAGTACTGGTTTTGGGTAAATACTCAAAAATATTTTGAATAATATTTTGTGGTAACAAATAAATGCAGTACTTTTGCACTTACAAAACAGATCGCGGAGTGGAGCAGTGGTAGCTCGTTGGGCTCATAACCCAAAGGTCGTTCGTTCGAGTCGGGCCTCCGCAACATAGAGAGAAAGGAAATTGTAACACACGATTTCCTTTTTTTTATAAATAAATCCCCTTACCCAGGAGTTAATTTGGTGCATTTATGACAGTTAGCGGACGTGTGTTCAAGTTGGGCAACCCAAGCTTTTTTTTTCAGAAATTATGTTTACTGTATATGTTCTTAAAAGCATTAAGTTTCAGAAAATTTATATCGGATTTACATCAGATATAAATGCGAGATTGACAGCACATAACCATCCGTCAAATAAAGGTTGGAGTAGTAAATTCAGCCCGTGGGAATTAATGTATACTGAAGAATTCCAGACAAAAGGAGAGGCAATAAAACGAGAAAAACAACTCAAATCTGCAAAGGGAAGGGAATTTATTCACACCAAACTTCAATAAGCTCGTCGGGCTCATATCCGCCAGCTGGCGGACGTTCGTTCGAGTCGGGCCTCCGCAACAAAAATTGAAAGGAAGTGTTGAAAAACATTTCCTTTTTTTATTCTAATAAAATTTCCTTGACGGACTCGCTGAGCTCATATCCGTCAGCCGACGGACTTTTAGTTCGAGTCGAGCCTCCGCAACTAATAGCAAGGAAGTGTAGGGGGCGTTTTTATTTCTCATTTTTTTTACCTGTCAAATATTCAAGGTTTTCTGTTATCTTTTCAATATCCCAATTCCACCATTGCATTTCTAAAAGCTCCTTAATCTTTGTATCAGGAAATCTTTTTCTTATCTCAATTGCTGGATTGCCCCCAACTATCGAATAAGCTTCAATATCCTTTGCTACTGTTGAATTGGTTGCAATAATTGCTCCGTCGCTGATGTGTATCCCTGGCATTATCGTAACATTTGAACCAATCCACACATCATTACCTATCACAGTATCTCCTTTTATCGGTAAATCCTTTATTGTCGGCATAATTCTTTCCCATCCATGTCCAAAAAGACTGAATGGATAAGTTGTAATTCCATTCAATTGATGATTGGCTCCATTCATTATAAAAGTCACTCCCGGAGCTATCATGCAAAACTTACCAATTATCAATTTATCTCCGATGAAATCATAATGATACTTTACGTTTTTCTCAAAGTTTAAAGCATCTTCAAAATCATCATAGTATGTATAATCTCCAACTATAATATTTGGATTAGTTATAATATTTTTGAGGAAACAAAGTCTTTTTTGTCCATTTAATGGATATTTCTCATTTTTATCTGGCCCAATTTCTGCCATAATTCATAAATTTTCAATATGTTACGCTGTCTTTTTAAAATGCCGGCTAACAGCTCCGCAGGTATGACATCAGAATAGCTCTGGTTATTTAAACTGAACTTTCAACACCGTATCATATTTATATGGCTTCTGGGGGTTTCTGCCAACAGAAATAAAGAGATTTCCGGGTTCGGTGTTACCCCACCACGATTTCTGATAAGGCAGTTCTGCACCCGTGCAGAGCATATACACCGCTTTCACTTTATCGCCGTCTACTCCGCGGGTATTGATATCACCAATGTTAGGATACAACCAGTGGGCGTACAATGTATTCCCTTTTGATGTATAACGACCCCAGTCGGGTTTGGCTAATGCGGATGAACCGCAACCATAAATACTTTCGCCGTTTTTAGCCATCCAGCTTCCAACTTCTTTAAGGATACTTACGGATTCCTGTGGGATATTTCCGCGCGCATCAGGTCCAACGTTCAGCAGGAGATTGCCGTTTTTACTCACGCAGTTGACCAATGTATGAACGATTAACTCCGGCGATTTCCAGTTTTTATCAGACTCATTGTAACCCCATACTCCGTTCAACGTCAGACAGGTTTCCCACGGAATTGCATTCCCGAACTTGTCAGTAAGCGGCACATCGGGTATTCCCTGTTCCGGGGTTTCAAAATCACCGAGTGACGAAACCGTCCGTTGTTTCGAAGAGAGGCCATCGTTATGTTTCAGCCTGTTGTCTAAAATAATGTCGGGTTGATATTTACGCACCATTTGAACCAGTTCGTTGGCTTTCCATTTTTCACCGCTATACTCATCAAATGAATAATCGAACCACATGATATCAATTTTTCCATAATCCCGAACCAGTTCTTCCACCTGCCCGTGCATATATTTCAGGTAGTTGTCCCAGTTAAATTTACGTTTTCCGTATTCTTTGTCATTGCGTTGAGGATGATTTCCGACATTCGGATAATCGGGATGATGCCAGTCGATAATGGAATAATACAGTCCGACTTTGATGCCCTCAGCGCGAAAGGCTTCCAGAAATTCGCGAACCAGATCGCGCCCGCCGAAACGGGTGGATAACTTATAATCGGTCAGTTTACTATCAAACATACAATATCCGTCGTGATGTTTGGCTGTGAGAACGGCATATTTCATTCCGGCAGCTTTGGCAATTTTTGCCCACTTGCGGGCATCAAAATCGACAGGATTAAACTCATCGATATATTTCTGATAGCGCTCCGTGGTAATTTCTTCATTGGATTTTACCCATTCACCTCTTGCAGCAACGGCATACGCCCCGAAATGAATAAACATTCCAAAACGATCGTTACGCCACCAGGCTGTCCGGTCCATTACTTTTTTGTAATTATCCTGGTACTCTTTTGAAGGAGATTCCTGGGCGCTTATGCCCGAAAAACAAAGAACAAAACTTAATAAAATTAATAATTTAGTGTTTTTCATCTTTTGTATGATTTAAAATTTTGTATTGCAAATATAATCATTCAAACCGAAAAAACAGAACCCGGGGCGTTGGAATTAGGCTGAAATGAATTTGCCTTTATTAATCCTCGTAGCCGACGGTGAAAGAGATAAACGCCAACCCGAAAACCATTAAAGCAAGCCTGAAAGTTCTGTTATAAAATTGTTCTTAATGTCTTAACTGCAAACTTTCAACCATTTACAATTAAAAATAATGTGGAATATTGATAATAAAATAAAATAAACATTTATCTTTGGAGGTGAATACCTATGCTATCTCATATTTGTAACGTGTGATAATAAATAAACCACACGTGAGAACAGCAAGGCAGCGAGGGTGTAATTATAAAAACAAATAAATATTTATACTATGGCATATTTTATTATTTACACGTATCAATTTAGTCCAATTTCAAATCTTCAAACAGCATTTGATCGTAAATCTTTACCATTGAGTGAGAGAATGGAAAAAAAGCAAGAATTTCTGGATAGCTTTTTCAACAAGGATTCTGACAATAAATTTAAGTTTAGGAACAAACATTTTAAACATAAATTATTGTTTAATGAAGGTGGTGTAATAATCTTTAAACTAGCGAATCAAAAGAACACAAGCTTTGAAGAAGATTTTCAAAAAAAACAATTAATTATTTCACCAAGTTGTTTTGTAATTATTGATAATAGGAATGATATTCAAAGAATCTATATTGAACATAGAAGTACTTCCTTTTCAGAGCCAAATTTCGTTGCAAAAATTATTCAATCAACATTTAGTAAATACTTAAATGGATTTGGATTAAATATTGAGGTTAACAAGGAATATCAAGAAAGTGAATTTTGGAACATTATCAAAATGTACCCACAAGGTGTTACAATGGTTAGGTTTCAACTTAAATATCCCAATCTTCCAAGAGTTTGGGCTAGTGTACAGGAAATAATAAAAGATACAAGTAAAGATACAAACAGCCATGAAACTTTATTGCAGTATAAATCGGATGACGAAGGCTGTTTGGAGATTAATGAGGACAATGAACAAATAAATGGATTAGCCAAAGCTTCAGCAGACAGTGGTAGTGTTATAACTTTAAAAGCAATTGGAATAAAAGCTTATATAAAAACCGGCAATACAGAGAAAGGAATAGAAATTGATGATTTAGAAATGAAAATTACACATGATTTGATGGAAAGCCCGTTAGATAAAATTATAGCTGAACTTAATAAAACAAGATAATTTTTTATGGTAAGCAAAGTAAAAATATACAATTTTGTTGGTTATTCTATATGTATTATAATGTCAATACTATTAGGCTGGGTCTCGACATTAGGAGGTGAGGCAAATGATTATGTACAAAAATTGTCAAACAATGTAATCCCACTATTATTGACATTGTTGGTTTTGTATTCTACACTTACAATACATCTTATCAACGAGTTAAGAAAGTTAGAAAATAATAAAGATTTAAGTTCAGTTGTTTATGCACTAAAACGCAATATTGTTGCTGAAATTATTATTGTAGTAATTTTATTTGTTGTACTTGTTTTAAAGAGTTTTCTTGTTAGCTATTTTCCTAGTAGTAGCAATTTGATACAAATCATTATCAATTCAACAGTTGTTTTTGCTTTTTTATTTTTTATTTGGGTAATAATTGATGTAACAATGGGTTTATACGATTTAGTGATTAAGAATTTAGAAAAATAATTCAGCAATGAATAAGTAATAATATATCCTGGTTTTTAAGTTTAAGAATAAAAGAATTTTTTCATTATTTGAAGCTAAATTCTATCTGACTTGATCTTGACTACCATTAGATAAGCAATAATGATCTTTTAATATTGCTGCAAAAGAACCGTTGTTTATTGCTAATAAAAAATCCGGTACATTATCTGAACCGGATTTCTTTATTTTTGACTATTACACTTAGCTCAATCCCACAATTTCACCATTTACCAGATCGATATTCGCCGCTTGGGGTTCTTTGGGCAGACCGGGCATACGCATAATGCTTCCGGCAATTGCAACGATAAATTCAGCACCGTTGTTTAATACCA
>Ga0316605_10000667_pt1 | contig 22561 bp, 21 predicted proteins | sample OWC_soil_day20_n_FD_207666 | JGI IMG/M metagenome (GOLD analysis project Ga0316605, IMG submission 207666) | Wetland soil microbial communities from Old Woman Creek delta, Ohio, United States - OWC_soil_day20_noCT | ecosystem: Environmental > Terrestrial > Soil > Wetlands | place: USA: Ohio...
TGGGTGCTGGCCGAGGCGGTTTCGAGTTCGGCGACGCGGCCGACCGAGCGGACGCGCTCGATGGCGTTGCCGGCGATCACCGCAAGCCCTGCCGAGTCGTAGCCCCGGTATTCGAGCTTCTTCAGACCTTCAACGAGTACCGGAACAACATTGCTGCCGGCGGCTGCCGCGACGATGCCACACATAATTAATCCTTGAAATCACATGAAAATGGGCCGAAGACGAGCTTTTGGCCACACAAAGGTGGCTCGACCATCCCTCTAGCAAAGGCAAGAGGGATGGTTCGCCTACCCGAGAAAGGCTTTTACAGGCGCCAGACCGAAATACCGGCCGCCTTAAGCGCCGCCTCATCAAACGCCGCCTTCACATCGACGAAGCATCCGCCGCTGACGACTTTCTCGGCCAGAGCAGCAACAGCCTTTTCGACATATTCCTGATGAGACACGGCCGCCACGATGGCTTCGGCACGCGGCAGATCGTCCCAAGAAGACAGCTCAACACCATACTCGTGCAGCGCCTCGGCCGGGTCGCCATACGGATCATGCACGAACACGGCAACGCCGTAGGACTTCAGTTCCTTGATGATGTCGATCACCCGCGAATTGCGCAGGTCGCCGCAGTTTTCCTTGAACGTCAGGCCCAGGATATTCACCCGCGCCCCCTTCACCGAACTGCCGCTGGCGATCATCTGCTTGATCGTCTGCTCGGCGATGAACTTGCCCATGCCGTCATTGATACGCCGGCCGGCCAGGATCACCTGCGGGTGATACCCCACCATCTCCGCCTTGTGCGTCAGATAGTACGGATCGACCCCGATGCAATGCCCGCCCACCAGGCCGGGCTTGAATTTCAGGAAGTTCCACTTCGTCCCGGCCGCCTCCAGCACCTCGCTCGTATCGATGCCCAGCTTGTCGAAAATGATCGACAACTCGTTCATCAACGCAATGTTCAAATCGCGCTGCGTGTTCTCGATCACCTTGGCCGCTTCGGCCGCCTTGATGCTGCCGCAGCGGTGCACGCCCGGCTTGACGATCTTTTCGTAAAGCGCCGCCACCTTCTCCAGCGTCTCCGGCGTATCGCCCGAAACCACCTTGAGAATCGTCGTCAGGGTATGGTCCCGATCACCCGGATTGATCCGCTCCGGCGAATAACCGACGAAGAAATCCTGCTTCCACTTCAGGCCCGATTCGCGCTCCAGCACCGGAATGCAAACCTCCTCCGTCGCGCCCGGATACACCGTGGATTCATACACCACGATGGCGCCCTTCTTCATGTTGCGCCCGGCGCTGATGCTGGCCCCGATCAACGGCCGGAAATCCGGAATATGCGCGTCATCCACCGGCGTCGGCACCGCCACGATGATGATGTCCGCCTCGCCCAGACGCGTACCGTCGGACGTATATTCGGCAAACTTCGCCAACGCCATTTCCTCATCCGTCAGCTCACGCGAAGGATCGGTGCCGCGTAGACACGCCTCCACCTTCGGCACGGCAATATCAAAACCAATCGTGCGCGTGGTTTTACCAAACTCAACCACCAGCGGCAGACCAACATAACCAAGACCAATAACTGCAACAACAGACATACCGACTCCCTTAACGAATTGCTTTTATTTGCTAACGCGCTTCGGCGCGAAAAACTCTCGGATCAACAGGCCAAAGAAGGCCATGTCATCGATGAAATAGCGTTTGAACATGCGGGTCGGCTCCTGAAGGAAGCGGTAGAACCACTCCAGACCGGCCTTCTGCATCCAGACCGGCGCCCGCTTGACCCGCCCGACCGCCACGTCGAATGTCCCGCCCACACCCATGGCGAACGGAATCTTCATTTCGGCCTGGTACTGCCCCAGGAAATGCTCTTTCTTGGGTGAGCTGATCGCCACAAACAACAAGTCGGCCTCGGCCTCCCTGATCTGCTGGACAACGGAAGCTTCCTCTTCCGGCTTCCAGTAGCCGTTGCGGTAACCAGCCAGCTTGAAGCCAGGGAAGCGCTTTTCGTAAATTTCCTTGACCCCGGAAACAACCTCTTCACGCGCACCCAACAGAAAAACCCGCCAGCCCTTTTCCGCCGAACGCGCCATCAGCGACTCGAACAGATCGACACCCGCCACACGCTCCTTCAACGGCTTGCCCAACAAACGCGAAGCCCACACAACCGGCATGCCATCGACGTTGATCAACGCACACTCGTTGATGATCTTGCGCAGTTCCTCATCACGGCTGGCTTTCACCAACTTGTCCACGTTAACCACCACGTGCTGGTGCGGCTTGCCGCTCTTGATGAACCCTTCGATGGTCTGCAAGGTGTCTTCCATCGACAGGTTATCGACATAGCATCCCATCAGTTCAATACGCTGGCTCATGACAATTCCTTGGCCAGCACCGCAACAATCCGTTCAGCTGCCTTGCCATCCCACAACTGCGGCCGGCGGCCCTGTTTGCCATTGCCAGCCAACACCTTGCGTGCTTCGGCAACGATACGCACCGGGTCGGTGCCCGCCAGTACGTTGGAACCTTCATCCACCGTCACCGGGCGCTCTGTGTTTTCGCGGATGGTGATGCAAGGCACGCCCAGCGCCGTTGTTTCCTCCTGCAAGCCGCCGCTGTCCGTCAGCACCACCGCAGCATCCTTCCACAAACTCAGGAACGCCATATACGCCTGCGGCCCGACCAACGTGACGTTCGGCCCGAGATCGACGCCAAATTTCTCCAGATTGGCCCGAGTGCGTGGGTGCACCGGGAAGATCAACGGCAATTCAGCCGCGATTTCGCGCAGCGCACCGCCAATCTGCGCCATCATCGCCGCATCGTCGACGTTGCTCGGCCGATGCAGCGTTACCACGCCATATCTACGGTCAACCGGAATTTTTGCCGAAATTTCAAATGCCGACGCATCGACATCCTTCAGCTTTTCAGCCTGATACAGCAGGTTATCGACCATCACATGGCCGACATAATGAATCGCCGAATCCGCCTTGCCCTCGCGCTGCAGGTGCGAAACCCCACTCGGCTCCGTGACGAAGAACCAGTCAGAAATACTGTCCGTCACCAGACGGTTGATCTCTTCCGGCATCGCCATGTCGCCGCTGCGCAACCCAGCCTCAACGTGCGCCACCGGGATGTTCAGTTTCTTGGCCACAATCGAGCAAGCCAGCGTCGAATTCACATCGCCCACCACCAGCACCGCATCGGGTCGCTCTGCCTGGCAGAGTTCCTCAAACGCCACCATGATCTTGGCCGTCTGCTGTGCGTGGCTACCGCCCCCCGCCGCCATGAAAATATCCGGCTCAGGAATCCCCAGCTCTTCAAAAAAGACATCGTTCATTTCCCGGTCGTAATGCTGGCCGGTATGGATGATCTTGAAAGCCAGACCACCATGCGCTTGCAAGGCACGCACGATGGGTGCGATTTTCATGAAGTTGGGGCGGGCTCCCGCGACAAGGTATACAAAAGTGTTTTTCATAATTTATCTATCAAATCGCCAATTAATCAATCTATCAACACATCGGAAACCGCAATTAATGGTTCCAATTACAAAAGCAGAAGCGTTATCAACTGCCCGAGCGAAAACCGAGCTTCGACGCAGAGCTCAGCCCCCAAAACGGCTAAAGACACACATCCCTATGCGTCCCTACCTGTCGGGTTAGCCAAAATAAACGAGCGATAAAACCCCTCCAGCTTTGGCAAAACAACATCCTTGGCAAAGCCCTGCTCAATACGCGCCCTGGCCGCAATCCCCATTTCGTCGCGTAGCGAGCGGCTTGCTGACAGTTCAATAATTGCTCGCGACAACGCATCTTGATCCCCCGGATCAACCAATCGGCCATCAATTCCCTCGCGAACCAGATCGGGAATGCCACCCACACGGGTTGATATCACTGGCACCTGCCAACTCATTGCCTCAAGCAAACAGACAGGCAAACCCTCGTTATACGAAGGCAACACGCAGATTTGAGCGCGTCTTAGTAACTCAGTTTTTTTATCCCCGCTCACCCAACCGGCAAACGTCACTTGCTCTTCTATCTGCAAATCCTTGGCCAAAGAACTCGCCCGCTCGATTTCACCAGTTCCCGCAATGATCAATCGCAACGAGGGAACCTTGGCCTGCGCAGCCTTGAAGGCAGGCAATAAGTCGTAAACCCCCTTCGGAGCCCAGACCACGCCCAGAAACAATACTTCGATCACATCGCCAGCCTCGTGCACAGGCTTGGCGGCGAGGTCCGGCAACTCGACATAATTCGCCAAAGTTGCAACGTTGGCTGATGGGGAAATCGATTTGACATAGTCCAGCCAACTTTCGGACAACACCAGCACCAACGACTGTCTCGCCAAAATCCAGCTAATCAAGCCCTGCACCAATACCGGCTGCCGAGCCACAAAAGCCTTCATCGCTCCACCATGGATATGAAAAACAACGGGCACCCTGGCTGCTCTCGCAAGTAGCGCAAATAACGACTTTCGCCAAAAACTGCCCTTCATCGCCGCATGGCAATGAACAAGACTGACCTGCTGGCGCAACAACAATCCGACAAATCGAAAAAACTCACGGGCCGCTGCCAACAAACGCACCGACAACACACCTTCGACATGAGGATTCAAGAGCAACACACCCCAACGGGAAAACAGACCATCCGCCGAATACCCCTCAATGACAGAGCGCATTCCCCCCCTAGCAGCGGTACAAATCATGACAACCTGCGGCTGATTAGTATTAATCACCATCTAACTCTCAAAAATCGCCCAAAAATTACGGCTGACTGCAGAAATTGAATAAAAACCGTCCCACCAAAGCCATTACAGCTGCCTGAAACGAACATTTTTAAGGTAAATAAGTGACGCCTTGCTTACCGAAGGGGCGCGATATTGGCCAGCCTTGAAATAGTGCTTATAGCCATTCAGCATATTCGGGCCAGACAAAATAGAATCTAACTCAGGATGTCCTTCGACCGAAAAGAGGATCGAGCCGGTAGTCGTCGTACTCCAGCGGATGGTCGCATTCAGCTTCAACCAGACACCCAACGGGACAGGAGCCCAAGAATTTTTTTTGCCTTGCATACCCTGAAGACCAATGCCAACAATGCCATTACGGCGCTCAATATAGATAGCGACCGGCGGTGACTGCGGTTTCAGAGTTGCCCAAGTCTGGCCAAGGCGCGGGTCCGGTTGGTCGTGCCACTGAGCGATAACCCACCACTGTTGGCTGTCACCCCCTGGTGGGTCTTGGGTAGGTATCATGACCGACCAGCGATACTCAACTGTATCTCCTTCGACAAACGGAAAATCAATCGCCAACTCCGAACGAATTCCCCCATTCAGCGGCTGATTCGTTGCGTTCAGCAGAAAACCGGCATAACTATCGCCAAGCACTATATTGGCGCAACTGGGAATCTCAAGGTTAAGGAGCGGGATCAATACCGGATCAATCGACATGACGCTGGCCAGCTTGTACTTGTCGACCAATGCGCACCCCTGAGCATGAGCCCCCCCGGCCAAAAAACAGCCCAAAATCATGGCGCGGCAAAACAACGTGGAATAAATGGTCATTATTCGACTCCGGTAAATAGAAGCAATTCGGCAAAAACCATTGAACTCATGTTTTTGCCTGCAAGGTTTCACAAATTAATTGGTAATAAGCTTCACCAATGCGCTGCTCGGAGAAATCCTGCGCTCGGGATACCTGCCGCTCCGGTAAAAACGGATTATTCGTCAACACTTGCTCTATGGCAGCCGCCATCGCTGTGTAATCGTCAACATCCACCAGCACGCCAAATTTGCCATCGGCAAGAATTTCGGCGGGACCGTAGTTGCAACGCGTGCTGACAACAGGCAATCCGAATGCCATTCCCTCAACCAAAACGTTACCGAAACCTTCCCAAGCAGAACTCAAAACCAGAAGATCAGCCGCTTCGTAATAGGTGTTTACTTCGTGAGTAAACCCGACAAACGTCAACCGGTCAGCCAACCCGAATTCATCAATAAACTGATCCAATTTGGACTTTTCATCGGCTTCGAAGACGCCCCCCACAATAAACAAATGCCACCCGTCAATATCCACAAGCCTGCGCAGTGACTGCAATAACATAAGATAATTTTTGGCCCGGGAAACACGGCCAACTGCAAGAAGCATGGCCACTCCCGTTGGCACCCCCAAGCGCCTTCTCGCCTCGTCTTTACTACGCAATCGCATTGCAAAGCGCACTGGATTATGGATATAGCTGATGTGAGGATGATTCAATCGCCGAGCGATTGGCTGCATCATTCCACGCGATACACAGGAAACACGATCAGCCAATTTATAGACATAACGAACAAGCAACTCCCTGACTTGCTTGCGTAACCATGGCGCCCCTGACCAATGCTCATCAATTGGCGCATGCTCGGTAATAATGATTGGGGTGCGAGAACTACTTAGCACTTTGGCAATCAGCGCCGCAGCATTGGTTTCCGTATATGCCGAAATTACGATACCCGGCTTCCACTTACACAAATATCTGGAAAACGGCATAACTGTTTTCCAACTGCGCGCAGCGCCCAAGCCGACCAAGCGATAACCTTTCGCAATGGCAACCTGCTCCGTTTCATGGCCGCTAACTTTGTCCACAACAAAATGGATTGAATAGCCATAAGATGTAGACAGATAATCGGCGACAGAAAGGAAAACGCGTTCGGTACCACCAAACCCCAAAGCTGACAACCTAAAAGTAATGATCATTTAAATAATCACTTCTTTTCGAGGCGGTTCAGATAAAAAGACAGAATAGCCACAAACACGGAAATAGCACAAAAGATATATAAGCCAGAAGATATTTGTCGAATGAAGAATTGTCGACTCGGTAATAGCATGGAGCAACACAAACGTAACCAAAACAAAGAGCAACCGGCTATCTGGACGCTGCCAATGAATTCGTAGGCGACGATAAAAATCAATAGCCGTCAGTAGAAAAAAAGCCAAACCGAGCATCCCTATCGAGGCGACCAAATCTATATAGCCACCATCTGCTGACCCCATGCGTTGCACCCAATATGGATCTTTTAGATAAAGCGTAGTTTGGGCAATTTCTGATACACCACCTCCCTGCCAAAAAACGCCTGGCCCTATGCCCAGTAGGCTATAACTACGTATCTGCTGAATAACAACCAGCCAAAGCATGCCCCGTCCGGTCAACGCAGTTTTCGGAAGGTTATCCCAGACGATGCTGATGAACTCATCCCTGAACACAACCAATGCCACCAACAAAAGCAGTGCAATAACGACGAGAGACGATGCCGCAACCTCTTTCAAAGTCACGTAAGAATGCTTTTTTGTGTTGCAATCACTTAAGACATCAACAACCTTAAGCAATGCGGTGCAAACCACGAATAAGGCAATAGAAGTTTTTGAAAGCGTGGCTGCTAATATTGCAATAGCCAACATCCCGGCATACAAGTGAAACCGCTTTCGATAGGGCGCATTGAATAAAACCAACGCACAAAGCGCCATGGTTCCACCTAGCGTATTTTTATGATTATAAAAAGCTGCTAAGCCAGCACTTGAATACGCCGCATTCCAAAATACCAAACAATAGAAAGAAACAATTCCAACAATAAAAAACACAGCCCGAAGAAGTGAACTCGAAAATCCATCAAATCTATATTTCGACGAAATCAACAATGCGAAGAGAACAAAGACAATTTGTGAGCGTATGGCGTCGAGAGTTAAATGAGGCACAAACGACCATAAATAACTAGCCAAGAAAATCAACACCAAAGGAAATAATCCAACCGCCGAAATTGCCAACCGAAAAGCAGATCGCAAATTAAAAACAGAGAATGCCAAGAAAAAAACCAACGCAATAGTATATAAGGTCGTCTTAAAAAACGTATTACCAAAAAGAAAAACAATCAATGCAAAAACCAAAAGCCAATGATTGGAATCTGACGGGAGTGTACCTTTGCATGAAGAAGGATCAGTATATTTTATTGCTTGAACAATACTCACACGACCCACCTATTTTTAATATAGCGGCCTGGTAGCTTATGTGAAACGACCCTCGCAGGATTACCAGCCACAGTTGAATTTTCAATAACGTCTTTTACAACCACGGCGCCAGCACCAATAATAGCGTTATCACCAACGATAATATCTTCAACAAGAGAAACACCCGGTCCTATATAAACATTATTTCCTATCGTTGCAGCTTTTCCATGATTTGACCCGATAGTCAGAAACTGACTTAAATTGCAGTTATTCCCGATCTTTGCACTGGAACTGATTACAATGCACATATGGTGACCAATATAAAGCCCATATCCTATTTCTGTCACGCGCGGTATTTGAATACCATACCTGCCGGACAAGCGCTTATGCATCAGTGTGGCGATCAAACGCATCGGAAAGCTGCGAACTTTCGCCAAACGAAACCAGAATGTATATTTAAACGAACGATTAAGAAAATACTCTTTAATGGCAAGAAACAGAGAAATTCGCCCAGAGTACCTGAAAAGATCGCTTTTTACATAAACCAACGCAGCAGATAATGAGTAATTCATAAAACCTATGTCTGGAACCGACAACTAACTTATCAACAATTTGGCACGCCGAATCAGCGGCCCCCAAAGGGCATGGATCATCAGGCGAGGACGGACATAAAGGAACAATTTTGGGGTCATGATCAAGGATCTAATATCCGCTTCAATATCTGGCGATGTCCTTCCTAGAATATCGGCAGTCTCGGCGGTACAGCGCCGAATTGCATACGCGAGATTAACCTTCAGCGCTTTATTTGAAAAACTTTGATCGGACAATATCTTCCTGTAATAAGCCACCAAATGGGTCGCATAATCCGGTTTAATGTTTAACGTTGCTCCAGCCGGATTAATCCTGTAGTCATACAAAACATCTGGCAAACAGCAAATCACATCAGCCCTCTTGTAAATGGCCGATAATGTAATTAGGTCTTCGCAAAAGCGAACGCCAATTGGAAACCGTTTTTCACCAAAGAGTTTTCGATTGAATACTCGCAAAAATGGATACCATAAACACGCAGCAAAGGTGCGATTCAACACATCACCTCGGGCATGGTGGCCAAAATGAGTATGAATATGTGAGCGTTCCTTCAGAACGAAACCGTTCTGGTCAATTGTGCGATACCCCAACTCGATGATGCTGGGTGATGTTTCCATCGTACGGACCAAGGTCTCGACGTAATTGGGGGCTACCAGATCGTCTGCATCAACAAAGGCAAGGTAGTCGCCAGATGCAATATCAAGGCCCAGATTTCGAGCCGCACTTACCCCACCATTCGGCGTTGGCCGGTATATCAAGTGACCGGAATCTATTTGAGTTTTGTATTGCGTGGTGATGATTTGATCTGTGCTATCAGTCGATCCGTCATTGACAAGAATAATTTCGACCGTATCACTAATTTGTGCAACGAGTGAGTTGAGACAAGCTGCGATGAATTGCTCGCCGTTGTACACCGGAATAATGACTGAGAGCTTCTTGTTCATGTTTCAGGCTCGAGCCTTGAGCAGGACATAGGCATTGCGGACGACATGCCTTGGCCTAGTGAAAATATCGACCACTGCGTGCCAGCCCATCAGGCCAAGGTAGCGCGTTTCCTTGAACAGGAAATAGACCAGAAAATCGACGAGAAAATAGGAAAAGACAAAGACGACAGCGCTGCCGAGCATGCCGATGCGTGAAATGACGAGGTAGTTGAGCAGAATGATTAGCGGGGCAACGATAAGCATTTTGATCAGTTCGTAGCGCGCATAACCAAGCATGATTAGGAGCCTGGAATAGAGGGCGGCAGGCAGGATGAAAACCCATGCCCAGCAGGCAATGGCGAGCACCTGAGCACTTTGGGCGTAGCGCTCCCCGTAGAGCAGGTAAATCACCAGGTCGGAGGTGAGAAAAACACCGGTTGCGAGGACCAGCCCAACGCCAAACTGAATGGTCAGAATCGACTTGACGTAGCTTTCGAAAGCGTCCTTGTCTTCGAGCAGGCGCTTGTCCATTTCTTTGTAAAACGTAGCAACCAGGACGTAGCCGAGGAAGGCGGCTTGCGGTATCAGGCGAATCGAGGCGGAGTAGATGCCGACTGTATTTGCATCAAGCAGGCTGGACATGATGAGAATGTCCGACTGGTTGTAGAAGAAGTAGAGGATGGTGGAGATGAATACCGGGGAGGCTTCTCGGACGCTAATGAGCAGGCGGCGTGGATTGAATTGTTTGAACTCGATCAGCGCGAAAAACTGGGGTTTACTGATTGCCATGCCGATAAACAGGGCGATTGCCTGCAAAGGCAGGTAGAGCATCATGGCGTCGTAGGAAAAGTCGAGGTAGGCACCAGCGATCAGATAGGCGATGGAGAGCAGCCTGGAAAAGAGGGAAGCCAGCGCAATAGGCCTCGGGGTGTTCGTGGCCTGGAGATAGCTTCTGATGAACAGGACTTTTGAAATTGCAGTTGCGACGACAACGCTGGCAATTAGGATCAGGTCGCGGGCAAAGTCCTGAAATACAAGGTAATAGGCGACGACCAAGCCGACATAGGCAAACCAGCCGGCCACCATACCAACCAAGGCGCTGGTCACAAACTCGCTATCGTTTTTGTTGCGCGCCAGTTCGCGAATGACAAATTGCTCAAGGCCGAGCGTGGCAAAGACAATAAACAGTGTGGAGACGGACTGTGCAAGGCTGTATCGGGCAAGATTTTCAGGCCCAAAGTGACGGGCGATGAGGGCAACGCTGACGACGGAAAAGAGAAGCGCCGTTATGCTTTCAGTCGAGTAAAGCAGGGCGTTAACAAAGTTGCTGCCGCGCTTGGCATCAGCATGACTCATAGGGTCTTTTGACCAAAATAGCGGTATCGCTGCTGCTCCGGCATAGCGTCATACCACGTCTTAATGAAATCACTTATGACAGTCAGGGCAATTTCTGGGTCGGGTTCGATCATCGAGACACGGAGAACCAAGCCATCTGGAATCAAATTCTCGGCGCTGTATTTCATGCCGATAATTTTTTTCTGCAATTTTGTTTGGTAGACGTAATCGCCGGCGGTTGTCCAGAAAACCAGGGGTTCGATTCGATTGCCCAGTTGGGTCTTCATGTAGCGAACGGTGATGCTGCGCTGGTCATCAAGGACTAGGGTCATGTCTCGCTGTTCGAGCACCTTAAAACCTTGAGCCGGATAACAAAGATCGGGTTTGTGCACATCATGCCCGTCACTTTGGTCCTTGCCGTAAGCAATGGAGAGCATGACCAAGCGGTTGCTGGGATTTATATAGTTGGCGGAAAGCGTTTCAGTGTAGAGGTAGTTCAAAACGGCTTGCTGAGTAGGATCAAGCACCGCTGCTAAATCAGTACGCCCTTTTTTCCAATGGAGGAATTCTGTGGGCACCTCCTCCGCTAATGTCTTTCTCGGAGAGATATCTGCCATAAATCTGGTTGGTTTGGCGCTGTAAGCGATAACGGATGCCGCGCACATTAAAGCAGCCAGGAAAATACAGATTCGAAATTGGTGCTTCATACGCCGTTACTAACCGTACCAAATTTTTTTTCGCGAAAACCAAGAACCCATTGCAACGCCGAATCAATAGCAATAATCAGCAGCAAAGCAGTGATAAAAAGAACCATGCCGGCAAATCCATGCAAAAAACCCTGCCCTGCTGCATCACCGTAGTGGTATGTGATAAGGGTGAGCACCATCACGCGGATGGTGTTGGCCGTAAAGGAGATAGGGATGATGAGGATGGCTAGTGAAAGGTTACGAAATAGAGAGTCGTGGCGAACGATGTTGAGGTAGAGCAGGCCAAGGGCTTCGAGGGTGAACAAGGTTTGTAGGCCTGCGCAGGCATCGGCAACCAGTAGTTTGTATTGGCCAATCTGCAGGATGACGCCGGTGCGCGAAATGGGGTAGCCCACCAAGTAGAGCACGTGTTCAGCGACATAGGAAACTGCCATCTTCATGGGCAACGTGAGTGCATCAACGAAGGCACCGGGCAGCGGGATCATGAAGAGCAGGAAGAAGAGCGGGAACCATGCTGCACGAAGCGCGGCCCAGCCACGCAGAATGAGCAGAAGGCCGGAAATGATGACGATTTGCGAGCCAACTTCAAAGAGGAGGATGTCTTGCGAACGGCCAACAGCGTAAAGCAGTAGACCGAAAATGAAGAGCGGCCAACCCGTTCTGGCCGATTTTGGGGCGATCTCGTGTATGACTTGATGCTGTTTCCAGAAGAACCACAGGGCGACACTGAGGATGATAGGGCCGTGCGCCTGTGCTTCGGTGACCCAGATGGTTCGCGAGAGATCCACCCAGGTGGGTACGTAGAGGGCGATCAGGCCAAGCAATATCGGAAACCACTCGGCAATGGCCGGGCGCGGATTAACAGGCATTGCCTGGCTGTTATCTGCAACGACGCTCATGGCCAAATCCTCAGGAAATTGCCCGATGGAAGGCACTCCGCAATGATTCGGGCAATTTGACGGTCAACCGGAAATTTCGCCCAAAATCGAAATGTCATAGGCAGTGCATCTCGCGAAAACCGGGCTGTTAACCCGGTCTTTTCTATGCTTCGCAGGGAGGTGAAATGTGCGCTATCTCGCCAACGGGTGGCGGATGTATTGGGCGAGAGCTTGCACGGGCGCACGATGATCAACCGTTGTTGAGTACGGCGCCAACGACGGCAACGCCACTGTGTTGAAGCGAAGAGACGAAGGCCTGCAGCGCGGGGGCCGACGACTGGTCCTTGCGGGCGACGACGACGGCACCGCGTGCGCGGGCAGCGATGGTCTGGCTGTCGGCGGTTTCTGCGCCGGCCGGCGTGTCGATGATCACGATGTCGTATTGGCCGGATGCCGTGGCCATCAGGGCATTGAATACCGGGCGGGCCAGCAGTTCCTGCGGATTGGGCGGGGTGGCGCCGGCCGGCAGAACCGACAGGTCGATGAGCCCGGGGATGCGAATGACCGCTTCGACCAGCGTGGTGCGCCCGGCCAGCAGGCTGGAGAGGCCGAGCTTGTTGTCGAGCTTGAACAATTGGTGCTGGCTCGGGTTGCGCAGATCAGCATCGATGAGCAGTGTGCGTTCGCCCAGCTGGGAGAAGACGACCGCGAGATTGGCTGCCGTGAAGCTGCGCCCTTCGCCACGGCCGGCGCTGATGACGGCCAGCGTCTTGTGGCCGGCTTCGCCGTCAAACCAGCGCAGCATGAGCTGGCTGCGCAGGGCGCGCAGTTGCTCGACGATGGGACTGAAGGGCTTGAAGGCAGCGATGACTTCTTCGCTCACGCGGTCGTCGCCGGGCATGAGGTAGGGATAATCGTACTGACGGGAGAGCGCCTGCTGGATATCGCTTTCGTTGAGAAGGCCAAGCTGGATGGCGGCATCGCCAAAGCGCAGGCCCTGCTCTTTTTGCAGCTTGAGAATTCGTTCGGCGGCATCCGGGGTCAGACGGCCGTTGTCGATCAGGATGGCGCCGATGGAGCGGCCGGCGCCGGTGTCGAGTTTGTCGGTCATTGCGTTCATCTCTGATCAGGCCTTGGCTGCAGCAGGCTGATTGCTGGTTTTGAGGGCGGGTTCCAGGCTTTGACGGTCAACCGGATTTTTTGCCCAAAATCGAAATCCCTTTTTCGCGTTCGGCCGGCTTGAGTCGAGTTCAGCCAGGACGGGAAGATCAAGGGCCATGCCGAGGTCTTCAGCCGAGCGGATGCGGCGCTGGGTGAGCTCGAGCACCAGCGCGGCACCAACGCCAAGCATGGTGCCAAGGAAGACGGAAACCAGGACATTGAGCAAAACCCTGGGGCGGGAGTGCTGGGTTGGCTCAGTGGCCGGACTCAAGACAATCACGTTGGTTTGCTGTGACTGGCCTTCGAGGTTGCTCTGAGTCATGCGCTGTCCAACTGCCTCGTAGGCGCGTCGTGCTGTTTCGACGTCGTTGACCAACACAGCAAGTTCATCGCGCTCGGAGCGGATGGCCAGCACGCGCTTTTTCTGCTCTTCGATGGCTTTCTTGAGCTCTTCCTGCTTGACCGCGCCGAACTTGCTGGCAACGGCATTACCACCTGAAATACGACCGATTTCTTCGCGCAGTTGCTGGCGCTGCTCGGCGATTTGGGCTTCAAGCTGCTGGACTTGCGGGTGGTTCTTGCCCAGATTGCTGCTGATCTGCGACAGCTGCGATTCAGCCCGGGCGATTTCTGCCTTGAGGTTCTGGATCAGCGGGTTTTGCAGCACTTCGAGCGAAAGCTCACTGGTGCCGCTCTTCTGCCGGCTGGAGGCATCGGCACGCTGGGCCTGTGCAGCGGAAAGCTGCATGGTCAGGTCGTTCAGACGGGCGGTTTCGTTGTCCATCATGCGGTCGTCGGTAACGACAATGCCTTTTTCCTGCTGGTAGGCAGAAAGGCGGGATTGAGCCTTTTCCAGCGCGGCGCGCAAGCCCTTCTGCCGCTCTTCAAACCAGGCGCTGTATTGGCGCGCCGGCTCCACACGCATTTCGATGGAGGTATCGATGTAGGCCTGGGCAAAGGCATTGGCCACGGCCGCCGCAAAAAGCGGATCTACCCCGGAGAAATTGATATTGATGACATTGCTCTCGCGGGAGGGCTTGATGTCGAGCTTCCTTTGCAGCATGTTGGCGTAGTAGCTTTCGAGCGTACCCTTGCCTTCTGTCGTTTCCTTCCATTTCTCGACGGCCTCTGCACTCTTTTCAAAACCCAGCAACTTGACCACTCGAGAGGCAACCCTGTCGCTGTTGATGATGTCGATCTGCGTGGCCATGTAACCCGGCGTCATCATGCCCTGCATCATCATGCCGGCAATCGGGTCGGGCGATTTGACATCGATAACCAGCGAGGTCGTTGCGGTGTATTCCTTGGGCAGGATCAGGCTGATGACCAGCGTGGTCAGGACCGTCACACCAAAGATCGACAAGGCCAGCTTGCGGCGCGCCCAGAGGATGAGAAGGAATTGCTGAAAAGTCATGCGGAGCTTTCGGTAATCTTCTAACGGAATTACAGGTCAATTCGGTTTTGTCATTCCCGCGCTGTCGGGAATCCTGTTGCTTTCATGGATACCCGCTTTCGCGGAGATAACGGAGGTGTTTGGTGTTTCCTTAGAAGAGGCTCTCCTGGACGTAGAGCACGTCATCGGCCTGGATGAGGTCGGATTTTTCCGGGGAGATGATTTGTACCTTGCCGTCCGCACCGCGACGGTGGATGCGCAGACCGCGCTCGGTACCGCGCAGCGTCAGGCCGGCGCCCTGGGCCAGCCCCTGGAGCACGGTCATGTTGCGCTCCAGTCGATAGGAGCCGCCGCGCTGCACTTCGCCGTAGATGTAGAACACCGGGGCACGATGCACGTAGATGATGTCGCCGCCCGCTACCGGAATATCCAGTTCGGTATTGCCGGTGAGGAACATGCCGGGAATGTCGATTTCCTTACGGAAGGGCTTGCCTTCACGCACGCCGGAAAGAACGATGACGTCCGCACCGCCGGAAGGAATGGCGCCACCGGCCGTGGCCAGCATGTCGGAAAGGCGGGTGTCACCAATTTCGATGGGGTAGCGCCCCGGGCGATTGACCATACCGAGCACGGAAACCTGATTGCTCTTGACCTGCATGAGCAGGATGTTGACCTGCGGACGCTGAACGAAACCGCCTTCACGCAGCTTGCCGGCGATGGCCTGCTCGGCTTCGGCAATCGACAGGCCACCCAGTTGCACGGCGCCGATCAATGGGTAGGTGACGGCACCGCTCTCTGCCACGCGGGTTTCAACCGTAAGATCCGGGTTCTGGAAAACGCTGATCTTGATGGCGTCACCAGCACCCAGGCGGTAATCGCCCTGCTTGCCCTGGGCTTGCGCTCCGGCCATCAGGCCAAACGCGATCAGCGCGCCCAGGAAAATTTTGTAGAGATAGCTCATGGGTGTGTGCCTTGTGGGTTACTTGAGACCGGCAATACCTTTGTTGACGGCAGCCTCGGTGGAACTGGCAGCAGGCTTCGGTGCCTCGGCAGCAGGTGCCGGCGCAGCGGCAGGCTGAGCACCGGCGAATTCCCCAACGTATTCGATCTTGGCCTTGTCACGCAGCTCCTTCATGGCAGCGCGGGCAGCTTCGGATTTTTGCTTGTTGGTGATGAAGTTTTCGATGAAGGGCTGGGCCTTGGCTTCGTCCAGCGGCTCCGACTTGGTCGCCAGCACGGCGATGATGGCTGCACGGCCCTGACCTTCGACGAACTGGACCTGGCCGTCCTTGGCCTGCGAGAGGCGCGGCAGGAGTTCGAGGGCCAGCTGCTCTGCTGCCTTGACCGAGACACCACCGGATACTTCAACACCCTTGGCCTTCAGGCCATTGACCACGTCCGCGACCGATTTGCCGCTACCCAACTGCACCTTGGCTGCGGTAATGACATCTTGCGGGGCAACGAAAGCGATTTCTTCAAGACGGTAGATCTTGCGGTTGGAGAACAACTCGGGGTGCTCGGTGTAGAACTTGCGAACTTCGTCAGCAGAGGGCTTGGCGCCTTCCTTGGAGACTTTCTGCTCGATGAAGGCACGGGCGAGGATCTCGCGGCGGGCGCTCTCGATAGCCTGCATGACGTTCGGCGTGCGTTCGAGCTTGGCTTCGGTCGCGGCCTGAACGGCCAGTTCCTGGTCGACCAGGCTTTCGAGCACCTGGCGCTTGGCGGCATCGGCCTTGGCTGCCGGAATATTCGGCGTGCGCTGCAGCACGAAGTTGATCTGATGAACGGAGATTTCACCACCATTCACCTTGGCGGCCACCTGGGTCGCCGCCTTTTTCTCGGGCGGGCGATCGCCACAGGCGCCGAGCACAAGGGCGGAGAGGACAACGCTGGTAATCGTTTTGAGCTTGTTCACAAGGTCACCTTCAATAAGTTGCTGTGGATTCGTGGATGGTGCGTGTCATCAATACTGCGCATTAAGCGAGAAATATGTGACACGGTCTTTATAGTCGAAGCGATCATCGTTGACGTTGCGCTTCTCGAAATTCGTTCCGACCTTGAGTTCCAACCACCGGGCGGGACGGTAGCCAAGGTCGAGGCCTGCGCGCGTAAACTTCTCTTCGCGCTGCTGAAATCCGGCTGGCAGCGTAACAACAGCCCCCTGATAGTTGCGCTTGCCATAGCCAAGGCGCGCACCAGTGCTGATTTTGCTGGTTATTTCCCAGCGCGAGCCAAGATTGAGCTCATCCGCCTCGTAGTAACTGCTAGTCTGTAGCTGAAAGGACTCAAGGCCATGCTTGTAGCCAAAGGTAAGACTGCTCTTGGCCGTAGCGGCATAAACCAGATCCAGATTACCCGCCCAACCGCTGTAGTCGCGAGAAGCAAAGTGGTCGTGCTTGCGCTCCAGATACTCAAGGCGGCCGCGCAGTTGCGTCTTGCCGGTAAGCAACCAGCTGGTGTCGGCTTCTATGCTGTTGTGCGAAAAACCGTTGTCGTATTGCGATGCAACATTGAATTCACGCTTCGAATAGCGGCCATCGAGCTGCTTAATGCGCAGGGTAGCGGTATTGCCGGAAACCGGGCGGTAACGCACGCCGTAGTTGAAGCCACTGGCTTCATAGTCGCTGTCTTCGAGGAAAGCCTGCTCATTCGTGACACTGGTACGCGACACACCGAGCACTGCGGCCCAACTGGTGTGGAACCAGTAGTTGGCGGAAAAGCGCTGATTGTCGACCACACGCACATTGCGATTGCGATAGCTGGTGTAGTCCGAAAAAGTGTTTAGCGTTTCGCTGCGGTCCAGGGAGAGATCGCCCGTCCAGCGATTGCCGATGGCCCACAACCATTTGCCGTCGTAATTCAGCGCCTGAAAGTCGAGGTAGCTGTTGCGCTTGTAACTGGAGTCGACGAAATTGACATTGGCAATGAACTGTTGCCGCCCCAGCATCTTGTTGAGGTTCAATCCAACCGACATCTGGGTGACGGTGTCTGAACGCCCATCCAGCCCCAGTGCGGCAGGATTCGCAGTAGGTGAAAGGCGAAACAGATTGTTGTCGTGCATCATCGTCAATCCGGCATTCACATTGAGCACATCCGCCTCATCGGCCATGACCAACGGGGCATGGACAAGCGCGGCGACCGCATATGCTAAAAGGAATTTTTGCCATGACATCATTCTTGCGATGTTACCACATTGCACTGCAACATTTCCCCTCAGAAGGCCTAGTTCATTAATTTCCGGAGTACCTGAAACATTCTCCGAGCCAGCAAAAAAACCCAAAACGCATGGTTTTTACCGAGCGGCATTTTACTTTGCTGAGAGGTGAGGACAACAGCCCGTTCGGACTATTCCGTGAGAATTATCACGATCATCCGATAACCTCGAACTATCAATTTGTCATTTGGAATCAAATTATCCAAAGATGATAAGCGCTCCAGGTTGCAATTCGATGACGTGCGACAAAATGCCACGCTTCTTTAGCAGTGCAACGGATCTCAGCGCCAGGTGATTTGATTGGCAAACAACTGAACATGAAAGCCTGCCACGACACAAACCTCTAACCCGGCGGCAGAATCTGTCCAATCAGGTCGGATATCAAACCCGCTGTCGTGCCCTGGCGGTCGCGGTCGGGGTTGTACTCGACGATTTCGAGTGCTTTCAGGCCGGGCTGTCCGGCAATGCGACGGATTGCCAGCACGGCATCCTTGACGACCAGGCCATCCGGCTCGGGGCTGCCGACGCCGGGTGCGAGTTGCGGGTCGATGGCGTCGAGATCGAGGGTCACACCGAAGCCGGCGGGAGCGCTGCCGACAATCGCGATGGCCTCGGCCAGGCATTCGGCGAAACCGCGCCGAAGGATTTCCTCGCTGTCGATGATGCGGACCTGCATGCGCTGCAGCAATGCCAGCTCTTCCGGCTCGTAGCTGCGCGGACCAAGGACGACGGTATGGGCCGCGCTGACTTGCGGACCGTCGATGCCGAGATTGAGCAGGCGCTTGTCGCCGCGCCCGAGCAAGCAGGCCAGCGGCATGCCGTGGATGGCGCCGGAGTAGCTGGTTTCCGGGGTATGGCTGTCGAGATGGGCATCGATCCAGAGCAGGCCGACCGGCTCGCTGACGGCACGGGCTACGCCGCTCCAGGTACCGATGGCCACCGAATGGTCGCCCCCAATGACCACCGGGAACTCGCCAGCCCTCATGGCCAGCGCCACCTCATCGGCCAGGTTGCGGCACAGGCCGGCGATGCGCCCGACAATCGAACTCCCCTCGCCTTCCGGTGCAAACAGTGTCTTGCCCCAGTCGATCAGCGGGTGGTGTTCCAGTTCGTGCCAGGCTTGCGAGTGGTGAAAGGCAACCGGCCCGTCCTCGCAGGCATGATCCTGCGCACCGATGCCGCTGGCGGCACCGATGATGCGCACCCGGGAAATCCCGGGCGTTTGCCGCGTTTTCATGCGCCGAGGGCGGCAAGGCGCTCGCGCATTTCCGCCATCTCGGCTTCCAGTGCAGCCACCCTCGCCTTCAGCGCCTCGACCTCCTGGCTGGCGGGGGCTGATCTGGCGGCTGGCGCGGCATCGATTTCGGGCTGACCGCTCAAAAGATGCATCCAGCGGTTTTCGCGGGCGCCCGGCAGGCGCGGCAGTTCGACGACAAGCGCGCCTGCTTCCCGGCTGGCCAGTTCTTCGAGGAAGGCTTCAACCGACGAGATGTCGGCAAAGCGGTGCAGGCGCTCGCAGTTGAGGCGCAGCTCACCGGCCGTCTGCGGGCCGCGCAGCATGAGCACGGCAAGCAGTGCCGTGGCCTGCGTCGGCAGCCCGAGAATTTTTTCGAGGCGATGTTCGAAACGGCTGACGCGGCTGCCACTGACTTCATTAACCAGCCAAAGCCCCTTGAGCGTATCGAGGGCCTGCACGATGTCGGCTTCGGCGGCTTCGATGACCGGATTCCGGCTCGTCTTCTGGTTGCAGCCGGCCTGCAAGGCATTGACCGAAAGCGGATAGGTATCGGGCACCGTACGCTGCTTTTCGAGCAGCGTGCCGAGGATGCGGGTTTCGAGCAGGGAAAGTTCGGGAAGGGGTTCAGCCATGATTCGGGCTCCTGAAATTATTTTTGATCATCAGACCACCACGGGTAGCGCATTGAACTCCGATTTCTCGGAAGTCGTAGTGATGGCAAACCCATTAGTATTTCAAGTTCCGCGCTCCAAAAAATTCTGAAACGCCACGCGCAGGCCAGCATCAAGCTTGGTTTCGGCAGTCCAGCCGATTGACTTCAAGCGCGAAACATCCATCAGTTTCCTTGGCGTTCCATCGGGCTTGGTGCTATCGAAAGTAATCTCTCCTTCGAACCCCACCACCTGCTTTACTGTTTCTGCCAACTCCTTGATGGAGACATCTTCGCCCACACCAACATTAATCAGCGGCGGCTCAAACTTTCCACTCTTCGATTCGTCGCTACCCAAGAGGCTTTCGTATTTATCAGCCGGCAGGTTGATCAGGAATACGCAGGCATCGGCCATGTCTTCGCTGTAGAGAAACTCGCGCATTGGCGTTCCGGTTCCCCAGACCACGACCTCTTTTGCACCCGCCACTTTTGCTTCGTGGAACTTGCGTATCAGGGCCGGAATGACGTGGCTGTTTTCCGGGTGGTAGTTGTCGCCCGGTCCATAGAGGTTGGTTGGCATTACTGCCAAGTATTTGGTGCCGTACTGGCGGTTGTAGCTCCAGCACATTTCCACGCCAGCGATCTTGGCCAGGGCATAGGGCCGGTTCGTTGGCTCCAGTGAGCCCGTCAGCAAATGCTCTTCCTTCATGGGCTGCGGTGCAAACTTGGGGTAGATGCAGCTGGAACCGAGGAACATCAAGCGTGTGACCTTGTTAACGTAGGCCGAGTGGATGATGTTTGTCTGGATGGCCAGGTTCTCGCGAATGAACTGCGCCGGATAGGTGTTATTGGCGATGATGCCGCCAACCTTGGCTGCGGCCAGAAAGACGAACTCCGGCTTTTCCTGGGCAAAGAACTGCTCTACCGCAGCCTGATTGATCAGGTCGAGTTCCTGGTGGGTGCGGGTGACGATGTTGGTGTAACCCTTGGCCTGAAGGTTACGCACGATGGCCGATCCGACCATGCCGCGGTGGCCGGCCACGTAGATTTTGGCGTTCTTTTCCATGGCTTATTCGTGGTAATCGAAGGCCTGGAAGCCAGCGTTCTTGACCAGTGCATCGCGCTTGGCTGCGGTGTAGTCAGCCTGGACCATTTCCTTGACGAGTTCGGCGAGCGTGGTCTTGGGTACCCAGCCCAGCTTTTCCTTGGCCTTGGTGGGGTCACCGAGCAGGGTCTCGACTTCGGTCGGGCGGAAATAGCGCGGGTCGACCTTGACGATGGTGTCGCCAACCTTGACCTTGGCGTCGTTGCTGGTGACAGCGGAAACAATCCCGACTTCGTTCTCGCCTTCGCCTTCCCAACGCAGCTGGATGCCGAGTTCGGCCGCTGCGAATTCGACGAACTGGCGAACGCTGTATTGAACGCCGGTGGCAATGACGAAATCTTCCGGTTGTTCCTGTTGCAGCATCATCCATTGCATTTCGACGTAGTCACGGGCATGACCCCAGTCGCGCAAGGAGGAAAGGTTGCCGAGATAGAGGCAATCCTGCAGGCCGAGCGCCATACGGGCGACGGCACGGGTGATCTTGCGGGTGACGAAGGTTTCGCCACGCAGCGGGGATTCGTGGTTGAAGAGGATGCCGTTGCAGGCGTAGATGCCATAGGCTTCACGGTAGTTTACGGTGATCCAGTAGGCGTACATCTTGGCGACGGCATAGGGGCTGCGCGGGTAGAACGGTGTGCTTTCCTTTTGCGGGATTTCCTGCACGAGGCCGTAGAGTTCGCTGGTGGATGCCTGATAGAAACGGGTCTTCTTTTCCAGGCCGAGGATGCGAATGGCTTCAAGAATGCGCAGGGTGCCGATACCGTCGGCGTTGGCGGTGTATTCAGGCGACTCGAAGCTCACGGCCACGTGGCTCATGGCACCGAGGTTGTAGATTTCGTCGGGCTGGGTCTGCTGAATGATCCGAATCAGGTTGGTGGAGTCGGTCAGGTCGCCGTAGTGAAGAATGAAATTCTTGTTCTCGACATGCGGATCTTGGTAGAGGTGATCGATGCGGTCCGTGTTGAACGACGAGGCACGGCGTTTGATGCCGTGAACGATGTAACCCTTCTTGAGGAGGAGTTCGGCGAGGTAGGCGCCGTCCTGGCCGGTTACGCCGGTGATGAGTGCTACTTTTTTTGTCATGAAGCTGTTCCTAATCGACAGTTTCCGAAAGTCTTGATCGAGTCCGGGTGGCAATTGTAATCAACATATCGACTCAAATCCCGTTTGACGGCGCTCGGCAGACCTCTCGATCATCTGTCCGGCGCGCCGGATCGCGCAGCCAGGCGTGGTAAATCTGCAAGGCGACATGGGCGTCGTTGGCGGCGTAGCGCAATTGTCCCTCGCTGAGCCGCGTGCTGGCCCAGTTGCTGGTACCAACCTTTTTGGACTTGTGCAGTTTCTGGCCGAAATAATGGGCGACCGCGACCTTGGCCCCGACGGTGCCGCGATGCCCCGGCCCGCGCATCGCTTCG
>Ga0316605_10000668_pt1 | contig 22551 bp, 13 predicted proteins | sample OWC_soil_day20_n_FD_207666 | JGI IMG/M metagenome (GOLD analysis project Ga0316605, IMG submission 207666) | Wetland soil microbial communities from Old Woman Creek delta, Ohio, United States - OWC_soil_day20_noCT | ecosystem: Environmental > Terrestrial > Soil > Wetlands | place: USA: Ohio...
TACTCCTGCGCAGGCGAGAAAACCTGCGGTGGCCGTCCCGCCAGCCGTGGACACGAATATCAGGATGCGCTCACTTATGCCAAATGGGGTGTCGATTACCTGAAATACGACTGGTGCTACACAGAAAACCTCAATGCTAAAGGCGCATACACCACCATGAGCATGGCTTTGAAGGAAGCCGGACGACCGATTGTTTTCAGCCTTTGCGAATGGGGCGACAACAAACCATGGCTTTGGGCTAAGGAAGTAGGACACTTGTGGCGTACTACCGGCGATATCTACAATTGTTACGATTGCATAAAAGACAACGGCTCATGGAAAGCCTGGGGCGTAATGCAAATTCTCGATAAGCAGGACGGATTGCGCAGCTATGCCGGTCCCGGACATTGGAACGACCCTGATATGATGCAGGTTGGAAACGGTATGCCGCTCAACGAACAACGTGCCCATTTCAGCATGTGGGCCATGCTGGCGGCTCCGCTTATAGCCGGAAACGACCTGCGCGACATGTCGCCCGAAACATTGGGAGTACTTACCAATAAAGACGTGATAGCTGTCAATCAGGATACCTTGGGCATTCAGGGCTGGAAATACGCGGTGAACGACAGCGTGGAAACATGGCTCAAACCGTTAGTCAATGATGAATGGGCTATTTTTTTCCTGAACAGGAGTGTGCTACCAAAAAAAATAGAGCAGAACTGGAAGGCTCTGGTGGCTACCGACGATTTTTCAGGACGCAGCTTGGATGCTTCAGGAAACAATATCTTTGTTTTGAAAGATTTATGGCTAAAAAAAATAACCGGTGATACACGCAAACCTTTTTCGACTGTTATACCGGGTCATGATGCGCTGTGTTTCAGACTAATCAGAAAACAGGCTAAATCGCCAAAATAATCCCTTATTGGCAACAAAACAGTACGGCAACGTATAATGTAAATCATTAATTTTGTAAGAAATATTCCGGTATAAACATAAGTAAAACGAAATCTACATATCATAAAAAATACGATCAAATGAATCTTCAAAAAATCACATTAAAGGAAAAAATCGGTTACGGTTTTGGCGACGCCGCATCTTCCATGTTTTGGAAAATTTTCGGGATGTATGCTGCTTTTTTTTACACAGATGTATTTGGCATCACAGCTAAGGCTGCTGGTACAATGTTTCTCGTAGCCCGCTTATGGGACTCATTTTTCGATGTCTTTGTTGGGATAATGAGTGATCGAACCAAAAGCCGTTTTGGGAAATACCGCCCTTATCTGCTTTGGTTTGCCATTCCATTTGCTGTGATGGGCGCACTTACCTTTTATTCGCCCGATTTTGGTAGCACTGCAAAACTAATTTATGCCTACATTACATATTCGCTGATGATGATTGTTTATTCACTTATCAATGTACCTTATGCGTCGTTGCTTGGTGCTATATCGTCCGATCCTACCGAGCGAAATTCGCTGTCATCATACCGTATGTCGTTTGCTTTTATCGGCAGTTTCGTAACTTTCATGCTTCTGCAGCCGCTTATTGACTTTTTCTCTAATACCTTTGGTGGTGATGCTGTGGCTAAAACAGCCGAAGCTACCGTAAGTACTTCGCCCATTGGCTGGGTATTGGGGGTTGCCAGTATCGGTATTATTTGCGTGGTGCTGTTTTTGCTCTGCTTTAGCTGGACCAAAGAGCGCGTGCAACAAATTGAAAGCGACGAAAATGTTTCGGTAAAACAGGATTTGAAAAACCTGCTACATAATGCACCCTGGTGGATTTTAGTAGGTACCGGACTGGCTGCTTTACTTTTTAATGCCATTCGCGATAGTGTGGCTATTTATTTTTTCCGCGATTATGTGAAGGTGAATTTCCACATGGCTGGGACGGGCTGGGACATGACCACCATTTACTTTCTTATTGGTCAGGCAGCCAATCTGATAGGAGTAATGGTAGCTCCTTCCATTTCGGCTAAATATGGCAAAAGACGCACTTACATGATTGCTATGCTTATTGCCGGCATTTTGAGTACAGGTTTCTTCTTCATCCCTAATAATATAATTCTGATACTTATATTCCAATTCTTAATATCTGTGATGGCCGGATATGTTTTACCACTTTTGTGGTCCATGTTTGCCGATATTGTCGATCATCAGGAATTGCTCACCGGACGCCGGGCTACAGGTCTTATTTTCTCATCATCGTCCATGTCTCAAAAATTGGGTTGGGCTCTTGGTTCGGCTCTTAGTTTATGGATTTTAGGCTGGTTTGGCTACAACGAGAGTTTTGCCAAATTGGGTCAGGACCAGAATATGCAAACTATTTTTGGTGAGCATATAATGATAACACTCATCCCGGCTATTTGTGCGATATTGGCTTTTGTAGGCATGTTTTTTTACCCACTTTCCGATAAGAAAGTGAAGGAAAATGCCGAAGCGCTGGAACAAAAAAGAAATTTAAAATAACAGGGCATTATTTTATTTTGAAATAAATTGGTTGAGTCAACAAAGATGATTGGGTTGTGTTTCTCAAAAATTTGGGATGGCTGTGTTTCCATCCCGAATTTTGATAAACAGTTTTCAATATGAATTTATCTTGCGTTTTTTATTAATTACTGATGAAAAAATATTTATCCATACTTGCGTTCTCTTTTTTTCTTTTGGGAGTTAACTCGCAGCCTGCACCCAATAAGCCTGCGGTAAAACTACCGGCCGAAAGGGCTGCATTACTGCTTTCACAGATGTCGCTGAGCGAAAAAATTGCACAGATGAAAAACTACTCTTATGAGGTTATTCGTCCGTATGTGAATGAAAAAGGAGAAGTAAATACCGACAGTCTGAAAAGGTACTTCCCTTATGGTGTGGGCAATATAGGTTTGGCTTTCAAGCTCGAACCGGTATTCTATGTAAACGTGGTAAACAGTCTTCGCAAATACAACAAAAGTTTGAGGGTGAATATTCCTCCCTTATTTATCGGCGAGGGTCTTCACGGGTTTATGGCCAATGGTGCCACTGTTTTCCCGCAGGCCAATGCGCTGGGGTGTACCTGGGATCCGAATTTGCTCGAACGTATATATACAGTCACTGCCCTCGAAGCCTCGGCGCGTGGCGTAAAGCAACTTTTTTCGCCGGTACTTGATTTGGCGCGCGAACCACGTTTTGGTCGCTCCGAGGAAATGTACAGTGAAGATGCTTATCTGGCTGCCATTTGCGGACAGGCTGCCGTTTGGGGTTTTCAGGGACGGAATGGTATGCCCGATGCGAATCATGTAGCTGCTACGCTGAAGCATTTTATGGGACACGGACAGCCCGAAGGAGGTCGTAATGTGGCTCCGGTAAGTCTCTCACCTTACGATTTGATGAATAGTCACGCCCTGCCTTTTGAGAAAGCTATTCAAGCGGGAGCACTTTCCGTGATGCCTTCGTACAACGAAATTAACGGGTTGCCCAACCATGCCAATCAGTGGCTCATGAAAGATATATTACGTGGTAAACTGGGCTTCGGCGGACTGATAAATGCCGATCAGGATGCGCTGCGTGAAATGTATAAAACGCACAATAGTGTTTCTTCTTTGGCCGAAGCAGCTATGGTGGGTATGAGTACCGGAGTGGATATTGATTTGCGCTATACTACCGGGGCTTACGACGAGCTGGAAGGTTTGGTAAAATCAGGCCTTGTTAGCGAAAAAGCTATCGACGAAGCTGTATTAAGAATCCTTACTCTGAAATATATATTGGGACTTTTTGATACCAAAGATATTAATCCGAAAGAAATGCTGAAAGTAACCAATAACGTTGCTCATAAAGCATTGGCGCTTGAAGCTGCTCAAAAATCATTAGTGCTACTCAAAAATCAGGGAAATACTTTGCCATTCGACTCAGCAACACTGAAAACGGTTGCGGTAATCGGCCCTCTGGCTAAAGGCGTTCATTTTGGCGGCTATACTGCCGAACCACGCCATGGTGTAGATGTGCTTGATGGCATTCGGAATTTTGCTAAAGGGCGCTTTAATGTGCTATATGCCGAGGGTTGCAAAATAGCTTTGGAAGAAAGTTCATTTTGGAATGATGGTGGACAAACACCCAACAATGAAACTGATGAAGCCCGTATGATGAAGGAAGCTGCTGAGGTAGCGGGTAAAAGCGATGTTGTGGTGTTGGCCTTGGGCGAAACTGTAGCGTTCAGTCGCGAAGCCTGGAGCGAAGAGCACCTGGGCGATCGCGAAAGCCTCGACCTGATAGGAAATCAGAATAAATTAGTAGCAGCCATTCTGAAAACCGGCAAACCGGTTGTTGTACTTATGTTTGGAGGCCGTGTACTTAGCTTTAACGATGTAGCCGAAAACGTTCCGGCTATTGTGCAGGTTTTTTATCCGGGTCAGGAAGGAGGTACAGCCATTGCCGACGTGCTTTTTGGCAAAGTAAATCCCTCGGGCAAGCTGGCTGTAACCATTCCCAAATCGGTGGGACAGTTGCCATGCTTCTACAGTCGTAAGCCTTCGCGAATGCGTAGTTATATTGGATTTGTGGGCAGTAAACCTCTGTTTCCTTTTGGCTTTGGATTATCGTATACCAGTTTTTCTTATTCCGAAATAACTATCGACAAAACAAAAATAGCTAAAACAGATTCGGTAAAAGTATCGGTAAAGGTTAGCAATACGGGTCAGAAAGCAGGCGATGAAGTAGTGCAGCTATATATTCGCGACAAGGTTAGCTCGGCCGCTCGCCCTGTTATGGAATTGAAAGATTTTGCGCGAATTTACCTCGAACCCGCTCAGAGCAAAACAGTGACATTTGTTATTACTCCCGATAAGCTGGAGTATTATAATGCCAATCTGAATAAAGTACTTGAGCCAGGAGCGTTTGAGGTGATGATAGGTTCAAATTCAGAAGAATTGAAAGAAATTAGTTTTGAGGTGATTCCTAACCCCTAAAAAGAGAAACAGGGAAAGGTCTTGAAGCCTAAAGAAAAGAAAGAGAAAATAAATATAATCAATACAAACTTAAATCCCCCCTTTAGGGGGTTGGGGGTCTTACATGCAATACGGACATTTCGACGACAACCGGCGTGAATACGTCATTACCAATCCACGTACGCCGTGGCCATGGATCAATTATCTGGGTAACGAAGATTTTTTCAGCCTGATTTCAAATACGGCAGGCGGATATTCATTTTATAAAGATGCGAAATTTCGTCGTATCACCCGTTACCGCTACAACAATGTGCCGATGGACAGCGGTGGCAAGTATTTCTACATCAACGATGGCGAATCGGTGTGGAGTCCGGGCTGGAAGCCCTGCAAGACAGAACTCGACAGCTACGAGTGTCGCCACGGGATGAATTACACCACCATCAAAGGCGTGAAAAACGGTTTGGAAGCTGAAGTGCTTTATTTTGTTCCGCTCAAAACATGGGCCGAAGTGCAAAAGCTGACTTTGCGAAATACGACAGCGGAGGTAAAAACGCTGAAAGTATTTTCTTTCGTAGAATGGGCTTTGTGGAATGCGGCAACTGATATGGAAAATTTCCAGCGCAATTTCTCCACGGGAGAAGTCGAAATCGAGGATTCTGTGATTTACCATAAAACGGAATACAAAGAACGTCGCGACCATTACGCCTACTATTCAGTGAATGCGCCGCTGAACGGTTTCGAAACCGACCGTGAAACGTTTTTTGGACTCTACAACGGTTTCGACGAACCGCAAACTGTACTCGAAGGCGCTCCTCGCAATTCGGTGGCTCACGGTTGGTCGCCCATTGCCTCGCACTACATTGAAGTGACCCTTCAGCCGGGCGAATCACGTGATTTGGTTTTTGTGCTGGGTTATGTGGAAAACGCTCAGGACGAAAAATGGGAAAGCAAAAATATTATCAACAAGGCTAAGGCAAAAGCTACGATTGCCCGATTCGATACGGTGGAAAAAGTAGATGCTGCTCTGGCCGAATTGCGTTCCTATTGGGACAATTTGCTAAGCGTGTATAGCGTAAAAACAGGCGAGGAAAAGCTCGACCGCATGGTAAATATATGGAACCAATACCAATGTATGATTACCTTCTGTTTCTCGCGCTCGGCTTCGTTCTTCGAAAGCGGTATCGGTCGAGGCATGGGTTTCCGCGATTCCAATCAGGATTTGGTGGGCTTTGTTCACCAGATTCCCGAACGCGCTCGCGAACGTATCATCGACATTGCCTCCACGCAATTTCCCGACGGCGGTTGCTACCACCAGTATCAGCCATTGACCAAAAAAGGAAACAACGAAATAGGTCAGGGATTCAACGATGACCCGATGTGGTTGATCCTCGGAACGACGGCTTATATCAAGGAATCGGGCGATTTCGGCATTTTGGACGAACCCGTTCCCTTCGACAATGTTCCCGGTTCGGAAGTATCGCTATTCGAGCACCTCACCGTGTCGTTCGATCATGTGATCAATAACCTTGGCCCTCACGGATTACCGTTGATCGGACGTGCCGACTGGAACGATTGCCTCAATCTGAACTGCTTCTCCAACGATCCGAACGAAAGTTTCCAAACCACCGAGAATAAAACCGAAGGATCCAAAGCCGAAAGCTTGATGATCGCCGGATTGTTCGTAGTTTATGGGAATGATTATGTGGAACTTTGCCGCAAATTAGGCAAAAACGAAGAAGCCGACCGCGCACAAAAACATGTGGATGCGATGACCGAAGCCGTAAAACAGCACGGTTGGGACGGCGAATGGTTCCTGCGTGCTTACGATTATTACGGCAACAAAATCGGTTCCGACGAGAACGAAGAAGGCAAAATATTTATCGAATCCAACGGCTGGTGCACCATGGCCGGAATTGGTCTCGAAGATGGTTTGGTGGCGAAAGCTCTCGACTCGGTGAAAGAACGTCTCGATTGCGAACACGGCATTGTTCTCAATAATCCCGCTTTCACGAAATATTATATCGAATACGGCGAAATATCCAGCTATCCGAAGGGGTATAAAGAAAATGCCGGAATCTTCTGCCACAATAATCCGTGGATCATTATCGGCGAAACGGTTCAGGGACGTGGCGACCGTGCCTGGGAATATTTCCGCAAAATCTGTCCGTCCTACACCGAGCATATCAGCGACCTGCACAAGGTGGAGCCTTACGTGTATGCCCAGATGATAGCCGGAAAAGATGCCTTCAAACCCGGCGAAGCCAAAAACTCCTGGCTAACCGGTACGGCAGCCTGGAACTTCTACGCCATTTCGCAATACATTTTGGGTATCCAGCCTACTTACGAAGGCTTGCGCATCGACCCATGTATTCCTGCCGAATGGAAAGAATACACGGTGACCCGTCAGTTCCGTGGTGCAACTTATCAAATCACGGTAAAAAATCCGAATGGAAGGATGAAAGGTGTAAGTGTAGTAATGGTTGATGGAAAGAAAATGGATGGCAATACCATACCGGTTTTACAAGCAGGCAAAAACTATGATGTAGAGGTGATATTATGATGTTAGATATACTTAAGCAAGAGGTAGAGCAGGAGCTTAAACACAATATTCTTCATTTTTGGGAAACCCGGATGATGGATGAACAGGGGGGCTTTTACGGTAGAATGACAGGTGACAACAAGCTGATAAAGAATGATGTCCGCGGCGGGATATTAAATGCCCGGATTCTTTGGACATTTTCATCGGCAGCCCGGATATTTAAGTCTGATCGCTATCAGAAGGTAGCTACGCATGCCAAAAATTATATTTTTGCTCATTTCTTTGATGATGAATTTGGAGGAACTTACTGGACACTAAATGCCGATGGGACACCTCAGGATACTAAAAAACAGATTTACAGTCAGGCATTCTTTATATATGCGCTGGTAGAGTATTATCGACTAACCGGCGATGATGAAGCACTTACAAAAGCAAAATCGCTTTTTTTAATCATCGAGAAATATAGTTTCGACAAAGTACTTAACGGCTACTTTGAGGCTTATAGTAGAGAGTGGATTCTGCTTGAAGACATGCGTTTGAGCGAAAAAGATGCTAACGAAAAGAAAACCATGAATACGCACCTGCATATTCTGGAAGCCTACACCAACTTGTATCGCGTGTGGAAAGACCCGCTATTGGAACAACAGATTCAGAATCTTATCCAGTTGTTTCTCGAAAAAATTGTCAACAAAAACACCGGACACCTTGATTTGTTTTTCGACGAAAACTGGGTATGCAAATCATCTGTTTATTCCTTTGGACATGATATTGAGGCTTCATGGTTGCTCGATGAAGCTGCTAAAGTACTTGGAAAACCCTCTGTGCTGAAAAAAGTGAGAGATCATTCGTTGGTAATTGCACGGGCTGCCTCTGAAGGATTGCTTGATAATGGCGCTATGATGTATGAGCTGAACTGCCAAACCGGACAGCTGAATAGCAACTGCGACTGGTGGCCACAAGCCGAAGCCATGGTGGGGTATTTCAATGCATATCAACTTACTGGAAACAATTTTTATTTTGAAAATGTACTTAAAAACTGGCAATTTGTAAAGCAAAATATCGTTGATAGCGATAATGGGGAGTGGTTTTGGTCGGTGTCGGCAGATGGTATACCCGATACCAGAAACGACAAAGCCGGTTTTTGGAAATGCCCATACCACAATGGACGTATGGGGCTGGAGTTGATTGAAAGGATAAACACACTTGAATCATAGCAAACTGAATCAGTTTATTTACCTTCGGATTTTTTATTATTTTATTTATCCATCTTCCTTAAAAAAGATAATATTATGAGATCATTACTTTTATCCCTATTTCTTGTTTTAGGTACAATTGGTTTTGCTGCACCTAAAAACTCGCCTGTTGCAGTCAACGGCAAACTTCAGGTGATTGAAACGCAACTTTCCAATGAACAAGGTCAGCCCGTTGTACTGCGGGGAGCAAGTCTGGGTTGGCACAACCTTTGGCCGCGCTTTTACAACAAATCGGCTGTGAAATGGCTTGTGTCCGATTGGAAATGCTCGGTGGTTCGTGCTGCTATGGGTCTGGAAATTGAAGACAATTACCGCGAGAATCCTGCATTTGCACTCAGTTGCATGACTCCCGTCATTGAAGCGGCTATCAAAAACGGCATTTATGTGATTATCGATTTTCATGCGCACAAGAACTATTTGCCTTATGCCAAAACGTTTTTTGCCGAAATGGCCGCCAAATATGGCAAATATCCCAATGTGATCTACGAAATATGGAACGAACCCGATTATTTCGAATGGTCGGAAGTGAAGGCATATTCCGAAGAAGTGATCAAAACCATTCGTGCCATCGACCCCGATAATATTATTCTGGTAGGCAATCCGCACTGGGATCAGGATTTGCATCTGGTGGCTGCCGACCCTATCAAGGGAGTTACAAACATGATGTACACCATGCACTTTTATGCCGCAACACATGAGAAATGGCTACGCGACCGCACCGACGATGCCATAGCCAAAGGTATTCCGATATTTGTATCAGAATGTGGTGGCTCCGAAGCCAGCGGCGATGGTCGCTTAGGTACTAAAGAATGGCACGAGTATGTAGCATGGATGGAAAGCCGGAAAATTAGTTGGGCGGCCTGGTCGGTGTCCGACAAAAACGAGACCTGCTCCATGCTCCTGCCACGCGCGTCGGCCAAAGGGAACTGGACTGATGACCTGCTGAAACCGTGGGGGCGTTTGGTTCGCGAAACTCTTGTTGAGCTAAATAAATAATGGCTAACTGAAAACCGGAAAAGCAACTCAATTTAAATGCGAAGCTATACTGCAACAACCATGTTAGCTGTAGTATAACTTCGCAAATTTAATTTTGACGGGTGCTTGATGTTAGTGGGAAATTGTAGTATTGGTAACGTTTATTGCATCGAAAAGCACTTTAAAACAAGCAGCCTGACTTTCGTCGGCCGGTGCTGAATTGCTGTAAAATTCGTCTAAAAACGCATCTGCCCCCGACCATATTGTTTGCATCATTCCCTGATAACGGTTCCTTAATTGATGGTTTGAGTTTTTTCGAAGGCGAAACATATCCTGAGTTTGTACTACAGCCAGTTCTGGTTTTTGCCACGGGCAGGTTACCACATTAAAACCTTTTAGTGCAAAGAGCGTTGCCGTAGGTTCGGCTCGTTCATAGTGCCAGTCGCATATAACAATGTCTTTACTTATCAAATCAATAGCGCGATGCGTGTTGTTAGCACTCCCTTCCCAAAGCCCTATACCGGTGGCGTTTCCATCAATGAGCCTGTCTCCCCATATCCAGAGTTGGCGTTTTTTCTTTTTAAGATGACCTCTGAGTAGGTTAACCTCATTTGCATATAATTCTGCTTTGTCATGACCGGCACAACGCGGACAATCTTTATGTCCGATATAAAAAACCTCGTCCATGCCAGCGTGGAAAGCGTCAGCGTCGCAAGCATCGCATATTTCGTCTATTAAATTGAAGATTATATTGTGTAAATCGGGATGCAGCGGACAATAGCTCTTGCAATACAGACTGTCTGCATTCGGCCACTCGTGTTTATCTGGCATCCTCACCCCCGGAGTCTCATCAAACTGAGGATATACCTGTAATAGTTTTCCGGTAGATTCGGCCCAGGACTGATGTCCCAACAGATTAACCTGAGGAATAATCCGTATTTGATGCTTTTGGCATACAGCAACGATACGTTGAAGTTCTTGTTTCGTCAGAAATCCATGATCTCTAAGTTCGGGGTGCCTTTCAAATTCGTAGCGGTAATCTATTCGTAATACCAGCGTATTAACTTTGCGTGAAGCAAGCTCTTCGTCAATAAATTTAATAAAACGGTCGAGATGCTTCGATTCCGGAGTTGCAATACAGAATCCGCGTACCGGAAGAACATCGCTGGCAAATAAATCAACGTAGCACAAAATGACGGTTATAAACAGGAATGTGAGTTTTTTCATACAATTGTTTTTAGTTTTTTTATTTTAGTTTATCGCCAAATACATTTCCTTTTTTGTCGGAAGCTATCACCCAGCGCAAAGCTGCAACGATAAGTGCATTTTGTGTTGCGTCGCTGAAAATTTGCGTTCCATGCCCCATATTAAGATAGATCATCCGGTATTTGGTATTGGTCCATACTACCGGAAAATCGCCATCAGGAACAATATCCTTAAGTCCGAATGGGTAATTATCAGGCGAGAGTGATACTAATACCCTGATGTTTTTATTCTCCCGCGGACTTGGTTTCCATTGATACCACTCGTTGATGGGTGCTACAAATGACGATGGAAGAGCTTTGGTAACTGAGTGTTTATTGTCGTCAACAACAAGCTTAGCTGGCATGGGAGGCCAGTTATTTCTGTAAAAAACACCACCACCCAAAAAATCAAGTCCCCAGGGCCAGTTTGTGCCGTTATCGTTATACGCAGCAACGTGGAAACCATACCAGCCACCGCCTTGCTCCATATACCGCCTGAATGCCTCCCGCTGATCGGTATTTTGCGGAAAGTCATTGAGCATCATAATTAAATCATACTGCTTCAGTTTTTCATCGTTTAAATCATTCATGGTGCTTGTTGTGTCGAAAGCAAAGCCGTTTCCGATAGTCAGATCTTTAAAGAAGCGAATCGCATCTTCAGCAAATTCAACATGAGCCCGTTCAACTTTTGGGTTGTAAAAAGCAAGGACTTTAAAACGTGGGAACTGAGCTGAAGCAGCACTAAATGAGTATGATGAAATAAGGAATATAAGTATTGTTTTTATATAGAAAGTTGTTTTCATGATGTGTGATTTTTTTCTTGTAATTTATTAATCCGGTTGCCTATGTGATGTCCAAATGAGGGCATTGTAAAACATTTTTTTGAAATCGTCTGATTCGAACAATCGGGCATCATGTCCCATCAGGAAGTACACATTTCGCGCTTTTACATTCTCATTTACCCATACTACCGGATGGTCGCCCATTTTTATATCCGATGGAGGTTGATAACTGTTCTCGTCTACATGAGCCAACACTTTTACATGCAAACGTGGACTTCTGTCGAACGTGTACCATTCGTCGGCAGGTAATGTAAACGATGTACTTAACCCGGTCATCACCGGATGTTGGGGATTTTCTACCAAAACAGTACCCGAAGCAGTGGGAGCTATATAGTTTTTAAAACGAATACCTCCCATAAACTCCGAAAACCATTTCCACATCGGATATCCGTCGAAATCGCCTAATAAGGTGGCATGATGGAATCCAACCCAACCACCTTTGCCCTCTTCAATATATTTTACAAAAGCCGTCATCGACTTCTCGTTCCATGAGTACGGAGGGTAGTTTAACTGAACAAACACAGAACATTGCGAAAGCAAGCTATCATCAATATCTGAAGCACTATTAATTACCTTTAAAGCCAATCCTTGAGTTTCGACCAATGTGTTTAACCAATCCAGCGCGGCTTGAACAAAGCCTTCGTGTTGCCCACCCCGTTCGGTCAACACCAGTATGGCGGGCTTTTGCTGTGCTATGGCTACATTTACCATCAAAAGGGCTAAGCACAAAAGAACTGTTTTTTGGAGTATTTTTGGCATGGATAAATAAAGTTTGAAGATAATCCGTTGTTCTGGAAGTGACTCAATCAATTAATTCAAAAGTATCCCGTAGCCTGATATCAACTGCTGATGCTCCAATCATTAGTTCGAATTCTCCGGGTTCGGCCATCCATTGTAAGTTTTTGTTGTAGAAAGACAGTTTATTAATGTCTATTTCAAAATTAACAATTTTACTTTCACCATTCTTTAGCAGTACTTTGGCAAAATCTTTCAACTCCTGTACCGGGCGTACCAACGACGCAACTTTATCCCGCAGGTAAAGCTGTACAACTTCTTCGCCAGTCACTTTACCTGTGTTGGTAAGCGTAAAAGAAATTTTAATTTTTTCGTTCTGATTGATTGTTTTGCTGCTCATTTTCAAATTGCTATACTCAAACGAAGTATAACTCAATCCGTGACCAAAAACGTAGGCTGGTGATTTTACCAGATCAATATAACCGGAACGATAATTCGGTATCTGTCCATTGTCGGGAGCAGGACGACCGGTATTGTAGTAGTTGTAATAAACAGGTATTTGTCCTTCGTTGCGAGGAAAGGTAACAGGTAATTTTGCCGAAGGGTTGTAGTCACCGAATAAAACATCAGCTATTGCATTTCCGGCCTCAGAACCCAGCCACCAGCCATACAGGATAGCCGGAATATGTTCTGATGTCCAGTTAAATACGAGAGGGCGTCCTGCATTGATTAATACAACTACCGGTTTTCCGGTGCTGTAAATGGCTTTAATGAGTTCTTCCTGTACGCCGGGCAGATGAATATTGGACCGGCTTTTGGCCTCACCGCTCATATCTCGTTTTTCGCCAACCGACAGAACAACAACGTCGGCCTCGCGGGCTACCTTCATAGCTTCGGCAAAACCAGATGTAAGCGTATCCTGAATACCGCAACCTCTGGCATATAATACATTTTGCTTTCCTATTCGGTTCACCAAACCGTCGTACTGACTTACTACGTCGCTGTTATCCGGCCATTGTACATTCCAGAAACCAAGCATATCCTCCTTCGACTTTGCCAAAGGGCCTATCAAAGCAATTTTTCGGTTGCGGGCAAGTGGTAGTAGCTGATTTTCGTTTTTCATTAACACAATGCTTTTACGAGCCACATCTCTCGCTATACGTCTGTGTTCGGGGTTGTTCAGAGCAGCTTGTTCTCTTTTCTCGTTACTAAAACGATAAGGGTCGTCAAACAAACCCAGTTCAAATTTCTTTCTCAAAACCCGTCTTACCGCATCATCAATAAGTGTCATGGATACTTTTCCGGTTTGCACCAAGGTGGCCAAACTTGTAGTGTAACATCTGCTCTCCATATCCATATCGCTTCCGGCAGTGATAGCAGCTCTGGAAGCATCCGCCCTGCTGGCCACAAATCCATGTTGTATCATCTCGCCAAAAGAGCCCCAGTCGCTTACCACGAAGCCTTGAAAGTTCCATTTTCCTTTCAGAATATCGCGCTGAAGATAAGCGCTTCCGGTGGCAGGTTCTCCATTCAGATCATTAAAGCTATTCATAAAGGTAGCTGCACCAGCCTCGACTGCTACTTTAAAAGGAGGTAAATATACTTCCCAAAGCGTACGCTCACTCATATCCACCGAATTATAATCGCGCCCGCCGATAGCAGCGCCATACGCTGCAAAGTGCTTAGCACAAGCCAGAACCGCATCGGTATTACCGATTATTTTCCCCTGAAACCCTGTGACACGAGCCCGGGCAATGGCACATCCAAGATAGGTATCTTCGCCGGCGCCTTCCATTACTCTGCCCCAACGGGGGTCGCGACCAATATCTACCATAGGAGCAAAAGTCCAGTGAATACCTGCAGCAGAAGCCTCAACAGCCGCTATGTGCGCAGACAGTTCTATCAGTTTCATGTCCCAGCTTGCGGCTTCGGCCAAAGGAATGGGAAAGGTTGTTTTGTATCCGTGGATTACATCTAATCCAAATAGCAACGGAATACGCAGACGTGATTCCATTGCAATTTTTTGCATGGCACGGGTTTTTTCTACGCCTTTTACATTGAGTAGAGACCCAACTTTACCCTCGCGGATTTCCTGTAGCTTATTTCCTTCGGGCGATACCGGACCGGTAGCCCATGAACTTGAGTACTGATTTAATTGTCCGATTTTTTCGTCAAGAGTCATTAATTTCAGTACAGAATCAACTTTTTGATCTACCGTTTTTATATCAGCGGCAACTGAATGAGATGTAAATACAAGTTGAAAGATAGCCATTATTGGCAGGAGATGTTTTTTCATAAAATACGTATAACATTGATTAACTGATTGTAATTAGTTTGCGTGATGTTGATTAAGCCATTTGAGCATCAAAGGAATACCGGGCGAAATCATATTATGCCCATAGCCCTGTAGCTCGAATAGCTGTATATCTCTGTGTCCAACTATTTTAAGCATACGCATCATATAAGCATTTTCTTCGTATCGTCCAAGCATTTCCTGTTCACGGTCACCGGTCATTAGCAGTATGGGTGGGGCGTCTTTTCTTACATGAAACAAAGGAGCGTAAGTGTCAACTAATGGTTGCGTATCGGCAATTCCTTGCTCCTTGCGAATGGTAAAGTGGGTTATAGTTTGAGCACTAAGCGAAATAAGTCCGGCTATTTGGTTAGCATCCATTCCATATTGCCCAAGCCATTTTTTATCCAATACTACCATACAGGCCAGATACGCTCCGGCCGAGTGCCCAGCTACAAAAACACGTTTGGGGTTGCCGTTATATGACCCGATGTTTTTCAATACCCAGCTCAAAGAGGCCGCAGCATCGCTGATGTAAGCCGGACTATGCACCCGGGGCGACAGCCTGTAACCAACTCCTACTACACATATACCTTGTTGCTTTAACTCTGTCGGAATTTCTTTTTGTCCGCCAGTAAGACCACCGCCATGAAACCAAACTACTGTGGCTACATCTTTTTTGTTGACGGGGTAATAAATGTCCAACATGCATTGTTCATTGATATAGACATCCTGACGACAAACTGAGTCATTGTAGTAATGGATGTTTTCGCGTAGCTGATAACTGATATTTTGAGCTGAACCCATCAGAAACATCAAACTAAGCAGAGCGGAAATCAACAACTTTTTCATATGCAGTTTAATTATTTTATAACATCGATATAATTTGCCTTTATTCCTCCTTTATCAATTATAAGCTTCAATACCTGGGTACCTTTATTTAAATTTAAACATCCGGTTTCAATCGTTTTCCACTCTGGTTTGTTTTCAGGCTTTAGCTCTATTTTCAGTTCCTGACCAGCGCACACAATGCGTAAAACTGACTCGGAAGTGGCAGGCAGCACGCGAATACGAACTTTGTAAGTTCCCTTTTTAGCCACCGAAACTGTATATTTCAACCACTCTCCATCATCCATAGAACATACTGTATAGTTACTGTCGGTCGAACTGCTGTCTCTGTTCTGCTCGATATCTACACCATCGTTCCGGTATATCCAGCGCTTATTGCCGGCTGTTTGTCCGGGCACCCCGTCAACACGTTCGTTTTCGGTATCGTGATAGGCATAGCCGGCTGCTCCTAAGTCGAAACCTGAAATTTGTATGCGCCCGGGTAGCTTATTGGCAGCATATGGTTTAGTGGAGGTATCGTTCACCTGACGAAACATAGCATCGATTACCTCGGGACGATAAATACAATGTGAAGCCTTAAGGTTATCGGCTAACTGAAACAATACCGATCGGGCAAATGTAGCATCGGGCTTGGTTTCGGGTTTTCGCCAGTAGCTTAGTAACTTTTCGTATCCATCAGGAGCTTTGATGGTGAGTGGATTATTGATTCCATCAATTTTTTTCAATGGCCACCACGACCATCCGATACCGTTTTTCTCTACCAATGCAATACAATCGCGAAACCATTTGTTGGAGTTTTCGCCGCTTTCGCCTAACCACAGTGGAGCATTCAATTTATCCCTGAGTTTTATAAAACGATTGATGTCCGACTGATTATTGGCATTCCAGTATTTATGAAAACTTAATACAAGATTATTATCCGTCAGTTTTTCCAAACCATTGTAGTTGTTTCCCCATCCATTGCCTTCGATAATGACGAGATGCGTTTTGTCTACTTCGCGTATCGCCTGAATGATGTCAGTATAAAGTTTCCATAAATCGGTGTTAAGGCTATCATTAACCCCGTTTTTGTGTTTTCCTTCAAAAGTCCAGTTGGGCTCGTTAAGTAAATCGTATCCGCCAATCATGGGCTCATTAGCGTACCGCCGCGCCAACTCGCGCCATAGCGCTATGGTTTTTTGCTTGTTCAGTTCGCTTTCCCAAAGCGAGGGTTTGGACGTATCGCGGTCCGATATATTGGTGTCGTTTCCCTGACCTCCCGGAGCGGCATGTAAATCAAGAATAAGATACATATTATTGGCCTTACACCACTGCAATAAGCTATCAGTCATTTCAAAACCTTTTTTCAACCAGGTGTTTTCGCCGCTCACAGGCTCAAGCTCCGTGGGCAGGGTGTACAGATTGTAGTGCATAGGCAGGCGTACACTATTAAAACCCCATTGAGCCATAAGGTCAATATCCTGACGGGTGGTGTGATTTTGTAACCAGAGATTGTAGAATTTGTCACAGTCCTCCTCCCCTACCAAATCGGCTATACGAGCTTTGATGCTGTGTTGAGTTCCACTGCCGGGCATTCGGAGCATGTATCCTTCCTGAAGCATCCAACCTCCAAGCCCCATTCCCCTAAGTATAAGCTCTTTACCCCGGGCATCGATTATTTTCGTTCCATCGACTTTTAAAAAACCTTCGGCTTTTCCTACCAGACTTAAACAAATCAGGCAGGTAATGGTAAGTAAATGTTTTGTTTTCATAAGATAATAATTGTTTTTTTATGCTCACATGGAAATTTCGTTACACGCGTATCCCCCCAAATTTACGGGGACATTTTTCAGGTGAACCTTTACATGTATACTCGTTGCAGACCTACTCTTTTATAGTTTTTTTATTGAAATAAAACTGTTCTTTTTGTTTTGTCTTTAAAATCCAATTCCACTTTGTTATTGGTGATGTTTATTTTTCTGACAGGCTGAAGTTCCCGATTACTCCATTTTTCGCCTGATTTTTTCCAAAGTATCAGGGTTATAAAATATTGATTAATTGCGGATGAAAAACTATGAGTACAATTTATCAAAGTACTGTATTTACTTACAGGATTTAAATTTTCGGTATGTACAAACATGGTTTGAGTCCATCCTTTAAGAGGAATAAGTGCCAGTTGATAATGTCCGTTATCGATAATTCTGGCAGTATAACCATCAATTTCTATCTTTTTTTCCGTCAATGGATGTTCAAGTTTTGGTAACGCGTAATGTCCTAATCTACAAGCAATACTATCTGGACTATTCATTCTGTCAACTCTCAGAAACCCATGTTCCAAAGTAATGTCGGCCAAATTTATGCAGATGTTGGGGTTTGTTTCGAGTACAGCGTTACGATAATAAATTCCATCTGCGTATTTATCGAACGTATACAAGCGAAGCGGCTCCCAATTTCCATTTTTTTGTTTGATAATATAATTCATGGCCACCTCACCGTTAGCCCCATCGGCCTGCCATTGAAACAATGAATTGTAAGCCAGGCGATTGTAATTCTCATTTCCACGGTAGGTTTCGGTTCCTGAGCCTTTTCCTGCATGGCTGTTATTTCTGATTTCGGAGCATCCGCTTCGCGGGTAGTTGGTTACCAGCATCGAAGCGCCCTGCTGAAAATAATTAGTTGTTGAGGTGTACTGTTCCCAACAACCCTCATTTTCGGTTGCAGTCCAGAAAGGACTCTCCTGAGGAACCAGCAATCCTAAAAACAATTTACCACTCCAAAAAACGCTGCCCCGGCAGCTATAAGCTTGTACCGCCGGTTCGAAATCATTGTAAAAACCAAGTGTTGGTACTCCATCCTTAATCCAGTCGGTACGTTGCATAAACTGCCACAGTGTACCGGAGGCAATCCGGCGCATCCAGCCGTAGTTGGTCGACGGATTATTTTCAAACCCCATAAGCGGAAACGGAACAGCAGCACCAAAACGATAAGAGATACTTCGACCCCACATAATCATGCTGCCGTCGCGGCCAAATAAACAGGGGTAGTTATGCTTAAGCGCTGAAAAATTATCAAGAAACTGTCGGGCTGCTACCGGCTCATGTTCCTTTCCGTAAAACTCCGACCATAACATTCCGTACATCTGAAATGCCCACATGCTGTAATAATCAAAAGTTGGATTATCGTCGTACCATCCATTACCCTGATAATGCTTCAGAATACGAGTCAGGTAATCCTGCATCTGTAAATCATTTACAACATAACCTTTGCTTTTGAAAAAGCTGAATATAAACAAATTAAAAAATTTCCAATTATTAGAATAAGTTGGCCCGTTAGCATAACTCAGCATTATATAAGCCAGCTTGTCTTTCTCGGTTTTCTCAAGAGGTTCCCAGAGAATCTGAGGAATGGCAAACAGAGATACGGCAAGTCCTCCTAATTCAACCAGATTTTGATGTGGCCCGGCACCTTCCTCACGGGGTTTTATATAGCTCGGGCTCAGCGAATCTACAAGCATTCTGATTTGCTGTCGGTAGTAATCGGCCAGGCGTATGTGATTAACAATCAAATTAGAATCTTCGCGTAGTAAAGGAGCTGCAATAAACAAGGTACGGCACAGGCCTTCCAGTTTTTCGGTAGGTACTTGCGACTGAGTGCGCGGGTAACTCTTGCCTTCCTGCTTTGGAAACTGAAGCGGATCGGTAAGCTCATTTACATAGCTAAAGGCTCCGCTAAGCAGGAAAACTCCTGCATCTTTCCAATGCTTACGACTCATTCCCGTAAATGGGCTAAGTTTGTAATCAGGCTTATCGAGTCGAAATACCGCTTGCGGATTTACGTCTGCATAAGTTATCTGCGCAATGCCATACAGCAAAAATATAATAAAACATTTGAATGATGTGCGATTCATTACAATGGTTCGTTTTTTTTATTTAAAGAATTTTGAATACCGCATTAAAGCTTCCAGATAATAATAATCGGCATAAATTATCGGAGTGTTCACTTCGGAACGGGCAGGTTTGTGACCTACCGAATGCTTTAATATAAAAAAATTGTTAGTGCCAGCCTTAGCTTTATACGCCGGCGACGAAAGGCTTACCAGTATCTGCTCGGCTAAATTAAAACAAGCATCTTTATATATCGAAGAATAATGACTCAACTCAAGCATGGCTGAGGCTATAATGGCAGCTGCCGAGGCATCGCGTTCTTCGTTCGGAATATGTGGAGCATCAAAGTCCCAGTAAGGGATTTTATCAGCCGGCAAGTTTGGATGATTGATAATAAACCGGGCAATTCCTTCGGCCTGACGAAGATATCTCTTGAGTCCTGTTTTTCGATACATCATGGTATATCCGTAAAGTCCCCATGCCTGACCCCGAGCCCACGCCGATGAATCGCTGGCACCCTGCACCGTACATTTAAATGCAACTTTGTTATGTGGCTCGTAAGCTACTAAATGATAACTGCTGTAATCAGTGCGAAAATGATTTGCTATTGTATGATCGGAATGAGATACAGATATATCCCTGAATAATTTGTTTTTAGAGGTTTTCGATGCCCACATCAGAAACTCCAGATTCATCATATTGTCGATAATTACCGGATATTTGGATTTACCATAATGATCCCATGATTTTATTACGCCGTAATCAGGCTTGTAACGTGTTGCCAAAGATTTTGCTCCGGTTAGCAGAGGTTCAAGATAGTCTTTGTTTCCGGTAATGCGATATCCATTGCCATATGAGCAAAAAAGCATAAAACCCAAATCGTGGGTCGCAGTGTTCAGCTTTTCTTTTTCGAGCGCGCGTGTCCACTTGTCGGCAGCATGCTTCCATTGTTCCTGATGTGTATATTCGTACAAATACCACAAACTCCCGGCAAAGAAGCCACTGCACCACCAACCTGAGGAGCGATTGTCGGGCGATCCGTCCGGCTTGGTCGATTGCGGAAATTCGGTAAGTCTGGGATGCGTGCGCAACATTCCCTGATATTGTATGGACGCGTTTTTAAATTCGGCTGCTACATCTACTTTAGGATGCTTGGCAAAAATGAAGTTTGGAAGTAATGCAAGAATAAATATGGCAATCGTTTTTGTCATCATTGTAAATGTTTTTTTATTCTAAATTGAAAATAAGGTTGGTGATATCTGTGGGTTCAGTTCGGTTCAACTGTTTCCTTCTGCGTTCGTAATTTTTATCGCCGGTTATCGATGAAATTTTCCGCAATTCCTGCGTCAGTTGAGTTTCTACAATATCCCAATCGTGAATCTGTTTCCACTTCCATTCACTCTGTTTCCCAACGTAAGCAAGTAAAAAGTCAAGAGCCTTCAAAATACATCTGCCATCGGCCGACTTGTAGTTTATAAGATCTGTTTTGTATTTATGTGCGATGGCAGCCATGTCAATCATATGTGTGAGGTTGTACCACGAATAATGAAACGCCAGCGTACGGCTAAGTTCTTCAGGTTGCGAGCCATCGGGCTGAAGCTGAACATCAATACGCCGGTTGGCAAACTGTTTCATACAATCGAGCGCTATATCTACTTTGCCCGAGAACAAGGCACACGCTGTAAGCTGTACATCGTAAGCTACTACGTGGTTGTTGCGTGTTTGAGCCTCTTCCTGTCCGTTTTTGCTGTTGCGCAACCATAGTGTAAAGTCGCCAAACCATTGCTGCAGACTCTCAAACTGAGCAGTGGACATGGCGCCCGAGGCATAGAGTAGCGTAATGGCATCGGTCAGCGATACAAAGTTGTAGGTGTCGATAATTCCGTAGCATCTACCCGTGCTGCTACCCGGTACATGTTGGGCGTAGTCCAGGTTGGGGTTCATGCGTGTTGCCGGGTTCAGAAACCAGGCATCAAGTATTTCTACAGCGCGTTGGCTATATTTTATGCTATCGGAAAAATAGCCGGCCAAAGCCAGCGTGGTCACGCCACTTATCATGGTAGTTTTGGGCTCGGCATCATATTCTTTGAGCTCCGGATTTCGTTGCCCATCTTTATTTATATACGGTAATCCGTCCGGAGTGTCGGGATTAGGCCAAAAATATATTGCAAGGCTCATGTAGTCATGCTTATTTCCACTGGCCGGCGCTTTTTTCTTATCCATCACCGTTCGATATTGCATGCTATAAGCCTGTTGGGCTGTTTTAAGTAAATTATTGTAAGCCGGTTTGTATTCCTGTTTATGAATTTTTTTCTTTGCCAGTGCTAATTTCTGTCCGTCCCACAAACTGGTGTTTGGTACAATGATTTTAGCCGGTTTCATTAAATATGGTTCAATGATTTTTGTCCATATTTTGTATCCTTTCGCATTCATATGAAGCATGTCAGGCAAAAAAAGCTCAGGGCGCAACTTACCATCGGAAGTGAGCATGGGAGTAAATACGTCCACAAAACGAATATTAGTTTGTGACTGTAAGTAATTTTTTATCAGCTTATTGGCTTGGATAGCCGTTTTGAGAACTTTTTCCCGCACGGGACTCGGTTTTATCGAAATGTAAACTACAGGAATTGTTGGCAGTTTAGCACGTACGGTGGTGATTAATCTTACAGTTCTGTTAAATATCGAATCCGCATTGGCGGTTTTATCTCCCAAATCATTTTCGCCGGCATAAATTACCAATTGCCGCGGATTATATCTGAAAACCAAATCCTGCAAATGATAAGTTATATCATTGATTAGAGCACCTCCGACGCCTCTGTTTAAAACATTATAACTGGCAAAGGTTCGTTCCAGTGCATCCCACCTGCGTACAGATGAGCTGCCTGTGAATACTACAGGATTAGCAGGTACGGCATAAATTAGCTCGTATTTTTTTATCGTCTCTATATCAGGTGTAAACCTCAGTGGGCTTTGTGCCTGCATATTGCAAACGATATTAAGAAGGAAGAAAATTACAAAACGGTTTCTCATGATGATTTCAATTGATAAAAAAGTGATAACAGATGCT
>Ga0316605_10000670_pt1 | contig 22513 bp, 10 predicted proteins | sample OWC_soil_day20_n_FD_207666 | JGI IMG/M metagenome (GOLD analysis project Ga0316605, IMG submission 207666) | Wetland soil microbial communities from Old Woman Creek delta, Ohio, United States - OWC_soil_day20_noCT | ecosystem: Environmental > Terrestrial > Soil > Wetlands | place: USA: Ohio...
AACTGCCACCTGTCGGGAGAGAACCATTGTGATAAAAGAAATACGATTTCCCCTTGTAATCAATAATTCCGGGATGTGTGGTAAAACTATTCGTTACATTTTCCTGAATAATTCCGCGATACGTCCATGGACCTTCTATCTTTGTAGCTGTGCAATATTCTATCATTTCCGGTTTAGTACCAGCACCGGCATACACCAGATAATACAATCCTTTACGTTTATAAACCCATGGACCTTCAACATAATTTTGTGGTTTGAACGTTGTAATTGCACCATCAAGTTCAACCATATTTTCTTTAAGCTTAACCCATTTGCAGCTCCCATTTCCCCAGAAAAGATAGGCTTTTCCATCGTCATCAATAAACACTGTCGGGTCAATATCGTCCCAGCCATATTTCATATCTGTGGTCATTTCATTTACAATCAACGCCTTTCCAATGGCATCCCTGAAAGGTCCTGTTGGTCTGTCGGAAACAGCAACTCCAATCGCAGCGCCACCTTTACTCTGTTCGTCGCTTTTATGAAATGTGGATACAAACCAGTAGAATTTCCCGTTTCGTTCCACGCATTGAGCTGCGTACGCATCGCCGGTAGCCCACGAGAATGTCTGAGGTGACAAACAAACGCCGTAATCTTTCCAGGTTTGCATGTCGGTTGTTGAGAAAACATGCCAGTCGGGCATTTTATAATTCGTATCGCTTACACTGGCGGTATCATGTCCCGTGTAAAGAAACAGTGTATCGTTAAACACTATCGGTGCCGGATCGGCAGTGAAAATATGGGTTATAATCGGGTTTTCGGATTTAGCAACGCTAAAACTGAAAAATAGGAAGACGGAAAACAGCAGTTTATGTTTCATCACTTTAATACTTTGTGCAGTTACAGATTATCCGGAAATGCATTCTATTTTATTTTTATTCCGGTATTGCATCGTTTGCCGCTGTGGCATACAATCCGATCAAAGCTCCTGTAAATCCACCAGCCACATTGGTCGATAATATATCGCCCGAAACTGGGCCTCCAAGATTTACAAAGTCAGTTCCATTGAGCGAATAACTAAACTCATAGTTATCGCCAACAGCTTTCACCTGTAAACCTATTGGATTTTTCACGTCAATTTTAGTACTGGCTAAAATCGTAGAATTACCCTTCTCTGTTCTTTGGAGCAACAAATAGAAGTCCTTTCCCTTTTTTGTTATTCCAAAAACATAATTGAATTTCTCACTTTGCAAACAGGTAATTCCCGCCAGTTCCTTTTCAGATTTTGGGGAATATTCCATTGTTGCATTAAACGAGAAATTTATATGCTGTTGCCGATAAAAAAGGGTGGATGTAGGTTTAATCTCCTTTATATTAACCTGAAAAGGAGTGATTTTCAATCCCTTTTTAGTAGTTGAAATAAAATCCTCACGCGGACCTCTAAGTCCAATCCATCTGAAATCCAATTTTGGCTCGGTAAAATCATCGGTAAATGTAAAATTACCATTCGGAAAAAATCCCTCTTTGCGTGTTTTATTTTCAACGCCTTCCGGCATTTTTAGTTTGGGTTCCAGGGGAATGAGGCCGTTATCGAAGACAGGAAATGTACCTGTCCAGTCCACAGGCAGAATAAATGTTTCACGACCAGTATTAACACGTTGCTTTTCGTTAGGACGAACAGCCAGAAACACGCCATAATAATTACCATCAGGCCCATCAATCAAATCGGCATGTCCGGCCCAATCTACTTTATAGGTTCTGTCGTTCGAGAAATACCGCTGTGTAAGGATCGGATTAGAGGGAGCGGGTTTGAAAGGACCTTTGGGACTATCGCTGATAAAAATTACTTCACTGTGCCATCCTCCGGTACCACCTTCGGCACACATTAAATAATACTTTCCATTCTTTTTGTACAGGTGAGGCGCTTCAATCCAGATCGGTTTCTTCGAAAGATCAACTCCGCCATCTACAATAATTTTATCTGTTCCGGGAATTATCTGATCTTTTTCTACATCATATTCCCAAACTTTAATCACACGGTGTCCGGTGTAAAGCTCTTTACCTTTGTCGGGAGCATCGTTATGAACAACATACGCTTTCCCGTCTTCGTCGAAGAATATGGAAGGGTCAATGCCATCAAATTTCAGTTGAATGGGGTCGCTCCAACCCTGAAACGGATCTTTTGTTTTTACAATGATATTCCCCATTCCGCCTGCAAACTGAGTGGTTATCATATAAAAAGTATCATTGTTCGGATTATAGCGGATGGTTGGAGCGTAAATACCGGCGCTTATACCCGTATCCTGCACTTTCAGTTGCGATTTCCGGTCGAGCACATGACCTACCTGTGTCCAGTTCACCAAATCTTTCGAGTGAAAAACAGGCACTCCGGGAAACATGGCAAAGGAGGAACATACCAAGTAATAATCACTACCTTTCCGGGTAATGCTTGGATCGGGATAACAGCCCTGTAAAATCGGATTATAGAATTCATCAGCCTTCAACGGAAAATCATTATACACCTGATCATTGCCCTGATAAACAAAATTACTGAAAACAGGAGCATTTTTAATTTCATCCGTTTTTTTCTTACCGTTACCGGCTATCGCGACAACCGAAAATACGGTCAAATACACTGTTAATAATACAATTTGCCTTCTGCTGAATAAACTCAATCCTAATCTATTTTTTTTCATCTTTATGTTGGTATTTATTTTCAAGTCTATGAGGTTAACTAAGTTTCTATTCGGGTATATTGCTGTATTGTTCAATGACAGAATTAGTAACCGGCTTGAATAAAAGTTGTGAAAACATATACAGATTTTGCTTCCAGACTTTGAAATCGTGAAATCCATCTGGAATGACCTGATAAATGTGTGGGATCTGATTAGTAAGCAGGTAATCGTGGGTGCGTTTGCTGAATGCAATCAGTCCGTCTTTGTCGCCGCACGAAATCCAAAGCAATTTGAGCATCTTTTTAGCATTTTCGACGTCCGGAAGCAATTCCTGAGGCGTTTTAGTATTCGGAGCTGACGAAAAGCCACCCACCCATGCAAATGTATTCAGGTTGCCCAGCCCAAAATTCAACGACTGTCCGCCACCCATCGAAAGTCCGGCCAAAGCACGATTTTCCTGATTTTTGAGTACCGGGTAATTCTTTTCAATATATGGAATGAGATCATTGAGCAAATCTTTTTCGAAAGTTGCAAATGCCTGAACTTTGGTAGTGTCAAATATATTGCCTTCTGCTCTGTCTTTCTTCATGGCTCTTCCATTTGGCAGCACCACAATCATGGGTACGATTTTATTTTCGGCATACAGGTTATCCAGTATCACCTGAGGTTTTCCCTGATTAAACCATTCTTTTTCGTCGCCACCAATACCGTGAAGCAGGTAAAGAACCGGATATTTCTTTGTTTCTGAATATCCGGGAGGTGTATAAATCAACGCTCTGCGGTCATTACCAACCGTTTCGGAATGATATGTTATTGTATCAATCCTGCCGTGTTCAATTCCGGTTCTCGGAATATCAAATCCGTCCGGCGCAGCCTTGTAGGACTGACCATTTGCAGTCTGGATTATTAATAATGCTACAAATAATAATATGTTGTTTTTCATCTGTTTATAATTTTTTTTAGTTGTCAGATGGAACTCGCACATAAACATTTTCTTGTGTGTCAGAGTTTATTTGTCGTGCTCGTTTCATCGTATTAATATATTGTTTCATCGTATTAATATATTTTTGTCAAATAAAAGTGCACCAACTGCATTTCCTGATAATATTCTGAAACAGATGTTGATTTATGATATCTGACAAGCCGCAATAACTTTCTATTTATTTATTTCTGCATTAAAAGGCGATGCCGGTAGTCCTTCCTTATTATAGAAATTCGCTCCTTCGGGATTATCCGCCCAGGCATAACGTACCACAACGGGACTGGTTATGTCGTCGTTCCAAACGATTACTTTATTGCCATTTATTTCGGCTTTCGCCCAAACAAACTTTTTGTCGGGACCTGCAATGGCAAAATATCTGAGTTCCTTTCCATCTTTGGCAATAAGTCCGCTTCCTGTATTTGAAAAACTGAGTTCTACTTTATTGACTTTTACTTTCATGGATTTATACATAGGTCCCGAATAAACTACCTTTCGGTCGTTGTACGCAACTTTTTGTGCAGCCAAAACCAATCGGTGTGATACATCTTTTTTATTCATCGGATGAATGTCATTCCAGTCACCCAAGTCGATATTAACTGTCATAGCAGTGCCCAGAACTGACAATGTTTTTGTTTGCATATCTCTGAAAAAAGCCCAATTGCTTTCAGTTGGTTGAGCTTTTGTTTCCATAAAATTAGGCAACTGTGCAAATACAAACGGTAAAGTTTTTTGATTGAAATTCTTGCGCCAACTGGAAATCATTGCAGGTAAAAGGGTGGCATACTCTTGCGGAATAGCTGTGTTTGATTCGCCCTGATACCAAATTACTCCTTTTTTAATGTAATTGACCAACGGTGCTATCATGCCATTGTACAAGCCCATTGGTTTCCAACGAAAAAAAGTAGTTCCCGGCGTAGGAGGCATTGAGCAGCCTGATTTCATTTTCCAAACCCCTTTTAAATCAATAACTGAATTTACCAATTTCAGTTCATAAGGTTTATCCGGAACAAAACCACCTCTTCCTGAGTTGCTTACAATTCGAACAACAATTACATTTCGTCCTTCAACCAACAGATTTTCAGGAATATTATACCAACGAGGCGGATATTGGTAAGTTATATTGCCCACGCACTTTCCGTTTACAAAAACTGAATCAGCGTCCACAATTCGTCCCAAATTTAGAAAAGCTGCTTTTCCCGCATTTTCTTTCGCGATATCGAATTCGCGTCGAAACCAAACCACACCATTTATTTCTCCAACAGGAGTTTCGCTCCAATAACCCGGAACGTTCATTTTCTGCCAGTCAGTATCATCAAACGAGGGAAGTTTCCAACCTGCGGTTTGTCCGGCATCTTTTTTGTTTGCTTCGGCATACCAATCATTTACTTTTTTGTTTTCGGCAACTTCCGTTTCTCGAATCAATTGATCATCGCGGTATTTAATTGCATCATTCAGATACTGTGGAAAAGCAGCAAGCGCTTCTTCGCTCATCCAGGCCTGTATAGGTGAACCACCCAAACTCGCATTGATAAGTCCGATTGGAACATTGTATTTTTGAAATAATTCTTTTCCAAAAAAATAACAAACTGCGGAAAAATTCAGAATACTTTTTGGATTTACTTCCTGCCAACTTCCTGAAGTATAATCCTTTTCTGCTGATTTCAAATTATATTTCTGAGGAACAGCAAAATAGCGAATATTTGTATTTTGGGCACTTTTGATTTCCTCTTCATAAAGCGGTTTGACCCTATAGATCGGTAATTCCATGTTTGATTGGCCGGAACATAGCCAAACGTCCCCAAAAAGGATATTGCTGATTTTGAGGGTGTTTTCCCCTTTTATCTCCATGGTGAAAGGTCCACCGGCTTTCTGAGGAGGAAGTTGTACAACCCATTCGCCTGCTTGGTTTGCTTTGCAAGTCAGTTTCTGACCGGCAATTTCCACCGTTACTTTTTCACCGGGAGCAGACCAGCCCCAGACTTTCACCTTTGCATCGCGTTGCAGAACCATACCGTCTGAAATCAGCTTTGGCAACCGGACTTCAGCTACTGCAGAACCTGCAAGAAAAAGAAGAAGAAATACAGTAATATTTCTGAATGATAATACTTTCATTTACTCTGCTAATCTTTTATTATTTTGCTAAACCTTCGATGGTTATAATCGTTCCATCAGCATTGTATTCCAACTCCACCACTTTCAGGCTTCGTAACCATGTTTTTCCGCCCGAAGGTACACAATCATGATGAAAAAGATACCATTTTCCTTCAAATTCTGTAATGCTATGATGTGTAGTCCATCCCACAACCGGTGTAAGAATGACACCCTGGTACGTGTAAGGACCGTAAATGCTGTCGCTGACTGCATAGCAGAGGAAATGTGTATCACCGGTCGAATACGAGAAATAGTATTTCCCGTTGTATTTATGCATCCACGATGCTTCGAAAAATCGTTTGTCATGATCACCGGCACGGAGCGGTTCTCCGTTTTCGTCCAATATCACTAAATCCCGGGGTTCTTCAGCAAAATCGAGCATATCATCACTCATTTTCACTATTTTAGCACACAGAGCCGGTTCATTGTCAGCCGGTTCGTGACCACATTCTATCGCTTTATTGTTGCGGTAACGTTGAAGTTGTCCGCCCCAAAGTCCACCAAAACACATGAAGTGACTGCCATCGTCTTCTCTGAAAACGCATGGATCGATGGAGTAGCTGCCTTTTATCGGGCTATCCAGCGCTGTGAAAGGATCTTCCGGTTTTTCGCTTATGGCAATGCCGATATGGAACACATCGTTTTTATCTTTCAGCGAAAAATAAATATAATATTTCCCGTCTTTGTACGCCGCATCACAATCCCACAACTGGCGTCCAGCCCAGGGTATATTTTTCACATCGAGCACCACTCCGTGATCGGTCACTTCACCATCAATGCTTTCCATGGAAAATACATGATAATCCCTCATATCGAAATGGTCGCCATTGTCGTTTTCGGGTATGCCGGATTCTACATCATGCGATGGATAAATATATATCTTCCCATTGAAAATATGAACTGCCGGATCGGCAGTGTAAAGATTTGGCACTAAATATCTTGGTTGTTTCATAGTAGTTAGTTTTATTGTATCGCTTAATGACTGTTCGTTATTTCATTTATTTCTTCATCGCGTTTGCCTGGCTGATTATTGTTCCCACAATCGGTTTCGGGCGGAGTTTTCGGTCGAAAAGGAGCGGATAATCGGTGCGTCCTCTCATCGGCCAGTTATTTCGCCACGATTGAGCATCGCTTACGCCCCAAACGGTTACACGGCTGATTTTATCGCTGTGTTTGAGAAACAATCTAAAAAACGCTGCGTAACGGTTATGTAATGCAGTAGCCACACTATCAGGCAATCCGTTAGGGTAAGGGTTCATTTTACTATCAAATTGGTAATTTTTGCCAACATCAGCACCCTGATAACTTTCGGGTGGAGGAAGTACGGTCATATCCATCTCGGTAATCATCACTTTAGCACCGGTGGAAGCAAAAGCCAGGATGCTTTTTTCATAGGCATCGCAGGTTGGAAAGTTCATTGTCATATGTCCCTGCATCCCGATACCGTCCACTTTAATGCCCTGCTGTTTGAGATTATTTACCATTTTCACTACAGCATCACGGCGACCGGGATGTGCCATTGAGTAATCGTTGTAATATAATTCGGCATCGGGATCGGCATCATGTGCATACTCAAAAGCCAGTTTGACATAATCTTCACCCAGAATTTCATAAAATTTGTTTTTCCGCCAGGAACCATCATCTTCGATTGCTTCATTGACTACATCCCATCCTTTTACACGACCTTTGTAACGACCTACCAGAGTGGAAATGTGTTTAATCATCCGTTGTTTCAATACTTCCGGACTTACATCTTTGCCACTGGCATCTGTAAAAAACCATTTTGGAGCTTGTGAATGCCATATGAGTACATGACCGGTAGCGTAAAGATTGTTTTTTTCGGCAAAATCGACAAATTTATCAGCCAGTGTGAAGTCAAATTTGCCTTCTTCGGGCTGAATAACCTCACTTTTCATGCAATTTTCAGCCACAACGGCGCTGAATTGTTCCTTAATTACCCGGAGTGAAGCCGTATCCGTTCCGTTGATCTGACCCGTGTTCATCGCTGTGCCAATGTAGAATTTATCAGCCAGCGCATCTTTCAGGGTAGCGGGTTCGTTCATCGTTAGTTTTGCCGAGCAGGAAACTGATGCTACAAAAACGACCAAACATAAAGTCAGGATATTTACTGATTTTTTCATAACTTCAAATACGATTTTTTGGAATAATATAATTGCTAATTGCTATTTCTGATCTGCTTTTGCTCTTCTACTGCTCAGTTCAGCCTGAATTTTTTCATTAAAAGATTTTGAAATCGGGTAGAACAACAATGCTATCACTCCGATGGTAAATGTGGTAGCCGGGATCAGACTGGATGTTAATTTTATCCCGACTATTGAATTTGCTGTTTGTACTGTATGGGGAATAAAACCGAATGCATCAATGATAGCGCCACAAATAGCTCCACCAACGCCCAAACCAGCTTTCAGCGCAAATACAATGCCTGCAAAAACAAAACCGGTAGCCCGACGGTGATTGACCCACTCCGAATGATCGGCCACATCGCCCATCATAGCCCACAACAGCGGAATAGTCGGCGCGTAGGCAAGACTTTTCAGTATATTAATTATAAAAATCAGGATGATATTATCGGAAGGAACGACAAAAAACAGCGAAGTGAAAACAGCTGTCAGCGCCAGACAAACAACAAAAACATTTCGTTTCCCGAAAATACCTGAAAGCCAGCCGGATAGAAAAATTACTCCGAGTAAGGTTATTATCTGCCCGATCATATTGAACAAACTAAATCCAACGGCAAAAACCTGAGAATTGTCCGAAGCAATCAAGCCGAAAGCTTTCAGAAAACCATGCAAAACGCCGTAAGTCTGACCGGCATCACTCACCAAACCGAAGTGACGTAGAAAATTAAACAAGGCATCCTTGTCAACCACATAATTGAAATAGTACGACATACTGCTTCCCCACATGGCCAGTGTGATAAAAAGAAATAACGTAAGCGCAAACATGGCTTTCCAGGGTTTGTTGCTTATGATGTCCTTAAAATCCTGTTTTACGGAGGTCTTTTGGTTTACCGGAGGCGAAATCCGTTCTTTGGTAGTTAAAAACGTAATCAGCATCAGCACTACTACTACTACCGCAAATAATAAAATTGTCGATGACCAGCCTTTTTGAGCATCGCCCTGACCGAATTTTGAGACTAACGGTAAGGTAAGTCCCTGTACGATGAATGTGGCAATGGTGGCCGTCACAAAGCGGATGGACGAAATGCTTGTGCGTTCCTTGATATCGCTTGTCATAACCCCACCCAGAGACGAATACGGGGTATTATTGAACGAATAAATGGACATCAGGAGGATATAAGTTACTCCGGCGTACAAGATTTTAGCCCGTTCACCCAAATCGGGAGTAGAAAATGCCAGAATAAAGAAAACGGCAAAGGGAATAGCTGTCCAGAGTAGCCAGGGACGATATTTTCCCCACCGCGTGTTCGTACGGTCGGAAAGTATGCCCACCATCGGATCTACAAAAGCATCGAAAAGGCGTGCAACCAGCAGAATCATCCCGGCAGCGGTTGCTTTTATTCCAAATACATCGGTATAGAAAAATAACTGAAACATCATCATCATCTGGAAGATGAGGTTCGCTGAACCATCGCCAAGGCTATACCCTACTTTTTCACCAAACGATACTTTTTGTGATTTCGAATTCATTGTTTATGTTTTTATGAGATTTAATATTTACTTGTTTATTTGTTGTATCAATATCTTTCCGGTGCTCCCAGGTAACTTTTCTTCAATCCACCCAAATCAATCATTATTTTTTGAAGCACAATGCCGGGTTCCAATACCCGGAAACGCAAAGTATGTTTTCCGGCATTATCAATTTTATGACGGGTAATGGTTTCATTGATGCTGTTTGCCTGCCATTTTTCCATCTTTTTTATATCATATTTTTCATTGATATTTACAATCTGTTCAACCCCGCCATCAAAAGAAACAGCATAGCGCAAACCCTTATTGTCATTGAAGTTCAGTGTTGGCGATACTAATATGTGTACTGGAAATTCTCCTGTGGTTTCAAAATTGACATCGTATTCCAGATATACGGTGTCTGTATTTTTTGGATAAACATTTTGTGGAAAAGTAGTTACGCCCGACAACGTTTTGCCCAAATCCGGTATTACTTCCCAGTGAATTCCACCTGTTTCGTTTTTCCGGCTGTAATGTTCCGCTTCAAGCGATATATAACGGTTGTCGAATGTGCATTTCTCCTGCTTTTTGTTCGAGTTGCCATTTTCAATCCGAATTACCCCGGGCATGACCCGCTTGTCCGGCTGCTGCCAGTAGGTATAACCGATGTGTATCTGATCCATCATGTGCGCCCATTTACCTCCGGAGATTTCGGTATTATAGTGCACAGTCAGTAACGAGTCGCGGTCGAAACATTCCCGTACCTTATCGGCCCAGCGGTTTGCTTCTGCATTATTTTGTGCAGCCAGCTGTTTGTTTTTTGCAACAGCAAAATACATTTCGTACAAATTGGAACAGGCATCAACCGGATACAAAACCAGCTGATCGAAAGCATCTCTGGCATTTTGGGGAATTTGCTGATATAAGCGGTATGCATCGAGGGTCAGCGAACGATAATCATTGGTTACCCGTTCGAATTCATTATAATTTTCAAGGCTGTAAATCGTGTCGTTGAGCAGTTCGGGAGTTACACGCCGGTTATATTTGGTGTACAGATTGATAATGCGAGCGGCTTCTTTGGCGTTCTCCTCACCAAATTGTTCGGCACACCATTTTTCGGTATATTGCAAGAGGTTTTGCGAATTGAACTGCGCGGGATTCCAGGCCATGTCCATGAAGAAACTTATCGGATATTCCATCGGTTTGAGATCGCCCACATTGACTATCCAGATGCGGTCCACTCCATGACTGTACGTGAGGTTCATCTGTTCCCAGATACGTTGCACCTGGCTTACGTTTATCCATTTATAACTGCGCGGACCGCCCACGTAATCGAAATGATAGTACATACCGTATCCGCCTTTGTGCGGTTTGGCATTCAGATCGGGAAGTTTGCGCACATTTCCCCAGTTATCGTCGCAAAGAAGCAAAGTCACATCATCAGGTACTCGCATGCCTTTGTCGTAATAGTCCTGTACCTCTTTGTACAAAGCCCAAACCTGGGGAGTTTCCGTTATTTTTTTACCCGAAATATTTTTAATAATATTCCGTTGATCTTTTACAATTTTTTCGAGCAGTTTGATATTGGCATCTTCGCTCATTGGCTCGTCACCATCGCCCCGCATGCCCAGCGTAACGACAGTTTCGTAATTCTTTATTCGCTCAAATCCTGTTTTCCAGAATTCCTGCAATACTTTTTCATTTTTACTGTAATCCCACTTGCCTGAGCCATACTTTTTCCATTCGGCGTGAGCGCGTCCCATCGGTTCGTGGTGCGAAGTTCCGATTACAATGCCCATTTGATCTGCCAATACTCCGTTTTGCGGATCATCATCATAAAAAGCGCTTCCCCACATGGCAGGCCACAGGAAGTTTCCTTTCAGGCGAAGGATTAATTCAAATACTTTTTCATAGAAGAGATGATTGAAACCTCCGAAAGTGGCTTTCGACCAGCCTGAAAGTGCCGGAGCTTCATCGTTGAGAAAAATACCACGGTAACGCACAGCTGGCTCGCCGGCAGTGTATTTTCCTCTTTTTATGTATAAATTTTCTGATTTTACTACCGGAACATCTGCCCAGAAATACCAGGGTGAAATACCGATCTGACGGGATAACTCATAGATGCCGTAAATGGTTCCTCGCATATCGCTTCCGGCAATCACTAAGGCTTTATCTGTTCCTTCAAATGGATTTTCAAGGGTTTGGATAATGAATTTTTCACGTTTACCCTGTAAGTCGTTTTTAGTAATTTTCCCGTCCTTGACCAACTGATCAACATACGCGCTTTTACCATACGTACCTACAATCAGTTTAATATTTTTATCCGAAAAGCTGTTTGATAAATCCGGTTTTGTTCCGGTAACCTTTTCAAAATCTGACAGCAGGTTTTGAAGAGCGAGATTAACTCCCGCAAAATCATTGACATCTGCCAGAACAGTAAATTTACTGGTGTGATCTACAAGCTCAAAAGTTCCGGTTTCATTTGTTCTCAAAACAAAATCAGGCGCACATTGAGCTTGAAGACCCATCACCAATAAAAAGTAATAAACAATATAACACAACGACCTCTTCATTAAAAAACTATTATTAAATACGGATAAACTTATTTGTAAAAATTAATTCAGTTCTATGTAATACTATATCAAAATATTAAGATGAGAATCTGTGTGTCTTTTTATTTCAGAAAAATTAAATAATTTAGAAGATAATGCCTTGAAGTCGGCATTATCTTCTAAATACCGGTATTAATAACCCGGATTTTGGTATGCTTTCTTTTCATCATCGCTCATATCCAATCTGTCAATTTGAGCCTGAGGAATTGGACGCAGATAATGAACAGCTTTGTTGATAACACGGGTAAAAGTTTTTGGTGTATGAGTGCCTGTATCAGCAATTTCATATGTTCCTGCGATTTCTTCCCATTTCTGAGTACGTACCAGGTCGAACCAGCGATAGCCTTCGCCGAAGAATTCGCGTGAGCGTTCAGCCAGGATATAGTTGATATCTATAGTAGCCGGAGTTGCGGCAATCATTTCAGCGCTATGGTCTTCAACTTTTGCTTTATTTTCAGCATTGCTGAAGCTCCATTTACCTGCTCTTGCACGAAGGACATTCACTAATCCTCTTGCTGTTCCATCATTTGCATAAGTGCCTGTTATAGCTTTAGTGGTAGCGCCTTTTACCGCGGCTTCAGCAGCAACCAGGAAGAGTTCAGAGAATTTTGCAATAACGAACGGACGACAGGTACTACCGTTTGGAGTTCCTAATCCTGAGCCATTGTCTGTACGATATGTACCGATTTTCCACAATCCGGGGAAATACTGACGATTGATACCAGATGGAGGAATTACGTAATCGGCTCTTCCGGCAACAACACCTGCACCGATATTACTTTTACCTGAAGTATAGCTAAGTGTACTTGTCAGAGTTTCGTCCGGTAAAAATGAAAGAATGGCATCGCCCGGAGAAACAGGCAAATTGTTTGCATTATACAACGTAGTGATGGATGATAAGCCTGAATTCTTCGTCCAGTTACCACGGTAAACACTTGTGAAAGTACCATCAAAACGAGAGTCGTTTGTTTTATCGGCAAATGTTTTTGTAAATACTCCCTGTGGAGGTGCCATACGAGTCCATGGACGACCACCCCACTGAGCTGCTTCGCGCTGTACAGAACTAATAACATCTGAGCCATCTGATTTCTTCCCGCTTCTTATGTTCTCCATCTGGGGTGTAACCATCCAGCAAGCAAAGTTGTCTGGTGCTTCACCGTTTCCATACGAGAAACTGATACCACCATTATATTGCTCGCTGGCATTTGTATGATCGGCAAGTAATAAAACTTCGTTATTGCGGTCATTCTGTGCTAAGTGAACTTTATAATATGTTGATTGCAAGCCGGCAGAACCAGGATTAGTAATAGCTTCGGCAGCTACATCATAAGCTTGCTGGAAATACCAGGCAGCATCATGACCATCGGGATCGGTGCGGGCAGTTTCAGGATATGTAGGGATATTATTTGGGTTTTGCAACCACCAGGCATAAGTAAGATAAGCCTTTGCCAGATACAAACGGGCAACAGTTTTTGTGGCAGCGCCAACAATACGGGGAGTCTCAGGAAGATCGGTTATTGCTTGTTTCAAATCAGGGAAAATACCGATTGTGTAAACTTCGGGTACAGTGTTACGCACTGAAGTTCTTACTGTTGATTTGTTGAATTTCATGACACCTCCACCTAAATCAAGAGGTACTCCACCAAAAGTCTGTACCAACTGGAAATAGTCGAATGCACGGAAAAAACGTGCTTCGGCAATCAACGAAGGAGCCAGACCTACTGCTTCAGCATTTTCGATAACACCACTTGCTGTGTTGATATTCGGGAATGCAGCATTCCAAAGTACATCAGCGCGAGAAGTAGATGGAGTCATTGTTCCTCCACTGGTCATATCGGCATCTTTAAAGTTGCCATCAGCACTATTAGCCCAGGTATATTCGTCGGTACCCGTAAGGGTAATGTTATAATAATAACCCTGCCCATAAATGTAACGCAAATGAGCGTACATGGAAGTCAAACCGCTCTGAACTCCTTCTTTGGTTGTGAAAAAACCGGGTTCGTAAGTGGCACGCGGCTGTTCTACCAAGATATCGTTACAGGCTGACAGGAACAACATCATCATAGCTCCCATCAAAACTTTGAAATTTATCTTTTTCATTATTATTTCTTTTTTAAAGTTATTAGAATGTAATACTAAGACCTACCAGGTAGTTGCGTGTAGATGGTGAGTTAGTACCTACGGTAAGGATACGTCTGTTAGCTAAACCTGAAGCTGAGGCCATGTTTTCATCACCGTAAGAGTTAGTTTCAGGATCCATACCGGTTTCGTTTGTGTAAGGTGCAAATAATACAAATGGATTTTGAACTGAAGCATAAAGCCTCAAATTTTGAATACCCAAGTCCTTTACTGCTCTTAGTTTAAAGTTATATCCCAAAGTAATTGTGCGTATTTTCATATAAGATGCATCAAACAAAGCAAGGGTGTTACCGTATTTTGGATTATCACTACTCATCATACCACCTGGTTTCGGATATTTTGCATCTGTATTTTCAGGTGTCCAGTAGTCAACATCCACATTTCCTCTACGTCCTGATAACATATTGAGGTAACCGTTGGCAGAATAAAGTGAACTGATAAGCGTACCACCGCTTTTAAAAGCGCCAATTACGGTCAGGTCAATTCCTTTGTACCCCAAAGTGGTGTTGAAACCACCCTGAAAGTCAGGATCTAATTCTATAACCTGACGGTCTTTACCGCCACCATCCATTGCTCTTACAGGATCTCCTACCTGTCTGTCTTTCGGAATGTTATCACCTTCTTTGTAATATTCGCCGAGATATTCAATTTTAATCATACCTGCGTTTCCTCCCGGTTCAAGAATATTCATAAAAGGATCACCTTCCTGCCACAATCCAATTTTTTTAGGTGCATAAATTGAATTAATAGAGCTTCCTACAAACCAGGCGTTACCTTCATCTTTCAGGTTTCCTGATGCAAGAGAAACAATTTTGTTCTGGTTGGTATACAAGTTTACACCTGCAGTCCAGTTCCAGCCATTGAGATTGTCCAGTATAACTGCATTAAGGGACAGTTCAAAACCTTTATTTTGTGTTTCTCCTACGTTAGCCATAAAGCTACCAACACCCGAAGTTTGAGGAAGATTTACACTCAACAGAAGGTCCTTTGTATTGGTTACATAATATTCAAAGGTACCGTATAAGCGATTTTTCAGCAAGCTAAAGTCAAAACCATAGTTCCAGGTAGTTGAAAATTCCCATCCTAATTTAGTATTTGGCAGCGTACTTACATATGTTCCTGTTACAAAATTAGCAGGTGCATCGCCAAAGTTATATGGACGAGTACTCAAACCACCCAAAGTGGCGTAAGGAGCAACAGCCTGATTTGAAGTTTCACCATAACCTACTCTCATTTTCAGGTTATCGAGCCAATTAACATCTTGCATGAAACTTTCTTTTTTTACATTCCATCCTATAGATACAGCAGGATAAGTATGCCATTGGTGTCCGGGAGCTAATCTTGAAGAACCATCGGCACGTAAAGTGGCCGAAATCATATAGCGACTGTCATACGAATACATTACACGGCCCATATAAGATAATAAGCCACTCTTTTCATATTGCTGATCTCCGGGAAGAATAGATCTTTCTCCATCGGTCATACCAAGGTTATACCATTGAAAGTTTTCGGCAACGCCTTTTGCAGTCATACGTGAACGGTTGTACATAGTTTCTTCTGCTGAGTACATTGCTACTGCATTTACCTGATGTTTATCGGCAAAAGTACGGTCATAAGTAAGCAAGTTTTCAATTGCCCAGTTAGTTCTCAACGAATTACTAACCGAAGCCGCTGAAGGATTGGTTTCAGAGGTGGCGTTTATTCCTGGTCCTGTATAGGCTCCTCCGGTCGACATACGAAAGTTCAAACCTACATTAACACGATATTTTAAACCTTCTACTCCTGGTACTTTTACTTCACCATAGACACTATTGTATGAACCAAAACCTTTGGTTTGGCTGAGCATAAGGTCTCTTTTAGCTTCTACCACATCTCTTGTATATACCCATACACCTTTGTCAGCAGGCATATCCACTGTTCTTTTCCAGGTGCCATCAGCATTGTAAGGGTTAATAAGTGGAGTATTCTGTAATACCTGATATAATCCTCCTGAGCTTGCCGCTTCGGTAACATTATAGTTACTGTTGGTAGTAAAACCAATACGGAAGATTTTTCCTACTTCCTGATCGAGGCTTCCACGCAATGAAATACGACTATAGCCTTCCAGTGGAACTACACCTTCATTTTTGTAATAACCCACACCAAAAGTATAGGATCCGCGTTCTGTTCCGCCAGCAACACTTACATCATGACTTTGTATTTTACCGGTTTTATAAAACAAATCTTGCCAGTCGGTGTTTGTTCCTTCGATTTCATCGGCAGTGTTTGTTTTGTAAGCAGACATATTAGCAAAAGCCCTCATTGCAGCAAATTGCTCTCCATCCATCATATCGATTTTGGAGAATACCTGGCTCGTACCATAATAACCGTTATAAGTTACTCTGGCTTGCTGACCGGCTATTCCTTTATTAGTTGTTACAAGGAGTACACCGTTTGCACCTCTTGAACCATAAATAGCAGTTGCGGAAGCATCCTTCAAAATATCTATACTCTTGATGTCATTAGGATTGATGTCACTGATGTTTCCGGCAAAAGGAATACCATCTAGCACTACCAATGGATCGTTACTTGCAGTGAGTGAACGTGTTCCGCGAATACGAATTTGCATTTCAGCTCCGGGTTTTGAGGAGGTTTGTGACATTTCGACACCAGCAATACGGCCTTGTAAAGCCTGCGACATATTCGTAGAAGGTATTTCTCTCATTATGTCACCTTTTATAGAAGCTACAGAACCGGTTACTGCTTCCTTGCGCTGTGTACCGTAACCCACAACTACGACTTCTTCAAGTCCTAATACATCCGGTTCCATTTCTACATTAAGTATTTGCTGGTTGCTTACCGGCACTGTTTTATTTTTATACCCTACATATGAAAATACCAATGACGCATTACCTTTAACTTTGATTTCATATTTACCATTGTTATTTGTTGTCGCCCCATTTGTCGTTCCAATTTCTTTTACGCTTACTCCAAGCAGAGTTTCACCCTGGTCGTCTGTTACCGTTCCTCTAACTGTAATGGTTTGACCTAAAGCCCAAACCGGTATCAGTATTAAAAAGGATATAACAGCAAGTTGTTTTTTTAATGTTGTTAATTTCATGGAATTTTTAGTTTTACATTAATGTTAATTTTTTTTGTTAATTTTTTTAAGGTAGATTGTCCTGTTTTTTTAAGTTTTCATGATCATAATTTTTTTGTTTTGTATTGTTAATATTTTAATTGGTTTCGATTTCCAAATGTAGCCCCATTCTTTGTGACTAACATTCATATTTGTTACAAATCCTTTTTTATACGTTACATGGATTAAAGAATTGTAACATTTGTTTTTCATATATACATACACATATATTACAACACTTTATCAACCGTTTTTTATTTATTTCTGATGAGTTTTTTCAGTTGCATCTCCCATCTATTGAATGAGTTTCGTACATATCGGCACTGATGATTCTGATTTCTGCTAAGTCTCCTGAATATCCGGACTGCACACATAAATCAGAAATAAAAAAGGTTTTTTTGATATCCAGACTAAATACCGACCTTCAAATTATGCCTAAGAAATTCAGTAAATATAAAGAATTGACAATTTTACGCATTTGTAACATCAAATCGTATTTCAGGTCTTTCTGACTCAATTTCTTGTATTTTTTGTGTCTGATGTTATTTTTGCTATTTTTGTGAGAATTAATCCTTTAAAATTCCTATGAAAAGCAGATTATCATTCATTGCTTTTACGGTCGTATTACTGAACTGTTTTAATGCGTCCGCACAGACCGGCATCTTTTATTCTACAGACAAAGATATTTCGAACAGTCTTATTAATTATCTGTACCAAGACAAGAGAAATTATGTATGGATAGCTACTGAAGACGGACTGAATAAATACGACGCAGTGAAATTTACCATTTACAAGAATATCCCCAATGACACGACATCGCTTAAAAACAATTATGTTAGATGTATGTACGAGGATAGTAAAAGCCGGTTCTGGATAGGCTGCATCAATGGTTTACAAATTTTCGACCGGACAAAAAACACGTTTTCAGAAGTCAAACTATATTCCGCTGCCGGGCAAATTATACAACCACACATCACTTCCATTATCGAAAGTCCTGATGGCACTATTCTTATCAGCACTTCCGGCGAAGGAGTATTAAAGCTTTTACCTAAAAAAGATGCACATTTCAGGGCTGAAGCATCGGTCAACCGCATACTGCCCAGCCAGCATCTGATGTTTATATTTCAGGATAGCCGGAAACGTTTTTGGATCGGGATTGAAAATCAGGGACTTTGCCTGCTAAATCCTTCACTCAAAAACCCTCAGATTTTCGACACTAAAAGAGGAAATATCAGGAGCAATCAGGTTTCAGCCATTACCGAAGATAATCTCGGAAATGTGTTTATCGGCACCCTCTCGGGAGGACTTTTCAAATACGACAATGCCTTGGGGACTCTTCAGTCGGTTTCGTACACCGGAAGCAATGTGCCTTTGTCAATCTACTGCCTGCGCATCACCCGGAATGGACAGTTATTAATCGGAACAGAAGGACAGGGATTGAAAAGATACAACTACACAAGTAATACGGTGGACGACTATCAGATGAATTTTTCGTTCTTCGATTTTTCAAAGGTAAAAGTCCATTCGATACTTGAGGACAAAGACGGCAACCTTTGGACCGGACTGTTTCAGAAAGGAGTGTATCTGTTACGCAACAATCCTCATCGTTTCAATTATATCGGCAGTAAATCATTCGACAAAAACCTGATCGGATCAAGCTGCTATACAGCCCTTTACAAGGACTTAAATAACGCTTTCTGGATTGGAACTGACAATGACGGACTATATCAGATTGCCGAAAATAAATCAGTCCGGCATTTTACAAAAACCAACCAGCCAAATTCAATTTCAAACACCATCATGTCGGTGGTCGAAATGCCCGATGGCAGCATGTGGATTGGCTCATTCCTGGACGGACTGGCACTTTTCGACAAAAGAAGCGGGAAATGCACCTACTTTAACGAAAAACCGGTCGAATTTGAAAAAAACACATTCAGCAATAAAATTAATTTTATGATTGCCGACAAGGTTGATAATCTGTGGATTGGCACCCACGGAAGTGGAGTGTATGTATTTAATACCAAACAGCGAAAATACATCAAACACTATTCCTTTCCAACAATCTGTAACGACTGGATCAACTGTCTCTTTATGGACAATCAGGGTTCTATCTGGGCCGGGACACATAAAGGATTTTCGGTAATTGAGCCGGCAAGTTCCTCCATAAAAAATTACAGCACAACCGGCAATCCTGTTTTCTGGCCAATCATTTATGCTTTTTGTCAGGATAAATCGGGTAATATCTGGATTGGAACTACCGAAGGACTGGCTCTGCTCGACGGACGAAGCCGAAAACTAATCAAACGATTTACCGAAAAAGAAGGACTTGCCGGAAATGTTATTTGCGGTATTGTGGAGGATGCATCGGGCAATATCTGGCTCAGCACCCACAACGGAATCTCAAAATACAACGTAACGGAAAACAAGTTTTTCAACTACTACAACTCGGACGGGCTACAGGGAAATGAATTTTCAAAGGGATCATTTTTTAAATCGAAAGACGAAGAAATTTCCTTCGGAGGAATAAGCGGAGTAACAACATTCTTTCCTTCGGATATCAAAGAAACGCGCGAGCCCGTAAAGCTCTATCTGACAGCTCTAAACATTGGTGACCGTGTGGTATTCAACCAGGCAAAAAGCAAAAAAAGTAACGGCAAAGACCGATTCATTTCCGATCTGGATACCATCTATCTGGACTATAAGGACAATATCTTTAACCTCGAGTTTTCGACTTTCAACTACGGAATGTCGCAACAGATTTTCTATCGTTACAAGATGGAAGGTCTTAACTCAAACTGGGTTAGCACAAACCCCGGGGTAAACAGAATACATTTCACCAACATTAACTATGGCACGTACAAGCTTAAAGTAATAGCATCGGTTCGCGATGTGAATTCCGAAGTCAGAGAAATAACCTTCATTATACGTCCGCCCTGGTATTTGTCTTTTTGGGCTAAACTGGTGTATATTTTACTGGGTATCTTCATCCTGTATGGTGCATACATTTATGTAAAAAACAAGATTAAACTCCGCAACGAAGAAATAACAAGAAAACATGAGGAAGAAATCAACGAAGCAAAACTACAGTATTTCATCAACATCTCTCATGAAATCCGTACTCCGATGAGTCTGATTATCAGTCCTCTTGAGAAACTTATCCCTGACGAAAAAGATGCCCAGAAACTGTATATGTATCAGATTATGCATCGGAATGCAAAACGCATACTCCGGCTAATCAATCAGTTGATGGATATCCGTAAAATTGATAAAGGACAATTGATTATGAAATTTCGGGAAACCGACATTGTCGGTTTTATTGATGATTTGATGAAGACTTTCGAATATGCAGCCAATAAACGCGACATTGAATTCAGATTTATTCACGAAGATAATCATCTGATGGCCTGGATTGATATCAGCAATATGGACAAGGTTATGATGAATATCCTTTCAAATGCCTTCAAATTCACACCAGATAATGGAAAAATTACCATCACTCTCCGAAAAGGTAAGGATGAAACAGCGAAAAATCAACTGACAGATCACTTCGAAATAAGTATTAAAGACAGCGGTATCGGTATTGAAGAAAACCACGAAGAACGAATCTTTGATCGTTTTTACCAGATTGAGAATGAATACACCAAAACTAAAATCGGAACCGGTGTCGGACTTCATCTTTCCCGATCGCTGGTTGAAATGTCGCATGGAATAATCGTTGCACGCAACAATCAAAATGAACCCGGGAGTGAATTTATCATACGCCTTCCACTCGGTTCGGCACATCTGAGTTTGAATGAAAAAGAAAACCTTACCGAAACATCAACCACCACCATACCACATACGATAGCAGACACTTATCAGGAACAGGAAATTGAAAATGGCATTACTGTAGAACACACCAAAAACAAATTCAAACCTAAAACCAAATATACGGTATTCATCGTGGAAGATGATGATGAAATCCGCAATTTCCTGATTCACGAAATGTCGCAGATTTTTATAATAAAAGATTTCAGAAATGGCAAAGAAGCTTACAACAGCATTCACACCATTCAGCCAGAGCTGATTATCAGCGATATAATGATGCCTGAAATGGACGGGGTGACATTATGCAGAAAGATAAAGATGAATGTCAAAATTAACCATATTCCTGTTATTCTCCTCACTGCCAAATCTTCAGAACAAGACATTTCCGAAGGATATGATGTGGGCGCCGATGCGTATGTAGTTAAACCATTTAACGTGGATTTACTCACCAGACAGGCGTTAAACCTTATTCAGAACCGTAAAAGGATAGAAATAAAACCTCTTGAAGAAGAATCGAATAAGAAATTAATTACACCTGTCGCTATGAAGGCTACAGATAAGGCTTTTCTGGAAAAGGTCATAAAATTAATCAATGACAATATTGCTGATAATGAACTGAATGTTGATTTCTTAGCAAAAAACATAGGGATGAGCAGGGTACATATGTACAGAAAGATTAAGGAATTAACCAACCAATCAGCCTACGATTTCATCAAGACCATCCGTATGCAGCAGGCGTCCGAAATACTTTCGAAGCAAAAAGTCAACATATCCGAAGTTGCCTATGCGCTTGGCTACACCAACTTATCACATTTTTCCAATTCATTTAAAGAATATTTCGGTATGTCGCCCAAAGAATATTCCGAAAAGAATCGTCCGGAAATGTAGAAAATCTTCTCTTAATTAAAAAATCCCCGGATTAACACTCCGGGAATTATCTTTTTCATGACGAATCGTAACAGAGAACTGATTTGACATCAGTATGGGTACATGCCTGCGGCACCACCCTGTAATATTGCATTGCATGCTTTTTCATCTGTAATCTGTCCCGAACTCCTGTTGAAAATACCGAATCCGGTATCTCCGGTAACACCATTATCCCAGTAGAAAGGAACAATACCGTAGTTTTTTGCTTGTCGAGTTATATATTTCAGGAAATATGCCCGCGAGTCAAGGTGATGTGTCAGCGCGTCGCCAGTCAGATTTAAGCGTCTTATAACACCATATTCTCCAAGTATGACAGGAATACCGTTATTTACAAATTTAGATTTCATTTTGGCAAACTGCTGATCGACATAGGCCTCCTGACCCCAGGTTGATATTTTTCCATAAATTTTATAGGGATCGCCCCATAAGGTTACCGCGCTGCTTCCCGTATCACCACAGAAATCCCATGGATC
>Ga0316605_10000671_pt1 | contig 22497 bp, 24 predicted proteins | sample OWC_soil_day20_n_FD_207666 | JGI IMG/M metagenome (GOLD analysis project Ga0316605, IMG submission 207666) | Wetland soil microbial communities from Old Woman Creek delta, Ohio, United States - OWC_soil_day20_noCT | ecosystem: Environmental > Terrestrial > Soil > Wetlands | place: USA: Ohio...
CCCGCCATCCTTGCCACGGGCTGCGACGACATGGTCACCAAGCCGGTGGACGAAGATCAGCTCTTCGCCGTCATGGCCCGGCTCCTGGGCGTCAAGTTCGAGTATGCGGATCAGCCCCCGACCGCCAACCCGGTAGCAGATACCCCGATTGATTTCGCCCCGCTGCCCGAGTCCCTGCGCCACGAGCTGGCGCGGGCAGCAGAAATTCTCGACGGCGAAGCCGTTACCGCAGTGGCGGAGCAGCTGCGGGCCAAGCAACCCGCCCTGGCCCAGGCATTGATCGAACTGGCCGAAAACTACCGCTTCGACCGCATCGGCGAACTGTGCCGGCAGGCGGAAGAATCGTCCGCCGCCACGAGATAAGACGCAATTCGCTTTCACCAGTACGCAGCCGTAAGCCGTAGGGTACGCAACAAGTTGCCCCCCCCACTCGGAGGGTCATGCGTCGTGATGGGTGTTGTCCGGCACAAACTCTGTGCGCATGGCGGCAACGAAGGTTTCCGCTTGCCCCACCATCTCCTCGGCGTCTGCTGGTTCAACAGATTCCCCGTTGTAGTCAGCCACCTGCCGAATCTCATGCGCTCGATTCAGAAGACGCCCCATCTCCTTCGTTACCGGGCCGTTCTTGACGAGATAGTTGCCGAAGGCCCCGATCAGTCCGCTATGGGTACGTCCAATGTCCGACTCGACTGGCGCACGTGACGCCAACAAGGCAGCACGGGCTGCGTCGAACATTGCGTAGTAGGCGCGATTGGCCGCGCCGTCCAGGTCACCCAACTCAAGCAAGACTCGGGCGGACGAACATGCCGTGTCGGCCTTTGCCATCAGCGCCTCGGGCATGAATTGACGCTTGCTCACAAGCGAACTCCATCCCGATCAATGTTGCGGAGCAGGGCTGGATTCGCGTAGTTCTCCGGGTGTTCCCATTCATCGAGCCAGATTGGAAGCGGCGAGATGAGGATGCCGGTTTCGAGCAAAACATCGAACGCCACATCCGCCATGTCCAACTTGGCGGGCAAGAAGCGTTGATGTGCACCGCGCAGAAGCACGGCCACATCGGCATCGCTGTCCGAACGGTGCGTACCACGGGCACGGCTGCCATATACGATAGCTTCCGCGAAGTCATAGCGGCCGGCAATCAGGGAGAGAAAGCGCCGAACAGCTTCCTCGGTGTCATGGTCAATGCGATTCATGCGAACCTCACAGTGAAATCCGTTTTCATAATAACGTGACGCCAAGACCATCACAACAAAACAATCCGCCCCAAACGAGTTGCTGCCGTGTCTTGCTGATATGCCCATGATATAGTCTGCGACTCAATTTTATGTACCGCTCCATGCCCCCACAACTCCATGGCGGTAACGACAACCACGAAAATCACCATGCCGCTCACTTTGATCTTTCGCGCCATTTGCGCCCGTTGTGTCTTCCTTCTGCTTGCCATTGGCCTTTCCCTTCCAGCCCAGGCCGACTCGCGTAATCTCGCGCCGGGATTCGGCGACCTGCCCAAGGGGGCCACGATTCTCGTCATGCCGCCGGATGTCGAATTGTTTTCCATCTCCGCCGGCGGCGTATCCGAACCCAAGGCCGACTGGACCGAGGCGGCCAACACTCACATCCATGGCGCCCTGGAAAAAAAATCCAGCAGTCTGGGTCTTATGACGCGGGAACTCTCCGAGAAAGACGCCGACGACCTGGCCGAAATCAACACGCTGCATGCCGCCGTGGCCCGCTCCATCGCCCTTCACCACATGAGTGGCGGCAACTTCGCGCTCCCCACCAAGGATGGAAAGCTGGATTGGTCGCTGGGAAATGCCGTGCAACCCATTCGCGAGAAGTCAGGAGCGGATTACGCGCTCTTTATCTGGGTACGCGACAGCTATGCCAGTTCCGAGCGCAAGGTGGCGATGTTCGCCTTGGCCCTGTTCGGCGTCGGGATAACGGGGGGCATGCAGACCGGTTATGCCTCGCTGGTGGACCTGCGCACCGGGCAAGTGATGTGGTTCAACAAGCTCCTGCGCGGCACGGGTGACCTGCGCGACGAGGAATCCGCCAACGAAACGGTGAAGACCCTGCTGGCGCAATTTCCGGAATCAAAATGAAACGACGTCGGTTTCTCGCCGCAGGCGGCGCCTGCTGCGCCGGACTTGCCACGAACAACGCCTGGGCTCAGGCCATCACCGAGTACGCCGCGCCGCACCGCTTTGACCGCCCCGACCTGGCTACCGACGAAGGCGGCCTCTGGGCCTTGATGGACCGGGAAGAAAAAGCCCTGCGCCGCAGCCCCCTCGTGGTGCGCGATGAAAAGCTCAAGACCTATGTGCAGGACATCGCCTGCCGCCTGGGGTCGGACCACTGCCCCGATATCCGCACTTTCCTTGTCCGCACACCGCTATTCAACGCCAGCATGGCCCCCAACGGCATGATGCAGATATGGACGGGATTGCTCCTGCGGGTGGAAAACGAAGCGCAACTGGCAGCGGTCATCGGCCACGAAATTGGCCACTATCTTCAGCGCCACTCGGTGGAACGCCTGCGTGACATCAAGTCCAAGACTGCCTTTGGCCAGGTTCTCGGCCTGTTCGGACTCGTTGGCGCCCTGGGCCAAATCGCCGTCGCTGCCAGCGCTTTCGCCTACGGACGGGAGCACGAGCGGGATGCAGACCGCATTGGTGCCTTCCTCATGCACCGGGCCGGCTACGACGTAACCGAGTCAGCAAAGGTCTGGAACAATCTTCTGCAAGAAACAACGGCGCGGGAAGGCAAGGAACCCGAGCAAACCGCCCCCCTCTTCGCCACCCACCCAGCCCCGCCGGAACGCCGTGACGATCTTGTGCAACTGGCAAAATCGCTCCCCGGCGGGAAGGCGGGTGGGGAAGCCTACGCCGAACGCACTCGCCCCTTTCTTGACGGCTGGTTGCAGGACGAAGTCAAACGCGGTCAGTACGCAGAAAGCCTTGTCCTGCTTTCGCGCCACATTGCCGGCGGCGTCGCGCCAGAGCTGATGCGCTATTACCGGGGCGAGGTGTATCGCCTTCGCGGCCAGGAGGGCGACCAGGATCTCGCCCTGGCGGACTATCGGACCTCCGCCCTCAACCCCAATCCGCCGCCGCCCGTCTTTCGCGGCATCGGCCTGATCTCCCGCCAACGCGGCCAACGCGAGGAAGCCTTGCAAGCGCTTTCCCGCTACCTGGAACTCGCGCCGGAAGCCCCCGACTCCGCCTTCATCAAAACCTACATTTCGGAACTTAGCTCATGAACAAGATGTTTCTCATCGCCCTGGCGCTCTTCGTTGCTGGCTGCGCCACGGTCAAAAAGGTCGAATCCGGCTCCAACATGGTGAGCGAGCATCTGTCGATCAACATCGAAGGTAACTGGAACCACCTGGACTTTCCGGGCATCAAGCCAGCCCAGGTATGGACCATGGAAGGCGTTACCGTTGATGAGTTCCTGATCTACTCCGGCATTCAGGGTGGGCAGGTGATGCACCCGGAAAATGCCTCCAGCAGCAAGCTGAAGAATTTTGTCTTCCGCAGCGCCATGCAAACGGAGGAAATCGTGTCCCTGCTCGAAGGCGTCCTGAGCCGGGATAACTCAACCTTCAAGCTGCTGAAGCTGGAACCCTATCCCTTCGGCGGCAAGAAAGGCTTCCGTTTCGAGTACGAACGCATTCGCAAGGTCGATAACGTCCAGCTTCGCGGCATTGGATTCGGCGCGGTGGACAAGGGCGAACTCTACGCCCTCCTCTATCACGCTCCTCGCCTGACCTTCTTCCCGCGCCATCAAGCGCGAGTCGAAGCCATCGCGAAGACCGCGCTCATCCGGTAAGCGGGTTGCCACGGGAAGAATCCCCATGGCGCGTCTCTTCCGCCGTCAGAGCGAATAGTTCACCCGGAACGCGGCATCCGTGCCCGCCGGCGGATTTTCGAGGCCGGAAAAACCGATCCCGGCCATGTCGGCGCAGCGTTGCTGCATCGGGCCGGTGACCAATATATCCCAGGCCTTGGCCCGGTCTTCGCCGAGCTTGCTGGCGGCGTTCACTTCGGCGCCGAAGACATCGGCATCACCGATGCGCAGCACACGGCCATGGCCAAGGCCGACGCAGAGCAGCACTTTTTCTTCATCCGGCCGATCCACGTTGTAGCGCTTCAGCTCACGCTGCATAGCGATGGCGCATTGCAGGCCCTTGTGGGCGTTGCGGAAGATCACCAGCAGGGAATCGCCTTCCACCTTGAGCAGGATGCCGTCGTGGTCCTCGATCACCGGCAGCAGCAGGCGTTCGGCCTCGTAGATGGTTTGCAGGAAGTGGATGATGCCGAACTCGGCAACGCGGCGCGAAAAGCCGGAGAGGTCGGTGAACATCACGCACCAGTCCTCGCCGAACAAATCCCAGATGCGCTCGTCGATATGCTTCTTGTCGGCGCCCGGCTTGAGGCGTTCGCGGATCAGACTTTCAAGCCGCTCTTCGGAACCGCTGCTGGTGATTTCGCGTCGTTTCATCATCGGATATTTCCTCCCAACCGGCATTCTAACTCCGGGGGTCGGGCACAAAGCCGCCGGGGAAGGGCTGCGGCTGACGGTGGGGCGCGGGAATGACGCCCCGCGCCACCAGATTGGCGTGGGAATCGTAGTAGATGGCCTCACTGGCCGGCGACAATTAGCCTGACCGGGTGGCGACAACTATCTTGGCCGGTTGGGCCTGAAGCCGGGAAGGTCCGGAAGCGAGGGATACAGTGTTCTCCTGACGACTAGCGTGAGGAGGCACTGAGTGCCCGGCAAGAAGATAACGGACCAACAAGTGCGCAAGTACAAAGCAATGAGAAGGCAAGCCACGCAGGAGATTGCGGCGGCGAGAATGGGGATCAGCGTGCGTTCGGCACGGCGGATCGAGAAGGCGGAGAAGTTGCCATCACAACGGGGGCCGCGAAACTGGCGAACTCGCGTAGACCCGCTGGCGGGTGTTTGGGAAGAGGAGCTGGTGCCGTTGCTTGAAACCGAACCCGGTCTGCAAGGGAGAACCCTATTTGAGGAATTACAGCGGCGTCACGGTGAGCGCTTCGGTAATGGCATCCTGCGCACGCTTCAACGCCGCGTGCGAAGCTGGCGTGCCGAGCATGGCAACGAGAAGGAAATCTACTTCGCCCAAGCCAACCCACCTGGGCGTCTGGCGCTCTCGGATTTCACGGTGAGCGACAGTCTGGGGGTAATTGTCGCGGGGGAAGCCTTTCCGCATCGACTGTACCAGTGCGCACTGGCCTACTCTGGCTGGCGCCATGCCGAAGTCGTGCGCGGCGGCGAAAGCTTTGCGGCATTAGCCCAAGGCTTCTCTCTTCCCGGCTGCTTTCGGCGGCGGATAAACGCTTTTCGATCGGCCTCCTAATTCCAAATGAATTTTAAAAAAAATACCACCTTTGAGACGGCTTTTTCTTGACTCAAGGGCGCTCAGCAAGCATAATATGCCCCGTTCCTGACGTGGTGCTCGTTTCAAGGCGTGTTTTCGTTGCTCATCAATTGCCGATAATTTTTGTAAGGAGTTGATGCTACATACAGGGCTGTTATGTCCTGTATCTCCTTGCATTGAGCCGAGGTCAAGGGCCTGAGATAGTTAGAAGGTCATCGTAAGACAGCCTTTTGCATACACAAGAATGACAAAAATGCGCCCGTAGCTCATCTGGATAGAGTACTTGGCTACGAACCAAGGGGTAGGGAGTTCGAATCTCTCCGGGCGCGCCAGTTCAACATGGAAATGGGTACTTCATCCGAAGTGCCCATTTTCGTTTCTACGATAGCCTAAATGGTCAATTTTCGGTGGTCATGGAATGAGCCCCGAAGGATTGTTCTAATCCCCGGATACCAAAACCCCCATTCTTTCTGACAGTGCTGCCCGACCGGTCTGAAACGCCCTTCGGATGGGCTTCTCATGGTTCTGCACCGAATGATCGAAGGTCAACAGGTTTCGAGAAAACTGGCCCCTAAGAACGCAAATCTCGGAGAATCCGGGGTGGCGTGGTCAACAGGTAAAAACGAAAAACCCCGCAGGGCGCGGGGATCGGCGGGGCTATCGTCCAGTCAGGACTGGTTTAGCCAGAAATTCTGGCGGAGACGGAGAGATTCGAACTCTCGATCCAGCTTATAACCGGATGCTCCCTTAGCAGGGGAGTGCCTTCGACCACTCGGCCACGTCTCCAAAGGTGCGCGATGATAACCGCTCCGCGCACCGAGGTCAAACTCAGGCAGCAGCTTGATCCAGTTCAAAGGCCTTATGCAGCACACGCACGGCAAGTTCGAGGTATTTTTCGTCCACCACGACGGAAATCTTGATCTCGGAGGTGGAGATCATCTGAATATTGATCCCTTCCTCGGCCAGGATGCGGAACATCTTGCTCGCGACCCCCGGATGGGAACGCATGCCAACGCCGACAGCAGAAACCTTGCAGATTTTGCTGTCGCCTTCGACCGCGCGGGCGCCGACGTGAGGCTTGATCTGCTCGTCCAGCATCGCTTTGGTACGAGCGAATTCGCCACGATTCACGGTGAACGAGAAGTCAGTGGTACCGTCGTGACCGACGTTCTGGATAATCATGTCCACATCAATATTAGCCTCGGCGATGGGGCCAAGAATTTGATACGCAATGCCCGGGCGATCAGGAACGCCAAGAACAGTGAGTTTTGCTTCATCGCGATTGAACGCGATGCCAGAGATGATCGGTTGTTCCATCTTGGGGTTTTCCTCAAAAGTAATCAGCGTACCGAGGGTTTCCTTACCCTCCTCCTCGAAACTGGAAAGTACGCGTAGTTTGACCTTGTATTTGCCGGCGAATTCCACGGAGCGAATCTGCAACACCTTGGAGCCGAGGCTAGCCATTTCCAGCATTTCCTCGAAGGTGATTTGATTCAGCTTGCGGGCCTCGGGAACGATGCGGGGGTCCGTGGTGTACACGCCATCCACGTCAGTGTAGATCTGGCACTCGTCTGCCTTCAAGGCGGCGGCAATTGCCACGCCGGAGGTATCCGAGCCGCCACGGCCAAGGGTGGTGATATTGCCGTGCTCATCAACACCCTGGAAGCCGGCAACGACCGCCACCATACCTTTGTCCAGATCGGCTCGGATGTTGCCGTCGTCAATATTGAGAATGCGCGCCTTGTTGAACGTGCTGTCGGTAACAATGCGGACCTGGCTACCGGTATAGCTTTTGGCATTGACACCGATATCCTTGAGCGCCATGGTCAGCAGGGCGATGGTGACCTGTTCGCCGGTGGACACCATGACGTCGAGCTCGCGCGGGTCGGGCTGGGGGGAAACGTCCTTGGCCAGGGCAATGAGGCGGTTGGTTTCGCCGCTCATGGCTGAAACCACCACCACCACTTTATTTCCCTGCGCCTGCCAGCGTGCGACACGTTTGGCGACGTTGCGAATGCGATCTGGCGACCCCATGGAGGTACCGCCGTATTTCTGGACTATCAGAGCCATACAAATGCGTGGAAATTGAAAGAGGTTAATTGTAACTAATTCCTGCCAGCAAGTAATTTTCCATTGCGATCAATTCCTTAGCCGAAAGTAAGATGTTTTATCCACCCCTTGTATGGCGAAAGGATATGCAATATACTATCCGGCATATGCCTTGAGGCATAGTATGTACGCATTCAGCGTTATACCCCCTAACTATCGGCAGGAGACAATGCTATGAAAACCATGGAAAAAGTGGACGCCCGTGAAATCCGTCGCAAGCTCGGCATGAATCAGCAGCAATTCTGGTCCAAGCTTGGCGTGACGCAAAGCGGTGGTTCCCGTTACGAGAGCGGCCGCAACATTCCCCGTCCCGTGCAGCAACTGCTGCGCTTGGTGCATGTGGAGCAAATTGACGTTAGCAAGGTGAAGCGCGAGGATTTTGAAGTCGTCGAATTTCTGAAGTCCAGCGATCCCGAACTCTTCAAGAACCTGAAGAAGCAAGCCAAGCAGACCCTCAAGAAGGCCGCCTAAGCAAGCAGCACCGTAAACGGACTCCGCGTCCGACTCTTGACGCCGCCTATCTTGACGCCGCCTACGGACTGACGTTTACCGCCAATCCCAGGCGGCGCAGTTTTTCTGCCCACGCCTCCAGCCAGTCGGCAGGCAACCGGCCCAGACGCTCGGCGCCGAATTGCTGCGATGGCCGCGCCAGTCCGTATAAATGAACGCCCTGGACTTTATCTGCCACGTTCCGCAGCAAGTCAGCGTATGCCTCCAGTTCCTTAGCGGAAGGCGGATGCCCATCACAGGAAAAAAAGCAGCTCTGCACCCAGGTTGGACATAACGCCGCACAAAGGCTCAAGCGCTTCAGTATGGTTGCCGGCACAGTGCGGGTTCCATTCACCAGCGCAAGCGCCGCTGGCGTCGCGGCATCCACCTTGAACCAGACCTCCCCCCCCGCTGCCGCGATCAAGGCCACGCCCTCGCGAGTCGCCGCGCGATCCAGCAAACTGCCGTTGGTGATGAGTCGCAACTTGACACCCGACAGCCCCCATTCCTGCATCACGTCACGTACTAAGGTCACCGCAGAAGGAAACTCGCGGGCGCTGGTAGGTTCGCCATTACCGGAAAAAGCCACATCCATCAGACGGCGATGGGCCGGATCAGCCACATGATCTTTGAGGAAGGATCCCTTAACAATGGTCTTGAACAAGGCATTGAGTTCCTGCGCCAGCAGATCCATATCTATTACCGGCGGGCCGCCACGGGTCAAATTTGGCACCTGACAGTAAATGCAATGCCAGTTGCAGGCATTGTTGGGGTTCAGGTTGATGCCCACCGAAACCCCGCCGGCACGACGCGAAATGACCGGGTACACGTACTTCATGCCGACTATGTCGCGGCGGTGGTCGGCAATGGACAGGTAAGCGGAAGAATCAGCCACGGCAGGGGAAAGCGCAAGCGCTCGTCTATAATTCGCTGCTTTCGAGCATAGCATTGATCCCATGCAGATCACCCGCCGCCTTGAATTCGACGCCGGGCATCGAATTCCCGACCACCAGAGCCAGTGCCGGCACCTGCACGGCCACCGCTATGCCCTCGAAGTGACGCTGGCGGGAACGGTAATCGACGCTGCCGGCCGCCCCGATACCGGCATGGTGATGGACTTCTCGCAGGTGAAGGCGATTGCCAGCCAGTATGTGGTGGCGGTTTGGGATCATGCGTTCCTCGCTTACTGTCACGACAAGCCCGTGGTGGATTTCCTCGCCACCCTCGCCGATCACAAAACCGTCCTGCTGGATGTCATTCCCACCGCTGAAAATCTGGCCCGGCTGGCGTTCGCGATTCTCGCCCCCCACTACCGGGACAGCTTCGGCAATCAACTGCGCCTGGAGCGCGTTCGACTCTACGAAACGCCCAACTGCTGGGCGGACGCCGAGCGCGGCGACCTGCCGGCAGCATGAGACGCCCATGCTAGAATCCGCCCGCTTTCACCGAGGGCATTTCCGCGTGGCCGCAATGGCCGCCGGTTCAGGGAGTTAGCACAGGAAGCGTGGCAGAGTGGTCGATTGCACCGGTCTTGAAAACCGGCAACGGGTAACCGTTCGTGAGTTCGAATCTCACCGCTTCCGCCAGATCAAACCCGTTCAAACAGGGCAATCGACTCCACGTGGGACGTATGCGGGAACATGTTGGCGATTCCCGCGCCTTTCAGGGCGTAGCCTTTCTCGTAGATCAGCACCGCCGCGTCCCGCGCCAGGGTGGCGGGACTACACGAGACATAGACGATGCGTCGCGGCCCAAGCTGCGGGTCGCTGCTGAGGGCCTTGACGAGCGCAATGGCGCCATCACGAGGCGGATCAATCAGCATTTTGTCGAACGTACCCAGCGTTGCGAGAGACTCTTCCGTGGTCTCGAACAGATTCGCCACGCGGAATTCGCATTGCGTGCCGAGGCCATTCAGCGCCGCATTGGCCGCGGCCCGATCAACCAGCGCCTGGCTGCCCTCGACACCGAGCACCGAAGCGCCTGAACGGGCGATCGGCAGGGTAAAGTTGCCGAGCCCGCAAAACATGTCGGCGATACGCTCCCCGGCGGCGGGTGCCAGCAGGCTCATGGCGCGACGAACCAGCATGCGGTTGATACCGTGATTCACCTGTGTGAATTCGGTCGGAGAGAAACGTAGTTCCAAGCCGAAGTCCGGCAGAGTGTACGCAAGTGGAGCGGCATCCGGCGGGTAGAACAAAGCGGCGGTTTCCGGCCCCTTTACTTGCAGATAGATGGTGACCCCATGCCGGTCGGCGAAACGACGCAGCGCCTCTTCATCGGCAGGCGTCAAAGCCTCGAGAATCCGGAATACCAGAACCTGTTGCTCGCCGCCAATCGACACTTCGACCTGCGGCATCCGGTCCACGATAGAAAGCTCCTGAACCAGCAGCTTGAGGGCCGGCACCAAGTTGGAAATCGACGGCGGCAGCACCGGGCAGGAGTCCATCACGGCCACATAGCTGCTGTGTTTCTCGTGGAAGCCCACCAGTACCCCGCCCTTTTTTTGCACATGGCGCACCGACAGCCGCGCCCGATGACGGTAGCCCCAGGCCGGTCCGGAAATCGGCGCATAGACTTGTTCCGGCTTGAGGCGCGCGATATGCCAGAGGGCATCTTCCAGTACGCGCTGCTTGGCGGCGGTTTGGGCGAAAGAATCGAGATGTTGCAGGCTGCACCCGCCGCAAACGCCAAAATAGGGGCAGCCGGGCGTCGTGCGCAGAACAGACGGTTTCAGGATCGACTCGACCTGCGCCTGCTCATACGCAGGCTTACGGCGGTAGCTCCGGTACTCGACCAGTTCGCCTGTCAGGGCGCCTTCAATGAAAATGACTTTCCCATCCACATGGGCAACGCCACGGCCTTCATGGTCCAGTGATTCAATAATGGCGGTGGTCACGACGGCTCCCGAGCAGGAAAAGGCGGCGATTATAAGCGGCCTTCCGGTAAATTCCTTGAGTTGGAGCAGAGCCTTCCAGCCCCTCGGCCCCGCCCCAGAGGGCGGCAGAGCGCCGGAGGGATGATGAAACAGTGATATACTGAAAAGCTGACTTAAGGGTCACCCCCTGAGTCAGCCCAATAACGTTTTTGGTAATTGCTTCACTCTCTATCGATAAGGGAAAATGATGAACAAGACTCTCCTCGTTGCTGCTCTCGCCGCCCTGGCCCTGACCGCCTGTGGTAAGAAGGAAGAACCCGCTGCTGCCGCTCCCGCTGCCCCGGCTCCCGCCGCTGCTGCTCCCGCCGCCGCCGCTCCCGCCCCTGCCGCTGCTCCCGCCGCTGGCATGGAAGGCATGGCTGGCATGGCCGGTATGGCTGCTGCTCCCGCCGCCGCTCCCGCTGCTGCTGCCCCGGAAGCCAAGAAGGAAGAGCCGAAGAAGTAATTCGGCAATTCTGGAAAGAAAAAGCCAGCCTGCGGGCTGGCTTTTTTTCGTCGTCAGGAATCAATCAACTCACATCCAGCCAAACCGTACCCTCCGTCTGATTGGCAACTCCAATCCAGTCGGGAGCGCAATTCAAGGCGTCCGCAAGGGCTCCACGCGCCAGGTCGGGATGATTATTCTCCGCGCTCAAGTGGGCCGCCACCACATGCCGCAGACGCGACACATCAATGGTTCGCAGCAATCCGGCGGCCACGTCGTTATCGAGATGGCCCAAGCGCCCGGAGATACGCTGCTTTAGCGCTCGGGGATAAGAGTCTCGCGACAACATCTCCGGATCATAGTTGCATTCCAGCACAAGGGCATCACAGCCGGTCAGCATGCGCTGAATATGGGGCGTCGGCTCACCGGCATCGGTGAGAACACCCAGGCGACTGGCGCCATCCGAGAACACATACTGCACCGGCTCCCGGGCGTCATGGGGCACCGGATAGGGCTCGACGCTAACGTCGCCAAACGCAAGCGCGGCGTGACTGTCGATGACACGAAGCATCTCCGTCTCGCCAACACCCAGAGCGACACAGCTGCCGTGGGTCAGATGGATGGGCCAGGAGAAGCGCCGGGAACAGGCCAGCGCGCCGCCAATATGGTCGGTGTGCTCGTGGGTAATGAAAACGGCGTCAATGTGCTCGGGAATCAACCCTAGCCGCCCAAGACGCCGCTCCATCTCCTTCGGACCAAAACCGCAGTCCAGCAACAACCGGGTTGCGCCCGCCTCCACCACCAGGGCATTGCCCCGGCTGCCGCTGCCAAGGGAGGCGAAGCGCACCGAAAGTAAGGGCTATTTCAGTTGGTCGTGAAGCAGGCTCAGGATCTTCTTCGCGGTATCCGAGTTTTCAACGCCACCTTCGCGGGTCATGACCTGAACGGTGGTGTTGTCGCTGTTACCCTTGACGAGAATCCGATACTGCACCTTCTGATCGGCCTTGTCGCTCTTCCAGAAGGTCAGCTTGGACAGGAAGCCTTTGCTTTCCTTCTTGTCGGATTCCGACTCGGGATCGACGTAGCGCACAAAATAGAGGCCCTGGGAACGATCGCGGTCTTCGACGGTGAATCCGACCCGATCCAACGCCAGGCCGACGCGACGCCAGGCCCGGTCGAAGGATTCCTGGAGTTCCAGGGCGCCGGTGCCATCGCCGCCACGGGACAGTTTGGCGCGCTCTTCTTTCTTCTCGACACCGGCCATCATGGTCTTGGCACGGACCTCATCGACACCCATGCGCACCATCATACGACGCAGCATCTCGGCCTCAAGTTCCGGTTCGGGATTGCGCGGCTGCCAGCGGGTTTCGGAGCGACCTTCGGAAACATAGACCTCATACATGCCGCGATGGCTGATGTAGATTTCGGTGGTTCCGGGTTCGGCACCCTTTTCCAGACGGGTGCGGAACTTGTCGCGTTCTGCCGTGGAATAGAGGCTGTCGAACACCTTGCCGATGGTGCTGCGGATGATGTCCTGGGGCAGCTTGGCGCGATTCTCGGCCCAGTCGGTTTCCATCACACCGGCTTCCGGAAGTTCCACGTTAACAATGAAGCCCGTTTCCTGCCAGAACTCCTTGACGTTGGACCAGACCTTGTCGGGCGTTCCCGCCACCACCAGCCAGCGCTGGTTGCCCGAGCGCTCGATGCGCATTTTGTCCACCTGCGGCAATACATCCTGTGCCGTGGTCGAACGGGTCTGGCCGGCGCGGTCATTGGTGTAAGCCGAATAGGTGGCCGTGCCCTTGGGGCTGGTATCGGGCACCGAATAGCGCTCATCGCGGCCGGGCGCCGTGAGGTCAGGCGGAATTTCCAGCGGCGGCAGTTTTCCCGCAGACTTGTATTCGATCTTCTTCGATTCGATCAGCGGGTCACCGCCGCAACCGGCAACGCCGGCAATGGCAACCGCCAACAACCACAGGGTGGAACGCTTCATACCTGGACTCCTGCTTCGCGCAAGGCGGTCAGCACTTTTTCGTTGAACTCCGGCGACATCGGCGTCATCGGCAGACGCCGTCCATCCTCGATCAGCCCCATGCGGGCGCAGGCCCACTTGACGGGAATCGGGTTGGCCTCGACAAACAGATTGCGATGCAGGCCCAGCAGACGCATGTTGATCTCCCGCGCCTTGACGACCTCGCCGGCAATACCGGCGGCAATCATCTCGTGCATCAGACGCGGCGCTACATTGGCGGTAACGGAAATCGCGCCCTGGCCGCCGAGCAAGGTCAGCGCCAGACAGGTGGCATCATCGCCGCTCAACACCGAGAAGCCCTTCGGTGCGCGCTTGACGAGATCCGTACCACGTTCGATATTGCCCGTTGCATCCTTGATGGCGACGATGCGCGGCAACTGCGCCAGGCGCAGCACCGTGTCGTTACTCATGTCCGCCACCGTGCGGCCAGGCACGTTGTAGAGGATCATCGGCAGATCCACCGCATCGGCAATCGCCTTGAAGTGCTGGTAGAGGCCTTCCTGGGTCGGCTTGTTGTAATAGGGCACTACGGAGAGATGGGCGCTGACGCCCGCCTTCCTGGCAAACTCGGCCAGCTCAATCGCCTCGGCAGTGGAATTGGCGCCGGTGCCGGCAATCACCGGAACGCGACCCGCCGCCTGGGCCACCACGGCCTCGATCAACTGGCAATGTTCGTCGAAACTCACCGTCGGCGACTCGCCCGTGGTGCCGACCACCACCAGACCGTCGGAACCTTCATTGATGTGCCAGTCCACCAGCTTGCGCAGACGCGGCAGATCAAGGCTGCCGTCGGCATGCATGGGGGTAACGATGGCGGGAATGGAACCTTGAATAGCCATGAAATGACCTATAACGGGACAGCCCGATGGAAAGTGGGGGATTCTACCGCAGGCCGGCCGGCGTACCGGCCGGAACCTGTTTCAGCGTGTTACAGATCGGCCAGCACCTTGATGTGGGTGACCGCGCTGCGGGCCAGGGCGGAAAGGGCATAGCCGCCTTCCAGCATGGAGACGATGCGCCCCTCGCAAAACTCGTTGGCGACGCTTTTCAACTGCTCCGTGACCCAGGCGTAATCCGACTCCAGCAGCCCCAGGTTGCCCATGTCGTCCTCATAGTGGGCATCAAAACCCGCCGAGATGAGGATCAGTTCGGGTTTGAACTCCTTCAGGCGCGGCATCCAGACCTCTGTCACCACTTCGCGGAAACCATCGCCACGGGTGCGGGCCGGCAGGGGCACATTGCACATGTTGGGCGCCGGATGCTCGGCGCCGCAATAGGGATAAAACGGGTGCTGGAAAATGCTGCACATGAGCACCTTCTCGTTGTTGGCGAGAATATCCTCGGTGCCGTTGCCGTGATGCACGTCAAAGTCGATCACCACCACCCGGTTGAGCTTCCAGACATCAATCGCATGCAAGGCCGCCACGGCGATGTTGTTGAAGAAGCAGAAGCCCATCGCCTTGGCCTTCTCGGCGTGATGGCCGGGAGGCCGCACGGCACAGAAGGCGTTGCTGACATCCTTGTTCATCACCAGATCGGTAGCGTAGATCCCCGCTCCCGCCGAGCGCAAGGCTGCTTGCCAAGTGCCGGGACTCATGGCCGTATCCGGGTCCACGTGAACGATGCCGTGCTGCGGCGCGCTCATTTCAATCTGCTTGATGTACTTGACGGGGTGGGCGCGGGCCAGCTGTTCCATAGTCGCCAGCGGCGCGTCGTGAAAGCTCAGATACAGATCCAGGCCGGCGGCAATCAGACGATCGTTAATGGCGCCGAGACGATCCGGACATTCCGGATGATGAGAACCCATATCATGGGCCCAGCAGTCACGATGGGTAATGAATGCAGTGGAGGTCATTTATTGTGCGTGAAGGGATGGCATACAATCGGTTGGGTCCCCACATTATCCACCAAACCCCTGCCCATGCGCTCCCCCCAGCCAACCCATGATGCCGGAATGGTCTCTTCCCTGGCCGCTGTTCTCGCCGAGGCCAGCAAGATCATCCTCGGCAAGGAAAGACAGATTCGCCTCGCCGTGGCCTGCCTGCTGGCCCGCGGCCATCTGCTGATCGAAGACGTCCCCGGCGTCGGCAAGACCACCCTCGCCCATGTGCTGGCGCGCCTGCTCGGCCTGCAGTTCCAGCGCATCCAGTTCACCAGCGACATGCTGCCGGCGGACATCCTCGGCGTCTCCGTGTTCGACCGCGAAACCGGAAATTTCCGTTTTCATCCCGGGCCGATTTTCTGCCAAATGGCGCTCGCCGACGAAGTAAACCGCGCCACGCCCAAGACCCAGAGCGCGTTGCTGGAAGCCATGGAAGAGCGCCAGGTCACCGCCGACGGCGCCACCCGTCCCTTGCCCGAGCCCTTCTTTGTCATCGCCACCCAGAATCCGTCGCACCAGATCGGCACCTTTCCCCTGCCGGAAAGCCAGCTCGACCGCTTCCTGTTGCGCATCGAACTCGGCTATCCCGGTCACGACGCCGAGCGCGCACTGCTCGCCGGGCAGGATCGGCGTGAACTGGCATCACGACTGCCGGCCGCCATGAGCCCGGAACAACTGATGGAAATCCAACAGGCAGTCGGTGCCATCCATGCCTCCGACGCCATCATCGACTACGTCCAGGCCCTGGTCGAACACACGCGCCGCAGTCCCGATTTCATCTCCGGCCTCTCTCCCCGCGCCGCCCTCGCCTTGCTTTCGGTTTCCCGCGCCTGGGCGCTGCTTGACGGACGCGCCCATGTGCTGCCGGAAGACATACAAGCAGTCTTGCCGGGCGTCGCCGGCCATCGCCTGCGTCCGACCCAGGCCCGCGGCAGCACCGACGCCAACACCCTGGCTCGCGGCCTGATCGAGGCCGTGCCACTGCCCTAGTGGTCAGTCACGAGACAAGCGATGGAAAAAGTTCATGAACCACAGAGACACAGAGGCACAGAGAAAATCTCTTTCGCTTTTCCTCTGTGCCTCTGTGTCTCTGTGGTGAAAGGTTTTGATCTTTCGTTTCTTTCCATCAGTTCTTCGATGACTGACTGCTAACCCAGCGTGCTTCAACTCACCGCCCGTCTGCGAGACCGTTTCGCCCAATGGGGACTGCGCGGCCCGACGCCTGAAGCCGCGCCCATCGTCCTCACCCAGCGCCGCATCTACGTTCTGCCCACCAAGCCGGGCCTGGCTTTTGCGCTGTCCATCGTCGTCATGCTGCTGGGGACGATCAACTACAGCCTGAGCCTGGGTTACGTCCTGGTCTTCCTCCTCGCCGGCCTGGGTGTTTCCGCCATCCTTCATGCCTTCCGCAACCTCTCGCGCCTGCACCTCTCGCCAGGCCGCGCCGAGCCGGTCTTCGCCGGCGAACGCGCCCACTTTGGCATCCAACTCACCAATCCGGCCGCCAGCAGCAAGCTCGCGATCAGCCTGCGTCTTTCCGGCCAAAGCGCGGTTCTTGCTGACGTACCAGCGCAAGGCCGTACCGACATCGAACTCGCTTTACCCGCCCCCCGCCGCGGCTGGCTGGTGCTGCCACGCATCACCATCGAGACCACCTATCCCCTCGGCCTCGTGCGCGCCTGGGCCTACGCTGCCCCCAATCTGCGCTGCCTGGTCTATCCGGCCCCGGCGGCCAAGGCCCCGCCGCTGCCCCTAGGCGCCGGCGACCAGCAAGGAAGCCGCCTCGGCGGCAGCGGCAATGACGACTTCGCCGGCCTGCGCGCCCACCAACTCGCCGACTCACCCCACCACGTGGCCTGGAAAGCCGTGGCACGCCAAGCCGGCGATGGCCTAATAACCAAGCTATTCAGTGGCGAAAGCAGCGAAACCCTGTGGCTGGACTGGGACAATCTACCCGCCGGACTCGATACGGAAACCGCCCTTTCCATCCTCGTGCACTGGGTTCTCGACGCACACATTGCCGGCTTTTCCTGGGGTCTGCGCCTGCCGGGAAAAGAAGTCGAGCCGGCCGCCGGTGAAGCGCATCTGCAAGCCTGCCTGACGCTTCTGGCGCTGCAATGATCTTCAAACGCAAACCCACCCCGCCGCCCACGCCCCTCACCCGCCGCCAGGGCGTCTGGCTGCTGGCGGCGGCCTTGGCGGGCTTCTTGCCCCTGGTGCCCTGGTTGCCGCCCTGGATGGCGCCGATTGCCGGCGTTGCCTTCGCCTGGCGCGGCTTTCTGCTCTGGCGCGGCTGGGGCCTACCGCCGCGCTGGCTGCTGGTGCTGCTGACCTTCGGCGGCACCGTGGCGGTGGGCTTCCAGTTCCGCACCATCTTCGGCAAAGACCCCGGCATCGCCCTGCTCGGCCTCTTCCTCGCTCTCAAGCTGCTGGAAATGCGCAGTCCCCGCGATGCGCTGACGGTGATATTTCTCGGCTATTTCCTCGCCCTGTCGCAATTCTTCTACGCCCAGGGCATCGTCAATGCCGTTTTCATGGCCGTGACACTGATCGTCACGGTCGGCGCCCAGATCAATCTCAACCACGCCGGCGAACCCGCCCTGAAGCCCCTGCCCACCCTGCGCCTGGCCGGCGTGATGCTGGTGCAGTCCTTACCCTTCATGCTGGTGCTGTTCGTCCTCTTCCCGCGCATCCCCGGCCCCCTCTGGGGCCTGCCTCTCGATGCCCACAGCGGCATGACCGGGCTTTCCGATTCCATGGCCCCCGGCTCCATCAGCAAGCTCTCCCAGTCCGATGCAATTGCCTTCCGGGTGCGTTTCAAGGAGGCCACGCCGCCGCCCCAGAGCCAGCTCTACTGGCGCGGGCCGGTGATGAGCGAATTCGACGGCCGCCTCTGGCGCGCCGGTGCCCCCCGCGTCGTCGAGGGTCTGCCCTACGAAACAGCAAGCGCCACCAGCAGCATCGAGCAGGAAGTCACCCTCGAAGCCCACAACAAGCCCTGGCTGTTCGCCCTCGAACTCCCGGTGAGCCTACCCGCCGACGCCTTCATGAGCCGCGACTACCAGCTCCTCGCCAAGGGTCTCGTGCGGTCGCGCCTGCGCTACGAAGTGCGTTCCTCGCCCAAGCTCGCCCCCGGCGTGGCGGAAACGGAATCCACCCTCAATCGAGCCCTCGCCCTGCCTGACAACATCAACCCCCGCTCCCGCGAGCTGGCCGCCCGCCTGCGCCAGGAGGCCAACGGCAACCCCCACCGCATCACCGCCGCCCTGGAGGCTTTTTTCGCCCGCGCCCTGCTGATCTACACCCTCAACCCGCCCCTGCTGGGCCAGAACAGCGTCGATGAATTCCTCTTCGACTCCAAGCGCGGCTTCTGCGAACACTTTGCCGCCAGCTATGTCTTTCTCGCCCGTGCCGCCGGTGTGCCGGCGCGGGTGGTCACCGGTTACCAGGGCGGCGAGATCAATCCGGTGGATGGCGTCCTCGTCGTGCGCCAATACGACGCCCATGCCTGGGCCGAAGTCTGGCTGCCGGGCCAGGGCTGGCAGCGCGTCGACCCCACCGCCGCCAGCGCCCCGAGTCGTATCGAAGGCAACCTGGCCGCCGCCGTGCCCGCCGGCGACCCCTTGCCCCTGCTTGCCCAGCCGGCCTTTGCCTGGCTCAAGGAAATCCGCTACCGCCTCGATGCCGTCGGCTTCGCCTGGAACCAGTGGGTGCTCGGCTACAACCCGCAGAAGCAGAAGGAATTCCTCGAAAGCCTGGGCATGAAGGCCCCCGACTGGAAATCCATGACCTCGGCCCTCGCCCTGTTCTGCGGCCTGCTGCTGCTCGGCTTTACCGCCTGGGCGCTGCACCAGCGCCGGCGTCTCGCCCCGGCCCAGGCCGCCTGGGAAAAGCTCTCGCGCAAACTCGCCCGCCATCAGCTCGCCCGCCTGCCCTGGGAAGGCCCCCGCGACTATCTGACGCGCCTCGCCGCTGCCCTGCCCCAGCGCCGCGACGAACTGTCCGTCATTGAAGGTCTCTACGAATCCCTGCGTTATTCGCCAAATCCGCCCCCCGAACTGCTTGCTACATTGCGCCGACGCATCCGTGAATTCCGCCCATGAACAAGACTCTCGCTTACCTCTTCGCCTGCCTCGCCCTGCTTGCCCTCCCCGCCCATGCCGGCGACTTCAGCCAGCGCCAGGACGTCGCCGACTTCATCGCCGAAATGCACGAGCGCAACGGCTTCTCCAACGCCGAACTCGACGCCGCCTTCCGCCTCGCCCATTCGATCCCCGCCGTACTGAAAGCCATCCGCCCGCCGGCCAATCCCGCCATTCGCTCCTGGCAGACCTATCGCGGCCGCTTCGTCGAACCCAAGCGCATTGCCCTGGGCAGCCGCTTCTGGCGCGAGCACCAGACTGATTTCACCGCCGCCAGCCAGCGCTACGGCGTACCCGAGGAAATCATCGCCGCCATCATCGGCGTCGAAACCATCTACGGCAGCCACATGGGCCGCTTCACTACCTTCGACGCCCTCGCCACCCTGGCCTTCGACTACCCGCCCCGGGCGCCCCTCTTCCGCCGCGAACTCGAAGCCCTGCTGCTGCTGGCCCGCGACGAAAAGCGCAATGTGCGCGACTACAAGGGTTCCTACGCCGGTGCCCTCGGCCTGCCCCAGTTCCTGCCCAGCAGCCTGCGCAACTACGCCGTGGATTTTGATGGCGACGGCCGCATCGACCTCGCCGCCAGCCCCGCCGACGCCATCGGCAGCGTCGCCCGCTTCCTCGCCGAACACGGCTGGCAGAGCGGCCAACCGATCTACCTTCCGGCCAGGGCCGAAGGCGACAAGGTTGCCGAAGCCATCGCCCTCGGCATCGAACCCAAACTTCAGCCGGCCGACCTCGCCGCCTACGGCATCAGTACCGACCCGGCGCCGACGCTCCCCGCCACCCTCGTGGACTTGATAAGCCCCAACGCCGCCACCGAATACCGCCTCGGCTTCCGCAACTTCTACGTGATTACGCGCTACAACAAGTCCAGCTTCTATGCGTCGGCGGTGGCGGATTTAGCGGAGGCATTACGAGAGGCGCGCTGAGCCGCCACCGGATGCTCAAGCCCCTCGCCGCCCGGGTCTGAAAGAAAACCCCATGACCCCCGCCCTGCCCCCCTGTTTCATCGACCACATCACCGTCACCGCACCATCTCTGGACGCCGGGGCGAGCTGGGTGCGCAAGGTTCTCGGCGTATCTCCCCAAGCCGGCGGCGAGCATCCGCGCATGGGAACGCACAATCTTCTGCTGCGATTGGGGTACGCCCTGTTTCTTGAGGTGATCGCCCCCAATCCATCGGCGCCGCCACCAACCCGGCCTCGCTGGTTTGGTCTCGACGCCCTCGATGCCGCCGCGACTCCCACGCTTGCCGCCTGGGTCGCCCGTACGGCCGATATTCATGCCAGCCTGGCCGCCGCTTCCGAATCGCTGGGGGCCGTTGAGCCCATGAGCCGAGGCGCTCTCGATTGGCTGATTACCATCCCCGCCGATGGCTCCCTGCCGCTGCAAGGCGCTGCCCCGGCCCTGATCGAGTGGCAGGCCGAGCCGCACCCCGCTGCCGGGCTAGCGGACCACAGCTTGGCGCTGCTTAGGCTGGACATTTTTCATCCCGAGCCGGAACGGGTTTCCCGCCTGCTGCGCTCCCTGGCACTGGCAACGCCGGTATCGGTACAGGCCGCGCCACCCGGCGGCGCACCCCGCCTCGTGGCACACATCGACACGCCGCAAGGGCCGCGAGTTCTGTAGTCCCGGCGCTACGCCGGAGGGCGCTTGGAACGAGCTTCTCCGGCAGGGCACCCCCGCAAGCCGCATTCCGACGCCATTGCAAGCACGACATGCCTAAACACGCGATTCCACGTGGCTTGCAGGCCGGGTCTTGCCCGGCCCATGAATCAGGGGAATCAGTGGGTCTTGAAGGTCTTGTGGCAGCTCTTGCAGGTCTCGGCGACAGCCTCGTAGGCGGTGTTGGCCTGGGCCTTGTCGGCGGTCACCGGCAGGGCGGCGAGTTTGTCGGTGGCGTCGAAGAAGCCCTTCTTCTCGGCGGCGAACTTGTCGGCCTGGCTCCAGACCGCATCGGTGGAGTGACTGGGCGGGTATTGGGTATCGGGGCCGAAATGGCTCCAGGGGCCGTCACGCAGGGTCTTGAGCTGGGCCGCATAACCGAGGAACTGCTTCGGTTCGTATTTGCCGGTGCGCAGCATCACGCCCATGGGCTCAAAAACCTTGAGGATTTCCTTGAAGGCAGCGCGGCGCTGGACGACCGGCTTGCCGGGGCGGGTGTCTTCCGGCTCGCCGCAGGCAGCGAGAAGGAACGCGGAACAGAGCATTACAAACAGGGTCTTGGACATCGAATCACACACAGTCAATGGAATCTCGGGACGCGCCAACCGGGGCGGCGCATGGACAAGCTGAAACCTCAGACCCTGGCCTCTTTTGCTAAAAATTCGGCAGGTCGCGCAGGTGGGCAAGGGCGATTTTCGACGCATCCGTGGCATGGGAAAACATTGACTCGCCGTAAAACGCGTGGCCGATAGCGATGCCGTAAAGGCCGCCCACCAGCCGGCCATGCACCCAGGTCTCGACGCTATGGGCAAACCCCATCTGATGCAGACGCCCGTAGGCCGCCTGCATCTCGGCGCTGATCCAGGTGCCGTTCTGGCCTTCCCGGGGCGTTGCCGCGCAGGCTGCTATCACGGCGCCGAAGGCCGTGTCGAGGCGCACCTCATAGTCCTTGTGGCGCAGAGTCTTGGTCAGCGAGCGGGAGCACTTGAATTCCTCGGGAAACAACACCATGCGCGGGTCCGGCGACCACCAGAGAATCGGTTCCCCCGGCGAAAACCAGGGAAAGATGCCGCGCCGATAAGCCGCCAGAATCCGCTGCGGCGCCAGATCGCCGCCAGCGGCGAGGAGGCCGTTGGGCTCCCGCAGGGCGGTTTCGACGGGCGGGAAAAGCGGTTCGTGGGGCAGCCAGGGGATCATGGGGATGGCCGAAGGGCGGGGCTGCGAGTGATTCTAATCCCTCGGCTGGCTTCAGTTTTTTCTTAAGGGGTGGGAAACCGTGGTCTGTCCCTGAGGTTTCCCCACGAATTTAGTTTGCATGACATGCCTCGATAGCCTGTTGATGAAGGGACGCCAGAGCATCTTGCGGGCGCAGGCGGTGTAGCCATGATGCACCCGCGTCAATGACTCGGCGA
>Ga0316605_10000672_pt1 | contig 22477 bp, 18 predicted proteins | sample OWC_soil_day20_n_FD_207666 | JGI IMG/M metagenome (GOLD analysis project Ga0316605, IMG submission 207666) | Wetland soil microbial communities from Old Woman Creek delta, Ohio, United States - OWC_soil_day20_noCT | ecosystem: Environmental > Terrestrial > Soil > Wetlands | place: USA: Ohio...
CCGGCTGGCTGGGCTTGCCGAAGGAGGCATCGGCCGCCTTCGTCATGGGCTTCCTGCGCCGCGACTTCGGTGCGACCGGCTTGTTCGCGATGGCGCACAGCCTGAGTCCGATCCAGGCGGTCGTCGGAATGATCACCATCACCCTGTTCATCCCCTGCTTCGCCAGCCTGATGATGATGGTCAAGGAACAAGGCGCAAAGACAGCCCTGGCCATGCTCGGCATGATCGTTCCCTTCGCCTTCCTGATCGGCGGCCTGTTCAACATCGTACTGCGAGCCGTCTGGTCATGAGCCCCACCCACGAAGCCCGCATCCCCCTCGCCTTCATTCCGCCCGGCACCGAAGTCCGCCTCGCCGCACTGGGCGAAGAGATCGACGCCTTGCAGCGCGAGCAACTGACCGCCTACGGCCTGGCCGAAAACCGCCCGATCAAGGTGCTGCAGCAACGGCCAATGACCGTCATCCTGGCCGACGAGGTGGAACTCGCGCTCGAACATGCAGTGGCCCGCCATATTTGGGTGAATAAGGACGAGGACCGGGCGTAGGGAAGTACTGACTTATTCAAAGGCGTCATTCCCCAAAAGCGGGAATGGCACTTGACTGAACCGCCTTGCGCTTGGACTGCAGGTTTTCCTGGCCGGCAAAACAATATGGGTCAGCCCCCCGTTACTATTTGGTCAGCTGCCAAAAATAGCCCAAGTAATCGGCCAGTTTCTTCCTGCCTGGTCTTGCCGCTTAGCCGGCAAAAATCACCTGCCTTGCCGGGAACGTGTTGCCTGGTTTCAGGACTGTCATTGAACATTGAAGTTCTGCCCGATACGTTCCACTGCCCTCGGGTTCCTTGTGCTGCAAGCGGGTCGACAGGAAGGTTCTGCTTTGCGCCGCTACGACCCAAGGCCGTGCGGAAGATCGGTGTGATTGTTGCTTGTAACTGGACATGAAGCAGGACGAGGGCCTTTGGCCTTCCAAACAGTTGGAGGCGTTATGTCGGTTAATGGAATTAACAGCAACAGTTTCGATTTCTCAAAGCTCCTGGGCGGCAAGGCAACGACGCCGACGGCTGGTTCATCAGGGGCGGTGGATTTCTTGTCCGCGCTGAAGTTGCAGATGGCCAGTATTGAATCGCAAACGGTCGGTTCGCTGGTTTCGTCCGCGCTGGGCTCTGGCAAGGTATCGGGTGGGGCGAGCTTCGCCGATATTCTTGGGGCCGGCAATACGGCTGGCACTTCGTCACTGGATGCCTTGCTGGGCAGCGCCGCCAGCATGAGTGGCACGAATGGTGTTTCGGCGGTGGGGCGCAACATGGCGCTGTTCGATCCGGAGTCGGCCTACCGGATGATGACAGGCATCAACGCCAAGGCCGTCGCCTACAAGGCCGAGGCGTCTGAAATGGGCGAGATGAAGTCCTACGTTTCGACGCTGCAGCAGGAAGCTATCAAGCTGGGCAGTACCGATGTATCGACCGGCGGCGAGGAAATCCGGGGCCGCGTGCAGGCATTTGCCAATGCCTACAATGGCTGGATGCAGCGCTTCGGCAGTGAGGTGCAGGATGGCGGCATGCTGGCGGGCACGCAGGCGGCCAGGGTATCGCAGTGGGAACTGGAGCAGAGCATTGCCAATCCATTCAATGGCGCCAAGGACGGGCTGCACGGCATGGCTGACCTCGGCCTGAGCATTGATCCGGTGACCAAGCTGGCGACTGTGGATAACGCCCGGCTGGATGCTGCGCTGGCCAGCAACAAGAAGGCTGCAATGGGGGCGCTGCACGAATTCACTGCCAATTTCGCCAAGTCGGCTGAGCTGTTGAACTCAGCCGGCAATTTCATTAATAATCGTCTGGACAATCTGTCGCACGTCATTGGGTATATCGACACCAACATGGCCTCACTGCAGGCCGAATTCGGCCAGGGTGACCCGGCGAAACCGACCGGGCAGCAGGCCAAGGCACTGGCCAATTACAACGCGACGCACGGCATTGGCTGAACTGGCGGTCTTAGCGTGAATGAAGAACTGCAGCCTGACTTGAAAGAAGCCGAGGCTGCAGTTCAAACCAGCTGACAAATAAGCTGACAAACAGGCCGTTCAATATCGGCCAGATCCATCAGGCGGCAGCGAAACGGCTGCGCAGATATTTGATGATCTCGCCGGATTCGTACAGCCACTGCGTCTTGCCGGCCGGATCGGTAATTTTCAGGCAGGGCACTTTCGCCTTGCCGCCTCCGCGCACCAGATCATCCCGGTTGGCGCCCGGCTGTTGCGCATCCAGCTTTTGCACGTTGAGGGCCAGACGCCGCATCTCCTGGCGCACCTTGATGCAGAACGGGCAGGTTTTGTACTGATAGAGGACGATGCTGGCGCACTGCTGATCGACCTCGGCCTGACTAGCGGCTGGCCGCAACATGGCCTTCGGCCGGGTGACGAGTTCGCCGAGCAGCATGAAGGGGCCAAGGATGACACGAAGCGTTTTGAAGAAGGCTCTGACGACTGTTTTCATGAGTGATGACTTGATTCCGTAAAATGATTGGCTTGAGGCAGTCTATACGCTGTGGAGTTCCTCGCGGCTGACCATAACCGGTACAGCAGCAATCGGCGTTGCAATTGAGGTCGACATGCAAATTTTTCATCCCCGGCCACCTTCACAAACGATAAGGGTCAGATCCCTGTTGTTTAATGCCATTATTTGCCGCACGACGCCAGACTTGGCAGCTTGGTGGCAGCGTCGTCATCGGCCTCGGGTCTTCGAGGCATTTTCTGGCCGCCGCAGCCTGCAATGAACCGGGAGATTTCATGAGCCTGTCGATGGACGAATTCCGCAAGCAGCTTCAGGAAACCGTACTTGCCGCGCAGGAGCAAGCACGGCGGGCTGGCCCACAGCCTTGGCACGGCTTCTGGTATCACCGGCCGAATGATGATTTTCCACCCCGCAGCGTGCGCCGGCCGGAGGACTATACCGGCGGCGAAAACCTGGCCATTGCCTGCACCCAGACCGAGCTGCCGGCCAAGGCCCAGAAGGCGCTGGTAGAGGCCTGGTGCGAGTTCCTGCCGACCCTGAATGGCGTCCGCTATCTGTGGTTCCAGTCGCGCACGCCGCAGGAACTTTTCGACGCTGCCTGCCGCATCCCGTCGCTCGAAGGCCTTTACGTCAAATGGAGCGGCATCTCCTCGCTGGCTGCCCTGCCGGCGCTGGGCAGGCTCAAGGCGCTGCATCTTGGCAGTTCGCCCGGCCTGACGAACATCGACGTTCTCGGCGAAATACCCTCGCTGCGCTGGCTGGAACTGGACAATCTCAAGGCAATCACCGATCTAACGCCACTCGCCACCCTGACGGCGCTCGAAGGCCTCGGTTTTTCCGGCGCCGAAGGCAAGCGCCAGACGCTGGACTCATTGGCCCCGCTCGCCAACCTCACCCGGCTGCGCTGGCTGCACCTTGGCGCGATTCACGTTGCCGACGGTTCGTTATGCCCGCTCGGCAATCTGAAGGCATTGCGCTGGATCGGACTGGGCAATTTCTTCGACGTCAGTGAATTTGCCTGGCTGGCCGCCGCGCTGCCTGAAGTGACGTCGGACTGGACGAAACCCTATCTCGACCTGAGCCACCTCGGCATCCGCTGCAAGAAGTGCCGCTCGCACGCCATGGTGATGCTGTCCGGCAAGGGGCGCGGCACGATCTGCCCGGAATGCGATGCCGCGAAGCTGCAAAAGCAACTGGCTGCCTTTCTGCCGGCGCCTTAGGCACAGCGAGAAGGACGCTTGCTCATGATCAGCTTGGTCTGCCTCGACACCGCAGAGTGATTCAAATTCACGTATACAACATCGGTTTAACCAGCGATAATCTGCCTCCCCTTGGGCGCCTGGTGCCCTACCGAACATGATTGATTCGGGTGGAGGAGACAAATCATTTGAGAGCCCGCATTAGACGGGCTTCTTTTTTGTCCTTGCGAATGGCGCCAAAACCCAACTGTTCGCTCTGCATGTGCTTCATCCGGACAAAAAAATGCCCGCTCTAGGCGGGCATAAATCCATTTCTTGGAGGAGATGGAGGAGACAGGTGCTATTGTCCCAGAAAAATGCTGCAATGCAACAATTAATATGTGCCGTTTTGTAAATGGCACGCAGCAGCCTGTGGCTCGGGACTTTTTTTCGTCACAATTTTGGCGCGTTTTGCCGGTTGACCGAGGCATCCGCCATTCGATGTGCTCCGCCTCAGAGAGACAAGCCACCGCTTCATCCGAAGCATTCGAAATTCGGCCTGGGCGCTATTTTCCGAACAGTTTCTGCAGTTCCTTGCCCAGCGCTTCCTTCGCCTTTTCCTTGAGCTGACTCTTGGCGACTTCGACGAGCAGTTTGTCCAGTTCCAGCGTGTAGGCAATCTGGCTGTAGGGACCGCGCAGGCGCAGCGGTACGGTGATGCCCTTGAGCTGCGCCAGTTCCGAGCCGGGGCCGGTCAAGGAGTCATCGACGCTGACCCTGGCGAGGTAGTCGAGCCTGCTGCTCCCAATGTCGATGTCGCCCTCGCCGGCCAGGCGAATGACGGGCGATTTGAGCAACAGGTCGCTATTCCGGGCGACGCCATCGTCAATATTGAAGCTGGCAGTCAGCCCGGAAAAATCCGTCTTTTCCGCCGTATCGGTATTGCCGCTGACTGCCTGCTTGCCACCAAGCATGGTACGGGCGCTGCGCAGCAGTTTCGCCACATTGAGGCCCTTGATGGCGCCGTCGCGCAAATCGAGTGCCGCCTTACCCTCCAGCCGGCGCTTGAGCGCTGATACCGTGTCGCCGTGTGTCGTGACCTCGAGCGATACGTTGCCATGCCCTTCAAGCATGTCCTTGTCGGTCAGGTCTTTGAGCAGTGGCGAGACATCGATGCCGCGCAGGTTCTGGCGCAGGGAGAACTGGTTGCCGGCGGCGTTGACCGCGAATGCTCCGTCGAGCGATCCGCCATAGAGGCTGGCGCGGAGCGGTGCGACCTGCAGATGACCGCCGGCCGCCTCGATCTGCACGTCGAGCCCGCTGAGTTTGAGCTGGTGGGCCTGCAGCCGCCCGATCTTGATGGCACCCTTGAAGTCCAGCCCTTTCAGCGCCGACAGATCGATCTTCGATTCAGCCCCGCCCGTTTCACCCTTGGCGCTCGCGCTGGCGCCCGGCCCGGTCTTTTTCGGTGGCAGATAGCGGTCGACGTTGAGCTGGTCGATGGCGATGGTGAAATCCAGTGCCGGCGGGGAGAACCGCTCGACCAGCAGCTTGAGGTCCATTTGCGACTCGTCGAGACGGGTCTTGAGGGCGAAGTCTGCCCGCTGGCGACCGATATCTGCCATCAAGCGACCATCCATCGGCAACTTGACCTGCTTCATGGGCAGTGCCGGGCTGCTTGCATCCAGGCTGCCGGCCAGCTTGTCCAGCCTGATGATCTTGTTCTTGCCATCGACGCTGACCGGCGAGTTGAGATTGGCCTTGAATTCGGCCTCGCCGATTTTTCCGTCAAGCCCGAAAGCAAGGTTGCGGATGGCCAGCGCCTCCAGCGTGCCGGCCAGATCCTGCAGGGCAATTTTGGCCGTGATCTTCTTGCCGGAACTTTCAAGGGTTGCCGAGAAAGTCAGCATCTCGCCCCAGGCTTCGCCTGCGGTCAGCGCCACACCCGGCGTTTCAAGGGCGAGCACAAAATGGTCGGCGCCAATGCTGCCCTGTGTTGCCAGCTTTAATTTTTCGACCGAAAAAAGCTTGCTCCCGGTATTGGCGGACAAGGCACCGGCCGACAGATCGAGGTCCGATATTTCGGAGGTCTTGGCGGTGGCTTCGTCGTGCCAGCTGACGCTGACATTGCGCAGTTCCAACCCGGCGATGTCGATTTCCAGCGGTTTCCCCGGCTCTCCGGCACTAGCCTCTGGAGCCGCGCCAGGCGCCGGTTTTTCGTGTCTCAGGTCGTCGATATTGAGCGCGCCGTCCTTGTGTTTGACGAGATTGATCTTCAAACCATCGATTTCAATGCGCCTGGCTTCCAGCCGCTTGGTGAGCAGTGGCAAGATGGCGACGGCAATACGAGCCGAGTCAAGTTTGAGAAATTCGCCATGACCACCCGCTTCGGAAAGAGCAACCTGCCCGACGCGCACACCCACGTCCGGCCAGATCGAGAGGCCAAGTCCGCCCCCGATGGTCAGTTGCCGGCCAGTCTTGGCCGCCACCTGCTCGACCAGTTGCCGCTTGATCGCTGCCTCGTCGAACAGCGCGTACAGGGTGCCGGCCGCCACGACCAGCAAGCCGACCATTGCGGCAACGCCTATCCCCAGTTTGCGAACAACAGTCATCTCTTGTTACCTCGCATTCATTTCGCCACAGCCTTCAGACTAGCAGCCTGTAAAGATAACGCTTCAATAAAAGTAAAACATGCGCATAAACCGGCCTGCACCAATCCTGCGGACTAGCTGGCTTGCGACGCAAAACGCAGAAATTGGGCCCAAAAACGAACTGGCGACGGTTCGAACTGCACGGGGCTTGTTTGCTCAGGCGCGACGCCCGGACTTTCTCGGGCACGCCCCTTCTGCGAGAATCGCCGTTTTCCCGCTTTCATCCCAATCATGATCCAAGGCCAATTCCGTTCGTCCATCCTGCAGGTGCCGGCAGAGGTGACGCCACTCAAGTTCCGGGGCTATCTGCGCAAGGAGATCGAGGCGGTTCAGGCGACGGCGCAGAACGAGGAGGACATCATCGTCGTCCGGTTGTTCGTGCTGGAAAAGGTGCTGTTCGGGCTGGGGCCTAAGAAGGTCGACAGCATCCTGCAGGGCGTAGTCGGAAAATGCCCGAACATTCAGCGCATCGAACTGGAGGCGCTGGTTCGACCTTTGACTCAAGACGAAATGCATGAAGCCGCCGCCGAGGCACAGGAAACGCTGCAGGCGCTTAGTAATCGGGTGATGGCTTCGGGCGGCAAGCTGGGGCCGGCTACCGGCGAAAAATAATCGGCGGCCACTGCCGTTGTCAGACGGCTGATTCGCAAACGCCTATCGCAGGCGCTCGTTGAGTTCGTCGATCACCGCCGACCAGTCGGCGTCTTCGATGATTTCCTCCTTGAGAAAATCCCTTTGCGCCGAGGTCCAGAAGGGCGCCCGGTAGAGGGCAATATCGTTTTCCAGCGGGCGATGGGCGGCGATGAAGTTTTCGACGGCAGCCTCTTCGCTGGGCAAGCCGAGTTGGGCAAACAGGTTGTTCATGGTGTGCAGTTGGGCTTGCATGGCGGACTCCTTTTTCACAACGGCTGACTATTCGACGGATACAGGCGGCTGCAGTTCCGTTGCGAGGAAGCGATGGCGCTCGGCCTCCATCGCTCTCCCGGCAAGCTTTACAACTGGGCTTCGACCGCTTCCACCAGTTCATCCGGCCGGGTGGCCGGGGCGTAGCGGTGAACAACCTTGCCTTCGCGGTCGATCAGGAACTTGGTGAAATTCCATTTGATGGCCTCGGTGCCCAGGATGCCGGCTGCTTCGTGCTTGAGCCAGGTGTAGAGCGGGTGGGCGTTGTCGCCATTGACGTCAATCTTGGCAAAGAGCGGGAAGGTGACGTCGAAACGGGTCTGGCAGAACTGGCCGATGGCTTCCGCGTCACCGGGTTCCTGCCCGCCAAACTGGTTGCAGGGGAAGCCAAGGACAACGAAGCCGCGGTCCTTGTACATCCGATAGAGTTCTTCGAGGCCGCTGTATTGCGGGGTGAAGCCGCATTCGCTGGCGGTGTTGACGATCAGCAGCACCTGGCCGCGGTAGGCGTCGAAATTCTGGGGATCGCCATTCAGGCGTTGGGCACTGAAATCGTAGAGAGTTTGGCTCATTTTGCTTTGATTGGTCCGGTTCAAGTCGTTGCGTTCAGGGCGTAGTCATAACTATGAGTAGCGATGCCGGCATTGGTTCGACGATTTGTTGCATCCCTTTGTCGGGCTTGCCATCGCGGCCTGTCGCAAAACCGGCATTTGCGCTGGCTGCAAAAAATTTGGTTCTTTAAATCAACAACCTGGCCTTGGGCATCTCTCTTGCATCAAGCATCACATGCATGCTCACGCCCATCTAACCAGACCGGACCTCGCCGCCACAGCGCATGAAGCCCTGCTCGCCGGCTTCACGCTGCGCGAGTTGCCCAAAGGCTATCTACTGTCCACGCCGGAGTGCCCGCACAATCAGGTGCTGATAGTGCATTCCGGCCGTTTGCGGGTTTATCTGGCCGGCGACAACCGCGAACTCAACCTGAGCTTTCTCGAAGCCGGCGACATCTATACGACCCACACGCCAACCTATGTCGAAGCCGTCGTCCCGACCAGCATCTGGCTGATCGATACGGCGACATTCGCCCGCAAGCTGGCCACCGATCCGTCGGTAACGCCGGTCATGATGCGCGTCATGGGCCGCCTGCTGAGCAATGCCGTCGGACTCATCGAAGACCTGGCCTTTCGCGAAGTACCGGCCCGGCTCGCCCGTTTTCTCTGGCAACTGGCCGAACGGCGCGGTCATCGCCTGGAGCACGGCTGGCTGGTACCGCTCGATTTCAGCATGCAGGATATCGCCAGCCTGCTTGGCACCACGCGGCAGAGCGTTTCCTCGCTGATCAACCAGTGGGAGCGCGAGGGTGTTCTGCAGCGCCAAAGCCAGCGCAGCCTGCTCGTACCATCGCTCGATGCCCTCAAGACGCGCAGTTGCCCCTTACCCTGAACCAAAACGTCGGCTAGCCGACGGACAGCCTCCAGCCGAGCCGGCTACAGTTTCTCCCGACAACATTCAGGGAGAACGCCATGTCTCAACAATGCGCCTGCCGCAAGGCCGACCGCTACGTCAGCTTTCAAGACATCGATTGTGCCGGCAATGCCCGCCGGCTCATGGAATATCTCGACCGGCAACTGGCCATGCCCGGCCGCAGCAATGCCTTCTGGGATTACTTCGCCAAAAAGCGCGCCGGCAGCGCCGTCGCCAAGCCCGACGACCTGTTCCTGATCCACTCAAACATCAACCAGTTCCGCGAATTTTTCGAACACTGGGAGGATGCAGAGGCGCTGAGCCTGTTGCTGCAGATCGAGGAAGAGTGCTGCTGACCCCGCAATCGACAGGAAACATCGCCCACAAATGAAAGGGTATCCGGAATGTAGTGTGGAACGCCCATTGCCGCAGAAAACGTCATCGGGTGCGTTCCATGCTGAAACTGGATGGTCCGCGAGATGCCCAAAGCGGCAGTAGCCAATTGGACAAGTAGTCGTTCGTGGAGGCCGGAATCAGGCAGGGCGCTTCCAGATCGGCGGCACGATCTTTCCGCGTCTTGTCGCCATGACCAACATTACGATTCCGGTCGTGGTGCACACGACCAGCGCAAGCACGGACGATTCGACCCCGAAGCTGCCCCCGGTCAGCCAATCAGGGCCTTTCATGGTAGATCTGATCAGGCCCTGCTGGGCATCGTTGCCGGAAACGATGCCTGAGAAAATGGCCGACTGTGTGTAATTCCAGGCCATATGGAAGCCGATGCTCAACCACAGCCGACGCGTCAGCATGAAGGCCGCAGCCAGTAGGATGCCCGCCTCGACGGCGATGAACAGTGCGCCCTCGATCGTGCCTTGTGGGTTTATCAAGTGGGTCAGGCCGAATACGAGCGAGGACACCACCAGGGCAGCCCAACTGCCGAACCAAGTCTCGACCGAGCGGAACAGCACGCCCCGGAATAACAGCTCCTCGAAGATGCTCGAACTGAGCGCCATTGCAATCGCCGGCATCATGTAGCTCAACGGGTTCAAGCCATTGATGCGGTAAATGCCGAGAGCCATCAGAATCAACTCGCAGACGGTATACAGGCCCGCGCCCAAAAGGAGGCCGATGCCGAGTTCACGGCCCATCCCGGGCAAGGCCAGTTCGGAGACGGAACGCTGCTTGATGAACTGTGCGTAACCTATATACACAGCGAAGCCGGCGATAGCCAACGCCATGATATGTTGAACAGACTTGAGCGGCTCTCCGGCGTAGCTGGTCATCACATCGGTGTTCAGGCCCATCATCCGCAGCAGGATAAATCCGAGCACCAACACACCCGCCGGCGGTGAACTTAGGATGCGGCGTGCGAGGCCTGGCGGTGCATTGTGAAGCGTAGTCATCAGTGCTTTTGCGTTTTGAATGGTTGGCCGAACTTACCCGAACAGCATCATGCGCGCAACTGAGTGCCCAATGTCACGCACGACACGGATCACCAGTGTCTGCTTAAGCGCACTCTGACAGATGGCCGCTCGCCGCCGAATGCTGCCCTCAACCGTTTCTACGTTTGATTCCGACTTACAGAACAAATGCAGGACAGCGCCGCCAATGTCCGAATTTGCATGCAGCCTGTCCGCCTGAACAGTAGCCGCCGTTCAACTGTCAGCCTACGATGCCGTTTTGCCAGAAAAAGGAAACAACATGCAGGCATTTCAGGATTACTACCCGGAGAACCTGGCCCATTGCTACGGCTGCGGCCGCAACAATGAGCACGGGCATCAGATCAAGACCTTCTGGGAGGGCGATGAAACCGTCACGCATTTCCAGCCACGCCCGGAACACACGGCGATCCCCGGTTTTGTCTATGGTGGCCTGCTCGCTTCGCTGATCGACTGCCACGGCACTGGCACGGCCGCCGCCGCGATGTACAAGGCCGAGAACCGCAGCATGGACAGCCTGCCGGCCTTTCGCTTCGTCACCGGTTCGCTGCAGGTCAGTTACCTCAAGCCGACGCCGCTCGGCCCGGTACTCGAAATCCGCGGCAAGGTGAAGGAAATCAAGGGCCGCAAGGTCGTGGTCGATGCCACGGTATACGCCGATGGCGTGGCCACGGCACGCGGCGAGGTCATCGCCCTGCAAATGCCGGACACCTTTGTAGCGAGCTGATCGAACAAGGGGCGGGCAGCCATGCACGTCTATTGAATTTTTCGGGGTGATGCGGTCGAAGTTTCCGACTGCCGTCCCGGGCAGCGTATCCTTGCTGCCCGCGCCGCATTTCCCGCCCCCATGACCACCACGCTTTCTCCCCGCGCTGAACGTTTCTTCCTGCTGACGCTGGCGGGTATCCAGTTCAGCCATGTGCTGGATTTCATGATCATGATGCCGCTCGGCCCCATCCTGATGGCGGCCTTCGGCATCGGCACGCACGAGTTCGGTCTGCTGGTGGCCTCCTACAGTTTCAGCGCGGCGCTCTCCGGGATACTGGCGGCGACTTTCGTCGACCTGTTTGAGCGCAAGCGGCTGTTGCTGGTCAGCTTTACCCTGTTTGCGCTGGCAACGCTGGCTTGCGGCCTGGCACCGAGCTATTCGATGCTGATGCTGGCCCGCGGTCTGGCCGGGGTTTTCGGCGGCATCATGGGGGCATTGGTGCACACGATGATCGGCGATGCCATTCCCTTTTCCCGGCGGGCCAAGGCGAGCGGCATTGTTTCCAGCGCCTTTTCGGTGTCGACGATTGCCGGCGTGCCTTTGTCGCTGTGGCTGGCCAACCATCTCGGCTGGCGGGCACCGTTCGTGATGATCGCTGCGCTGAGCGTGGTGTTTCTTGCGGTCGGCCTGCGCTTCCTGCCGGAGTTGCGGCACCACCTCAGCGAAGAGAAACGTGCCCACCTGTTCTCGGCCACGTTCAGCGTGCTGGGCGACAGCAATCACCTGCGCGCCCTGCTGTTTTCGGCACTGATCATTTTTTCGGGCTTTACGGTCATCCCCTACATCACCGTCTATGCAGTCAACAACGTCGGCATCGCCCAGCAGGACATTCCCATCGTCTATCTGGTCGGCGGGTTTGCCACCTTCATCAGCGCCCGGCTGATCGGGCATTGGGCCGACAAGCACGGCAAGATCGAGGTTTACCGCAAGGTGGCGCTGCTGGCCATGCTGCCCTTGCTGGCGGTGACCCACGCCGGGGTGCTGCCGCTGTGGATCTGGCTGATCTGCACGACGAGCTTTTTCGTGCTGACTTCAGGACGCATGATCCCGGCCATGGCGATCATCTCGTCAGCCGCCCAGCCCAAGCTGCGCGGCACTTTCATGTCGCTGAACGGCACCGTGCAATCGCTGGCCATGGGGCTGGCCACCACGCTGGCAGGTTTTGTGACGTCGCTCGATGCCAGCGGCCGGATCGTCGGCTACCCGCTGGTTGGCTATGTCGCCGTCGCGGCGAATTTGCTGGCAATGTGGTTTGTCTCGCGCATCGTGATGCACGGGCGAAACCTGTAGTCCGGCCTCCCTCGAAACGAAGCCAATTGGCTTGAGCTCCATACTCAACAGCAGGACCAGCTGGACAGCAAATCCAGAAGGCGCCTTGTGCACTCCATTAATACTGTATAAACTACTGTATATCGTATCACCGGAGATGCCGCCATGTGCGGAAGCTACGAACTCAAGGTCAAGGCCAGAGAGCTGAACAGGCAGTTCCCGCCGCTTCACCTTGGCTCGCCTGAAATGCCCCACGACGTGGAAATGCAGCCGGGCGAGCCGGTGCTGATGATCACCGGCAACGGAACCGCCTATATGGGTAGCAAGGCCCGCTGGGGGTTGGTCGGGAGTTTTCTCGACCGTGAGCCACGGACCCCGCCAATTACCCTGCCTTGTGAAGGCCTGGTCACAAAACCCTTTTACAGCAAGATCCTGAAGAGAAACCGCTGCCTGATTCCGGCCACTGCTTTTCTCGAATGGCAGTCGCCTGGTAGCCGCAGGCAGAAAATCCGCATCAGCCACGCCAAGGGAAAACTGCTGATGTTCGCCGGCATTTTTGACCACCACCCACTGGCCGGAACGACCTGCGCCATCCTGACCACCGCTGCAGATGAAACGCTCAGCGGTGTTCATGACCGCATGCCGTTCATCCTTGGTCGTGAGCAAAGCGTCTTCTGGCTGGGCGAACATGCCGACTTTCCGGACGAAGCTTTCGAGGTGCTTCTGCAAAGCTCCCTACAACCGCCTCTGATAATTGAAGCGGTCATCGAAGAAGCGCCTTCGCCGCAGTTGTCGCTCGCCTTCGCTTAAACTGCGAACTGGTTACCGGGCGGGCTGCGCTCATCTCACACGAAGGCAATGACATGTTCGACAATCTGGCGGGGTTTTTCATCCAATGGGGCATCACGGCCTTGTGCCTGTGGGTGGCCAGCCTGGTGTTCAAGGGCATCCGTTTTTCCAGCACATCGTCGCTCATCGTCTCTGCCCTGCTCCTCGGCTTTGCCAATGCCGTCCTCCGGCCGCTGGTGGTCTTTCTGACCCTTCCCCTCACGCTGATTACGCTCGGTTTCTTCCTGCTGGTGATCAACGCGCTGATGCTCTTGCTGGTCGCCAAGGTCGTCAGTGGCTTCACGATTTCCGGCTTCTGGACGGCCTTTTTCGCCAGCATGTTCATCTCGATCCTGAGCATGGCCCTGGGTACGCTGGCGCCGAATGCCGAAATGACCATCTACCGGCTGCCCGAGCATCGCCCGGCGCAGACCATCTCGATGTGAGCCAGTACAAGATGACTCAAGCCAGCTACTGGATTCTGCGATCCGAACATCGCCTGCTGACGATCACCGGAAATGGGGCAGAGTCGATCTTTCCGTCCGGTCAGCCCGCCGACTTCGGCCATCCAGCCAACGCGCTTCTCGTTGGCGAATTGCACGGCCGCCCCTGCTACGCCGCCGATCTAGAGCAGCAGCCGGACATTTCCGGCATTGAGCCAACGCCCCTGCGCGCCATCTTCCAGCTCGCCGGCCCGGAAACCTTCGCACTGGCCGGCCGCGCGACGCAGTTGCTGGATTGGCAGAACAACCATCGTTTCTGCGGCAAGTGTGGCACCGCTACTGTCATGAAGTCCGGCGAACTGGCGATGCAGTGCCCGGCTTGCGGGCTGCTGGCCTATCCACGGATTTCACCTGCGGTGATGGTGCTGGTCCGCGACGGCGACAAGCTGCTGCTCGGCCGTAGCCCGCATTTCAAGCCGGGCGTCTTCAGCGCCCTGGCCGGCTTTGTCGAACCCGGTGAAACGCTGGAGGAATGTGCCGCCCGCGAGGTTCGCGAAGAAGTCGGCATAGCAATCACCAACCTTCGCTATTTCCACAGCCAGCCCTGGCCGTTCCCGAATTCGCTGATGGTCGCCTTCTTTGCCGACTACGCCGGCGGCACGATCACGCCGGACCCGCACGAGATCGAGGCTGCCGACTGGTTCCCGCGCGATGCCCTGCCCATCCTTCCGGAGCCGATCAGCATCTCGCGCCGGCTGATCGACGCTGCCTGTTTGCAGAAGCAAAACGTTGCGGATGCTGTTTTTCGCTGAGATTACAGGTCATTCTGCATAATAATTCGGCTTTTCCCGGTGCCTTTTTGCCAGGGATGGCCCACAACCAAGGCTGGATATGAACAAGCTGGAAACCGAACTGCAACGGCTCTATTTTTTGCCAGGCCAGGAATGGCCGGGTTTGAAATCCAATGCAGGCAACGCCGCAGTCGATCTGGTCACCGCCGGCGGGCTGGTGCGCAGTCTCGTCATCAGCGTTGAAAGAGGCGGCGACTGGGAGGCGGTTGCGGCTCTTTACGAAGGCGTTCAGGCAGATCTCGACTTACCGCCACCGGCCATTTCAGTCTCCGGTGACGAGGGATATCAAATCTGGTTTTCGCTGTCTGAGCCGATCCCTGTGCAATTGGCTCAGGACTTCATGCAAGGCCTTTCCCGGAGATATCTGGCTGAGATAAAGCTGGCAAAGCTCAAATTGCGGCCAGGTTCTCCGGATGAACTTCACACCGTGCCCCTGGTGCCGGCCGAACTTGAAAATGGCGACCGCTGGTCAGCATTTATCGACCCGACCATGGGCAGCATGTTTGTCGAGGAAACCTGGCTGGAAATGCCACCGAGCCTCGATAAACAGGCCGGAATGCTCGCCAGCCTGGAAAGTATCAAGGCACAGGATTTTCAACAGGCACTAAGCATCCTCGAGTCGCCCACCGAAACCAGTGTCGAGGCGTCAGCGCAGCTGCCTCGGGCTCAAAGCAACGATTCCGCCCTGCCTCGACTGAGCGACAAAGAGTCAGCGCTCAGCGTTGGTACCCGCTTCACCAATCCAAAAGATTTCCTGCTTGCTGTCATGAACGACCCGAATGCCACTACTGATCAACGCATCGCGGCAGCCAGCGCCTTGCTGCCATTTGTCGCGAGCGATCCTGAAAAATAAACAACAGAGCGCGCCGGAGAGCTGGGCATGATCTATCCATGCCCGGCTCTCCGACACTCAGGTGATGGCTTATCGGCGCTTAGAAGCTGACGCGCAAGCCTGCATTAGCACCATAACCGGTCTTTCCAGAGCGGGCCTCGCCGTTGATGCCCATATAGACATAGGCTTGGGGCGAAACCTGCATCGTGCCGAAAGCGCCGACTTCACCGAACGTTCTGCCAACCTGCGGCGCCTGGATAGTGGTCTGCGTATCGGCCAGAGAGGACTGCAAGACAGGACGCAAGGCATCACCACTATCCATACCGACCCCGAAATTCAGCTGATAGGTGTAGCGAGTCATTAGCGGGTTTCGCTGGGCCGAACCGATCATCGCTCCCAGAGCCGTGCGAATGCCGTTGGCCGAGTAACGATCCAGCTGGAGGGCGGCAGGGGTGGCGTTACCTTCCGAACCGGCATCACGCGTCGTACGTTGGAACAGCACGCGTGCGTTCGGCTCTATGACGACATTGCCGTAATCGAACGATCGACGAACGGTAAGACCGGCCATGGCATTGCTGCCATCAAGTTCGGTCTTCAGATCGCCGCTCAGACCCAGCGGATCGGCCCGGCTGGTGTCGTATTTGTTCATGCCATAGCCAGCTACCCCGTCGATGGAATAGGCACCAAGTCGGTATTGGCCATACATGAACAGCAGGTTTTCCTCAACGGAACCCGTGCCACGTTCGGACGAAACCTTGGACTTCGCATTCATGAAGCCGGCGCCCAGCCTGAGTCCGCCTGCCTCATACAGGTCGCCACCCAGAGCAAACAAGGTTCTGCTGGTGCTGAAGCCTGAAGCCGTGGTGTCGGCCGCCCAACGCGACTGATCACCACCAACCTCGACCCACAGGGCACGACGGCCGCTGGTTTCGGTCAGGTCATTCCCGATCTGGCGACCGACGGCTGCCTGCGCCCAGTTCCCGGACAAGGGAGCGACCGCTGCCATTGCGGCATGCACTTCGCCGGAAAGCGCCGTAAACATGCCATTGATCTGGTTCGCCTGGAGGCCGCTCACGCTGTACGCCAACTGGGACTGTGCCGTGGTGGCATTGCCCTGCTGATCAATATTGACGATGCGATCGAGCGCGGCGCCGACTGAGCGGGCATTCGCATTGCCGCCGGAGAGGAAGCGTTCATACGAATCAGGCAGGATGGCCAAGTCGATGCTGTTGCTGCCAAATACGTTGTAGTAGGCAGCCATTCGGGTTCCGCTTGCCAGTCCGTCAGGCTGGGCCAATGGCGCAAAACGGCCGACGATACCGCCCTCGGCTGTAATGATGCGGAACCTGTCGCCCATGTTCGGCACATAAGGCGTGTAGACGACTCCGCCAACAATCGCTGTCAGATTGGGCGCCAGCGTTGCGCCGCCCGCCACGAATTGATTACCGGCGCCGACCACCAGCAGGCGGGAGTAATTACCCGGACCAGCTCCGGTACCGAGGCCATTGATATCTTCCTGGAAGGTACTGCCTGGCAGCATGGTCACGGTACCAACCGAAGTCAGCGTGCCAGGCGAGTTGCCCGGCGCCAGGGTGCCCTGCACAGTAGTCGTACCGACGATATTGCCGGTACCGCGCAAGGTGCCGTCCGTATCGACGACGACCGTACTGACCAAGTCGCCGTTGGCACGCAATTGCCCCTGCTGGACGCAGGTGCCATTGCTCTGGGTCATTGAGCCGGTCAGGTTAAGGGTGCCGGTGCCGGACTTCACGAAACAGCCGGAACCGACGCCGGCATCGGTGATCGTCCCGGATAAAGTGGTCGTCGTTGCCGCATCGACATTGACGGTAGTACCGCCGGCCAGAGCAATGGTTTGCCCGGTCAGGACATCGACGGTCGTATTGACCGTACCGCCATTGACCGTTACATCACCCCAACCGAGGCCCCAGGCATTGGTCACCTGGACAAGGCCCGACTCGACGGTCATGCCGCCGGTCCAGCCACTGCCCGGGGTATGAGTTCCCGAACTGTCACCCGACAGGACCAGAGTGCCTGTGCCCGTCTTGGTCAACATGCCTGCGCCGCTGATCGAACCATTGAGGGTTAGCGTCGCCCCGCTATCGGTACTTACCGTTCCGGCACCACTGGCTGTAACGTTGCGGTCGGAACTGAAGCTGGCAGTTGCCTGCAAGGCGCCACCGTTGAAAATGATGTTGCTGGCCAGACCGCCCAGGTTGCTGTCGGAGGCGACCTTCAGCGTGCCACCGTTGAGGGTGGTATTGCCGCCATAGGTGTTGTTTCCGGAAAGTTGCAGGCTGCCCTGATTCACCACGGTACCGCCGGCATGTGCGAGGTCGCCACTCATGTTGATCGTGCCTGCGCCATTCTTCACCAGCGTTCCGGTACCTGAGAGATCACCAATGGCATTGAGCGTAGTCCCGCTGTTGGCCGTCAGCGTGCCGTTACCGGTGACCGCCATGTCCCGGGCCGTTGAAAAACTGGCCGTCGTCTGGAGCGTGCCACCATCAAGGCGAACAACACCGGACGCGCCACCCAGGTTGGCATCGGCAGAAACGCGAACCGTGGCCCCCGATCCGATCGTGGTGCCGCCGGTATAGGTGCTCGTTCCACCCAGCGTCGCGACACCGCCGGTCATACCGAGCCCGCCAGTGCCGGAAATCGAGCCATCGAAGTTACCGCTGGCATTGGTCAGTGTCAGGTCGTTGCCGCCTAGAGCGACACTACCCGCACCAACCATGTTGGCCAATGTGGCACTGCCGGTCTTGCCGGAGATGTCGAAGGCCCCGTTGTTGACCATGCTGCTGCCGGCGCCTGCCTGGCCGGAGCCGGTCAGTGCCAGCGTTGCACCGCTATCGATACTGGTCGCCCCGGTGTAGGTGTTGGCACCGTCCAAAGTCTGCGTCCCGCCACTGACCGTCACCCCGCCACTGCCGGCAATGACACCACCAAAATTGCCGCTGGCGTTACTCAGGGTCAGGTTCTGATTGCCGAGAAGTACGTTACCACTCCCGTTCAGCGACTGGATTGTTGCTCCCAGCAAGGTATTCGAGATGTCGAAGGTGCCGTTGCTGGTCAAACCGCTGGCCGAGCCGATGCTGGTCGAATCCAGCAGGGCCAGGGTGGCAGCGCTGCCGACGCTGATCGCACCGGTAGCCGTGTAGTTGCCGCATAGGTCGAGACGACCTGCATTGACCGTCGCACCACCAGAATTGCTGACATCACCGCACAATTGCAGTGTGCCTGCCCCATCCTTGACCAGTGCGCCGATCCCACTGACTGAGCCATTGTCGATCAGCGTCGTCGCTGCATCGGTGGCAAATGTGCCATTCCCCGTCAGTACCGTATTGCGGGTGGTCGTAAAACTGCTGGTTGTATGCAGCGTGCCGCTGTTCAGGACCAGCGAGCCTGCAGCATCACCCAGATTCTGATCAGCGCTGACTTCAACCGTTGCCCCGTTGCTGATTGACGTACCGCCGGTGTAGGTACTTGCCCCACTGAGCACCTCGGTGCCACCGGTGATATTCAGGCCACCGCTGCCCGCGATCACCCCGGCGAAAGTGCCGCTGGCATTGGTCAGCGTCAGATTCTTGCTACCGAGAAGCACCGAGCCGTTCCCTGACAGCGACTTGATCGAAGCGCCACTCGTCGTGCCCCCGATACTCAAGGTGCCATCCGTAGCCACGCCGCTCGATGCCGCAATACTGCCACTTCCGGAAAGGGCCAGCGAAGCGCCGCCATTGATCGAGGTGGCACCGGTATAGGTATTTGTGCCGGCCAGTGTCGAGGCGCCGCCAGCAATTGCCAGAGCGCCACCGTTGCCGGAGATGGTACCGCTGATGGTACCGACCGCGTTATTGAGCGTCAGGGTACGGGCTCCCAGCACAATATCCCCGCTGCCGCTGATATCCTGCGCGCTGGTACCCGCGGTGGTCCCGGAGATATCGACGGTGCCGCTATTGCTGACGCCGCTGGAGGAAGACAGGCTGGTTGTGCCGGTCACGCCAAGCGTCGTGCCACCGGCAACGTTGATTGCACCACTGCCCGTGTAGTTGCCGCACAAGTCGAGACGACCGGCACCGACCGACGTGCCGCCACTGTGGCTGACATCGCCGCACAATTGCAGGGTGCCCGCCCCATCCTTGAGCAGGGCGCCGCTACCGCTCACTGCGCCATTGTCGACCAGGGTCGTTCCGGTGGAGGTATTGAAGGTGCCGACACCGTTCAGCGTGGCACTCCGGGCCATGGTAAAGCTGGCAGTGGTCTGCAGCGTACCGTCATTCAGCGCCAGGCTGCCAGCAGCATCGCCGAGATTGGCGTTGCTGGAGACCAGGACCGTGCCGCCGTTGATGGTCGTGCCGCCGGAATAGGTGTTGGCGCCGCTCAGGGTCAGCGCGCCGGCACTGGCCTTGGTCAGGCCGCCCGAGCCGGCAACGGCGCCGGAGAAGTTACCTTGATTGACCGTCAGGGTGTTGCTGTTCAAACCGACCGTGCCGCTTCCGTTTAGGGTATTGATTGCTTCGTTGGCGCCGAGGTTGAACGCACCGTTGGCGGTCACATCGGCAGTGCCGGAAAGTCCGCCGTTGTTGTCGTTCAGTGTCGCACCGCTGGCAATCGCGATGCTCGTTGAGGACAGGCTGCCGCTCAGCGTCAGCGTGCCGGCATTGACATTCGTCGCGCCTGAATAGGTGTTGGTGCCGCTCAGGGTCAGCGTGCCGGCACTGGCCTTGGTCAGGCCGCCCGAGCCGGTAACGGCGCCGGAGAAGGCGCCCTGATTGACCGTCAGCGTGTTGCTGCTCAAACCGACGGTGCCGGTGCCGTTGAGGGTGTTGATCGCTTCGTTGGCGCCGAGGTTGAACGCACCGTTGGCGGTCACATCGGCACTGCCGGAAAGACCGCCGTTGTTGTCGTTCAACGTCGCGCCGCTGGCAATCGCGATGCTCGTGGAGGCCAGGCTGCCATTCAGGTTAACGGTTGTGCCGCCGGTAATATTCGTGCTGCCGGTGTAGGTGTTTGCACCATCAAGAGTCGTCGACCCGGACCCCGTGAACGTCATGTTGCCAGAGGCACCGCCAGCGTCAGAAATGACGCCGGTGTAGGTAACGTTGTAGCCATTCGCATTGATCGCCCCGCCGGCCGCCTTGACCGAGAGATTGGTGCTGATCATTCCGCTGGAGGACGCAGCAAGCGTACCGCCATCGAATACGGCATGGACAGTGGCAGCTATCAATTCGGATGTCGTATAAAAACTTTGAGCTGTATCGATATCCGGCACCACTGGAGCCCCCACCGTCACGACCGATGAGCCCGCGGCAACCGAGCCGATACCAACTACCGAGAACATCAGCGTGCCACCGGCACCAAATGCCTCGCCGGTGCCATTCGGCGCAATCACCACCGACGAGAAGGTATTTCTGTCATCAATCGCAGCCACAAAATGCTGATCGTCATTATCGGTATCGGCGCGTTGGGCTGAGTCGGTAATATTGCCGATCATCGTTGTGCTTTGCGTCGCATCCGGGTCAAAGACGGCGTAAATGGCCGAACCGGAGGCGGAACCATCACCCGGCGTGGTATGCGCGCCCGTGCAGCACGTTCCCCAGTCGTAAACCGAAATGCCAACGGCGTTGATCAGGTAGGACGTCGTATGGGCTGCATCTGCAAAGAAATCAAGACGGAAACCCTCGTTGACAACCGACGACCAACCAGAGGTTGCACCTACGCTCCAGTTATCGAAACCGGCGGAAAATGAATTTGAAGAGCCATTTCGACTGGTCTCAACATAGACGTTCAAACCACCTGAACTGACCATGAAACTGCTGGTGGAAGCCAGGGCAAAGTCGTAAGAAAAGACAGTCGCCGTTGGATTCGCCGTGGTCACCACGTTGCTGAAATTAGCTTGACCGCTTGACACCACCCCATCGAAGAAGACCGCCGGATCGGCACTGGCCGCTGACGCGGCAAGCACGGCGGTGGCGGCCAGGGCGCTGCCAAGGCGGCGACGTGCAGTGCGGCTTACAGAACGAAGGCGACAACGGCCGCCCGCCAACTCCGAAGCAACCTGCCATGCCCCCAACGCATGGTTCCAGACAACACGATAGATACGATTCATTTTTCCCCTGACCTGATAGCGACAATAAACAATTTCGTTAAATATATCACAATACACAAATACATCATATCTAACATTTATGGTTAAACCAACACGCATCGGAGTGTTTTTGGGGTTTGACTCACAGACTGTTTATCAACCATGACATTCGCGTGCCAGAGGAAGGGAAGCCAACGCCTCTGCGCTGGCACATCCATTTGCTAACGCGTCGCAATTGCAAAAACTTGGTACAGATCAGCAAAAGCTGATGCGATCCGGCGTAAAGTAATGCTCGGCTCGGCGCTTGCCGGGCATTCAGAAACGTCAGAAACCCATTGAACGTGACCATTTCTTCAGCTGCAGCCAACGCGATCCTCCTTGTCGGCCACCCAAACGTTGGCAAATCGGTCCTCTTTCACCGCCTGACTGGCGCCTACGTTAACGTTTCGAACTACCCCGGCACTACGGTCGAAGTCACCCGCGCCAGCGCTCGTTTCGACCGCGAGGCCATGCTCCTCGACACCCCCGGCGTGCTCGCCCTGCCGTCACGCAGTGATGACGAGCGGGCGACCATGCGTGCCCTGCTCAACGAATCGTCGCGCTGCGTAGTCCAGGTTGGCGATGCCAAGAACCTGCGCCGGACGCTGACCCTGACCGCCTTGCTGGCCGAACTGGGCTTGCCCATGGTGCTGGCGCTGAACATGCACGACGAAGCCGCGGCGCGCGGTGTCATGGTCGATATTCCGGCACTATCCGAAGAGCTGGGCATCCCGGTGCTGGCGACGGTCGCGACCGGCGGCGAAGGTATCGGTGAGCTGACCCACGGCATGGGCCAGGCTCACCGCGCCGAAGCGCTGCTCCGCTACGACCCGGAGATCGAAGCCGACATTGGGCTGGTTGCCGCAGCCATTACCCGCTATGCGCCGCACCCCTTGCTGGCCGCACGCGGCCTGGCCATCCTTTATCTGGGCGGCGATTCGGTGGTAGCCGACTGGCTGGCCGAGCATGCCGGCGATCGACTCTCCGAACTTGAAACCCTGCGCCAGACCGCGGCCGAACGGGCCGAAGGGGATCTCCCCGCCCTGCTTGCCCGCGAACGCACCGAAGCGGCCGATGCGCTGGCCGCCAGCGTCATCCAGCGCGCCGTCCGGAGCAGCCCGTTGCTCTCGCAACGCCTCGGGCAATACGTCGTGCATCCGGTCTGGGGGGTGCCCATCCTGCTCGGCGTGC
>Ga0316605_10000675_pt1 | contig 22414 bp, 8 predicted proteins | sample OWC_soil_day20_n_FD_207666 | JGI IMG/M metagenome (GOLD analysis project Ga0316605, IMG submission 207666) | Wetland soil microbial communities from Old Woman Creek delta, Ohio, United States - OWC_soil_day20_noCT | ecosystem: Environmental > Terrestrial > Soil > Wetlands | place: USA: Ohio...
GCCCGCGCCACGCCTTCCGCCGTCGGTGATCGGCATATATTGCCCATGCAGACGAAGAGAATGCGCACCACGTCTTGCCTCACAAGCCAGCCTCCCCATGGTCGTGCAGCGCCGCGCCGAAGGCCATTTGCTTTAGACGGAAGAGTTCATCCCGTGCGGCGGCGGCGTCCTCAAATTCCAGATTCTTGGCATGTTCGTGCATCGCCTTTTCCAGGCGTTTGATTTCTTTTGCTAGCGCCTTCTCGCTCATGGCTTCATAGCGGGCGACTTCCTGGGCCGCTTTGAGTTCCCGCGCGCCGGACTCCATGTCGTAGACGCCGTCGATGATGTCCTTGATGCGCTTTTCAACCCCCTTCGGCGTGATTCCGTGGGCCAGGTTGTGGGCCTCCTGCTTTTCGCGCCGGCGCTTGGTTTCGGCGATGGCACGACGCATCGAATTCGTCACCACGTCGCCATAGAGAATCGCCGTGCCGTTGATGTGGCGGGCGGCGCGCCCCATGGTCTGGATCAGGCTGCGCTCGGAACGCAGGAAGCCTTCCTTGTCAGCATCGAGAATCGCCACCAGGGAGACTTCCGGAATGTCCAGGCCCTCCCGTAGCAGGTTGATGCCCACCAGCACGTCGAACTCCCCCAGGCGCAGGTCGCGGATGATTTCGACCCGCTCGACGGTATCAATGTCGGAGTGCAAATAGCGCACCTTGATGCCGTTGTCGCCGAGGTATTCGGTGAGTTGCTCGGAAAGGCGCTTGGTCAGCGTCGTGACCAGGACACGTTCGCCCTTGGCGATGCGCAGCTTGACCTCACCCAACAGATCATCGACCTGGCTGGCCGCCGGCCGCACGATGATTTCCGGGTCCACCAGGCCGGTGGGACGCACCACCTGCTCCACCACCTGACCCTGATGGTCCTGCTCGTACTGGGCTGGCGTTGCCGAGACAAACACCGTCTGTGGCATCAAGTGCTCGAATTCCTCAAACTTCAATGGCCGGTTATCGAGGGCCGAGGGCAGGCGGAAGCCGTAATTGACCAGGTTCTCCTTGCGCGAACGGTCACCTTTGTACATGGCGCCCACCTGGGGGATGGCGACATGAGACTCGTCGACAAACATCAGGGCATCGGGGGGGAGATAGTCATAGAGCGTGGGCGGCGGCTCGCCGGCTTTGCGCCCGGAAAGATGGCGCGAGTAGTTTTCGATACCCTTGCAGAAGCCGAGTTGGTCGAGCATCTCCAGGTCGAAGCGGGTGCGCTGCTCGATGCGCTGGCACTCCACCAGCTTCTGCTCCTTCTGGTAGTACTCAATACGCTCTCGCAGTTCTTCCTTGATCGCCTCGACGGCACGAATTACTGTCGCCCGCGGCGTCACGTAATGACTGGACGGGAACACCGTAAAGCGCCCCAGTTTCTGCTTTGTATGGCCTGTCAGAGGATCAAACAGGGTCAGGGATTCGACCTCGTCGTCGAAAAGGCTGATACGTACCGCACTTTCCGCGTGCTCGGCGGGGAAAACATCGATCACGTCGCCCCGCACCCGATAAGCGCCGCGATTGAAGTCGATATCGTTACGCTCGTATTGCATCTCGGCGAGCCGCCGGATGATTTCCCGCTGGCCCAGCTTCTCGCCCTCCTTGAGATGCAGAATCATGCTGTGGTAATCCACCGGATCACCGATACCGTAGATCGCCGAAACGGTACACACGATCACCACGTCGCGCCGCTCCAGCAGGCTCTTGGTGGCCGACAGACGCATCTGCTCGATGTGCTCGTTGATCGACGAGTCCTTCTCGATGAACAAATCCCGGGCCGGCACGTAGGCTTCCGGCTGGTAGTAGTCATAGTAGGAAACGAAATACTCGACTGCGTTCTCGGGAAAAAACTCGCGAAACTCGGAATACAGTTGCGCTGCCAGGGTCTTGTTGGGCGCCAGCACCAAGGCTGGACGCCCGAGGCGGGCAATGACGTTGGCCATGGTGTAGGTCTTGCCCGAGCCCGTGACGCCGAGCAATGTCTGGAACGACAGACCGTCCTCGATGCCCTCCGTCAGCAGGCGAATCGCCTCCGGCTGGTCACCAGCGGGAAGAAAAGGCTGATGCAGGCGGAACGGGCTACCGGGGAACGTCATCACCTCATTCACGGCTGCGCCCTCGCCTTCTCCCGCCGCCGCCAGGCCATGAATGCCGGGGCGATAAAGCCGGCCAAGGCTAGCAGCACCAGGGCCAAAGGCCAGACTACGGGCCGGTTCCATTCCGCTCTCAGCTTCTCCCGCTGCGCCGCGTCGATACGCTGGTACTTGAGGGTGTTATTACCCACCTTGGTCGGCTTGCGGTTGGTCAGCCACTGGTGACGCAGGGTGTAGTCCTTGGGATGGAAGCCCCAGACCCAGGGCGTGTCATGGCGCAGAATATCCGTCATGCGGTCGATGATGGCTTGGCGCTCCGGGCCATTCTCCATGGTCTTCATGCGCTCGAAAAGACGGTCGTATTCCGGATTCTGGTAGTTGGCGGCATTCTCGCCCTGATGCTTGAACTTGCTCTGGGGGCCATGGAGCATGAACATGAAGTTTTCCGGGTCCGGGTAATCGGCATTCCAGCCGAAGTAGAACAATTGCGCCGCCCCCTTGATGAGCTTTTCTTGAAAGCGGTTGTAGTCGGTGGAACGCACCACCAGTTGCACGTCAATTTTCTGGAACTGCTTGTTGAGCCAGTCGATGCGGGACTTGGCGCCGACGCCGCCGGCGGTGGTGTCGAGGTTGATGACCAGCGGCTCGCCGGTTATGGCATCGCGCCCATTCGGATAGCCGGCCTCGGCCAATAGTCGCCGGGCGACATCAACGCCCTTGCGCCGGGGCTTGCCATCCACCCAGTCGTACATCATCGGATTAATGCCCTCGCGGCCTTCACGATAGCCGTAGATGCCCGGTGGCAGCGGCCCCTGGGCCGGTATGCCGCGCCCGTTCTGGAAGATGGAGATGAACTCTTCCTGGTCGATGGCGATGGCAATCGCCTGACGCAGCTTGGTGGCGCGCTCCGAGTTGCCGCCGACGAGGGGATCGAGCCAGTTGAAGCCCATGTAGAAGGTCGAGGTGGACACCGAGGTAGTGAGCTGAATGCCCTGGCCACGCATGGCCTCGGTCAGCGCCGCCTCGCCGCCCTGCCCCACCTGCACCGCCTGATCGAAGGAATCCGAGGAAATGCCCGAGGCATCGTAATAGCCCTGGAGGAACTTGTTCCAATAGGGAATCTGCTCCTTCTCGCGGCTGAAAATCACCTTGTCGATAAAGGGCATCGCCTTGCCGCAATCTGCCAGCAGGCCGGCGTCCCGGTCCCCGGCTTCACCTTCGCAGGGATAGGTCTCGCCATGAAAATTGGGGTTGCGCTCCAGCACCATGCGGGCGTTCGGATTGTTCTCCGTCAGCATGTAGGGACCGGTTCCCACGGGGTACCAATCAAGAGTCAGGTTCTTCTCCGCCATGCCGGGCTGACTGTGAAAACGATCGGCCTCCCAGGGCATCGGGGCAAAGAAGGGCATGGCCAGCCAGTAGAGAAACTGCGGATACTTGCCCTTGATGCGAATGCGGTATCGGTAGCGGTCCAGCACTTGCACACCGGCCAGGTCGTGTTGGCGCATGTCGAGCCACTGGGACTGCCCTGCCCCGGCCTTCTTCGTCGCCTGCAATGTCTTGACCAGACCATCCAGGCCCTCCACGTATTCGCTCATCAACCCAAGAATCGGCGAGTGCAGATGGGGGTGTGCCAGTCGCTTGAAGCCGTACACGTAATCCTCCGCCGTCAGCTCCCGGCTACCAGTGAGGGGGAAATCACGCAGATCGAACTTGGTGGCGAGATCTGCTGCTGTCAGCTTGTGATACGCCAGTCCCTCCCCATTGCGGGCAAAAGCCGGATGGGGCTGGAAACGGATGCCCGGCCGGATTTCAATGACATAGTCGGTGAAAGCGATACGGGCCGGATTGACGCCCTCGGGCAGCGGCTTGCCGGCAGCATCGAGATAACGCGGTGTCGGCACGGCCACCGCTGTCGCCGGAATCACCATGTAGGGGCGCTTCAGGTAATGGTATTGCAGCGGCGGCTCGTAAATCTGTGCCGTAAACACACTCTCGTCCTCGCTATAGGACTGCACCGGGTCGAGATGTTTGGGCCGCTCCAGAAAGGCCGAATAGAGAATATTGCCGCCCCGGTCAGAGCCGGCATGAGGGTCATTCCAAACCTCTCCGCAGCCGGAAAGCAGGGACAAAAGCGATAGCAGGACGACAGGGATACGCATGGACCGAAGTGTAGCCGATGCAGTCGCTTGGCAAAAATTCCGCAATCATTGAAAGGGAGAATCACCTTCGGCAACCTGTAACCGATGCGATAAACCCGGAAGCGGTTTCTCGGGCATTCGCCCAACAAAAAGCCCGATCAGAACCATCTGATCGGGCCTTGTTGGCGCCAGAGGTGCGGGGGGGACTACTGCTTGTCCTTGCTCTCCAGTACCGCCTTGTTGATGTTGACCTCGTAACGCGCCCTCGCTGCTGCCAGCCAGGCGCCGAACTCCTGCTCGGCAATCAGCCGCGCATACTGCTGACTCACCGTGGCGACACGGCCGTCGTCACCGGCCCCGGCCTGATAGGGCTTGATCTTGGTAATGCGCAGCAACACATAACCACCGCCGGGAATTTCCAGCCCGGAATAGGAGGGCAGCTTGTCGGTGCTTGCCCCAAACATGGCGCGAGCCAGTTCAGGGGCCATGGAGCCTGCCTGGAGGCGCGACAGAGACCGGGGAGAACCCCAGGTCAGGTTGATGCTTTCCCCCTTCTTCAGACGCTCCAACTTGTCGGCGCCATCCTTGGCCGCCAGCTTGCCCCCTTCGATGCGGGCCAACTGCTTCTCGATGGCGCCCTGCACACTTTCCAAAGGCTGTACCGCCGCCGTCTTGTGTTCCACGACCCGCGCCGCAAGCAGCGTATTGGGGGCGACCTCGACCGCATCGGTGTTGCGCTTGTTCTTGATGGCGTCGTCGGAGAACAGCGCCGACAGGAGCTTGGCGTTGGCAAACTGGGGCGGCGGCACGCCACGACTGATCCAGTTGCTCTGTTGCACTGTCAGGTGATACTTCTCGGCCGCCGGCTTGAGACTGTCGGCCTGTTCATAGACAGTATTGGTGAAGCCTTCCGACATCTCGGCAAACTTGCGCTGAGCCGCTTGGCGCTTCAGATTCGCCTCGATCTCCTTGCGCTCGCTCTCGAAGCTCTTGGCGCCGGCTGGCTTGGACAACAGGATGTGGCTGGCGCGCCGCTCCTCGCCTCCGGCCCCCTTGCGCACCTCATTCAGAGTAATGATATGAAAACCAAAGTCGCTCTCGACGAGCGGGCTGATGTCACCCACCTTCATCTTGAACACGGCATCCTCGAAAGGCTTGACCATGGCGCCACGACCAAAGAAACCCAGGTCACCGCCCTTGTCCTTGGAGCCGGGGTCTTGGGAATTTTTCTGCGCCAGCTCGGCGAATCGCTTCGGGTCCTTGCGCAGTTCACCCAGCAGTTGCTCGGCCTTTTGCCGGGCGCTGTCGCGCTCCTTGGCTGCTGTGCCGCTGGTGGCCTCATACGCCTTCTTGACGTCTTCGACGCTCACCTGCTCGGCCTGGGAAATGGCATCCAACGACAGCACCAGGTACTCCACACGCACTTGTTCCTGCGTCTCGAACTGCTTGTGGTTGGTTTCGTAATAAGCCTTCACCGCATCCGCAGGAATCTTTACCTGGGACGCATAGCCATCGGGCTTCAGCACCAGTTCGCTGACCTCGCGCTCTTCCAACTGGATTCCCAACCATTGATTGCTCGCGGTCTTTCCCGGCAACACGCCATTGGCCACCGGCATCATGACTTGCTGGAAAACGATGTCCTGGCGCAAGCTGGCCTCGAAGGCCTCCCGTGACTTACCCCGCGACGCCACCAGAGCATCGTACTTGCGCGGCGAAAAGCGCCCATCTTCCTGAAGTTCCGGATCAGCCGCAATGAATTCGGCAAGTTGATTGTCGTTCAGCCGCAAATTCCCCTTTGCCGCCGCGAGACTGAACACCTTCTGATTCACCAGCGATTCCAGCACCGCACGTCGCAACTCGGGGTTATCAAGCATCGTCGGATCAAGCCGACCGCCAAACTGGGCCTGCGCGCGCTCCTGCTGCTCACGCAAGGCCTGCTGAAACTCCAGCCGCGAAATCTTCGCCCCGCCCACCGTGGCGACCTCATCCGCGCTACCGGCGTTACGTATAAAAGCATCAACGCCAAAAAGCGCGAAGGGAACCGTTATCAGCACCAGGAATATCTGAACGATTCTGCGATTGTTGCGAACGGCTTCAAGCATGGTTAACTCAACTCAAGCAAAAAAGGCGAACCACAAATCCGGGTTCGCCTTCAAGTGTTAGCGGAGTGGACGGGCATGTCCACAACAATTAAAAACCATTAGTAATCAGCCAAATGGCTAAAAGGCGTTACAGAAGCTCTACACCAAAGCTTACATAAGTATTGTACACCAGCGAAGCATCATGGCACGTCGAATCAAGTAGCAAAACCCTTACGTGGTGGCTACACTCCCCTTTGAACTGAAACCGGAAGAACTCCTTGATCTCGCAAAGAAGTTCAACGCCCGCCGATTGAACAGACTTCATTCAGTACCCCTAGCATCGACGAAGGAGATATGACGATGACCCACCCCTTAGCTGGCCAGCCGGCGCCGCAGAACAGTCTCACCGATATTCCGTTGCTGCTGGTCGCTTACCGGAATAAGCCGGACGTAAATGAGCCGACTCAACGCGTCGCCTTCGGCACCAGCGGTCACCGCGGTAGCGCCTTCAACGGCAGTTTCAACGAGGATCACATCCTCGCCATCACACAGGCCATCGCCGAGTACCGCATGAAGGCAGGCATCACCGGCCCGCTTTTTCTTGGCAAGGACACCCATGCACTCTCGGCTCCCGCACAGCAAACCGCGCTCGAAGTGCTGGCAGCTAATGGTGTGCTTACACGCCTGCAGGCTAACGACGGCTACACGCCGACGCCGGTGATTTCACATGCCATACTCACCCACAACGCCAACAAGGCCAACGCAAGCGCCGACGGTATCGTCATCACACCATCGCATAATCCGCCGCAGGATGGCGGAATTAAGTACAACCCGCCCCACGGTGGTCCTGCCGACACCGATGTCACCGGCTGGATCGAGCAGCGCGCTAATGCACTGATGGCTGACGGTAATCGAAGCGTCAAGCGCATACCCTATGACCAAGCCCTGAGAGCACCGACGACAAACCCAGTCGACCTGATGACGCCTTACATCGCCGATCTGGGCAAGGTGATCGACATGGACGCTATCCGCCGGGCCAATCTCCGCATCGGCGTCGATCCGCTCGGTGGTGCAGCAGTGGCCTACTGGCGCCCGATTGCCGAGTACTATGGGTTGAACATCGACGTCGTAAATCCAAACGTTGATCCTGCCTTCGGCTTCATGACCCTGGACCATGATGGCAAGATCCGTATGGACTGCTCCAGCCCTTATGCGATGGCGAGTCTGGTCGCGCTGAAGGACAAGTTTGACGTCGCCTGGGGCAACGATGCCGACGTGGACCGGCACGGCATCGTTACGCCATCGGTTGGCTTGATGAATCCCAACCACTATCTGGCGGTTGCCATTCACTACCTGCTTACCCACCGTCCGCAGTGGTCTACAAATGCATCAGTGGGCAAAACCCTGGTATCGAGCTGCCTCATCGACCGGGTCGTGAATGGACTTGAACGCAGCATCCTCGAAGTTCCGGTAGGTTTCAAATGGTTCTCGGCGGGCCTGCTCGATGGCAGCATCTGTTTTGGCGGCGAGGAAAGCGCAGGGGCGAGCTTTCTGCGCCGCGACGGCTCGACCTGGACGACTGACAAGGACGGAATCATCCTCGGCCTGCTCGCCGCCGAAATAACCGCTATCACTGGTAAAGACCCCGGCCGTCACTATCTGGAACTTGCCGCACGTTACGGCACGCCTTACTACATCCGCATCGACGCACCCGCTAGCCCAGCGCAGAAAGCAGCGTTCAAGCAGCTGACCAGCGAGCGGGTTGCCGCCTCGACCTTAGCTGGAGAATCCATCAATGCGCGGCTGACGCGAGCGCCAGGGAATAACGCACTGATCGGCGGCCTGAAAGTGACAACGGAAAACGGTTGGTTCGCTGCGCGACCATCGGGAACTGAGGACGTCTACAAGCTTTATGCGGAGAGCTTCAAGAGCGAGGAACACCTTCAACAGATTGTTTCTCAAGCGCAGGAGATTGTGGCGTCAGCGCTCGCCGGATGACCGGTATCCCTTTCGGCCGGGCGCTCAACGGCCTATCCCGATCGCCGCATCATTCCCAGCTTCCGGCTTTCCGTTGATTTCCCCAGCCCGATGTTCCATAGCCGCTCAGCCAGAACAAGCATCGCACAGCCAACGGCGATCCGGCCGTTGGTCGTGGTCAGCGCGGCTCACCCTCAGCCAATTGTTCTTTGAAAGCTCAGCGGAAATTACCGGCGCCAGATTCAAAGTAGCCCGAAATTGCTTGCAGATCAGTCACCGCAAGCGTTCCGGCGGCTTTGCGCAGTCGCAAATAGTTGACCAGATAGTTGTATCGGGCCTGTGCCAGTTCCAGCTTGACTTCGAACATCTGGCGCTGCGCATTGAGAATATCAACATTGGTCCGCAAGCCACCCTTGATGCTTTTTTCCGTTGCCTCAATCAACAATCGTGCTGAGCTGACCGACTTCACCAAAGCATCGATGCGGGAAAGGGCATTCAACGTCGCGTTGAATTGCTTGCGCAACTCAAGGAGGACGTCGTTGGTCTTGCTATCCAGGTGGGCCTGGGCTTTACCGTAGTTGGATGCAGTCTGGCGCGTCACGGCACTGACGGAGCCGCCGGAATAGATCGGTATGGTGAGTTGCAGGCCGATGCTCCTAACCGTTGCATCCTGCTTGTAGGTGGCGATCGTATCCGAGCTCGTCTGGTTGATACCGAGCACAGCATCAAGCCGCGGAGCGTGACCGGCTTCACTCTTCTTGATTTCCTGATTGGCTGCCTCTACTGCATGCCTTTGCGCAATGATTTCAGGATTCCGTTCTAGCGCAACCGTCTTCCATTCCTCCAAGGTGGCCGGCAGCATCGGCGCAACGCTAAAGCCGTCCTTCAGCGGGGCCAAATGAGTAATATCACGGCCGACCAACGCGGCCAGCGCAGCCCGCGCATTGACCAGGGCATTGAGTGACTCCTGTACCTGCGCCTCCGCCAAATCGAACTTGGCCTGCGTTTCGATCATGTCGGTTACCGTGCCTTCACCTTTGTTGAACAGGCGATCATTCACTTTGCGCTGTTCGGCAAAGGCATCTCGCTGGGCCGTAGCCAGGGCCAACTGGTCCTCTGCATAAATGGCTCCGACGTAAAGACTTACCAGGCGCACCATCATGTCCTGGCTATCTGCCGAGAATTGCGCGTCACTGGCGCGGGTTTGTGCGACGCCCTGCCGATAGCGCGCCATGCTTTCGAGATTGAACAGTGGCTGGCGCAAATTGATTCCGCCGTTTCTGCTCTGATAGTTCCGGTGATCCGTTGTTTCCCCCAGCCTCGTTTCAGTCTCAATATCCGCCCGATTTCTGTTGATCGAATAGTTGGCCGAGAGATTCGGGCGCAAATAGGATTTGCCGATTTCCTCGAACTCCCGACCAGCCTGCTGCTCATAAATGGCAGCCCGGTAGGTCGGATCGTTTTGCAGCGCCGCATCGTAGGCTTCCATCAGCCCCAGGGCGGCAGTATTATTCCCATGCAACAACAGCATGCTGGCGAGCATGGCAGTCCTGCAATGCCGTAGTAATGAGACAAACATGGTCACTCCTCTGTCATCGACATATTGAAGTGGTCGATCAAAGGCTTCAGCAGATAATTCATCATCGTGCGTTCGCCAGTCTTTACAAATATGTCGGCCGGCATTCCGGCGCGAACCTTCAGGCTGCCGATCTTCTTCATGCCGTCGGGGGTCGCTTTTGCCAGCAGCCTGTAATACGGCTCACCGGTTCTCTCGTCCACCAGACGATCCGCCGAAACCTGTGTCACAACACCTGGAATGTGGGGTGTCTGGTTTTGATTGAATGCGGAAAATATGAGTTCGACATCCAGTTCCGGCTGTACCTTGTCGATCAGATGCACGGGCAACCGGCCTTCAACGACCAGCAGGTCGTCGCGCGGAACAATGTCCATCAATTTGAAGCCGGGCGCGATGACAGCCCCCTGGGTGAAGACGCTCATGCCAATCACCGTGCCGTCTACCGGGGCCTTGATCTGAACGTTTCTTAGGTCGTGATCGAGTCCCGAAAGGCGGTTACCCAGTGCGGCGGCCTCCTTTTGCACATCCGACAATTGCGCCCTCACCTCCTTTTGATATTCATCCATCCGCTGCTGGCGCTTCAGCCGCAATTCGGCAACCTGACGTGTGCCGCGACCGATATTGCCCACATCTGCGGCAATGGCGGCACTGGTCTGGGCATAGGATTGCTCCGCATCCAGTTGGCGATTGCGGGGAACGAAGCCGTCCTTGGCCAGGTCGCGCAGACTGTCGAGCTGCTCCTTGATGAAGCTCAGCTGTTGTTGCTTGTTACGGCGGGATTCATCAAGACCGCTGTTCTGGAGTGCCAGGCCGGCGATGTTTTCGTCGATCGCGGCCAACTCGCTCTGGATAGCGGCGCGACGCGAGGCGAACAACTGCTGCTGCAGGGCAATGCGCTCGGCAATCCGCGGGTCATTGCGGTTGCTATTCAACTCGTCGGGAAAGGCGATTACTTTGGCGCCATCGCGTTCAGCCAGCAGCCGTGCCTCGGCTGCACGGGCGGTGAAATACTGTACCCGCGACATCTCGGCCTCGGCCGTAGCGTGTACCCCGTTCATGCGGACCAGCACGTCCCCCGCCTTGACGGCATCGCCTTCCTTGACCAAGATCGCCTCAACGGTACCGCCGGCCTCATGCTGGACGGCCTTGCGGTTGGTTTCCACCGTCACCGTACCGCTCATCGGCACTCCCTTATCGAGTGGCGCCAGCGACGCCCACAGCACAAAGCTGCCAAGGCCGCCCAGAACCAGCCACCAGCCAAGACGGGCAAGAGGAGCGTATTCGGTTTTCACCCCGCCATCCGCTGCAGCGGCGAACGGGTCACGGAAGCTGGACAACTTTGCGGGTAGCTGGCTCATGATGTCGTGCTTTCCGGCGCAACGGCCTCAATCTGACGTGAACGTGGCGTGGCAGCGGCTTTCTTCGGCTGACGCGAACTGGGTTTGGCTGTCGATCCTTTGACAGTTGCGGCGATCGATTCCTGGTCGGCGGCCGAAGCGTCCGGGTTGGACTTGGCAATTTCCGCCATGACCATGACCTCGGCGCTGGGGCCAAACAATCTGGCGGCGCCGTCGAGCAGCAGCAGGATCTTGTTGGTCGCTGCCAGGACACTGCTGCGATGGGTGATCAGGACGATGGTTTTGCCACGCTGGCGCAAATCGTCAATCGCTTCCACCAGGCATCGCTCGCCGGTATCGTCGAGATTCGAGTTGGGCTCATCCAGCACGATCAGCGATGGGTCGTCATACATGGCGCGAGCCAGCCCCAGGCGTTGCTTTTGCCCACCGGAAAGGCCCGCACCGCCATCGCCCAAGGGGGTGTCGTAGCCTTGCGGCATGCGCAGGATCATTTCATGCACACCGGCTCGCTGGGCAGCCAGCACCACCTTGGCCGGGTCGACCTCGCTGAACCGGGCAATGTTCTCGCTAACCTTTCCGGCAAACAGTTCGATGTCCTGCGGCAGGTAGCCGATGTGCGGACCCAGTTCGTCTTTATTCCATTGGTATACATCGGCCCCGTCCAGACGCACGTAGCCCGAGGCTGCCGGCCAGACACCGACCAGCAAACGCGCCAGGGTGGATTTTCCGGCGCCGCTGGGGCCAATCACGCCGAGGACATCACCAGGCGCCAGTTCCAGGCTCAGATTCTTGATCGACGGCGCCTCAGCGCCGGGCGGCAGCGCCGTCACCGCCTCAATGGATACCTGCCCCAGGGGTTTCGGCAGCGACATTCCTTCGCCACGCGGGGGATTGGTCGCAAGCAGTTCGGTCAGCCGCTGATAGGCGCTGCGCGTACTGCTCCAGTTTTTCCAGACGTTGATCAACTGTTCGACCGGGCTCAATACTCGCCCCATCAGGATCGAAGCGACAATCATCATGCCCGGTGTGATCTTCCCTTCAAGGACAAGCAATGCCCCGAAGCCGAGAATCAATGACTGCATCGAGACCCGGGAAAACTTGGTGAGGGCGCCGATGATGCCGGCTTTCTCGCTTGCTTCACCCTGTAGCCGGATGAAGCGCCCATGCAGCTTGAACCAGCGCTGCATCAGGTTGGGCAGCATGCCCATGGCCTCGATGACCTCGGCGTTGCGCAGATTGTTGGTCGCCAACTGGCCGGCCGAAACGGCCATGCTGTTCGCTTCTGCCAATGGCTTCTTCGACACGGACTCGTTGACATAGGCCAGGCCAATCAACAGGATCGTGCCGCCCAGGGCAAACAAGCCCAGATAGGGGGAAAACAGGAAGATGACCAGCAGGTAAATGGGGAACCATGGCGCGTCGAGGAAAGCGAACAGGCCGTTGCCGGTCAGGAACTGGCGAATATTGGCCAGATCCTGCAAGGCCTGTCCGGCGTTGGAGCCAGACCGTTTCAGATTTTGCTCAAAGGCCGCGGTGTAGACGCGGCGGTTCAGTTGCATGTCCAGCTTCGCCCCGAGCCGGATCAGCATGAAGCTGCGCACCAACTCCAGGGCACTCATGAACAGGTATGCCGCCACTATCATCAGGGTCAGCATCAGCAAGGTCGTTTCGTTGCGGCTGGCCAAAACGCGGTCGTATACCTGAAGCATATAAAGTGAGGGGACCAGCAGCAGCAGGTTGATGATGGCGCTAAAGCTGCCGACCGTTCTGAACGCTCCCTTGAAACCAACGAGCGCCAGCGAGATTTCGTTTTTAGGCATGTATTGGTCCATTCTCATGATGGTGGACGACCTTTCTCAATCGTTGCCCTACCGTTGCCCCTGCCGTTCGGACTAGTGGAGAACGGGAGTAAGCCCCGTGCAAGCACGGGGCATAATCTTCCAGATATCGCCGCAACCCGCCGATCGGACTGGCGGACTGCGGCGAAGCTCACCGTTCAGAGAACGAGATCCGCAGCGGCGAGCGCCTGATGCCCGACCAAGGCCACCTGGAAGTCCGTCCCCAGATTGGCGTTGATGTTGCCCTCGATCACCGTGATCGCTGTGCTCCCCGCGCCTTCGTAGTGGAAGACCAATTGGCCGGCTCCGGTGAACCCTGCCCCCTCCGTTGCGTTGAAGGTGAACACATTATTTCCTCCGATCGTCGTATTTGCGTCAATCGTCGAGAAGTCCACCTTGTCCGTGCCGACCAGGAAGTCGGCGATGAGGTCGCGCACGGCTACGCCATTGCCGGATTCAGTTATGGCGTTGTAGTCGAACACGTCTGCACCGTCGCCCCCGGTCAGGTTGTCGGCGCCGGCGCCGCCCACCAGCGTATCGGTCCCGGCGCCGCCATTCAGCGTGTCGTTGCCGTTTAGGCCGATCAGGATGTCGTCGCCGCCTGCGCCGCTGAGCCGGTTGGCAACGCTGCTGCCGGTGACCTTGTCGTTGCCAGAACCGGCAACGAAGTCCTCAATTCCGGTCAGGGTGTCGCTCAGAGCCGCGGTGGTGCCGGTTCCGCCGACGACTCCGCTATTCAGCGTGACGGTCAAGTCGACCGTGGCTGCCGAGTAGTCGGCCGTGTCGATGCCAGTGCCGCCGTTGATCACATCGCGGGCATTGTCGCCGAGCAGCACGAAGGTGTCGTCGCCGCCATTTCCCGAGAGGCTGTTGGCCCCAACGGCGTCGGTGATGACATTAGCGCCCGTGCCGCCCACAACATTCTCAATGCCTGTCAGCGTGTCAACGCCGGTATCGGCACTCGAAGCGGTGCTGGCCGTAAGGTCAATATTGGCATCGGCAGTCGTCGCCAACATGTTGTAGGTGTCGATGCCTGCTCCACCAATGTAGGTGTCGTTACCGTCGCCCACCACTGCCCGTAGCACGTCGTTGCCAGCGCCGCCATCCACGGTGTCGTTGCCCGCGCCGCCGGTCAGCGTGTCGTTGCCGCCCAGGCCAAGCACAAAGTCATTGCCGGTAGTGCCAGTCAGGGTGTTGTTGGCGCTCGACCCGATGACTGCCGCTTCGTTGGAGACAATCGTGTTGCTGCCAAACGGATCGGTATAGGTGGAAACGACGCGGACTGTGGCATTGCTCTGGTTGGCCAGCGTTGCCGCCATCCCCGCAACGCCGGCGATGTTGACCCAGTTGCCGTTGCTTAGCCGTTGCCATTGATAGGTGGGCACGAGGGCCGGGACGTCCGGATCGGCGATGGAGTTGGTGGCGGTCAGACTGGCCGAATTATTGGTCGCCGCGTAGCTGGCAATATTCAGCGAGCCGGTAGCCGCTTCGTTGACGTTTTGTACGGTCACCGCGAGGGTCTGGGTATCGATAGCCTGTCCGTCAGTAACCTGAACCGTCACGTCGTAGACGTTGTTACCGTCCGCATCCGCCGCCGCCTCGAAGTTCGGAGCGTTGAAAAAGCTCAGGACGCCCGTTGTTGCATCGATTGCGAACAGGGCCGCATCCGCACCGCCACTGATGGAAAAGCTCAGAACGCTCCCAATATTCGGATCTGTCGCCGTCACCGTGGTCACGGCGGTGGTATTTTCCGCGACCGTCATTGCCGCCAACGGTCCCGCCCCATTCGAGGTGATGACCGGCGCGAGAAACTCCAACTGCGCTTCGCTCCATGTACCGTCGGCAAACTTGAAGTTTTCAACACCGACCACCACGTCGCTGCCGTCACGACCTGCCACCGTGTCGGTGATCTTCCAGGCGTTGATACTGCCCTGATTCGCGGTCATGAAACTGATTTTCTCGAACGTATAGTCGATAAGATTCCCCGCGAAGACCGCTGTGTCTGCCGTGCCCGCCGTGCCGCCATCGCCGACTGTGACGCTGTCGGCCAGATCGCTACCCGCCACGCCGTTGCGCCACAGTCGCGTGACCTGGCTACCGCCCAGTTCCAGGTTCTCAAAGGTGGCGGACGACAGCATCTGGGTGAAGTGCTTGTCGAAGCCTGGGCCGACAGCATCGAGCAGGCCGTTGGTTCCGACGAAGCCGTCGGCGCGGCTGCTCGCCCCATCGAGGTAGTTGTCGTAACCGCCGGCATAGGTACCGATCAGGCTGTCGAGGCGAATGCCATCGCCGATGATGACGTCGTTGCCGCCGCCACCGGTCATTGCGTCGTTGCCGCTGCCGCCGATCAGCCAGTTGGCGTTGGCATCGGCCAGGACGGTGTCGTTGTTCCGGCTGGCGATGACGCCTTCGATGCCGACCCAGGCTGGGAATGGCGTCGTAAGGTCGATGGCCACGGCCGGATTCTGCTGGGTCTGGAAGTCGATGGTGATGCCCTGGGGCGCCGTGGCATGATCGCTGAAATCGATCAGGTCAAAGCCGACCCCTTTGCCATCATTGCCGAGGTCGCTCTTGCCGTCGCCGCCCAGCACTTCGTCGGGGCCGCCACCCATGGCCTGGGAGAAGGAACCCGGGCGCAGGATGTCGTCGCCGTTGAGGCCGGCCGAGATGTCCTGGTCGTCGCCGCCAATGATCAGGTCGTCACCGTCGTCGCCCCACAGCAGGTCGCCACCGGCACCGCCATCGAGGATGTCGTTGCCGTCGCCACCGTGGGTAAAGGCATCGGTGTCGCCTTCGCCGAAGATGAAATCGTCGCCGGACTCGCCGGAGAGCTTGTCGATACCCACGCCGCTATGCAGGATGTCGTTGCCTTCGCCGCCGATCACCTGATCGATGCCGGCAGCCGCGACCGCCGTTTGCTCGCCGCTCACATAATCGTCGCCGGCACCGCCGTCGAGCAGGTCGCCGCCGTCGCCACCGAGGATGCGGTCGTTGCCGTCGCCGCCGTAGAGGCGGTCGATGCCATTGCCGCCGTAGATGATGTCGTCTCCGCCTTCGCCATAGACGGTGTCGTCCCCGCCCCAGGCGTAGATCAGGTCGTTGTTCTTGCTGGCGACGATCACTTCGTGCGATTCGGCTCCGCTGTTCGGGGTGCCGTCGAGGTTGAGGCCGTCGTTGATGGCATTGGTACCCGAGGTCGCTGCACTATCCTCGACGCGGAGGTCACGGATGTATTGCACCCCGTTCATGGTTACGATGGCGCCGTTGCCGGTAGTGGCATTGCCCGCGGTGGAGTAGATGCCCAGGGTCGAGATGGCGGCTACGTCACCGTACTTGTGCTCGGTCTTGGCATTAGCCACCGCTGTTTCCGACAGGTCGTAGTACTTGTCGGCATAGGCGAAAACACTGCCGTTCAGGTGCTCGACACCGGTGTTGCGCTCGACGATGTCCTTGAACTGCTCGTTGATGATGCCTTCGCCCATCTGCAGTTGGTCGAGCCGGTACAGGTAGTAGAAGCGGTCGCCGTTCATCAGGCGGCTGATCTGGTCGGCAAACACCGTGTCGAAGGTCTCGCCAAGCAGGCCACCGGTGACATGCACTTCCGCCAGACCGCCGAGCCATGTGTCGATATGCTGGAAGCCATCGGCACCATAGGCACCCGCATCGGCCAGGCTATTGAAGGTGTTATTGAGGAAGTTAAGTGCCTCGTCATACGTGTAGCCCATAGCCGCAGGATTTGCCACATAGCCGAGCGGAAGCGGGTTTGCAATCTGGGCTTGTTGTTCCGGATTGGGGATCGTCGCCTGGTAGTTCGGATCGGGGATGAAGCTGCCTGGGTTGTTGGGATCTTCAACCATCTGTTGCCCAACCGGATTGGGGATCGTTGCCTGGTAGGCCGGGTCGGGGATCATCGCTTGATAGGCGGGGTCCGGAATCGTCTCTGAAATTGAGCCATTTTCCAACCCAAGGATGGCCTCTGCTCGGGCAACATTTCCATCAAACGAATACGCGGCGATGAAGTTCACCAGGTTGTCCGGGTGGATCATGTTGGCGCCGAAATCGGCCCAGCTGACGTATTGAGTCAGGCCGATGGCTGCGCGAAACTCGTTCAGCGTGGGAATACCAAGATCGCGGCCACGGGCGATATTGATAGCCGCCAGATCCAGCGGCATGCCGAGCAGGCCCTGGTTGAGTGCCGGAGTGACGAACTCGTCGACTTCGTTGGCCTGCTGGTGCGTCATGCCCAGGGCGATGGCGGCCGCCCCCTTTTGTGCAAACAGTTCGGGCGTCAGGAAGGCGCGTTCCAGCGCCACACGCATCACCGCACCGGTGATGTCGCCCGCCGGATCGATCAGGTCGATCGACTCGCGCAGTGTGCTGTGGCCGAAGCGGTAGGCGACTTGCGAGAAGTCCAGGCTCACGTCAGCTTGTTCGCCACTGTTGTAGCCGACGAATTCGGCGATGTTGGGCGTGATGGTGCGGGCGAACTGGTCCACCGCCGTGTGCTGATACTCCATCTCGACGGTGATCTTGGCGGCGTTGAACAGTTTTTCTTCGTTCCAGGACACCATCGTGGTTTGCATCACGCTGCCGTCGGCGTTGAGCACAGGTTTGCCGTCTGCATCGAGCACATCGACAAGAACCGGGTTGCCAGCAGCATCCACTTGCACGTAGTTGCCTTGAGCATCGAGCTGTTTTGTATCGATCTGCCATTCGTGCAGCAAGTCGTGATTGTAGGTGTTGTGCTGGTCGAGCCGCTCCTGGCGCAGATCCTCGGCCGTGACGGCCTGCTGGATGTTGCGCACCTGGAAGTTGTGCTCTTCGTGCCAGACGTGGTGGACGGCGGTCAGGCCGATGTTTTCGTTAACCCGGCCATCACCGGCGATGTAATGGTCACCGACCGCTGCGAGGAGCAGGTCGCCGACGGCCGCATGTACTGCGGGGTCAAGGGCAGCGATCCCGTCTGGGGTCTGCATCGACTTGATGCTGAAGTCACCGAAATTCACCCAAAAGTAGAGGGCGCTGGCCCCTGTCAAGGTCCCAGCCGGCGAACCCGGGCCGAAAAAGCCAGCGGGAACCTTCAACTCCAGGAAACCATCGTTCGATCCGGCACCATCAACATACGAGAAGTCGTACCCGTCGCCGAGCGACTGCGCCGCAGCCTTCAGCGTGGCGATGTTGGCATCGAAAGCAGCGGCGGCTTCCGGATTCAGCGGGTTCCTGAAATGCGCCTCGTCGAAGCGCGGATTCATGTCGAGAATCAAAGCCTGGCCGGAGTTACCGGCTTCTGCTCCGGTTGCTATGTTGCCGGAGGCATCGCGATTGCGCAGGTTGGCAACGTCCTCCCAGGTCAGGTCGGCACGGCCGGTGGCGATCAGATGGGCGCGCAGCTCGTTCAGCGTCGGCAGGGTGGCGTTGGTCGTTTCACCAAACGCGTTTTTCCATGCGACAGAGGTTTTGCCGTCGAGCATGTGGGCGCTGGCATGGTAGGTCGTACCGTCGGTGGAAACCCATTGGCGCAACAGGTCGGTGACTTCCTGGTTGGAGCCGTAGGTCTGGCTCTGGTCGATGTAGGGCGAGGTGTGGTTGTTCCACTGCGGCGTACCATCGGCGGTGAAGCCGCTGACATCGGCGCGCGTAATGACGATCTTGGTGGCCGGCTGTCCGCTGGTGGGGTCGATGACGCCGTAGAGCGGATCGTCCGGGGCCAGGTTGATGGTGATCTTGGTGCCATCGGCGCCCTTGCCGACGAAGTCCAGGCCGTGGTCGAAGAACTGGCCGAACAGCACGAACCAGCTGTTGACCGGCGAGACGCCGGGGTTCTGCGCGCCGATAAAGTATTCAGTGTTGGCCGTGCCGTCGGCATTGACCGAGCGCTGGGCATCCTGCTGGCCGAGCGACTGCAGCATGCCGTAGTCGGCGACCTGAGTGAAACCGTTGGCGTCCTTGATGAGGTGGCTGCTATTGGCCTGAGTCTGGAAGGTGACGCCGGCGGTAGTAACCAACTGGCTGATCATGCGTGGCGTGTAGTCCACGACGTTTTTGGTGGGCGAGGTCTCATTGATGGCCGTGGATAGATCGTCGCCACGCTTGGTGTAGTCAGCCGCCGTCGGGTCGGGGCTGGACAAGAACTTTTTGGCGTAGAACGCGTTTGCGTCGTTGGCATCCAGCGGCTTGACGTACTGGTCATACACCACTTGTGTGCGCTGCAGGAAAGGCTGATCGACGGCGCCCCAGGTGGCGTTCACCAGGTACAGGTTGTTATTGAGGCCGGACGGGTCGCGCAGGCCTTGCGATGCGGTGACCGAGGCGTAGGACTGACCGTAGGCGGCAATCGCCTCCGCTGGACTCATCGGTGTGCCGTCGGGGTTGATGGTGGCGTATTGATTGTGCTTGGCATCGTAGATCGCACCGGTGCCGTCCCAGGCGATGATGGCGTTGCCCGCCGCGTCAAACAGCGGCCTGAAGTCGATCTGATCGCGGAGGAAGTTCAGATCGGTAAGATTGAATCGAAAGGGCTTCAAGATGTAGTTCGTGGCCATGATTTTTTCTCCTGAATAAATTCCGAAATAGAGTGAAAAGTTTTTGATCGGAAATAGTCCTGCACTCCCTGGCGTTGCATGTAAATGCAATTGGCGCTGATTTCCAGTCATGAGTGACGGAAGGCTACGTGCGATTGTCGAAATGATTTTTTTTCCACACTAGTCCGGTCGGATATACGCCACCCATGTGGGAGATGAGTGCCGACTTGTCTTCATTTCGGGTGGCGTGGATCGCTCACTGCCGCATTCGCAGCGCAACGGCCGGGGCGGTGATGTTTCGATCACGCTGACAAGCGGCCCCGGCGGTGCCATTGGCTGGACATAAGCACCCGCGGGGCGTCGCCTGGCGCGACATCACATTACGCAGGAACGCTGCTAGAAAGGCGGGACTCAGGACAAGTGACCGCGACCTTCTCGGGCCAACATCCGGAATGGGCAGATAGCGGCGGTGCCGCGCTCCTGAAAGCCGCCGTTCGCCGACGCCTTAAGCATAGCGGCGTCGGATTCGACTAAGCCGCCACAGCCTCCGCCGGTAGCGCCGGCAGTGTGCTAACCGCCTCCGCCAGGCGTGTTAACTCGGCCTCACAAAGAGTGGCTAGGGACGTGATACTTGCCACATCCGCGCCGGAGCGAAGCTCCTGCACGATATCGTTGGAAAATGACGCGACACGCTGGGCGCCGAGCAGACCTGCAATCCCTTTGAGGTTGTGAGCGATGACATGGGCGGCATCGTACTCGTCAGCAGCCAGGTGCCTCCGCAGGGGTGCCATGTCCTGGCCGTGGAGCTTCAGGAATCGGTTCAACAATTCACAGTAATCCGCCAGCTGCGTCGGTGAACTCCTTAGCGCCTGGCTGGCATCAAGCCCGGGAATCTTTTGTAGGGCGAGGCTCAATTCGTTGTCGCACGGCGGTGTTCGGTCGTTAGCCACGGCGATGTTCGGCAGCCATTGGCCCAGGGCGGTGGCGAGCGTGACGGGGGTCACCGGCTTGCCGATGTGACCGTCCATGCCGGCGTCGAGGCAACGCTGGCGGTCGTCAGCAAAGGCGTTTGCCGTTAGGGCGATGATGGGCGTGTTGCGGTGGCTGGGCAGCGCACGGATGGCACGTGTGGCCGCGAGGCCGTCCATGATCGGCATCTGCATGTCCATCAGGATGAGGTCGTAGGTGCGCGCCTGCGCGCAGGCGACTGCCTCTGCACCATCCGATGCCGCATCAGCCTCGCAGCCAAGGTGTTCGAGCATCTCGAAAATAATTTCCTGGCCCAGCGGATGATCTTCAGCGAACAGGACCCGCCGGCCGTGAAAGTCGGTCGTGGCATGAACAGGGGGCGACTCCACGGTCTTCAGCATCCGTTTCTTCGCACGCGGCACGACCAGTTGAAAGCTGAAGGTGCTCCCGGCTCCCATCTGACTATCAACCTGGATCGATCCGCCCATCAGCGCCACCAGCCGCTGGCTAATGGCCAGCCCAAGCCCGGTACCGCCGTGTTCACGCGTTGTCGAGTTGTCGCCCTGGGTAAACGGCTGGAACAATCGCACCTGCTCGGCGGGGGCGATGCCGATGCCCGTATCCTCCACACTGAAACGCAGGCTGAGGTTGGCGGCATTCGCTTCTATGCAGCGGATACCCAGGCTCACCTCGCCCTGATTGGTAAACTTGACGGCGTTGCTGCACAGGTTGATGAGCACCTGTGTTAGGCGCAAGGCATCGCCATTGAGCGCAATGCTGCGCAGCCGAGATGGAACATCCGTCGCCAGCATCAAGCCTTTTTCGTAAGCACGTTCCTCGACCATGCGCACCACGTTGTTCACCACCGTGTCGAGCCTGAAGTAACTTTGGTCAAGTACGAGCTGTTCGGCCTCGATTTTGGATAGGTCGAGGACGTCATTGATGATCGCCAGCAGGTGCTCAGAACTGGTGCAAAGCTGGTCTACCCGCAGTTGTTGCACGGGGTCGGCGAGGTCGCGGCGAAGCAGATGGCCAAGGCCGGTGATGACGTGCAGCGGCGTACGGATTTCGTGGCTCATGTTGGCGAGGAATTCACTCTTCGCCTTATTGGCCAGCTCGGCGGCGCTGGTGGCCTTGCGCAGAGCGAGCTCGGTGGCCTTGCGGGCGGTGATGTCCCGGATGAAGGCCACGAGGACGCCGCCGCGCACGGCGACGAACTTGGCGCTGATTTCCACGTCGACCAGATGGCCGTCCTTGTGCCGGTGGCGCGATTCGAAGCGTTCCTCCCGGCCTTCGATGATGGCGTCGATGTGCTGACGCGTATTCTGCGGATGCTCGGCAGCCTCGATGTCGGAAATACCCATGGTCAACATCTCGGCACGGGAATGTCCGACCATGGCACACGCCGCCGGGTTGACATCGATGAGACGTCCGTCCCCAACCGATACCACCCAGAAGGCATCATGCGTGGTAGCGACGATGGTCTGGTATTCGGCTTCCGCCTGGAGGCGGTCGCTGATGTCGCGCGCCACCGACATGATGGCCGGCTTGCCCGCGAATTCCATGGTCTGGGCGACGATCTCGACCGGAATGCGGCGGCCGTCGCTGGCGATGTGCTGCCGCCGAAACAAGGCCCGGCCCGTGGTTTCGAGCTGCTGGATGACCTCGGGCATGTCGCCGATACTGGCCGGGTCGTCGATGTCGGCCGCGGTCATCGCCAGCAGCTGCTCGCGGCTGTAGCCAAGGCGCTGGCAGGCGATTTCGTTGACCTCGATGAGCCTGAGAGTGGGATGTTCCACCACGAAGATCGCATCTCCGCCGGTGTTGAACAGTTGGC
>Ga0316605_10000676_pt1 | contig 22409 bp, 16 predicted proteins | sample OWC_soil_day20_n_FD_207666 | JGI IMG/M metagenome (GOLD analysis project Ga0316605, IMG submission 207666) | Wetland soil microbial communities from Old Woman Creek delta, Ohio, United States - OWC_soil_day20_noCT | ecosystem: Environmental > Terrestrial > Soil > Wetlands | place: USA: Ohio...
GGAAGTTAGAAGCTGCATTCCAAAGAGTCTCGTTATGACCAAGACCTCTTCTGTCCATACCTTTGTTCAAACGTTTGATGTCAAGGAATCTTTGTCCTTCACCCCAAAGGTCAGCACGGCGGTGCATAATGATATGGTCAATAAGAGCTGTGCCTGTAAGAGTACTCTTAACATAAGCAGGGTCTCTCTTAGAAATCAAATTGAACAATGCAGTTTGAGCAAGACCGTCATTTCCGCGGCGTGCCTCAGCTTCTGCTTCGATAAGATACATCTCACCTGCTTTAATGTACAGATAGTCGTTTGTCCATGAATCTGTAGACCAGCAAGAGAATTTCCAGCCAACTCTTGGTTTGCCCGAAGTTGTTGCGAAGTCTGCTTTTCTAACGTCTGTGTTTGACATAAAGTCATATACAGCTGTACTGATAAGCCTGTGGTTTCCTAAAGTTGCATATCCGCCGAAGTAAGGGTCAATATGCGAGAAGAATGAAGCGTAGCTTGTTTGTTGTTCGTCAATCATAACAGCGCCCCAGATCCACTCAGTAGAAACTTTATGGAATCCATAGTTGTAGTCAGCCTCAAGAGAGTAACCCGTTCTTGCAGCTTTTGCAAATGTAACGGCTCCTGCCCAGTCGCCTGTTGTAAGGGCAACTCTTGCAGCAATTGCATTTGCAACTGTAATGTCAATATGAGAGGCATTTACTCTTTTTGTAGTATTACCGGTCAAAAGAGTAATTGCAGATGTAAGGTCGGCTTTAACCTGAGTGTAAACCTGAGCAACAGTACTTCTTGCAAGCGCTTCACCGTCAGGAGTAAGTTTAATAGGAACTCCAAGCTGAGTGTTTGTGCCTGTTTCATAGTTGTATCTGTCTGCATAAAGTTGTACAAGCATATAGTGTGAATATGCCCTGTATACAAGAGCCTGAGCTTTCAGGTTGTCTCTCAGTGGTTTTTGTGCGTCAAATACAGTAATGTTGTCTATGTTTGCAAGAAGCAGGTTGGCATTTTGAATAAGGTCATAGTAGTATGCCCATACATATTCAAGGTTACCTGAGTTAATGTTCCTGTGTTCAAGGTACTGATACCATGAAACAAACCAACCGTAACCTCTCTCTGTAGGGTAAAAATCTTCACCCATTGTGTCAAGAGCATAATCAACTGCTTTTTGTCCGAATTTGTCGTGTGCACCATAGTAATAGTAAGTTGCTCTGTGCATACCGTCAACTAGAGTCTGCGCGCCTGTAAGGGTAGAGAAAAGGTCCGCCTCAGCAACGCTCGCTGTTGGAGCTGTCTCAAGAAAGTCTTTGCTGCAGGCAGCAAGTCCAAGAGATGCCAATAATATTATTAATAAACTTTTTTTCATGTCTCTTTCAATTAAAATGTAATGTTAAGTCCAAGTGAAACAATCCTTGAAGGAACATAAGTATTGTCTGCGGTTCCTCCGAAAGTTTGTTGAGGGTCCATACCTTTTCTTGCACTAAACAGTGCGAGGTTGTCACCTGTAGCATAGATTCTTATCGATTTGAGGGTAAGTTTCTTAAGCAGGTTTGAAGGTAATGTATAGCCCAAAGTTACGTTTCTCAGTGAAAGGAAACTAGCATCTGTGAGCCAGCGGTCAGAAGCAGCTGTAGCAGCAGTGTATGCATTCTGAAGTCTTGGAACATTTGTAGTAGTGTTTGTTGGAGTCCATCTGTTTAACATATCAACTGACATGTGTGAACCAAACGCACCCGGATGCATCAAAGCAGCATAGTTACTGTCATACATCTTGCCACCAATCTGGTAGTTGAAGAATATTGAAAGGTCAATTCCCTTATAGCTGAATGTGTTGTTGAAACCACCATAGATTTTAGGAATAGCCGAACCATTGTAATAGTATGAAGCAGCATTTTGGTCTTTGGTTGTAATCTTGTCTGTAACATTACCGTCTGTATCAAGAACGTCTTTGTAGTAAAGAGCAGCTCCGTCTACAGGGTCAACTCCTGCATAACCTCTGAGCCAGAAGTCATAAATAGAGTGACCTACTGCAAGTTTTTTGGTTCCTGAGATAATCTCCTGGAATTTACCGTCAGGGCCTAAAGGCATCTTGGTAATTTCGTTTTTGTAAGAAGTTCCGTTTATATCCAAAGTCCATTTGAAATCTTTAGTTTTAACGATGTCGCCGGCAATCTGGAATTCAATACCACCGTTTTTCATTGTTCCGATGTTACCCCATTTTGTGCTGATACCTGAAGATTGTGGAAGTGGAACCTGGAACAAAAGGTTGCTTGATTGTCTTGAGAAGTATTCAACCTGACCGCGGATTCTTTCAAAGAACGAGAATTCAACACCCACGTTAAAGTTTGCATTCTTTTCCCATTTCAATTCAGGATTTGCAAGCTGTGAATAGATTGCACCGTTGAGAAGACCGTTATTTCTGTCATCTATTGAGAACAAGCTCTGATATCCGTAGAAGGTTCCGATATCGCTGTTACCTTGTTGTCCGTAAGATGCTTTTAATTTCAGATCGTCCACCCAGTTAACAGAAGCAAGGAAAGCCTCCTGTTTCATTCTCCATGATGCACCAAGTGACCAGAAACCGCCCCAGCGAACATCTGTTGCAAATCTTGAAGAACCGTCCATACGGTAAGATGCCGAAGCAAAATACTTGTTTGCAAATGCGTAGCTCAAGTTTGCGAAATAACCTTCCTGAGTAAGAATGTCAGCAGTTGAAGAAGAGCCTTCTGCTACAGAACCAGCAACCAACTCGTTAGAGTCAATTTTGTAGTTTGTTCTTGTTGCCCAAAGGTCATTGCTGTCAAACTGATAATTTTCGTGTCCCAACAAAACGTTTACATTGTGGTCTCCGAATGCCTTGTTGTAAGTCAGAGTCTGGAAGAAAGTATAAGAACGGTTCTTATAGTATTCTTTGGTTGAACGTCCTGAAACACCCTGAGCATCTCCGTATTTGTTATTCTGATATGTAGTGAAATATCTGTTTGAAAGGTCTGTACTTCCTGATACCTTTAATGTAAGGTCTTTCATGATTGTGAAATCTGCTGAAACCCTTGCTGAAAGGTTATTCCTTGTGTTTGATCTCTCATCCAGAGGAAGAGTGAGCATAAGGTTTGAGTTTGGAGCGTAAGGTCTTGTGTGGCCTGCCCATTTGTAAACCGAAGTTCCGCCACCCATATCGTAAGCCGGCGAACCGTCAGACATAAGAAGAACCGAACCGTCAGCAGCCCTTTGATAGATAGGATAGATAGGGCCCATTAATCTTCCGAAGTAGAATGGGTTAGTTGTGTATGTACCTTCTGCAAGAAATCCTGTTGAACTTGAAGTGTTTCCTGAAATACTTGCATCAAGCTTGAACCATTTGTTGATTTTAGAAGTCATACCTACGCGGCCGGTAAAACGGTCGAAACCTGACCATTTAACATAACCTTCTTCGTTAATGTATCCGAATGATGAATAGAAAGTTGTTCCTTCTACGCCACCGCTAACCGATACATTATAGTCTTGTCTTAAACCAGACTGAGCAAGAGCATCATTCCAGTCGTCCTGATACATTAATACAGCAGCAGGATTTAGTTTACCATCTGTACCTACCAACTGGTCGTTTGCTACATTATATGAGTTGTAACCTCCGAGTTTTGCTACGATACCGTTGGTTGTTCCACCGCTTGCAAGAGTAGCAGCTGCTGCAGGAGTCATACCGCCGGCAATAACGCGTGCGTTTTTCCAGCCTTCCCACATAAGTTCGTAATAATCCTTAACGGAAACTCTTTCGTACTCTTTAATTGCCCTTGATGTTGTACCAATGTTTACTTTTGCAGTAACAATAGCCTTACCTACTTTACCTCTTTTGGTTGTTACCATGATAACGCCGTTTGCACCGCGTGATCCGTAAAGAGCAGCAGCAGCAGCATCCTTAAGAACGCTGATAGACTCGATGTCGTCTGTAGGGATAGAGTTAATATCACCGTCAAATGCAGCTCCGTCAACAACATAAAGAGGGTTGCTCGATGCATTGATTGAACCGATACCGCGGATACGGATTGAAGCAGATGAACCAGGTTGTCCCGAAGCACCTACAACCTGTACACCCGGTACAGCACCTGCAAGTGATTTAGTAACGTTTGTAGACTGGATTCTCTCAATCTGCTCTTTCTTAACAACTGCGGCAGAACCGGTGTAAGATGATTTCTTAACTGTAGCATAAGCTACAACCATTACATCTTCCAACTGCAGCGCATCCTGTTGAAGAGTTACGTTAACAACTGTCTGATTTCCGATCTTAACAGTCTGGGTTACCATACCTATGTATGAAAACTCAAGTGTCGCTCCGGAAGCCACGCTGATGGTGTACGTACCGTTGAAATCGGTAACAACACCTGTGGTTGTACCCAGAACCTTAACGGCTGCACCAATGACAGGGGCTCCGTCAGTAGCATCGGTAACAATACCTGTTACACGAAGAGTCTGTGCCATCAGCACATTTCCCGCCAACAATAGAAGAGTTGCGAGAAGTAATCTGATTTTTTTCATTTAGTTAAATTTTGGTTAGTAATTAGTTTAATTAGTGTATGATTTTTGTCTTAGTATTCAAAAAACACATTTAGTAAAGACAAATATATTAAAATAAAATGTAATACAAAATACCGAATGGCCTAAAAGCTACCATTTACAAGAAAAAATATTTGATGTTCCGGTTCATGAATCGGAACTATTTAATGTTGTTTTTGATTTTGTATTGGGATGGAGTTAAGCCGGTATGTTTTTTAAACGATGTGTTGAAAGATGTTTTAGAGTTAAAACCAGACTCATACAGGATTTCCAGGATTGTTTTCCGGCTCTCTTTGGTAAGTATTTCGCATGAATATTGAATTCTGAGTCCGTTAATATAGTCGTAGAATGATTTTTGCTTATACTGGTTAATTATTTGAGAAAGATATCTCCCGGATATCCCTGAAATTTGGGACAAACAGTCCAAAGTGAGTTCCGGTTCAAGAAATAACTTCTCTTTTTCTACGATTCTGTGAAGTTTTTCGAGATACTCAAGAGCGAGTTCAGGAGTAAGATGAGAGCCAATATATTTCTCATTCTTTGGTAATTCATTGATTAAGACCGGATTTTCGATTGCATTAAAGAAAAGGATATTATAGAAAATCAGAAACGGCAGGAAAGCAAAAACCTCCCCGGTAATTGAAGATTGGTCCTTATAAATTCCAAGATAAAATGCTATTAAAGGGGCAAAACTGGCTAAGGCATATCCCAAAAAAACAACAGTAACCCAATTACGGATTTTTGATTCGTCCCTGGAAAAGTTTTCCTTTACTTTCTTGTGATATCTGGCCAGAACATACAATCCGGCAAGAGTGTATGCTAGAACCTGTACACTTACAATTAAATAAACCTCAATATCAGGAAGTGAAATTACTCTCTGAATCAACGAGTAAATGAGAATAAGCAGGAAAGGTATACAATGATATACCACATACTTATCAGGTCTGTCTCCTTTTTTTGTCAGTGCCCTGGCGTAAAGAAATAATGATGGTGCCCATAACAGTTCAAAAAGTGACAGAATAACGGATATCTCACTATAAATACTATATTTTCTTAGTATCCACGATACAATCCCGAGCAGTTGAAAACCAAAGAAGAATAATAATACTTTATTGTAATATTGTTTAAATGACTTGAAAAAGATAAAAATAACGAAGAATAGAAGCTCAAATACAGAAGTAAAGGTTATAATGTCGGCAAAATCGAAGGTCATAAAAACAGAAATTTACATACAAATATAAAATAAATTCCTGTCAGAAAGGCGGTTGAGAATGCTTTCCCAACAATATATTGCTATTATTTTACTTTTATTGCATAACAATAGCCGTTAGTTTTAAAAGTCCACAAGGTTTTCCCCGATTTTGCCCCGATAGCGTAAACTGTACTGTCTCCACTTCCCACATAAACAACTCCTTTGCAGGCAACAGGTGATGAAAGATAATAATCCCACAAATCCTTCCTGTTTTCGCCTTTTGTTTTATACTGCCACAATAATTTACCGGTATTCTTGTCTACAGAATAAAGATTCATGTCGCAACTACCAAAGTAAACGCTGTTTTCACTGACAACAGGCGAAGTGTGTATTGCTTCGCCTGTCCTAAACTTCTATAACAGGGATTCCTGTGCAAAAGATTCAGTGAAACTCGAAACACATAAAAGCAACAAAACAATTTTTTTCATACACAAATAATAATTATATGATTCAATTTTCATTGCAAATGAAGGAATATGAATAAAGAAAAATGTTCCGAATCGCGAACCGGAACTAAATTTTATAAAGAAAAGCCGGCAGTTGGAATCCAACTGCCGGCTTTAAATATTTTATAAGGAACTTAATCCTTTAAAAACTAAACAAGACCTTGTTCAAGGGTTGCCTGGGCAACTTTCATGAAACCTGCAATGTTAGCACCGTTTACATAATTGATGTAACCGTCTTTTTGAGTTCCGTATTTAACGCAAGCCTCGTGTATGCTAAGCATGATTTGTTTAAGTTTTGCATCTACCTCTTCGGCAGTCCAGCTGATGTGCATTGCATTTTGAGTCATTTCAAGACCTGATACTGCAACACCACCTGCATTTACAGCTTTACCAGGAGCATACAAAACTTTAGCTTTTGTAAATTCGTGGATAGCTTCAGGTGTACAACCCATGTTTGAAATTTCGCCAACGCATGTTACGCCGTTTTTGATAAGCTCTTTTGCATCGTCGCCGTTAAGTTCATTCTGGAAAGCGCAAGGAAGAGCGATGTCTACCTTAACAATCCATGATTTCTTACCTGCGATGAATTTAGAACCAGGGAATTTTTTTGCATAAGGTGCAACAACGTCGTTGTTTGAAGCACGAAGTTCGAGCATATACTCAATCTTTTCTGCGTTCATACCTGCTTCGTCAATAATAACGCCATCAGGGCCTGAAAGAGCGATAACTTTTGCTCCGAGTTCGGTTGCTTTCAAAGCAGCACCCCAGGCAACGTTACCAAAACCTGAAACAGAAACAGTTTTGCCTTTAAGCTCAATATTTCTTGTTTTAAGCATGTGGTTTACAAAGTATACTCCGCCGAAACCTGTAGCTTCCGGACGAATAAGTGAACCTCCCCAGGTTGCGCCTTTTCCGGTGAGAACGCCGGTGTTTTCGCGGGCAAGTTTCTTATACCAGCCGTACATAAAGCCGATTTCTTTTCCGCCAACTCCGATATCACCTGCAGGAACATCTGTATCAGGGCCAATGTTGCGCCATAATTCAGTTATGAAAGCCTGGCAAAAACGCATGATTTCTGCATCAGATTTTCCTTTTGGATTAAAATCCGAACCGCCCTTTGCTCCACCCATAGGAAGAGTTGTAAGAGCATTCTTGAAAGTTTGCTCAAAACCTAAAAACTTAAGGATTGAAGGGGTTACAGATGGGTGAAAACGGAATCCGCCTTTGTATGGGCCAATTGCATTATTGAATTGGATACGATAGCCAAGGTTTGTCTGAACTTCACCTTTGTCGTCCTGCCAGGTAACGCGGAAAGTAAAAATACGATCCGGTTCTACCAGTCTTTCTACAATTTTTGCTTTCTCAAATTCCGGGTGTTGGTTGTAAACCTCCTCAACTGATTCTAAAACTTCGTGAACTGCTTGTAAGTACTCTTTTTCATGGCCATACTTCTTTTCAAGTTTCGCCATAACTTCTGCTACTTTCATAATAGAAATTTTTATTTATAATGTTGTTTGTAATTTAAGGAACTTTCTTTATTTATTTGACCTCCCATGTAGAGCCACTTTTAAGCAGTTCGTCCATGTTATGTATTGTGGCTTTCTCTTTAACCTCAATGAGCTGGTCTCTCACATTGTCGTCGTATGTCTTGTCTTTCACAGCCCTTATAACACCAAGTGCCACAGGGTATTCCGGATATTTCATATCAATGAGCATAGAGTGAAGACCCGGATTTTCCTCTGTTGCATCGTGAACAAGAAGGTCTTTTTCTGTTATGCCGTTTTCGCCAATTTTAACGACTTTAATTTTTATCCCATCAAGCATAAGCCCTTTGTCTCTGTTTTTACCGAAAATCATAGGCTCGCCGTGTTTGAGAATGATTGTTCTGTCTGCACGATTTTCGCGATCGGAAAGAACGAAATGTGTTTTATCGTTAAATATCACACAATTAACCAAAACTTCTGTAACAGCTGTTCCGTCATGCTTTGCAGACGCAACCATAATCTTTTGTGTTAACTCAAGCTCAACATCAAGGCTCCTTGCGAAAAAAGTTCCTCTTGAACCAAGAACAAGGGCTCCCGGATTGAAAGGATGCTCAACTGTTCCGTAAGGTGAGGTTTTTGTAACTTTTCCAAGTACCGATGTTGGAGAGTACTGGCCTTTTGTAAGCCCGTAAATTTGATTGTTGAAAAGTATGATATTGATGTCTATGTTTCTCCTGACAGCGTGGATAAAGTGGTTACCGCCAATCGCCAGCGCATCGCCGTCTCCGGTTATCTGCCAAACTGAGAGCGTAGGATTTGCCACTTTCACTCCAGTTGCAATTACTGATGCTCTGCCGTGGATTCCGTGAAATCCGTAAGATTCCATATAGTATGGGAAACGCGAAGAACATCCGATTCCAGAAACAAATACAAATCTTTCTTTTGTGTAGTTAAGAGCTTCGCAAACTTCGGGCAGTGCTCTTTGCACAGATGCCAGAATAGCATAGTCCCCGCAACCGGGACACCATTTTACCTCTTGATTACTTTTAAAATCTTGTGGTGTATATTTCATCTCTTTAGTTTTTTCGGGTTTAATACTATAAAATTGCGTTTACTGCGTCAACTATCTCCTTAACAATGAAGGGTTGTCCCTGTACTTTGTTGTATTGGAGGAATTGGAACTGCTGAAATTCACCTTTGAGGTAATTTGCAAATTGTCCGCTGTTTAGTTCGCAAACAATAATTTTTTTATAGTTGGCAAATATTTTAGCTGTGTTTTTTGGAAGAGGCATAATGTAATCGAAATGTGCAAGGCTTACACTCTTGCCCTGGGTATGCAGCTCTTTTACAGCTGTGTACAAATGCCCGAAAGTTCCTCCCCATCCTACTACAAGTACATCTGCTTTCTCATCTCCGATAACTTTTTGTTCCGGGATGAAGTTTGCAAGTCTTGCAACCTTCTCTGCACGCTCTTTAACCATTCTTTCGTGCACAAGAGGATCGGAAGAGACTCCACCATCATTGTTTTTTTCCAGTCCGCCAACTCTGTGTTCCAGACCTACTGTTCCCGGCAGTGCCCATCTTCTGGCAAAGCGTAAATCGTCCCTTTTATAAGGCCAGTATGGAACTTCCTGAGGTTTGTCAATTATTGGTGGGTTAATTTCCGGATAGTCCTTCATGCTTGGAATCTTCCAAGGTTCCGAACCGTTTCCTATAAATCCTTCTGTTAAAAGAATAACCGGCATCATGTGTTCCATTGCATACTTGCCTGCATAAAATGCAGCGTCAAAACAATGAGATGGCGAGTGAGCAGCAATTACTGCGATAGGACACTCTCCGTTTCTTCCGTAAAGAGCCTGATTGAGGTCGGTCTGTTCGGTTTTTGTAGGTACACCTGTAGACGGGCCGCTCCTCTGAACGTCCACAATAACAAGTGGCAGTTCGGTAATCATTGCAAGCCCAAGTGCTTCCGATTTAAGTGAGAGCCCGGGGCCGGATGTTGTTGTAACTGCAAAATTCCCTGCGTATGCTGCACCTATTGATGTACAGATACCTGCAATCTCGTCTTCGCACTGAAGTGTTTTTGCATTTAACTCTTTGTGAATTGCAAGCTCTTCGAGGATACTTGTTGCAGGAGTGATAGGATATGACCCGCAAAAAAGCGGCCTGCCCGATTTTTCAGAAGCGGCAAGCAGTCCCCATGCTGTAGCCTGGTTCCCGTTTATGTTTCTGTAAATTCCCTTTTCCTGTTTTGAAGGAGCAATGCTATATGTATTAGGAATTGCATGAATATTCCCAGCGTAGTTGAAGCCATCTTTAATAACCTTCTTATTTGCCTCGATAAGTTCAGGTTTTTTGCGGAATTTCTTCTCAAGATATTTGAAAGTAGATTCCATCGGGCGGTTAAACATGTAGTAGCAAATGCCTAATGTGAACATGTTCTTTGAACGGATAACGGCTTTCGCATCCAGCCCGCTGTCTTTAAGGCTCTCCTTTGTGAGAGTCGTAATTGGTGCAAAAATGATAATTCTGTCCTGAATCTTAAGCTCTGCAACAGGGTCATTTGTTTTAAACCCGGCTTTTACAATTCCTTTTTCGTCAAATGTATCAGAGTCTATAATAATTGTAGCTGTTGGTTTTGACCATTTGGCATTGGCTCTGAGGGCTGCCGGATTCATAGCTACCAGAACATCACAATAATCACCCGGAGTGCGGATTTCGCCGCTGCCTATGTTTACCTGGAATCCGGAAACTCCGGCAACTGTACCTTGAGGGGCACGAATCTCAGCCGGATAGTCCGGAAATGTTGAGATTTCATTTCCGAAAATTGCAGAAGCATCGGCGAACAGTGTCCCTGTCAGCTGCATACCATCTCCGGAGTCACCTGTAAATCTGATTACTACTTCTTTAGTATCAATTACCTTGTGTTGCATAAAATGTTTATTTTTTAAAGCTATAGCTTTATTATTACGTACATAATTATCCAACAAATTTAGACATTATTCTTATTCAAAAAACCTTTTTGACATAAATTTTAAATTATTATAAAAAATTTGTTTTTTCATACTAAACAATAATCATATTACATCCAAATTCTTATAGATTCGAATAAGAATTGCCAATTTATATAATTGAGCAAAGATTATAATTACCCTTTTTATTAAAGAACTATAAATATCTATCTTTGTTAATTATATTATATTTGTGAAGCAATACAGGAGATGGGAATAATCAGAAAACTAAACGGAATAACTCCGAAGATTGGAAAGAACTGTTTTATAGCGGAAAATGCGGCTATTATCGGAGATGTAGTTATTGGTGATGACTGCAGCATCTGGTACGGAGCAGTTTTAAGGGGAGACGTTAATCCAATCAGAATAGGAAACAGAGTAAATATACAGGACGGAGCAGTACTGCACACGCTTTATAAAAGGTCTGTTGTTGAAATTGGGAACGATGTGTCAGTTGGCCACAATGCAATTATTCATGGAGCATCGGTGGGTAGCAGTGTTTTAGTGGGCATGGGGGCTATTTTAATGGACAATGCCGTAATTCCGGACAATACAATAATTGCAGCAGGCGCTGTGGTTTTGAGTAATTCAGTACTGGAACCGGGAGTATATGCCGGGGTTCCTGCCAAAATGGTGAAAGCAGGTTCGGAGCAGATTGGTGAGGCTGCACGTAAAAATGCAGGAGGGTATATGAAGTACAAGGAGTGGTATAAGAGTGACTATGAAATTGCCGAGCCGCTCACTTCAGCCGATGAACAAATTTAAAAAGAATCAATAAATCAATATTAATCAATCTCTTTAATCTAATCAAAATGAAAAAAATTCTATTTTTTGCTGCGATTTTGGGACTTTTTGCCTGTACTGCTAAAACCGATGGTTACATCATCGAAGGTACTGTAACTGGCGAAAACGTTGCAGCGGGTAAGGTTTACCTCTCAAATTTCTCAAGAACCGAACAAATAAGCGACACGGCGGACCTTGTTGACGGCAAATTCAAATTCGAAGGCAAAGTAGTTACTCCGGAAAACTATGCTATTACCATTGATGGCGTAGACGGAAGAATTCAGTTTTTCCTTGACAACTCAAAAATTAAGATTGAAGCAGCAAAAGAAGATATGGCGAAAGCTGTTATCACCGGCGGTGTTACAAACGATTTAGTTGTTGCCCTCAATAAACAGCACGAAGAAATTGCCACAAAATTCAATCTTGATTCTCTCATGAAGGAGTACTACGCAAAAGAGACAACTCCGGAAAGGAAAACAGAAATCATGGCAATATATGATCAGTCTCAGAAAGAGTCGGATGCTGTAGATTCTGTATTTTTTGCAGCAAACCCTACTTCATTCTATACACTAATACAACTTGCATCTAAAGTTGAAGACTATACAATTCCCGAAATGGAGGCAAAAGTTGCTACTTTCAAAGCTCTTCCCGAATTTACAGGAAACCGTTACATTGGTATTATTGAAGAGAGCATAGCTACTTTAAAGACTCTTGAAGTTGGAATGATTGCTCCGGATTTTACCATGAACGATCCTAAGGGAAATCCTATTGCCCTTTCAACCATATATCCTAAAAATAAAATCACTATGATTGATTTTTGGGCTGGCTGGTGTGGTCCTTGCCGCAGGTTCAACCCAAAATTGGTTGAAATTTACAAGCAATTCAACAAAGCAGGTTTTGGTATCCTTGGCGTTTCTCTTGACAAAGACGCAGAACTATGGAACAAAGCCATTGCAGACGACAAACTTGTATGGGATCAGGTTTCTGACCTTCAGTACTGGAACAGTGCTGCTGCAAAAATATATCATGTTAAGTATATTCCTCAAAACATATTCCTTGACAGCACCGGTAAGATTATCAAACGTAAAGTTACAGAAGAGGAGATGATTCCGTTCCTGAAAGAGCAACTTGGAGTTAAGTAATCTTTGATTAAGATTCTACAAATATTGAGGTCGACCTTTTGGGTCGACCTCTTTTGTTATGTTGTCTCCGGTAGCGATTAAACGATATGTCTAAAAGATACTGAACGCGACAGTTACTCCGGCCATTACAATGGATACCATGCTCATAAGTTTAATGAGTATGTTAAGTGATGGTCCCGATGTATCTTTGAATGGGTCACCTACTGTATCGCCAACAATTGTTGCTTTGTGATTTTCGGATCCTTTTCCGCCAAGATTGCCCTCTTCTATGTATTTTTTTGCATTATCCCAGGCACCACCTGCATTTGCCATGAAAACAGCCAATACAAAACCGGAGCCTAATCCGCCTACCAGCAAACCCATTACACCAGAAACTCCAAGGATGATTCCGGTAATAACAGGAATTATTATTGCAAGTAAAGATGGAAGCATCATTTCACGTTGCGCTCCTTTTGTGGAAATTTCCACACATTTTGCATAATCAGGAGTTCCTGTACCTTCCATAATTCCTTTTATCTCACGGAACTGGCGGCGAACCTCTTCAACCATTTTTTGAGCTGCACGGCCAACTGCGTTCATTGTGAGACCACAAAACAAGAATGACATCATTGAGCCGATGAAAACTCCGGCAAGAACCTTTGGATTCATCAGGTTAATCTGATAATATTCTATGAAATCCGGTATTGTCGCAGTTGCAACATCTACTGTTCTTCCGGCAAGTTCTATTGTTGTCTGCCCCACATGAGCCAGTCCAATCTTTACCTCCTCAATATATGAGGCCAACAAGGCAAGTGCCGTAAGCGCAGCCGAACCTATTGCAAATCCTTTTCCGGTTGCTGCAGTGGTGTTTCCGAGAGCGTCGAGAACATCTGTACGCCTGCGTACTTCCGGTTCAAGTTTGCTCATCTCTGCATTACCGCCGGCGTTGTCGGCTATTGGTCCGTAGGCATCGGTTGCGAGCGTGATTCCTAATGTAGAGAGCATCCCTACCGCAGCAATACCGATTCCGTAAAGACCCAGACTCAGGTTATGGGCTGTTAACATCCCGTTTACATCAAAGTTTATTGCACACAGGAATGATATCATTATTGCTAAAGCTATTGTTACAACAGGTATTGCAGTGGAAATCATACCAAGCCCTATACCTGAAATAATTACGGTAGCAGGTCCGGTTTGCGAGCTTTCAGAAATTCTTCTTGTTGGCTTATATGAATGAGATGTATAGTATTCTGTTGACTGACCTATAATTATTCCGGCGATGAGCCCGGTTACAACTGAGAATGAAATTCCAATCCAGTTGTCAATTTGCAGTAAATAGAGTATCCCAAATGTGGAAATTGCGATTAGCAACGAACTGAAATTAACTCCTACTCCAAGTGAACGGAGAAGTTCCTTCATTCCGGCACCCTCTTTTGTTCTCACAAGGAATATTCCGATTACGGACAAAACAATTCCTACTGCAGCAATCAGCATCGGAGCAAATACTGCTTTTAGCTGAAGTTCGGGGTCTATATAAAATGCAGATGCTCCCAATGCGGCAGTTGCAAGAATGGAACCGCAGTAAGATTCATACAGGTCCGCTCCCATCCCGGCTACGTCCCCTACATTGTCTCCAACATTGTCTGCTATGGTTGCAGGGTTGCGCGGGTCATCCTCCGGAATTCCGGCTTCCACTTTTCCTACAAGGTCAGCTCCAACATCGGCTGCCTTTGTATATATTCCCCCGCCGACCCTTGCAAAGAGTGCCTGAGTAGACGCTCCCATCCCAAAAGTAAGCATTGTGGTTGTAATGACTACAAGTTTCTGAGCCCCGGTTGCTTCAATAAAATGGTCCAAAAGCAAATACCAAAGCGAAATATCAAGAAGTCCAAGCCCTACAACAACGAGACCCATTACAGCACCTGCGCGGAAAGCCAGTTTAAGGCCGCTGTTTAAAGACCTTCTTGATGCATTGGCAGTTCTTGCCGAAGCATAAGTTGCAGACTTCATTCCAATAAATCCTGCCAAGCCCGAGAAAAAACCTCCGGTGAGAAATGCAAACGGAACCCATGGATTCTGGATTCCAAAGCCATAAGCAAGAACAGCAAAAAACAAGCTGAGCACAATAAATACTATTGTCACAACTTTATATTGCTGTTTCAGGTATGCCATGGCACCCTTTCTGACGTGTGCAGCAATCTCTTTCATCATGTCTGTGCCCTCGCTCTCTTTCATCATCTGCCTAAAGAAATAGTAGGCAAATCCGAGTGCTGCCATTGAGGCGAGCGGCACTAAGAAAAATAGAAGTTCTGTTTTCATAGGTATTTTTGAAGTTTAGATAAGTTTTTCTTTGAAACACTCGTCGGGAAGGGATTGTTGAATTCTCCTTGCCATTCTCACAAGGTTTTCTATGTTCCCTGTTGAATAGAATACTGTCTGATGCAATGAATCAGTTTGTTCTTTCCCGATAAGGTTCTTTTCGGAAAGCAGTTCAAAAGTATGACGAGCTACTGCAGGAGCAGGATCGACAATAATTACATTGTCCCCGGCAATTTTTTGTATTTCGTCTCTGAGAAACGGATAATGGGTACATCCCAGAACAATATGGTCGGCGCCCAAAGCAATCATTGGAAGAATATACTGTCCAAGAATCTTTGAAGTATCTTCTTCGGATGTTTTTCCTGCCTCTACAAGTTCTACCAACCCGTAGCCTACCTGTTCAACTACCCGTAAATCTGATGCGAATTTTTGTAAAGTGCGGGAATAAAGCTTTCCCTTAAAAGTACCTTTTGTTGCAAGAACACCTATTACGCCCGTTTTTGAGTGCAGGGCAGCCGGTTTAACGGCAGGTTCCATCCCAACGAAAGATAATGTATACTTTTCTCTCAAGGCTTCAATTGCTGCTGCAGTTGCAGTATTACAAGCCACTACAATAATGTCCGCTCCCTGTGAAATTAAAAAATCGGTGATTTTGCAGGCTCTCTCGATAATTTCTTCCTGAGGCCTTGGCCCATAGGGGCAATATGCACTGTCTGAGAAATATATGAAATTATTATATGGCAGAATTTTAACAAGCTCTCTCCAGACTGAGAGTCCTCCTACTCCGGAGTCAAAGATCCCTATTGTCGCTTTTTTACCTTCTTTCAGACCCATATAAATAAAACAATCGCCCCGTAGAATCGAAGCGATTGTAAAGTTACAAAATATATTTTTTGTTTGGATACTTTATTTAGCGGGTGCAGGCTGTTGTACCGGAAGTTTTTTGTCTGCCGGAATTTTAAGTTCTGCTTTTGCCAAAGGCATAACGTCTACACTAACTTCTGCGTTGATAAACGGAATTGATCCCGATGAAGTATCAAAAATGTAGGTAAAACCTTTCTCTTTACCGATTTTCTGAACAGCAGCATTGGCTTTCAGATATACCGGCTGAAGAAGTTTAGTTTGCTCTTGTTGATATTCTGTTGCAGCACTTTGTTGAAATTGCTGAAGTCTTGCTTCAATTTCCTGAAGTTCTTTTTGTTTTGCTTCAAGAACAGCTGCAGTCCAGGTTGCCTGTTTCTGCTGATAGGTGTTTACCTTAGTATTGAATTCCACCTGCATAGCCTCCATTGTTTCGTTGAGGTCTGCTGCATATTTCTCCAGTTTAACAACTGCACTGTCTCTTTCGGACATAAGAGCAACTAACTCTTGTGTATTCAGATGCCCAAACTTAAAGGTCTGTGCCGATGCAGAAGCAGAAGTAAGAACAAAAAGAATCAGTAGAAATTTTGAAAAATGTTTCATAAAAAATATTATTATTATTTAGTTTATTCTATTGTAAGTTTAACTTTTTCAAGACCTTAGCAGTCAAGTCATAACGGGGATTAGTATAAATTATTCCCTGCGCAGATGATATATCTATTACAAATGCCGAGCCAGTTTCTGCAGCAACCTGTTCAATTGCTTTCTGAACCCTGTCTCTTATGGGATTAACTAATTCCATTGTTATTTTTGCCATAGTGCCCTCTTCTCCAAAGTATCCCTTCTGCCTCTCCTTTACCTCTTTCTCCATTGCGATGATTTCGTTCTCTCTGGCAAGTCTCTGCTGTTCGTTAAGTCTTGGCTTTTCTGCCTGATACCGGTTGAACATAGATTCAACATTTTTCATGCTGTTTTCGATTTCTTTCGAGTATCCGGATGCCTCTGTCTCCAGCTGACTTTGAGCTTTAACATATTCCGGAACCTTTTCAAGAATTTTTTGAGTATTTACATATCCGTATGATTGTGCTCCCAATGTGAATGTAGCTGCACAAAAAATTGCAATTGCAAATAAAATCCTTTTCATATCTTAACTTATTAAAGATTAGAATTGTTGTCCTATTACAAAGTGGAAATTGCTTCCTCCCTTGGCTTTGTCAAGTACAGGGTCAAATCCGTATCCCCAGTCTATACCAAGCATCCCGACAATAGGAAGAAGAACGCGGACGCCAACACCTACTGACCGTTTTATCTGGAACGGATTGAAGTCTTTGATATCGGACCATGAATTACCTCCCTCTAAAAATACCAGGGCGTAAATTGTAGACTGTGGCTGAAGAACAATCGGGTACCGGAGTTCAACGGTAAACTTATCGTATACATTGCCAACATAGCCATTGTTCTTGCGAGGAGTAAGCGAGTTGTTGGCATATCCCCTGAGACCGATAATTTCCGAACCGTATGTGTTGTAGCCGGACATACCGTCACCACCCACGATGAACCCTTCAAACGGAGAGTAACCAAGGCTTCTGCTGAAGTATCCGAGATATCCGAACTGTGCTCTGGTCATCAGAACAAGGTCACCTGTTATAGGAGTGTAAAGCGCGCCTTTGAAGGTCCATTTATGATATTCAATCCATCTGTATTTCTGGCTGTCGGCCATACTCTTGTAGTTGGTGTCTTTAGGACGGAAGAGTGAATATGGAGGGGTGATTTGAAGTCCAAGAAGGAAATCGGAACCTTTTCTCGGATAAATTGCCTGGTCGGTTGAGTTTCTTGCCAGTTTCAGCTTAAGACTCACGTTATTTGAAAGCCCGTCTGTGAACAGGAAGTAGTACTGCCAGTCTGTAAGCTTATATGTTTGCCAGCTGAGTTCAGTCGAGAATACGAACCAGTTGTCCGGCCATTTGAGGCGGGTACCAACACCCACTCCAAAGCCAAATACCTCCATGCTCTGTCCGCTATTCTGATAAAAATAGTTTGAATTGGTCTGGCGGGTATAGTATGCCGATACGTTAAGCGATGTAGGTTTCTTACCGGTGAGCCATGGCTCGCTGAAACTTGCCGAAAATGCAGTATAATATGTACCGTTTGTCTGGAAGCGCAATGAGAATTGCTGGCCATCGCCAAGCGGAACAGGCCTCCATGCGCTTTTCTTAAATACTCTTCCAATGGAGAAGTTGTTAAAACTTAAGCCGAGAGTACCTACAAATGTATTTCCGCCCCATCCGCCTGCAAGTTCAAACTGACTGTTCGGTTTTTCTTCAACATTGTAAGATACATCTACAGTGCTTGCATTATAGTTTGGCATTATGTTATATCCGGTTGGAGACATAATCTTTTCCGGATCGAAGTGCCCCATTGAAGCAAGTTCGCGGAGAGATCTTTCAAGATCGGTCTGGCTGAAAAGGTATCCCGGTTTTGTCATGACCTGACGCCTGACAATTTTCTCATTTGTAATATTGTTCCCGTTTATTATAATTCTGCTGAAAGTTGCCGGTTTCCCCTCAATCATTCTCATTTCAACATCAACCGAGTCTCCTTCAATTTTTACCTCAACAGGAGAAACATTGAAAAACAGATAACCATTGTCACGGTATAGTTTTGAAACGTTGCCCTCTTCTGCTTCAAAAAGCCTTTTCTCCATAGAAACGACATCATAAATGTCGCCCTTCTTGATTTTGAGAATCATATTCAGCTGGTCGGCCGAATAGAGGGAGTTTCCTGTCCAGGTTATATTGCGGAAATAATATCTTTTGCCTTCATCAATCTTAAAGTCGATGCCCATTCTTCCGTCTTTAATATAATAGATGGAATCTTTGACAATCTTGGCATCACGGTATCCTCTCTCGCCATACGCCTGCAAAAGCAGCTTTTTGTCGTTTGGATACTCTTTTTCATTAAATTTCTTTGTACTGAAAAAGTTAAGGATTCTCATATCCTTTGTCTTTTTCATTGCCGATGCCAGTTTGGATGATTTTACGTTATCGTTTCCGATGAAACGTATCTTCTGAACTTTGACTTTGCTTTTCCGGTCCACTTTAAAGGTAACCTTAACAGCATTTTTTATAAGAGTGTCCTGCACCTGAACAACATCAACAGTTGTTTGCAGAAATCCTTTTTCTACATAGTATTTCCGGATAATTTCGGATGAGGAGTTAATCGCATACTCGGATAACTCACTTCCTCTGCGAAGCTTGAGCTTTTCATTGAGGTCCGTCTTTTCGCCGGACTTTATGCCTTCAAAATCCCATCTTGAAACTCTGGGACGTTCTACAAGATTCAAACGAAGGAAAGCTGTGTCCTTCTGTAAAGAATCTATATAAATTCCAACATCGGAAAAATAGCGCTGAAGAAATATCCTTTTAAGGATTGCCGATAAATCTTCTCCCGGGATTGTTATTGTGTCGCCTACACTAAGTCCTGTAAGCGAAAGAATCTGGTCTTTACCCAGATATTTAATTCCTGTAACATCTATCCCTCCAATAACATATGTCTTTGGCAAATTATAATCTACAACGATTTTTTTATCTTGTGTATTATCCTGAGCAAGTACTCTGAAAGGCGATACTAAAGCTATTGCTAAAATTAGAAATATTGGAAATGACTTCATCTGCACACGGTGTCTGTAAAGTTGCAAATATAGATTTTTATTTGAATTCAAAGTTCTTTTATTTTAGATTATTAACTTGTTCTTCCGTTTTTCCGTATCTCCTCTCTCTTGATGAAAAAACATCGAGAGCCTTCTGGAAGTCAGTTTTGCTAAAATCGGGCCAAAGTACGTCGGTGAAATAAAATTCTGTATAAGCGACCTGCCATAAGAGATAATTGCTTATCCTCTGCTCTCCGCTTGTTCTTATTAAAAGGTCCGGATCGGGGATGCCGGCTGTTGACAAATAACTCTCAAACTTTTCCTGATTTACAGGAGAGTTTTTCAATGTATCATCTTTCATGTACCTCTCCATAGCCTGAATAATGTCCCACTTTCCGCTGTAGCTCAGAAAAACAATCATGCAAAGACCTTTATTCGGAGCTGTTTGTTCTTCTGTTGCAGATATTTTTTCTTTAACTCTGTCCGGTAGTTTTGAAGTGTCGCCAATTACCCGGAACCGGACATTATTTTTCATAAGGGTTTTTGTCTCGCCAGCAATTGCCTCCACCATAAGTTCCATAAGACCCATAACCTCATCCTGAGGTCTGTTCCAGTTCTCTTCGGAAAATGCGAAAAGACTCAGATAATCTATCCCTTTTTCTGCTGCATACTCAGTTGCCTGGCGCACTGCTTCAACTCCGGCCTTATGACCGAAGATTCTTTTTAGCCCTTGTTTCTTAGCCCACCTGCCGTTGCCATCCATAATGATGGTCACATGTCTTGGAATATTGTTCATTTTTGGAAATTAGCTGTTTCTTCTGTCCTCTCCCCAGAGGAGTTTCTCTTTTAACGCTCCGATAAAGCCTGAAGCCGGAAGCGAAATGTAGTTCAGGTCAAAACCTGCTTTTGATATGGTAAATTTATCACCGGAAGAGATATTTATAGTCCTGTTGTCCAGACAAAGTATTGCTCCTGTTTTTCTTGCGGTTACCACTAACTCAATTACTGTATCGTCCGGAACGACAAGAGGTCTGATATTGAGATTATGCGGAGCAATAGGGGCAATTATAAGTGCCTTTGCAGTAGGAAACATTATGGGCCCGCCAATGCTCATTGAATATGCTGTAGATCCCGTTGGCGTTGCAATAACTATTCCGTCCGACCAGTAGGTTGGCAGTTCCATGCCGTTTATTTTAAGTGTCACGGAGAGCATCGAAGGGTCCTGCCGCTGAACCGAAACTTCATTTAATGCAAAAGGATACATACAACTGAACTTGTCTGCCGAAGAGACTTTAAGAACTGTTCTCTTTTCAATTTTGTAGTCACCTTTAAAAAGCATGTCAATCCATCTGTTGCTGGGTGCAGAGTCTGCGCTGGTTAAAAAACCAAGCCGGCCAAAATTAACTCCGGCAACCGGAAGGTTCCTGTCCCTGATGAGTGTAAGTGATTCAAGAAAAGTGCCGTCTCCTCCGAGGCATAAAAAAATATCTATATCCTTTGGAAGATCTTCATGTGAAGAAAATGTTTCTGCAACAGGCAAATTAAGCAGATACTCCTGCTTTGCCTTTTTATAAAACGGCGCAAAAAAGGTAAGTTCTGCCCCTCTCTCCAACAATGCTGCCACAACTAAGCTCAACCTGATGTGCCACTTTGTATCTATACTCCTTGCAAAAATTGCTATCTTCATGATAATTGTCTAAAAGTCGTCAAAAATAAATAAATTTGCATCCATTATGACAAAATTGAGCGTAAATATAAACAAATTTGCCACCCTTCGAAACGCAAGGGGTGGAAATTTACCGGATGTAATCAAAGCTGCACAGGATTGTGAGAGGTTTGGCGCCGAGGGAATAACCGTACACCCGAGACCGGATGAAAGACACATCCGTTATAATGATGCAAGGCAACTAAAGGGAATTCTTAAAACGGAGTTCAATATTGAAGGAAATCCAATTGAAAGCTTTGTTGCCCTTGTTCTTGAAGTTCTTCCCGCACAAGTTACCCTTGTACCGGATTCACATGATGTTCTTACATCCAACAGCGGCTGGGACACGAAGAAAAACGGGCTGTTTCTTAAGGATATCTGCTCAATTTTCCGGTCAAACGGAATAAGAACTTCAATTTTTATCGACCCCAACCCGGAAATGATAAAATATGCTGCAGAAACAGGATGTGACAGAGTAGAGCTCTATACAGAGGCCTATGCCAGCGGTTACTCCGTTGGAAGGGAAGCGGCTATTTCGCCGTATGTAAAGGCTGCTGAAACTGCTGTTGAAATGGGTCTGGGAATAAATGCAGGACACGACCTTAGTCTTGAAAATCTCAGTTATTTCTGCGACACAATTCCTTACACAGCAGAGGTCTCAATTGGCCATGCTCTTATATGTGACGCCATATATCTTGGTCTGGAAAATACTATCCAATCTTATCTTAGACAATTAAAGAAATATTAATATATTTGTGTTTTAAATATTATTACAAATGAAAAATGCCTCATTAATTCTGAATTCAGTATTAGCCGTAGCGGTAGTTGTACTTTACGTTCTCTATTTTACATCAAAACCGGGTTCTTCAAGCAGTTCCCAAAGTCAGGGGACAGTTGCTCCGGCCGGAAGTATCGTTTATATCCAGATTGACTCTTTAATGAATCAGTATGATATGTTCAACGACCTCAAATCGGAACTTGAAAGTAAAGCGCAGGTTATTCAGGATGACCTCAGCAAGAAAGGAAGAGCATTCGAGCGTGACTATAAAGATTGGGAAGCTAAGATTCAAAAAGGGCTTGTTACACGCGCCCAGGCAGAAACCCAGCAGCAACAGCTCGCCATGCGCCAGCAGGAACTTCAGAACTTAAGCCAGCAAAAACAAATGGAGATGGCAGAAGAAGAAAGAGTACTTGTAAACAAGGTAATGGAATCTCTCCACACTTATCTCAAAGTAT
>Ga0316605_10000677_pt1 | contig 22405 bp, 26 predicted proteins | sample OWC_soil_day20_n_FD_207666 | JGI IMG/M metagenome (GOLD analysis project Ga0316605, IMG submission 207666) | Wetland soil microbial communities from Old Woman Creek delta, Ohio, United States - OWC_soil_day20_noCT | ecosystem: Environmental > Terrestrial > Soil > Wetlands | place: USA: Ohio...
CAGGGCGGCACCGACAAGGTGATCTGGAGCGACCTGCTGAAGTTCAGCCCCACCTACTGGTACGTGGTGGCGCTCTGCATCACCTTCTACAGCGGCATCTTCCCCTTCCAGACCTTCGCCGTGAAGTTCTTTCAGGAGGCCCACGGCGTTACCCGCGAGACCGGCGGCTTCCTGTCCTCCATGCTCACCCTCTTCGCCATGATCGGCACGCCGCTCTTCGGCCTGCTGGTGGATCGCGTGGGCAAGCGGGCCCTCTTCATGATGGTCGGCAGCCTGCTGCTCATTCCCGTCTACCTGCTCATGGCCTACACCCACGTGAGCCTCTACCTGCCCATGGCCATGATGGGCATCGCCTTCAGCCTCATCCCGGCAGTCATGTGGCCATCCGTGGCCTACCTGGTGCCTGAAGAAAAACTGGGCACGGCCTATGGCCTGATGACGCTCATCCAGAACGTGGGGCTGGCGGGCTTCAACTTCCTCATCGGCTGGGCCAACGACTTCGCGGGCGCCAGCGCAGGGCATCCGACGGGCTACCGCCTCGGCATGTGGATTTTCAGCAGCCTGGGCTTCTTCGGGTTCTTCTTCGCCTACCTGCTGCGTCGCGCCGAGACCGGCCCCGACGCCAAGGGCCTCGAGACGATCACCACCGCGAACCAGCCCGCCTGAAGCGCTACACTTCCTGCACCCATCCGGAGGCAGCATGACCCGCTGGCAGAGGATCCTGGCGCACCTGGCCTCTGGCCTGGTAGGCCTTGCCCTCCTGCTGCCGGTCGCCTGCGGGCCCGAGCCGGCGGCCCCGCCCGTCCAGGCCCAGGTCCAGGCCGCGCCCCAGGACCCCATCCCGGTCCATGCCCGGGAGACCCTCAGCTACATCCGGAAGCACGGGTACGCCCCGCCAGGCTTTGTGGGCGGCCGGGTCTTCGGCAACTACGAAGGACAGCTGCCGCGCTACGACGCCCGGCGCAAGCGCATCGAGTACCGGGAGTGGGACGTGCGGGCCCGGGCCGAGGGCCGAAACCGGGGCGCCGAGCGGCTGGTCACCGGCAGCGACGGGCGGGCCTGGTACACCGCTGACCACTATCGAACGTTCATCGAGGCGAAGTGATGGGCTTCCCGGCCGGGCCAGGGCAACCGCTGATGCTTCCCTGGCGGGGCACGGCGGACGATCTGGTGGACCTGGCTGTCGGGCAGGGGCCCCTGTGGTGGCTGCGAGGCTCCCGCATGCGGACGCGTCAGGGCCTCATGGACGAATGGGCGGCCGCCGCCCAGTTCCCGCCGCACTTCGGGGGCACCTGGGACGCCCTGCGCGATGCCCTCGCCGACCTGCCGGAAGGCGGCACCTTCCTCGTGCTGGAAGCCGACCAGGTCCTGAGCGAGGCGCCCCCCGGCGACGGCCTGACCTGGCTGGCGGTCCTCCGCGCGGTGGCGGAGGATCTGGCGCCCCGCGCGTTCCGGCTCATCCTCCAGGCCGAGCCGGCCCAGTACGACACCCTGGTCCAGGGCCTGAAGTCGATGGAGAAGGCCCTCGGCTAGTGTCTGGCCCGGTACGCGGCCAGCCCTTTGAGCGCCTCGCCGCGGACCTTGGCCTGGAACCAGGGCATCCAACCAAGCAGGAGGCCCGCGACGCCGAAGGCCTGCCGGGCCCAGGTCCAGAAGCTGAAGCGGTCGCGGTGGCGGCGGATGAGGCCCCCCTCCATGGTGAGGTCGGCGGTGATCCGGTTGAGCACGGGGCGCCCTGTCCGGGAGAAGGTGTAGCGGGCCTCCCAGTGGACGGTCACCTCGGGCCCGGCCTCCGAGGTCACGCGGTGGGTGACGGCCAGGTCGGTGGCCCGGCCCAGGAGCATGGCCCACATGGCGCAGGCCCCCTCCCTGTCCAGAGGGCCGAAGGCGGGATCCTCGAAGGTGGCTTCTGGGTGGTAGCAGGCGGCCATGGCTGCGGCATCGCCTCGGGCGAAGGCCTCGTAGAAGCGGGTGGCCACCTCCGCGGCGGCCATCAGAACTGGTTCCGGAAGGCCTCGAAGGCGCTGCGCAGCGCCGTGAGCTCTTCCCGCAGAGAGGCCACCTCGGCCTCCAGCTGCTCGACGCGGTCCGCGCGACCCGGGCGGTTGGTCAGCGGCGGCTCCTGGGCCGGGCCACCCGGTTCCACCGGGCCCGAGAGGAGGTGGGCGACCCGGGCCTCCCGCGCGCCGGGTACCTTGGCCAACCGGACCACCAGGGGCGGTTCGGCCTCCATGAGCACCGAGAGGCAGGCCTCCACTTCGGCGAGGTCGGGAAAGGCATACATGCGGCGGGTGTTGGTGCGCAGTTCACCGGGCGTCTGGGGTCCCCTGAGCAGCAGCTCGGCGAGCAGGGCGCCCTCCTGCACGGAGAGGTTCCAGGTGGGTTTCGCGGTGTGGGCCACCTTCAGCACCCGGCCGGGCCAATGCTCCGCGAGGCCCAGGCCCACGAGGATGTCCACGGCCTCCTTCACCTCGGGCTCCGTCACGGAGATCACGGGATCGCGGTTGCTCGACTGGTTGCAGGCGTTGAGCAGGGCGTTCATGGACAGGGGATACACGTCCGGCGTGCTCAGCTGCTTCTCCAGCAGGCAGCCGAGGACGCGGCATTCCAAGGGGGCGAGATCGAGGTCGGCCACGGGCTAGCTTCCGACGACGCCCGCCATGGGGCTGCTGGCGCTGGCGTAGAGGCGCTTGGGCATGCGGCCGCTCTCGAAGGCCAGGCGCCCCGCCTGCACGGCGAAGTCCATGGCCAGGGCCATCTTCGTGGGCTCACCGGCCTCGGCCACGGCCGTGTTCAGCAGCACGCCGTCGGCGCCCAGCTCCATGGCCAGGGCCGCGTCGGAGGCGGTGCCCACGCCGGCATCCACGATCATGGGCAGCCCGTAGCCCGCCACCACGTCCTTGATGAGCAGGAGGGTCATGGGGTTCTGCACGCCCAGGCCCGAGCCGATGGCGCTGCCCAGGGGCATGACGGCGGCACAGCCCACGTCGCAGAGCTTCTTGGCGAGGATGGGGTCGGCGTTCACGTAGGGCAGCACGACGAAGCCCTCCTTCACGAGGATCTTCGCGGCTTCCAGCGTCTCCTCGTTGTCGGGATAGAGCGACTTCGGATCGCCGATGACTTCCAGCTTCACCCAGTCGGTCTGCAGGGCCTCACGGGCCAATCTTGCTACGCGTAACGCATCCTCGCGGGTGTAGCAGCCGGCGGTGTTTGGCAGCAGGGCGATGTCCTTGGGGATCCAGTTCAGGATGTTGTCCTCGCCCTTGGCCCCCAGGTCGAAGCGGCGCACCGCCAGGGTGACCATCTCCACCCGAGCGGCCCGGTAGCAGGCCTGCATGGTGGCGAAGTCCTTGTACTTCCCCGTGCCCAGGACGAGGCGGTTGCTGAAGCTCTTGCCGGCGATGACGAGGGACATGAGGCGCTCCGAAGCACCAGTCTAGCCCCGGTGGGCAAGCGGGAGGATGGCCGTGGAAACGGACTGGGGCCGTCGCAGGCTCAGAGGGGCCGGACCCCGGGGCAGAGGAGGGTCAGCCGCTGCTCGCCGTCCGGAAGGGTGTAGACCACCTGGATGGGCAGCGGCTCGAGGGGATCCCGGCTGCGCACGAACAGCAGCCCGCGGCGGACCTGTCCGGGCCGCAGGGGCCCCGGGCGCCAGGCCTGGTCCGCGAAGAAGGCGCCCAGGCGGTGGTTGCTGCGCGCGGCGATGATGGCGTTGGGCGCGCCGATGCACAGGCCGACAACGGCCAGGCCTCCGAAGACCATCTTGTCCGAGGGGCCGTATCCGCCGTGTTCCCCGCTGCTCAGGGACAGCAGCCCGGGCACCAGGGGGTAGAACAGGTAGGCCAGGCTGTGCTGCTTGATGGCTGTGGCGGCGGCCTCGGAGGTCAGGGGGCTCGTGGCGTCGGGCCACTCCAGCCGGAGGATGTCCAACTCCCCGCCAAAGGTGTTCTCAAGGGTCAGGACGATCACCCGAATGTGCGCCTTGAGCGCCTTGCGCTCGTACCGTGCGTTGTTGCCCCAGGGCTGGAGGACCGCGGCACCCGACAGCCCCGCTCCGTGCGTGGCAGGGACTGGGGCGACCAGGACCACCGGGCGGTAGATCCGGGCGCAGCCGAGGCCGCCGAGGAACACCAGCAGTGCGGCGAGGATGGCTCTCATGGGCCCTCCCGGGAGGGCTGCCCGTCAGGTCGTGCGGTGGCGCGGCCAGGGGGGAAGGGCGAAGACCAGGCCAAGCAGGGAACCCCAGAGGTGGGCGGCGGGCAGGGTTCGCCAGCCCTCGGGGTGCAGCAGGAAGCTGCTGCCGAACGCGGCTTCGAGGCCCAGTTTCAGTCCCAGCCCGCCGAGCATCAACAGACCGACCGGTGCGGATTCCCCGCGGCCTGCGAGCCGCAGGCCCACCAGGGCCCAGAGCCCGCAGGCGAGCCCCGAGGCGCCGCGGTAGTCGGCGCCGCCCAGGGAGGGCAGCAGCAGCAGGCTGAGGAGAGGCGCGCCCACCAGCAGCGCGAAGGCGACTCGGCGCCGGTCGTGGCGGCCGGCCAGCAGCAGCGGCGTGGCCAGGGCCACGAGATTGGCGAGGCAGTGCTCCCAGCTGAAATGCGCCAGGTGGCCGGTCCAGAGACGCCAGGGCTCCCGCAGGGCGTCCGAGGTGAGGGCGAGGGGGTCCATCAGGCCCGCCGCAGCCGCAGGGCGGCGCCAAGGAGCAGCACCGAACCCAGGGCCTCCAGCCAGCCGAAGCTGCCGCCGAAGTTGCGGCCGCCGCTCTGGCGCAAGGACACGCCCTGGCGGTCCACCACGTCCACGTCCTTGCGGTCGCCGCCGGCCACCTCGGCCTTGAAGCTGGCCACCTCGGCGTCGAGGTTCTTGGCCAGATCGGTCATGGCCAGCTGCAGGCCCTTCTGGGCGTGCTCGCGCAGCTGCACCTCCCGGTGCGCCCAGGTGGAGCTGCCCTTCACCTGGCTCTGGCCCGGCGCCCGCAGCAGGAATGTGTGGCTGGCCACGTCGTAGGCCGCCGCGTCGATGAGGGTGCGGGTGTCGTTGGCGTCACCGGGAAGCACGTAGGCCCCCACGATGGAGAGGTAGGTGAAGCTGTACCAGCGGGGGTCCGTGTACTGGATCTGGTCCACGCTCACCAGGGCCATGACGTCCATGCCGTACATCCGGGCGACCTGGTCCATGTTTTCGAAGCCGCCGCCAGGGCGCAGGTAGGTGCTGGGGACGAGCTTGATTTCCGAGACCCAGGGCTTGTCCTTGAAGCTCTGCTTCACCACGTCAAGCAGGGGCTTCTCCTGGCCCGGTGCGAGCAGGCTCTGCACGCGCCAGGTGTTTGAGGCGCCAGGCACGAAGGCGATGCCGAGTTTCAGGGGCAGCTTGAGCCGGGCGCCGGCGGGATTGGGGTTCGGCGCCGCCTTCTGCTTGGGATAGAGGTAGTCCATCAGGCTGCTGCGGCGCGTGTGGGTCTCGGGCCTGTTGCAGCCCAGGGCGGCCAGCAGGGTGAGGGCGGCGGCGAGCGGGACGAGTCGGGGGAGGCGGGGCATGGGTGGCTCCTTGAGGGTCGAGGGTCGGGATCAGCGGCGGGTGGGATCGTAGGCGGCGCTGCCCAGGGGGTTCCCATCCTTGTCGAGCAGCAGCACGTCTTTGCGGGTGCCCTTCAGGAGGTCCTGCTTGAAGGTGATCACGCCCTGGTCGAGGGAGGCGGACAGTTCGCCCATGGCGAGGGCCAGGCTTTCGCGGGACTGCTTCCGGAAGGCCTCCTCGCGTCCGGACCAGGTGCCGCTGCCCTTGACGGTGCCCACGCCTCCGGCGCGGAAGAGGAACGTGCGGGAGGGCACGTGGTAGACCGCGGCGTCCACCAGGGTGGTGGTGTCGTTCTTGTCTCCCTTCACCATGTAGGCGCCCACCAGGGTCCAGTACGTCCACGCGTACCAGCGGGGGCTGCTGAACTGGATCTGGTCGACGCTGACCAGGGCGATCACCTCCACCCCGAAGGCCCGGGCGACCTGGTCGAGGTCCTTGAAGCCGCCGTCACGGGTGAGGTAGTGGCTGGGGATGACCTTGAAGGTGTGGGTCCAGGGCTTGGCCTGGAAGACATCCGCGACCTTCTGCTGGAGGGCCATCTCCTGGTCGGGGGAGAAGCTCCCCTCCGGCCCGGTGCCCAGGCCCGCGTTCCCCGCGCGGGTGGTGGCGTCGTTGGGCACGAAGGCGATGCCCAGGCGCAGGGGCAGCTGCAGTCGGGCGGGCCCGGTGGCCGGGGCGGCGGGGGCCGCCTCCTTCCCGGCCAGGTAGGCGGTGAGGCTGCTGCGGCGCTGGACGGTTTCGGGGGTGCCGCAGCCCGCGGTCAGCAGGAGGAAGGCGGCGAAGAGGGATAGGACGGAGGATTTCATGGGACCTCCTGGGGCAGTACGCTTGCGTATGGTGTCCATACGGTATGGTATGGTAAACTTGGCGGGTCACCTGTCAAGGCCGCCATGACCGTTCCCAAGAAGAAGGCCCGACCCGCAGCCCCGCTCACGCGGGAGGCCTGGGTGAAGGCCGCCATGAACCTGCTGGCCCAGGAGGGCGTGCCGGCCGTGGCGGTGGAGCCCCTGGCCCTGGCCCTGGGCGTCACCAAGGGCAGCTTCTATTGGCATTTCAGGAACCGGGACGAGCTCATCCAGGCCTGTCTCGAGGCCTGGGAGCAGGATCAGGCGGCCGACGTGGTGAGCCGCTACTCGGGCATTCCCGATCCGCGCCGCCGCCTGCGCGTGCTGCTCTTCGCGGCCTTCGAGGATGTGGAGAACGGGAAGTTCTTCGCGGCGCTCACCGTCTCGGCGGAGGATCCCCGGATCGAGCCCACCCTCCGGCGCGCCACCGAACGCCGCCTGGCCTTCGGCATGGAGGCCTTCCAGGCCCTGGGCCTGTCCCCGGAAGAAGCCCAGGAGCGGGCCCTGTTGGCCTACGCGGCCTACACCGGGTACTTCCAGCTGCTGCGGACCACGCCCCGGGCTGTGGCCGCGGTGACGGACCTGAGCGGCTTCGTGCGGCGCCTGGCTGACGCGCTGGTGCCCGCGACGGAGAACCGCGGCGCTTGATCGGGACCGGGTTCAGGCGTTTCATGAAGGCACTCGTCCCGAGGCACCCCGATGACACCCATCCTGATGGTTCCCGGCTACCAGAACTCCGGTCCCGGCCACTGGCAGAGCCTCTGGGAGGACGAGATGCCCGGAGTCCGGCGCGTGGAGATGCCCAGCTGGGAACATCCGGTGGTGGGTGAGTGGATCCAGACCCTGGACGAGGCCATCGCCGACTGCGGCGAAGCCCCCATTCTCGTGGGCCATTCCCTGGGCTGCATCGCCATCGTCCGCTGGGCGGCAGAGCACCAGCGGGAGGTCCTCGGCGCCCTGCTGGCGGCGCCGGCTGATGTGGACCGGCCCGATGGCCTGGAAGAGCTGCGTCCTTTCGGGCCCATCCCGAGGCATCGCCTGCCCTTCCCTGCCATCGTGGCCTCTTCCAGCGACGATCCCTTCATGGGGGTCGACCGGGCGCGGGGCTTCGCGGCCGACTGGGGCGCCCGCTTCGTGGAACTGGGCCCCTGTGGCCACCTGAACAGGACTTCGGGCCACGGGCCGTGGATCCGGGGCGAGGCCCTGCTGGCGGAGTTGCGCTAGACGGCCGGGCCGTGGGAAGGTGGAGCTTCCGATGGAGGAGCGGTCCCCATCAGTACCGACGGCGAGGGGGATGACCCCGGTGACCCGGCGGGAAAGGGGAGGATCGCCGAAGGGTTCGCGGCTCATCGACGCGCCCCCTGGACGACGAGGCGAAAGCCCGGCGGCTGTCGTGCCGGTCACCCGGCGCGGAGGGCCTGAGGCGCGGCGGCGGGATCCTTCCCACCGCGTTCCGCAGGGCACCGTCGGCACGCCGAGGTTTCCATGAACGCATCCCCCGCAGACCCCCGACGCTGGCTCACGGCCCGCCTCATGGCCCTGTGCGCCACGGAGACCACCTCGGGCCGAGAGGACGCCGGGCTGCCCGAGCTGCGGGCGCTGCTGCAGGGCCTCGGGGCCACCGTGGTGGAGCAGCCCGTGGCCCCGGGGCGCACGAACGTGCTGGCCCTGTGGGGCCGGCCGCGGGTGCTCTTCTCCACGCACCTCGACACCGTGCCGCCCTTCGTGCCACCCCGCCTCGAGCGCGAGGTCGTGTGGGGCCGCGGTGCCTGCGATGCCAAGGGCCAGATCGTCGCGCAGTTGGCGGCGGTGAAGTCGCTGCTGGACGAGGGCCGGGAGGGCCTGGCCTGGCTGGGCGTGGTCGGTGAGGAGACCGACAGCGCCGGCGCCGCCGCGGCCTCCGCCCTGGCGAATCACTTCCTGGGGCTCAAGGCCCTCATCAACGGCGAGCCCACGGAACTGAAGTTGGCGACGGGCCAGCGCGGCGTGCAGCACCTCTGCCTGCATTGCTCGGGGCGGGCGGCCCACAGCGGCAGCCCCGAGCTGGGCCACAACGCCACCTGGCCGCTCCTGGGCTGGCTCCAGCGGCTGCGGGAGCGGCCGCGGCCGGTGGACGCGCAGCTGGGGCCGGAAGTCTGGAACCTCGGCCTGCTCCAGGCGGGGGAGGCCCTGAATTCGGTGCCGGCCAAGGCGGAGGCCCACCTGCTCGCGCGGGTGGTGCCGGGCAGCACCTTCCTGGAGGATGCGCGGCAGCTCGCCCCCGCTGAAGGCACCGTGGACCTGCGCCTGGATGAACCCGCCGACCGCTACCCGGCGGTGCCGGGGTTCGAGCAGGCGGCGATGCCCTTTGGTTCGGACGCGCCGGCCCTCCGGAGCCTGGTGCCCGACCGCACCGTGGTGCTGGCGGGACCGGGCAGCATCAGCGTCGCGCACACCCTGGACGAACACCTCGCCCTGGCCGACCTCGAGGCCGGCGTGGCGCTGAACCGCCGACTGGCCCTGCATTTCCTGGGAGACTGAACCATGACCGCCAAGATTCCCGTCACCGTTCTGGGCGCCACCGGCGTCGTCGGCCAGCGCTTCGTGCGCCGTCTGGCCAACCATCCCCTCTTCCGCGTGGAGCACCTCGCCGCCAGCGAGCGCAGCGCGGGCAAGCGCTACCGCGACGCCTGCGCCTGGCGCCTGGATGGGGAGCCGTATGGCGGCCTCGGCGACCAGATCATGGCCGAAGGCACGCCGGAGTTCGCGCTGTCGCCGGTGGTGTTCAGCGCCCTCGACACCGCGCCGGCCTCGGAGCTGGAGCCCGCCTTCGCCCGGGCCGGGGCCATGGTGTTCTCCAACGCGGCGGCCTTCCGCATGTCGCCGGAGGTTCCCCTGCTGGTTCCGGAGGTGAACGCCGACCACCTGGGACTGCTGGAGATCCAGCGGCACCACCACGGCTGGAACGGCGGGATCATCACCAACGCCAACTGCACCGCCACCGTGCTGGTGATGGCCCTGGCGGCCCTCCACGAGACCTTCGGGGTGGAGGCCGTGCTGATGACCTCCATGCAGGCCATCAGCGGCGCAGGCTACCCGGGCGTGGCGAGCCTGGACATCCTCGGCAACGTGATCCCCTTCATCCGCAACGAGGAGCCGAAGGTGGAGGAGGAGACGCCGAAGATGCTGGGCCGCTTCACGGGCAGCGGCGTGGAGTTGGCGGCCATGCAGGTGAGCGCCCTCTGCCACCGGGTGCCGGTCATCGAGGGCCACACGGAGGCGGTCAGCGTGCGGCTCAAGGGCGCGCCTTCCCTCGAGGATGTGCGCGACGCCTGGCTGACCTGGCGGCCAGAGCCGCAGCGCCTGAAGCTGCACTCGGCACCGGCGGTGCCGGTCCATGTGCATACGCTCGAAGACCGGCCCCAGGTCCGCCGCGACGTGGAGGTCGATGAAGGCATGAGCGTGCACGTGGGTCGCCTGCGGCCCTGCCCCATCCTCGGCCTCAAGTTCGCGCTCCTGGGCCACAACACGGAACGGGGCGCCGCCGGGGGAAGCATCCTCAACGCCGAGCTGGCCCACGCGAAGGGGTACTTCCGATGATCGTCCTCAAGTTCGGCGGCAGCAGCGTGGCCGATGCGGCCTGCATGCGGCAGGTGGCGGAGCTGGTGCGGACCGCCCTGCCGCGCTCGCCCCTGGTGGTGCTCTCGGCCATGGGCAAGACGACCAACGGCCTCTTCGACGCGGCCAAGGCCGCGGAGGCGGGGGATCTGGCCGAGGCCATGGCGCGCCAGCGGGGGCTCATGGCCGCCCACCGCGAGGCCGCGGACGAGCTGTTCGACGGCGCCGTCCCCGAGGCTCTGGACGTGGCGCTGACGGATCTCTTCGGCGAGCTGGAGCTGCTGCTCCGGGGCGTGGCGCTGCTCCGCGAACTGAGCCCCCGCAGCATGGACGCCATCGCCTCCCTGGGCGAGCGGCTGTCCACCCGCATCTTCGCGGCCCACGTGCGGGGCGCCTGGCTGGATGCCCGCAGCGTGCTCCGCACCGATGCCGTCTTCGGCGAGGCGGTGCCGCAGCCGGAGGCCATCCGTGCCCTGGCGGCCGAGCACCTCGCGCCCCTGGTGGCCCCGGGCCGCGTCGTCGTCACCCAGGGCTACATCGGTGCCACGGAGGATGGCCTCACCACCACCCTGGGCCGGGGCGGAAGCGACTATTCCGCGGCGCTCTTCGGCGCCGCCCTGGGCGCCGAAGAGGTGCAGATCTGGACCGATGTGGAGGGCGTGCTCACCTGCGACCCGCGCATCGTGCCCGACGCCCTGCCCATCCCCGAGTTGAGCTTCGCCGAAGCGGCGGAGCTGGCGGCCTTCGGCGCGAAGGTGCTGCATCCGGCCACCATCCAGCCCGCCGTGGAAGCCCGTATTCCCGTCACGGTGCGCCACACCCAGAAGCCCGAGGGGCGCTTCACCACCATCTCCGCGGAGGTCCGGACCGGGCGGCCCATCACAGCGCTGGCCAGCCGCGGACCCGTGACCGTGCTCACGGTGAGCAGCACGCGGATGCTCGCCCAGAGCGGCTTCCTGGCCCGCCTCTTCGAGGTGTTCGGTCGTCGCGGCGTGAGCGTCGACCTGGTGGCCACCGCCGAGGTGAGCGTCTCCCTCACGGTGGAAGCGGATGTCTCCCTCAAGGCCCTCACGCAGGACCTCTCGGCCTTCGCCACGGTGGAGGTCCACGAGGGGCGCGCCATCATCGCCGCCGTGGGCGAGCGGCTGAAGTCCACGCCGGGCCTGGGCGCGCAGCTGCTCCTGGCCCTGGGTGACATCAACGTGGAAATGATCAGCATGGGCGCCAACGAGATCAACCTCAGCCTGGTGGTGAAGCAGGAGTCCACGTCTGAAGCGCTGCGTCGGCTCCACCGGGTGCTGACCGGTGAAGGGAGGAAGGCATGAAGGTCGGCGTGTTCGGCACGGGGCGGCTGGGTTCCGCCATCGCCACGGCGGCAGGCCAGGAGCTGGCCTGGCAGGTGGGCCGCGAGGCGCCGCCCTCCGTGAAGGTGGATGCGGCCATCGAGGCGACCGTGGCTTCCCGGGTGGAGGCCCGCGTGGCCTGGGCCCTGGCGACGGGGACCGACCTGCTCATCGGCACCACCGGCTGGAGCCTGCCGGATCTGGAGGCCCGGGTGGGCCAGCGCATCGGCGTGCTGGTGGCCCCGAATTTCTCGCTCACGGTGGCGCTCTACGCACGCCTCAGCCTGGTGCTGGCCCGCTACGCGGCCCTGGATGAAGCCACGGATCCCTACCTGGTGGAGCACCACCACGCCCGCAAGCACGACGCGCCCTCCGGTACCGCCAAGCAGTTGGCCGGCACGCTGCTGAAGGGGTGTCCCCGCAAGACCGAGTGGGTGATCCCGTCGGCGGGTCAGCCGGTGCTGCCGCATCAGCTCAACGTCTCCAGCATTCGCGCCGGGCACACCTACAGCAGCCATGTCGTGGGCCTCGACAGCCCGGGCGAAGTGCTGGAGCTGAGCCACGCGGCCCGCAGCGCCAGCCCGTACGCCGAAGGCGCCCTTCGCGCCGCCCGGTGGCTGCGGGGCCGCAAGGGCGTCTTCACCATGGACCAGGTGGCCGCCGACCTGCTGGATCCCCTGTTCCGCGACGTGAATCCATGACCTCGAATCCCCACGGGAGGACTTCCATGACGCTCGACCTTTCGGGCCTGGCCGTGGCCCTGGCCACCCCCTTCAAGCCCTCCGGCGAGGTGGACCTCCCGGCCTTCCGCCGCCTCGTGCGCCACGTGGCCGCCGGGGGCGTGGACACCCTGGTGCCCCTGGGGTCCACCGGCGAGGCCGCCACGATCCTCGATTCGGAGCGCGACGCCATCATCACCGCCTGCCTGGAGGAAAGCAGCGGTCGGCCGGTGGTGGTGGGCACGGGCCACAACGCCACCCGCCAGGCGGCGGCGCTCACCCGTCGCGCCCAGGAGCTGGGTGCCGCCGGGGCCCTGGTGGTGACGCCCTACTACAACAAGCCCACACCCGACGGGCTGGTGGCCCACTACGCCGCCATCGCCGAGGCCGCGCCGGGATTCCCGCTGATCGCCTACAACGTGCCGGGCCGTACGGGGCTGAACGTGACGCCCGCCGTGCTGGCCCGCCTCTGGGAGAATCCGCAGGTGGTGGCCGTGAAGGAGAGCAGCGGCAACCTGGCGCAGATCGCCGAGATCGCCCGCACCCTGCCGTCCGGGAAGATGCTGCTGTCGGGCGACGACAACCTGGCCCTGGCCTCGATGGCCGTGGGCGCTGCGGGCCTGGTCTCGGTGCTGGGCAACGCGCTGCCGAGGGAGACTACCGCTCTGGTGGCCGCGGCCCGGAACGGCAACCACGAGGAGGCCCTTCGCCTCCACCAGCAGCTGCTGCCCCTCATGGACGCGCTGTTCCTCGAGAGCAATCCCATCCCCCTCAAGGCGGCCCTCAAGCTGCTGGGCCTGGGGGAGGATGCCGTGCGCCTGCCCCTTGTTCCCGCGGCCGCCGCCACCCGCACCCGGGTGGCCGAGGCCCTGTGCCTGTCCACGGACGGCACCATTCCAGGAGTGCTCTGATGGTCGTGGACTTCGATTCCATCCAGCGGTTTTTCAGCCGTTCCGGGGAGGTTCTGGCCGCGGATCCGGAGGCTCCCGCCATGCACCAGGTGCTGCTGGTGGCCCTCGAGACGGGCACCATCCGCGCCGCAGAGCGGCAGGAGGACGGCACCTGGGTGGCCAACACCTGGGTGAAGCAGGCCATCCTCTGCGGGTTCCGCCGCACCAGCCTGGTGGAGATGGAGGGCCCGGGCTTTCCAATGTTCGACAAGACCGCCTACCCGCCCCGGCACTTCGGCCTGGAAGACGCGGTGCGCCTCGTTCCGGGGGGGTCCGCCGTGCGCCGCGGCGCGCATATCGCCCGCAGCGTGGTGCTCATGCCTCCGGCCTACGTGAATGTGGGGGCCTTCGTGGACGAGGGCACCATGGTGGACAGCCACGCCCTGGTGGGCAGCTGCGCGCAGATCGGCAAGCGGGTGCACCTCTCGGCCGCGGCCCAGGTCGGCGGCGTGCTGGAGCCCGCGGGCGCCCGGCCGGTGATCGTCGAGGATGACGCCTTCGTGGGTGGCCTCGTGGGCCTCTTCGAAGGCATCGTCGTGCGGCGTCGGGCGGTGCTGGCTTCGGGCGTGGTCATCACGGGCAGCACCGTGATCTACGACCTGGTGAACGGCCGGGAGCTGCGCCAGGAGGTGCCCGAAGGCGCCGTGGTGGTACCCGGCTCGCGGCCCGCCTCGGGAGACTACGCCCGGGCCCAGGGACTGCAGGTGTCGGCGCCCTGCATCGTGAAGTACCGCGACGAACGCACCGATGCGGCCACGGCGCTGGAACAGGCGTTGAGGTAGGGCGCTGGTGACGAAATGCAAACCACCAAGACACCAGGGCCCCAAGAACAGCAAAAGCCGGTTGTCTTTTCTTGGCGCCTTGGTGTCTTGGTGGTGATCTGTTGCTTTTGAGGTTCTGATGCATCCCGCCGAACGCCTGTCCCTGCTGAAACCCTCGCCCATCCGCGCCATCACCGACGGCACGCCGCCGGGGGCCATTCCCCTGGGTCTTGGCGAGCCCACCTGGGACCTGCCGGAAGTCGCCCGCAAGGCCCTGCTGCGCGACCCCGGCCCCTGCGCCTACGTGCCCCACGCGGGCCTGACGGACCTGCGGAAGGCCGTGGCCGCATTCCACGGCGCGCACCTGGATGAGGTACTCATCACCACAGGGTCCCAGGGCGCGCTGTTCTCGCTCTTCCAGGCCTGGGTGAACCCCGGCACCAAGGTGCTCATGCCCGATCCGGGGTTCGTGGCCTACCCGGCCCTGGCCCGCATGGCCGGCGCCGAGCCCGTCACCTACCGGCTGTCCGCGGACCGCTTCCGGCTGGACGCCGACGCGCTGATCCAGGTGCTGGACGCCACGCCGGACGCTTCCGCCGTGATCCTCAACCTGCCCTCCAACCCCACGGGCGGCGGCGGCGATCTGGCTTCGCTGAAGCGCGTGGCCGATGCCTGCACGGCCCGGGGCGTGCTGTTGATCTCCGACGAGGTCTACCGGGACCTGCACTTCGGCGTGCGGGCGCCGAGCCTGCGGGATGTCACCGACCGCGGCGTGGTCACCAGCTCCGTCAGCAAGGGCTGGGGCGCGCCGGGCCTGCGCGTGGGCTGGGCCGTCGGCGATCCCGCCTGGCTGGTGCCCGCCCGGGTGGTGCACGGCTACGCCGTCACCGGCACCGCCACCCCTGCCCAGTGGGCCGCGCTGGCCTTGATTGAGCACTCCGACACCGTGCTGGCCGAGGCCCGCGCCGCCGTGCAGCTGCGCTGGGAAGCCCTGGCCGCGGCCCTGCGCGAAGAGCTGGGCCACGCCGTCACCCCGCCGGACGGCACCTTCTACCACTTCATGCCCCTGCCCGAATCCGCGAAGGCCGATCCCCTGGCCTTCTGCCTGCGTCTGCGGGACGAAGCCAAGGTGGTGCTCATCCCGGGTCTGGCGTTCGGCGAAGGCGGCCGAGGCCACGCCCGCCTCAGCTTCGCCGCCACCCCGGAGCAACTTCAGGAAGGCGTGCGGCGGCTGGCGCCGTACTGGAAACAGGGAAACCTTTAACCACAGAGGGCGCAAAGAACGCAGAGCCCTCTCTCTCGGCCCGGTCCACCCGTCACCTCTTTTCCTCTGCGTTCTCAGCGTCCTCTGCGGTTAGAAGGTGGTTATGAATCCCCTGTTCGCCTTTGACGATGCCCAGTGCCGCTCCCTCGCGGAGGCCCACGGCACGCCCTGCTTCGCCTATTCGGGCGCCGTGGCCGAGGCCCAGTTCCGCGCCCTGCGCGAAGTGCTGCCGTCCCGGGTGCGCCTCGCCTACGCGGTGAAGGCCAATCCCCATCCGAAACTGCTGGCGCACTTCGCGTCCCTGGGCGCCAGCTTCGACTGCGCCTCCATCGGCGAGTTGGAGCGGGTGGAGACCCTGGGGCTGCCGCCGGGGCGCACCTTCTTCGCGGGGCCGGGCAAGCGCGAGGCGGAGCTCCGGAAGGCCCTGGCCCTGGGCGTCCGGGTGCAGGCGGAGGGCTTCGAGGACCTGGCGCGGCTGGAGGCCCTGGCGGCAGGGGCGCTGGCCGTGAACCTGCGGGTGCATCCCGCCTTCGACATCGACGAGGGCAACCGCATCATCGGCGGCAGCGGTCCGTCGGCTTTCGGGGTGGACGAAGAGGATGTGCCGGAGCTTCTGCGGAGGGCCGCGAGCCTGCGCCATGTGCGCATCCGGGGCCTGCATGTCTTCGCCGCCAGCAACCAGCGCGACGCCTCCAAGCTGATCGCCATCCACGGTGCGGTGCTGGACCTGGCGAAGCGATTGCATGAAGCCCACGGGCTGGTTTTCGAGCAGATCGACCTGGGCGGTGGCCTGGGCGTGCCCTACGCGCCGGAGGAATCCCCGCTGGACCTGGCCGCGCTGGGCCGGGGTTTGTCCGGCCTGCTGGCGCGGCATGCCTGGTTCACCGGCGAGCTGATTCTGGAACCCGGGCGCTTCCTGGCGGGTCCCTGCGGCGTCTACCTGGCGCGGGTGATGCGGATCAAGGAAAGCCGCGGCACCCGCTTCGCCATCCTGGAAGGCGGCATCAACCACCTCATCCGTCCCCTGCTCACGGGTGAGCCCTTCCCGGTGAAGGCCGTGGGTCGGGGCGAGGGCACCATTCCCTACACGCTGGCCGGGCCGCTCTGCACCAGCCTCGACCGCCTCGGTGAGGTGGCGCTGCCGGACCTGCGCGTCGGCGACCTGCTGGCTTTCGGCACCACGGGGGCCTACGGCCTGAACGAGGGCATGACCCATTTCCTGAGCCACCCGGTGCCGCCAGAAGCGTGGGTGGATTAGCCGAGCAGGGGGATCCAGGCGGCCTGCTGGGGCTTGGGCAGGGTCTTCACGCGGTCCAGCAGCTTGAGGCGGGTCTGCCAGGTCTTGTCGGCGGGGAAGAGGGCGCGGCCGCGAAGCAGGTCCTCTCGCGCTTCGTCCCATTTGGCCTGGCCCGCGTGGGCGGCGCAGAGGGCGAGGTGCAGCCGCGCGGCCCGGGCCCGCAGGTCCGCGTCGCCGGGCTGGGCGCGCAGCAGCGCGTCCATGACCTTCAGGGCTGCCTCCAGGTCGCCGTTCTGCAGGTGCTTCTGGAACTCGGCCAGGCTGGCGCCGGTGACGCCGCCGGGCAGGCCCGCGCGGGCCTTCTCCAGCAGTTGGGCCCCGGCGGCGTCGCCGGCCTGGCGGGTCACGAGGGTTTCGGCCCGCAGATAGGCGCGGAGAGGATCGATGCCGAGGGCGGTTTCGGCCTCCTGGCGGATGGCCTCCGGGGATTCGGCGAGGTCGGGGGCCTGGGCCTGCTGGGCCACGGGTGCCACGGCGGCGGCGCGGGCGGCGCGAACCTCATCCTTGAGGGCCTGGTCTTTCCGATAGCTGTGGACGAAGCCCAGGATCAGGATCACGGCCAGCAGGCCGCCCCCGGCGCCGGCCAGGAGCTTGGGATTCTTCAGCCAGGGCAGGCGCTTCGTGGCCTCCCGGAACCGCTCGGGGATCGTCAGCCCTTCCCGCGGGGCTGGGGCGGCCTTGAGCAGGGCGGCCGGTGGCTCCACGCCCTGGGGTTCCGCGGGGGCGGTTACCTCGTCCACGGCCATGGCGATGCGCCCCTGGGCATCCAGGGTCAGGATCTGGGTGGGCTGCGAGGCGGTCTCTGTCCCAAAGGCTGGCCGGGCGGAAGGCTTGCGGCAGCGTTCCAGGCCCTGCAGGGCGCGGGCGTTGCCAGGCGCCAGACTCAGGGCCTGCTGGAAGGTGAAGGCGGCTTCCTCGTGGCGCTGCAGGGTGAGCAGATGTTCGGCCTGGCGGAGCTTCAGGTCCAGCGCTTCCGCATCGGATACGGAGGCCGCCACCACGGGGGATGGGGCCGGCGCCTGGGTCACTTCCACCTTCGCCTGGCGCAGGTAGCCCGCTACTTCATGGCGGTGGGGCTCCAGGACCAGGACCCGCTCCCACTTGGAGATGGCCTCTTCCACCAGCCCCATGTCGTAGAGCTGGACCGCCTCGCGCAGGAGCTTGTCGATGTCCTCGTCGGCGGCGTGGGCCTCGGCAGCCACCGGCACCGGAGCGGCCGGGGCCTCCAGGGCCGCGAGCCCCAGTTCACGCCTGGCTCCGTTGGCGTAACCGCGGGCCAGGGCATGGGCGGGATCCAGGGCGAGGACGCCTTCCCATTTGCGCAGGGCGTCCTCGATCTGGCCCATGTCGTAGAGGGTGCAGCCCTCGGCCAGCAGACGGTCGGGATCCAGGGAGCCCGTGATCACCTGGGCTGCGGGCGCCGGAACGGGCCGTTCGGGGGCGGTGGATCGGGCGTCGGCCGACGTCGCCGGGGCGGGAGGCTCCGGCGCGGACTCCCGTTCGGGTTCAGGGGCTGGCGCTGGTTCGGGCTCGGGGGCGGCTTCAGGTGCCGGGGGCGCGGGCGGGGCGGAGGGGGACACCGTGGACGCGGCCTGGGCCGCCTCTTCGGCTTCCCGCAGTTCGATGAGGCGCTGCCTCACGACGATCAGCCGCTCCCGGGCCTCCCCGTGGCCGGGCTGCTGTTTCAGGATGGCCTGCCAGATCTGCCCGGCCTTGACGATCTCGCCCCGGGCGAAGAGTTCATCGGCTTGGCGGAGGTAGGGCGCGTAGGGGTCGGGCGTCATGGTGTCGGTCTCAATGCAGAGGGAACTCGTCCGTGTTGCGCACCAGCAGCATGAAGGTGCTGTTCCCGCAGGTGAATTCCTGCTGACTGAGGAGCTGGACCGGCCCTGTGATGCGCTCGCCGTTGACCAGGGTTCCGTTGGTGGACTGCTGGTCGCTGATCCACACTGTGCCGTCGCGGTGGATCTCCAGCATGGCGTGGCGGCGCGACGTCTCGGGATCCCGGGTGATCACGTCGCCATCCTCCCGGCCGATGATGGTCTGGGGCTGCTCGATCACCTGCACGGTGGAGGCCTGGGGGCCGCTGAGGAAGGCCAGGCTGAACTTCAGGCCGGGGGGCATGCCGGGCACATGGAGGCCTGCGGCGATGAGCATGGCCTCCCGATCGCGCTTGGCGGTGGTGCGGGCGGCGGGCACCGGGGCCGGCGGGGTGGGTTCATCCTCCGGCGGCATGGGCACGGTGAGGGGCCGGGAGAGGGTCTCCTCGGGCGGCAGGAAGCCGAAGGCCGGGTTCACGACTTCGAAGACGTGGGCGCACTTGGGGCACTTGAACCGCTTCAGCCGAGTCTGGCCGAAGCGGCTGTCGTCGTACTGGAATCGAGCCTGGCAGGCCGGGCACACCACGATCATCGGTCCCTCATGATTGCCCCTGGAGTGTACCCCTACTTCTTCCGCGTGGCGAAGAAGCTGAACTCGCTCCGCAGCGGGATGCCCTCGGGCAGCTTGAAGCCCGTGACGGGGGCGGGCAGGGGCTGGTTGACCTTCAGGGCGCCCAGCTCCAGCAGCCAGGAGTCCCCGCTGCGCTCGATCCACTGCACCTGCCGCGGCAGCCAGGTCTCCTTGTCCACCCAGAGGTTGAGGGCCTGCATGCGCTTCCGGAGGGAGAGGGTGCGCGGCGCGAGGGCCAGGAACCAGGTGTTGGAGGCGTCCTTGGATTCCCCGAGGGAGATCTGGAAGTAGTCCGACAGGTAGCTCAGCTTCTGGCCGAGGCCCAGGAATTTCCGGTCGGCGTTCTTGATGATCCCGATCTTCATCATCTCGCCCTCCTTCGCCTCGGGGCTGTACGAGATGAGGGCCTTGGGCGTGAGGTGGAGGATCAGGTCCTCCGGAGGCAGGAAGGCGAAGTGCGCGAAGTCGGAGCCCTGGAGGTAGAGGGTGCCCTTGGTGACCGAGGGGGTCTTCAGCAGGGACCGCCGCAGGGTGAGCGTGAAGGGGCACTGCAGCGTCTGGATCTGGGCCTGGGCGTTGTCGAACCGCTCGACCACCACGCGCAGCGGCGGCGGGGTTGCCTGCGCCGCCAGGGGCAGGGCTAGGACCAAGGCAAGGACTGGGGCGATGGCCAGAAGCAGGGCGGCGGGGCGTCGGATCATCAGGGATTCCCTCCATCGGGTGTGCCGGACAGGGCCAGGGGGTTCCGCTGATGGGCCACGTGCAGGGCGATGGCGCTTCCCCGCAGCACCTCCTCGGCGGCGAACCGGGCGAGGTCGGGGTGGTTGTTCGATTCGCTGAGATGGGCGAGCACGACGTCCTTCAGCCGGGCCGTGCAGGCCCGCGCCAGCAGCTCCGCCATGGCGGCGTTGCTGAGGTGGCCCACGCGGCTGAGGATGCGGGCCTTGAGCTGGGGCGGATAGTCGCCTTCGCGCAGCATGTCCACGTCGTGGTTGGCCTCGAGCACCAGGAGGTCGAGGTCCTGGAGGTGGTCGGCCACCAGGGCCGTCGGGTGGCCCAGGTCGGTGACCACGGCGCAGGCCTGCCCGTGGGCCTCCACCCGGTAGGCCACGGGATCCTCGGCATCGTGGGGCAGGGCGAAGGGGAGGACGCGCCAGCCGGCCCAGTCCACGGGCTCGCCCGCCTTCAGCTCGATCCACCGGTCATGGGGGATCTCCACGCCCTGGGCCCGGCTCGCGGCGCGGCGCGTCTCCGCCGTGGCCAGGATGGTCCAGTGGGTCCGTCGCAGGATGACGCCCAGGGCGCCGATGTGATCGGAGTGCTCGTGCGTGAGGGCCAGGGCCTGGACCCTGTCCGGCGCCCAGCCCACGGCGTCGAGGCGCTGCCGGATCTGGCGCAGGCTGATGCCGGCGTCCACCAGCAGGGTGCGCTCGCCGTCCGACAGGGCGTGGCAGTTCCCCTTGGAACCGGAGGCGAGGGCGGCATAGTGCATGGCCCAGGATAGCTCGTACACTGTCCCCATGAGCCCCACCCTGCGCCCTTCGACCCTGGCCGACCTGGAAACCCACGTGGTCCACCGCATGGCGATGTTCCGCGACATGGAGATGGGCACCGAGGAGGGGCTGAAGCGCATGGCCGAGGCCTTCCGCAACCAGCTCAGAGGCTGGCTGGTGACGGGGCAGTGCCGCGGCCTGGTGCTCGAGGATGAGGGCCGCGTGGTGGCCAGCGTGCTCCTGCTGCTGAAGGAGACCGTGCCCACGCCCGTTTCGCCGCTGGCCGTGCGGGGCTACCTCTTCAACGTCTACACCGATCCGTCCCACCGGCGCCGGGGTTTGGCGGCCCGCCTCACGGACGCGGCCCTGGACCTGGCCCGCGACCTTGGGATCGAGATCATGGAACTGCACGCCAGCCTCGAGGCCGAGGGCCTCTACCAGCGCATGGGATTCGTGCCCACCAGCGAGATGCGCCTGGTGATGAGCTCGGGCATCAAGACGCCGAAGCAGTGGAAGCACCGCCGCTAGGCGCCACGCCCTTCCAGCGCCACAGCCCGAGGATGGCCGCCCCGCAAATGAGCGCGCAGGGGAGGCTCGCTTCCAGGCCGAAGGCGCCGCCCGTGAGCCACTCAGGGCGGCCGTGGAACACCGGTGTCCAAAGGCCCTTGATGTCGGTGGTGCCGCTCACGCCGAAACCCAGCAGGCTGCCCTGGGCCCAGTTCCACCCGAGGTGTACGCCGATGGGCAGGGCCAGGCTGCCCGTCCGCAGGTAGCAGAAGCCGAGGAGGATCGCCGCCAGCCCGATGTTGAGGGTGGCCCAGGCCTTGGTGGCGCCCGCCATGCCCGGGTTGTTCCAGTGGCCCAGGGCGAAGAGCGCCGCGAAGACTAACTGCCCCACCCAGGGGCCGGCGCCCTGCACCAGGCGCTGGAAGGGGTAGCCGCGGGCGATGATCTCCTCGTTGAAGCCGACGCCGAGGAAGAGCCAGGCGGCGCCTAGCAGCTGCCGGACGCCGACGTCGGCGGCCCGCTCCCAGTGGAAGCCGCCCAGGCCCCGGACGGCCAGCGCGGTGAGGAGCATGAGCAGGCACCCGCCGAGGGCGCCACCCAGGCATTCCAGGACCCAGCGCCCGCCGGGCTGAAACCCCAGGCTGCTGAAGGGGCGCCCCTCGAGGCGAACGCAGAAGGCGCTGGCGGCCACGCCCAGGGCCACGGCGATCCAGATGCTTCCACCCGTGCGGACACCGAAGGCCCGGAGTGTGAAGGACACGATGAACGCCAGCGCGGCGAGCACCAGGAAGAAGCCGAGGGCCTTCCAGCCGCTACGGACCGAGCCCTGCTCGTTGATGAACCACTTGGCCATGCGGACTCCGGAAGTTCTCCAACTACGCAGACCGTGAATGCGGCGTTTAGTGTCCCTACATCACACTCTGGGTTTCCGCGAAGGCCCGGGAGATCTCCAGGAAGAGCTTCTCCTCGTTGGGCTTCAGGGCGGCGGCGCGGGCGAACCAGAACGCCGCCTTTTTGCGCTGGCCCGCCACCAGCAGGGCCTTCCCGAACTGCAGGAAGCGCTCCCAGTCGTCCTTCTCGAGGGCCACAAGCACGCCCATGTACCGCTCCGCCTCATTCACCAGCCCCACCTCGGCCAGATCCACCGCCGCGGCCGTGACGGCCTCCTTGTTCTTGGGGTCGCGCTTCACGATCTTCTCGTAGCCCTCCAGGGCCTCGGTCTTGTAGCCATGCTTGAGCCAGGCCTGGGCGACAAGGCGCAGCACTGCGCCATCCTTCGGCTCCCGGGTCTCGGCATCCTTGAAGGCCGCCTCGGCCTTGGGCTTGTCCAGGGCCGCCAGATAGGCCCGGCCGCACTCCGCCAGGTACTTCGCGTCCTTGGGCTTGATGGACCGCGCCTTGTCGGCGCAGCCCTCAAGGATCGTCCGGCGGTCGCCTGCGAAGAAGGCTTCGTTGAATTGAATGGCTGCAGGCGTCGGCGCCTGGGCTCCGAGTGCGAGGGCGAAGAGGGCGAGGGCGATGGAACGGGTGCGCATGGGGCCTCCTAGCTCGGTTCCGCGCCGTGATCGGCGAACGCGAGGGCGATGGCATTCCACATGCGTTCT
>Ga0316605_10000678_pt1 | contig 22382 bp, 21 predicted proteins | sample OWC_soil_day20_n_FD_207666 | JGI IMG/M metagenome (GOLD analysis project Ga0316605, IMG submission 207666) | Wetland soil microbial communities from Old Woman Creek delta, Ohio, United States - OWC_soil_day20_noCT | ecosystem: Environmental > Terrestrial > Soil > Wetlands | place: USA: Ohio...
GGCACGCGCCGGCTCCGCGATCACCGCGGCCACGTCGCCTTCCCGTTCCAGCACGTAGCGCACCATCGACGCACAGGCCAGCTTGCACTGCGCCAATCGCGGCTGGCCTTCGGCATCGACCTCGTGACCGTAGGCGCAGCGGTAGCAGCCGAAGGGCGCGACATGTTCGCTGCCCGGCAGCAGCGGTCCGAGCCGGCCCGAGCGGAACAGCGATTCGCCACCGACGCTGGACGCGCCGAAACCGGCACCGTGGAAGGCATCCCAGAAGCTCAGCGTCTTGAAGCGGCCGGTGGCGGCGCGCGCCAGCTTCAGCGCCACTTCCACCGCGTCGCTGCCGCCGGTGGTGAAGAGCACACGCCCCGGCTGGCCGGTCAGCGCGCGGAAGCGCTCGTTCAAGGCTTCGGCCAGTTCCACCGCGCGCAGCGGCGCAAAACGCCGCGGCGCGAAGCTCAGCTCGTCGAGCTGCCGCTTGATGGCGGCGACGACCGCCGGATGCCCATGGCCCAGGTGGTGCACGTTGTTGCCATGGAAGTCCATGTAGCGCCGGCCCGCCATGTCCTCGATGTACAGGCCCTCGGCCTTGACGATGGGCGCCAGGCAGGGCGTGGACACGCTCTGATGCAAAAAGGCCGCGCTGTCACGCGCCAGCAGCGCGCGGCTGGCCTCGTCCAGATGCTCGCGCTGCCAGGCGGCGCGTTGCGGCGTGCTGTTGATGTCGCCTTCGCTTTGCGACGGCGCTCCGGCCATGGCTAGACGGTCCCGTTGATGGCGAAGTCGAAGATCTGGTAGCTCTTGATGGACTGGCTCGCCGCCTTGTCGCGGTAGGCCTCGTTCAGCGGCCGGTTCAGGATGAACGGCACCTGGGTCTCCGAGGTGCCGCCGTGTGTGCGCAGGCGGTGGCCCTTCAGGCCGCTGAGGTCGTGGTTCTTGGCCGAGCTGCCGATGCACCAGTTCTCGTGCGCGATCACCGCGACATCGCCCTCGCGGTCCGGCGGCATGTCGAACATGCGGCAGGCGGTGTCGCGGTCCAGCGCCAGCTCCACGCCCTCGGTGCCGCCGATCGCGTCGATGATCTGCCGTGCCGTCACCTGCCCCCGCGACCAGACGCGCACGAAGCCGCCGAGCGCGCCGTGGTGGGCGACGAAGGCATCGGTGATCGGGCAGATCACCGTGGTCGTGCCCGCGCCCAGCTTGGCGTCGAGCAGGTCCTGCAGCCACAGCACCTGCGGCTCGCCCTCGGCGGTGCTCTTGTCGCTCATGCCGTGGTCGGCGGTGAGTGCGATCGTCGCGTCCAGCGCCGCCAGGCGGCCGACACAGTCGTCGAGCCGGCGGTAAAACTCGCGCGCGCCGTCTTCGTCGGGCGACCACTTGTGCTGCACCCAGTCGGTCAGCGACAGGTACAACAGCTCGGGCCGGCGCTCGCGCAGCAGCTTGATGCCGGCTTCCAGCACCAGCAGGCTCAGCTCCATCGAATACATGCCCGGTTGTTCCATGCCCAGCCAGGGCAACACGTTCTCAATGCCGTTTTCGGCCAGCGTGCATTGGCCGGCGTATTCGCTGGAGAAGGACACGTGGCCTTGGGCGACGTCCAGCCCCTTGCCCAGCTGCTTGCGCAGCTTGTCCTTGGCGGTGATGGTCACCACCTTGGCGCCGGCCGCGGCGAACCTGGCGATGATGGTGTCGCCGCGCAGCAGTTCCGGCCCGGTCATCACCACCGGCTGCCAGGTGGCAGTGTCGAGGTAGAAGTTGCCCGAGATGCCGTGTTTCACCGTCGGCGTGCCGGTGATGATCGACATGTTGTTCGGGCAGGTGAAGGACGGCATCGAGCCTTCGGCCACCGCGGCATAGCCCTCGCGCACGCAGCGCGCGATGTTCGGGATGCTGCCGTCGGCGAGGAACTGCTTCAGGTAGCGCGGGTCGCCGCCATCGATGCACACCACCACCACCGGGCGCAGGGGCCAGCGATAGTCGGTGCCGTTGACGTGGACCTTGGGTGGGGTGCTCATGGGCATCTGCCTTGATGGAGGGGTCAGGCTGGGTGGGGGGTGCCCAGCGCGGCGTGCAGCCGCTCGCGGCTGACCAGCACGTGTTCGGTGAGCAGCGCTTCGGCGCGCTGCTCGTCGCGCGCGGCCACCGCGTCGATGATGGCTTCGTGTTCCTGCGTGGACACGGGGATGTTGTCCGCGCCGCGGCTGATGGTGGCGCGGCGGTACAGGTCGAGCTGGTTGACGATGCCGCGGTACTGCGCCAACAGCGCGTTGTTGCGCGCGGCGCGCGCCAACAGGTCGTGGAATTCGACGTTGAGCGCGAAATACTCGTCCGCACGCCGACCCTTCTGCGTCAGGTGCATGCGCCGCACCACCGTGCGCAGCTGTTCGATCTCGTCGATGGAGATGCGCCGCGCGGCGAGCTTGCCGATCAGCCCTTCGAGCGCGGCGCGCACTTCGTAGAACTCGTTGGCTTCTTCGATCGAGACCTGGCGCACGAACACGCCGCGGTTCTTTTCCACGCGCACCAAGCCGGCCTGGCTGAGCGCACTGAAGGCTTCGCGCACCGGGCCGCGCGACACGCCCAGCGCGGCCGCGACCTCGACCTCGTTGAGCTTGGCGCCGGCGGCGATCTCGCCGGAGATGATCCGCCGCTCCAGCTCCTGCTGCGCCAGCGTGGCCAGCGAATGCTCGCGCAGCATCTCAATGGCCCGAGTGGCGTCTGAGGGCCGCTTGGTCATCGCGGAAGGCGGGGCTGCAGGTTGCATGGGCATCGGGCAGGGAGTCCAGACATGCTAGATCGTCATTTGCTGATTGTCAACAAAATACAAAATATGGCCCGAATTGGATTCAGCTCTTGGCATCGACGAAGAGCACACCCTGCGTCTGCGCGCGCAGGCGCGGGTCGAGCGAGGCCACGCTGACGGGCTGGCCGCGCAAGGCCTCTAAGCAGCGCGCCAGCGTCTGGTCTTCCAGGCGCTGCATCGCCTCCTGCGTGTAGAAGGTCAGATGCGGCCATAGCATGACGTTGTCCATTGCGTAGAGTGCCGACAGTGGATGACCGTGGCGTGACAGCGGCTCGCGGCCGTAGACGTCGAGCGCGGCGCCGGCGATGCGCTGCTGCTGCAGCGCCTGCAGCAGCGCCGCCTCGTCGACGATCTCGCCGCGCGACACGTTCACCAGGAAGGCCGTGGGTTTCATCAGCGCCAGCTGGTCGGCACCGAGCAGATGGCGCGTCTGCGGGTTGAGCACGCAATGCACCGACAACGCGTCGCTGGCTTGCAGCAGCGCATCGAGCGTTTCGCAGCGCTGCACGCCCGCGGGCATGGCATCGGCCGCGACATGCGGGTCGTAGGCCAGCACGCGCATACGAAAGGCGCCAGCCATGCGCGCCATGCTGTGGCCGATGCGCCCCAGCCCGACCAGACCCAGCGTCTTGTCCGCCAGGTCATGGGCCAGCCAGCGCGCCTCGGGCCAAGCCCAGCCTTCGGTCTGCATCGCATGCTGGAGGGGCTTGAAGCGCTTGAACAGCGCCATCAGCAGCGCGAACGCACCTTCGGCCACCGTCTCCTCGGCGTAGGCCGGCACATTGACCACCGGAATACCACGTGCACGCGCAGCAGCGATGTCGATGGCGTCGATGCCCACGCCGTACTTGACGATGGCCTTGAGCCGCGTGGCGCCGGCGATCACCGCCGCAGTCACCGGCGTGTAGCACATCAGCAGCAGGTCGGCATCGGCCACCTCGCGCGCCAGCACCGGCTCGGGCGTGCCGTCGCTCAGCAGCACCAGCTGCGCGCCGGCCTCGCGCAGGCGCGCATCGACTTGCGGCATCTCCAGTTCACGGTCGGTGCGCACGACCTTGAAGTTGCGCGGAAGATCGTTCAACAGGCTCTCCTCAACTCAGGCGCAGCGCGACCACGCCGCCGACGATGACCACGGCACCGCAGGCGCGCTGCAAGCCGAAACGTTCCTTCAGCACCAGCACCGACATCGCGGTGGCGAACAGCACCGAGGTCTCGCGCAGCGCCGACACCGCCGCCACCGGTGCGCGCGTCATCGCCCACAGCGCGATCCAGTACGAGCCCAGCGATGCCAGCCCGCCCAGCGTGGCCAGCGGCCAGCGCTGGCGCGCATAGGCCATCATCGCCTGGCGCGCGGCGGCGCTGCGCCGCGCGAACACCAGCGCCGGGTAGGGGATGCCGTCCAGCACGAACAGCAGCACCACGTAGCTGGCGGCGGTGTAGCCGGCTTCGCTGCTGATGCGCACGCCGCGGCCGTCGACGATGGTGTAGGCGGCGATGACCGCGGCATTGGCCAACGCAAAGCCGATGGCGCGGCGGTGGTGCAGCGCCTGCGCCGGACGCGCCAGCCCGACCAGCAGCACGCCCACCGTGACCGCGCCCACACCCAGCCAGGCGGCCGGCGTCAGCGGCTCGCCGAGCGCGGTGCTGCCCAGCGCCACCAGCAGCGGCGCGCTGCCGCGCATGATCGGGTAGGTGCTGCCCAGGTCGCCATGCTGGTAGGCGCCGTTGAGCGTGATGTAGTAGGCCACGTGGATCAGCAGGGACGCTCCGATGAAGGGCCAGGCCGCCACCGGCGGCAGGCCCACCCACAGCAGCAGCGGCAAGGACACCAGCGCGCCGAGCAGATGCACCAGCGCCAGGTCCAGCTGCTTGTCGCCGCTGGACTTGACCAGCGCATTCCACGCCGCATGCAGCAACGCGCCGAACAGTACCGCCAGCACCACACCCGTGGACATCAGTGAATCCCGGCGCCGAAGCGCCGATCGCGACGCCTGAATCCGGAGCAAGCCAGCGAACGCCGCGGAACCGGCTCTGCCGGGCCGCTGGCGTTGCCACCTGGGGGGAGCGCCGAAGGCGCTTCGGGGGGGACCATTTCTACCGGCGCGTCTCGTCGGCCATCAGCTCGGCCAGGCGCGAATGGCGCAAGCGCGTGTCGGCCAGCACGCCGGCGGACTCGAGGATCGGGTAGGCGATCGAGCAGATGTGCGAGTTGATGCGCTTGAGCTCGCTGATCAGGTCGAGGTGCAGGCTGCTGGTCTCGATGCTTTGCGCGGTGTTGTCGCGCAAGCGCGCGATGTGGTTGGCCGCGTACTCGTGTTCCAGGTCGCGGAAGCGCGCCTTTTCCTCCAGCAGCCGGCGCGCGTCGTTGACATGGCCGTCGAGGAAAACGCTCATGCCCAGGCGCAGGTTGGACAGCAGCCGCTCGTGCAGGTGGCTGATCTCGGCCATGCCGGCTTCGGAGAAGCTGCGGCCCTTGCTGATCTTCTTGTCTTCCACGTCCTGCAGCACGCGCTCGACGATGTCGCCGATCTGCTCCATGTTGATGGTGAAGCTGACGATGTCGGTCCAGCGCCGGCTCTCGCGCTCGGACAGCGCCTCGCGCGAGATCTGCGTCAGGTAGAACTTGATCGCCGAGTACAGGTCGTCGACGGTGTCGTCCATGTGGCGCAGCTGCGCCGACAGCTGCAGGTCGTTGCGGCGCATCACGTCCATCACGCCACGCAGCATGGTCTCCACCACGTCGGCCTGGTGCAGCGCCTCGCGCGCCGCGCAGGCGATGGCCAGCGACGGCGTCGGCAGCGCCACCGGGTCCAGGTGGCGCGGCCGGCTCTGCGAAGGCTGCGGCGGCGGCGCCACCATCCACTGCTCGAGCCAGCGCGCCAGCACCTGCGTCAGGCCAATGAAGACCAGCGCCAGCGCCATGTTGAACAGCAGGTGGAAGGCCACCACCTGCTGCGACACCGCCGGCAGCTGCTGTTCCAGCAGCGTGCGTACCTGTGGCAGCCAGGGCATGACGAGCAGGCAGCCGGCCAGCTTGAAGACCAGGTTGCCCACCGGAAGACGGCGCGTGGCGATGTCCGAGCGCGCCGTGGTCAGCACGCCCAGCAGGCCGCTGCCGACGTTGGCGCCCAGCACCAGGCCCAGCGCCACGCCCGGCGGCAGCATGCCGGCCCCCGCCAGCGTGGCCGTGAGCAGCACGATCGCCAGCGACGAATAGGACAGCACCGTCAGCACCGCGCCGACCAGGATGTCCAGCAGCACGTCGTTGGGCAGCGAGGCCAGCAGCTGGCGCACCGCCGGCGAATCGATCAGCGGCCGCGTCGCCGCGACGATCAGCTGCAGCGCCAGCGTGATCAGCCCCAGGCCGATGACGATGCGCCCGAAGCGGCCCACCGAGGTGGCCTCGCGGCTGACGAACAGCACCACGCCAACAAAGATGAGCAGCGGCGACAGCCACGACAGGTCGAAGGAGAACACCACCACCATCGCGCTGGTGCCGATGTCGGCCCCCAGCATCACCGCCAGCGCTGCGGCGGTGGCGATGAGCCCGCGGCCGACGAAGGACGAGACGATCAGCCCGGTGGCGGTGCTGGATTGCACCAGCGTGGTGACCGCAAAGCCGGCCAGCAGCGCCTGGATTCGGTTGCCGACGCTGCGCGAGATGACATGCCGCAGGTTGGCGCCGTACAGGCGCAGCACGCCGGTGCGCACGATGTGCGTGGCCCACACGAGCAGCGCGATGGCGGCCAGCAGGTTCAGCAGGTGCTGCATGGACGGCGGGGCAGGCCCGCTCCGGGATCATCGGTCATCGCGCCGGATTGGACCCCTGTGCCAGTGAAATGTCAACAATCTGCAACTTGCGCGAAACTCCGGTTGACAGGCCGACACGCCGGCAGGCAGCATGCAATTGGTGTGCCGCACTCGCGGCGTCACAGTAGAGTCATCGGCGCGCCGCAGCATGCGCGGTTTGCCCCTCGCGCTTCCACTCATCACCCTCAGGAGTCCCCATGCGCATTCCCGCCCTGTCGATCGCTGTGATTTCTCTCTGCCTGGCTGCCGGTTCGGCACTGGCGCAGAAGACCCAGTTGCTGGTCTACACCGCGCTCGAGACCGACCAGCTCAAGGCCTACCAGGAAGGCTTCAACAAGGTGCATCCGGACATCGAGCTGAAGTGGGTGCGCGACAGCACCGGCGTCATCACCGCCAAGCTGCTGGCCGAGAAGGCCAATCCGCAGGCCGACGTGGTGATGGGCGTCGCCGCGTCGAGCCTGGCGCTGCTGGACAAGCAGGGCATGCTGATCCCCTACGCGCCGCTGAACCTGGACGCGATCATGAGCCAGTACCGTGACAAGAAGAACCCGCCCGCCTGGTTTGGCATGGACGTGTGGGGCGCGACCGTGTGCTTCAACACCGTGGAAGCCGCCAAGCGCGGCATCCCCAAGCCCGAGACCTGGAAGGACCTGACCAAGCCCATCTACAAGGGCCAGATCGTCATGCCCAACCCGGCCAGCTCGGGCACCGGTTTCTTCGATGTCACCGCCTGGCTCACGCTGTGGGGCGACGACAACGGCAAGGGCGGCGGCTGGAAGTACATGGACGCACTGCATCAGAACATCGCGCAGTACACCCACTCCGGCTCCAAGCCCTGCAACATGGCGGCCTCGGGCGAGTACGTGGTGGGCATCAGCTTCGAGTACCGCGCCAACGCCAACAAGGCCAAGGGCGCGCCCATCGACCTGGTGTTCCCGAAGGAAGGCCTGGGCTGGGACCTGGAGTCCTTCGCCATCCACAAGGGCACGAAGAAGCTCGAGGCGGCGCAGAAGCTGGCCAACTGGGCAGCCAGCAAGGACGCGATGATGCTGTATGGCAAGAACTTCGCCATCACCGCGCAGCCGGGCGTGGCGGCGCCTTTGGCCAACGTGCCCAAGGACTACGAGCAGCGCCTGGTGAAGATGGACTTCGCCTGGGCCGCCGACAACCGCGAGCGCATCCTCGCCGAGTGGAACCAGCGCTACAGCGCCAAGAGCGAACCGAAGAAATAAGTCCCCCCCCGCAGCGGCCTGCGGCCGCCTCCCCCCCAGGGGGGCGCCGCCTGCGGCCCGGCAAAGCCGGTTCCGCGGCGGCCGCTTGGCTTACCAGCGAAGCTCCGGTGCTCACTTGACGCCCTATCTCAAGCTCGAAGGCATCCGCAAGGATTTCGGCAGCTTCACGGCGCTGCGCGACATCGACCTGGGCATCGCCAAGGGCGAGTTCGTCTGCTTCCTGGGCCCTTCGGGCTGCGGCAAGACCACGCTGCTGCGCATCATCGCCGGGCTGGAGGCGCAGACCGCCGGGCGCATCGAACTGGCCGGGCGGGACATCTCGGTGTTGCCGCCGGCGCAGCGCGACTACGGCATCGTCTTCCAGTCCTACGCGCTGTTCCCCAACCTGAGCGTGGCCGACAACGTGGCCTACGGCCTGGTCAACCGCAAGATGCCGCGTGCGCAGGCCCGCGCACGCGTCGACGAACTGCTCCAGCTGGTGGGCCTGCCCGGCAGCCAGGACAAGTATCCGGCGCAGCTGTCGGGCGGGCAGCAGCAGCGCATTGCACTGGCGCGCGCGCTGGCCACCTCGCCGGGCCTGCTGCTGCTGGACGAGCCGCTGTCGGCGCTTGACGCCATCGTGCGCGTGCACCTGCGCCAGGAAATCCGCAGCCTGCAGCGCCAGCTGGGCGTGACCACGATCATGGTCACGCACGACCAGGAAGAGGCGCTGGCCGTGGCCGACCGCATCGTCGTCATGAACCATGGCGTGATCGAACACGTGGGCACGCCGCTGCAGGTCTACCGCGACCCGGGCACCCCTTTCGTCGCTGACTTTGTCGGCCGCATCAACGTGCTGCCGGCACGGCTTGCCGAGGGCAGCCGCGTGCTCTTCGCCGACATGCCCTTCCACTGCCCGCACGACGGCAGCCCGGGCAGCGCCGTGAAGATCTACCTTCGGCCCGAGGACGTGCTGGCCCGCCCCATCGCCCCGGGCGACAGCAACGTATTCGAGGCGCAGATCGACAAGATCGAGTTCCTTGGCTCCTACTGCCTGGTGCATGTGCGCGCCGAAGCGCTGGGCCCGCAGCTGCTGACCGTTTACCTGTCGCTGAACTTCCTGGCCGAGCAGCAGCTGGAAGTGGGCGCGCGGCTGCCGCTGCGGCTGTTGCCCGAGCGCATGCGCATTTTCACGTGAACCCCCCCGTAGCGCCTTCCGCGCCCCCCAGGGGGGCGAGTCGGACGAAGGGCAGTCCCTGCGGACTGCTTTCGCCTACGAGCGCCTGCAGCGTCCTCGCTGCAGGCGCCACCAGCGGCCCGGCAAAGCCGGTTCCGCGGTGGCCGCTCGATCGCGCCGGTCTCCTTGTGATGCAGCGTGACAAGCCATTGCCACCGAAGCTGTGAGCGCCACCACGATTCCCGCCCCGGCCCGGATCGCGCTGCGCGTGCACTGGACCGACAGGCTGGCCCATGTCGCGCTGGCCGGCGTGGCGCTGCTGCTGCTGGTCTTCCTGGCCGCGCCGCTGGCCACCATCCTGCTGAAGTCGGTGCAGGACGACAACGCGCAGTGGGTGGGCCTGAAGAACTTCATCGACTATGCGCGCACACCGGCGCTGCTGCAGTCGCTTTGGAACAGCCTGTGGGTGTCGGCGCTGGTCACGGTCATCACCGTGCCCGCGGCCTTCGGCTTCGCCTATGCGCTCACGCGCAGCCGCATGGGCTTCAAGCGGCTGCTGCGCGGCATCACGCTGATCCCGCTGCTGGCGCCGTCACTGTTGTCGGCCATCTCGCTGATCTACTGGTTCGGCAACCAGGGCGTACTCAAGTCCTGGCTGACGGCGCTGGGCATCGAACAGATCTACGGCGCGTCGGGCATCGTCATTGCCGAGGTGTTCTCGCTGTTCCCGCATGCGCTGATGATCCTGGTGACCGCCCTGACCGCCGCCGACGCGCGGCTGTACGAGGCCGCCGACGCAATGGGCACGAGCGCGGCGCGCAAGTTCTGGACGATCACGCTGCCTGGCGCCAAGTACGGGCTGATCTCGGCGGCGCTGGTGGTGTTCACGCTGGTCATCACCGACTTCGGCATCCCCAAGGTGATCGGCGGCAACTTCAACGTGCTGGCCACCGATGTGTTCAAGCTGGTCATCGGCCAGCAGGACTTCCAGAAGGGCGCGGTGGTGGCGCTGCTGCTGCTGGCGCCGGCGGTGCTGACCTTCAGCGTCGACCACCTCGTGCAACGCAAGCAGACGGCCATGCTCAGCGCACGCGCCGTGCCCTACCGGCCCAAGCGCGCCCCGTGGTTCGACGCCACGATGCAGGCCTACTGCGGCTTGATCGCGCTGCTGATGCTGGCGATGCTGGGCATGGCGATCTTCGCCTCCTTCGCCAAGTTCTGGCCCTACGACCTGAGCTTCAGCTGGCGGCATTACCAGATGGGCCTGTTCGATGCCGAGGTCGGCGCCGGCTTCGTCAACAGCCTGCTGATGGCCACGGGCACGGCGGTGTTCGGCACCGCGCTGGTCTTCGCCGGCGCCTACCTGCAGGAAAAGACCCAAGGCGGCGGGCCGCTGCGCGGCGCGGTGCGCATGCTGTCGATGCTGCCGATGGCAGTGCCCGGCCTGGTGCTGGGCCTGGGCTACATCTTCTTCTTCAACGCACCGGCCAATCCGCTGAATGGCCTGTACCAGACGCTCACGTTGCTGACCCTGTGCACCATCGTGCACTTCTACACCACCGGCCACCTGACGGCGGTGACGGCGCTGAAGTCGCTGGATGCCGAGTTCGAATCGGTCTCGGCGTCGCTGAAGGTGCCCTTCTACAAGACCTTCTGGCGCGTCACACTGCCGATCTGCACGCCGGCACTGGTGGACATCGCGCGCTACTTCTTCGTCAATGCCATGACCACCATCTCGGCGGTGGTCTTCCTGTATTCGCCCGACACCAAGGTGGCGTCGATCGCCATCCTGAACCTGGACGAAGCCGGCGACACCGGCGCCGCGGCTGCGATGGCACTGCTCATTGCCGCCGCCTCGACGGTGGCCACGCTGCTGTTCATGGGCCTGTCGTGGCTGATCGAACGGCGCACCCAGGCCTGGAAGAACCCCTGAAGGAGCCCTCATGGACCGCGACCGCATCCTGCTCACCCCCGGCCCGCTGACCACCACGCTGCGCACCAAGCTGGCGATGCTGAAGGACTGGGGCTCCTGGGACGCCGACTTCAACGCCATCACCGCGCGGCTGCGCGGCCGGCTGCTGGACATCGTCGACGGCCACGACACGCACGTCGTCGTGCCGCTGCAGGGCAGCGGCACTTTCAGCGTCGAGGCCGCTGTCGCCACGCTGGTGCCACGCGACGGCCACGTGCTGGTGCCAGACAACGGCGCCTACTGCAAGCGCGCGAGCAAGCTGACGCAGATGATGGGCCGCAAGGCCACGGTACTGCCCTTTGCCGAGGACCAGCCGGTCTCGGCCGCCGCGGTGGACGAGCGGCTGAAGACCGATGCCTCGATCACCCACGTGGTGCTGATCCATTGCGAGACCGGCACCGGCGTCGAGAATCCGCTGGCCGAGGTGGCCGCGGTGTGCCGAAAGCACGGCAAGGGGCTGATCGTCGATGCGATGTCCAGCTTCGCGGCACTGCCGATCAATGCGCGCGAACTGCAGTTCGACGCGCTGATCGCCGCCAGCGGCAAGTGCCTGGAGGGCGTGCCGGGCATGGGCTTCGTCTTCATCCGCAAGGCCGTGCTCGACGCCTGCGCCGGCAACAGCCAGAGCCTGGCGATGGACCTGCACGACCAGCATGTCTACATGGGCAAGACCGGCCAGTGGCGCTTCACGCCGCCGACCCACGTGATGGCGGCGCTGGACGAGGCGGTGGCGCAGTTCGTCGAGGAAGGCGGCCAGCCTGCGCGGCTGGCGCGCTACACCGACAACTGCCGCACGCTGGTCGAGGGCATGGCCCGCCTGGGCTTCAAGCCCTTCCTGAAGCCCGAGGTGCAGGCGCCGATCATCGTCACCTTCCACGCGCCGGCGCACCCGGCCTACGACTTCAAGCGCTTCTACGACGGCGCCAAGCGGCGCGGCTTCATCCTCTACCCTGGCAAGCTGACCGAGGTGGAGACTTTCCGGGTGGGGTGCATCGGCGCCATCGGCCGCAACGAGATGCAGCAGGCGGTGAACGCGGTGGCCGAGACGCTGCGCGAGATGGGAATCGCACCATGAGCACCAAACCGAAGGCGCACCCTGCCGTGGCCGCCGTGCGCGCCAGTGGCTCGGGCAAGGTCAAGGTGGCCTGCAGCGACATCGACGGCATCCTGCGCGGCAAGTACCTGCACAAGGACAAGTTCTTCGGCGCCGTGGACGGCGGCTTCGGCTTCTGCGACGTGGTCTTCGGCTGGGACTCGTCGGACCTGTGCTACGACAACGCAGAAGTCACCGGCTGGCAGCACGGCTTTCCCGATGCGCTGGCGCGGCTTGATTTGGGCACGGCGCGGCGCGTGCCCTGGGACGGCGAGGTGCCCTTCTTCCTGGGCGAATTCGTCAACGCCGACGGCACGCCCTTCCCGGTATGCCCGCGCCAGACGCTGAAGCGCGTGTTGAAACGCGCCGAGAAGCTGGGCGTGCTGCCGATGGCCGGCATGGAATTCGAGTGGTTCAACTTCAAGGAAACGCCCGACAGCTGGGCCGCCAAGCAGGGCGTGGGCCCGCAGAACCTGACGCCGGGCATGTTCGGCTATTCGCTGCTGCGCATGAATGAGAACCGCGAGTTCTTCAATGCGCTGATGGACCAGATGGCCGCCTTCGGCGTACCGATCGAGGGCCTGCACACCGAAACCGGCCCGGGCGTGTACGAAGCCGCCATCGCCTTCAGCGAGGCGCTGGAACAGGCCGACCGCGCCATCCTGTTCAAGACCGGCGCCAAGGAGATCGGTAGAGCCTTCGGCATCATGCCCAGCTTCATGGCCAAGTGGAGCCAGGCCTACCCGGGCTGCAGCGGCCACATCCACCAGAGCCTGTCCGACGGCAAGAACAACCTGTTCTACGACGCAAAGCACCCGCGGCGCATGAGCAAGCTGTTCGAAAGCTACCTGGCCGGCCAGGTGGCTTGCATGATGGACTTCGCGCCGCTGATCTGGCCCACCATCAACAGCTACAAGCGTCTGGTCGACGGCTTCTGGGCCCCCGTCAAGCCCACCTGGGGGCTGGACAACCGCACCGCCAGCTTCCGCGTCATCGCCGGCAGCCCCAAGGCCACACGGCTGGAAACGCGCTGCCCCGGCGCCGACGTCAACCCGTATCTGGCAATGGCTGCGGTCATCGCCGCCGGGCTGCACGGCGTCGAGAAGGGCCTGAAGCTGACCGCCCCGCCGATCACCGGCACCAACCAGGGGGCTGAAGCCATCCCGCGCGCGCCGCGCACGCTGATCGAGACGACGCGGATCTTCAAGGAATCCGCCATCGCCCGCGACTGGCTCGGCGACACCTTCGTGGACCATTTCGCGGCCACGCGCGAATGGGAATGGCGCCAATGGCTGGACGGCGTGACCGACTGGGAGTTGAAGCGATACTTCGAAATCATCTGAAAGTGCATCGATGTACGAAGCTCTCATCACGACCGGCAACCGCATGACGGTCCCGCGTCCCGTGCGCGAGGAGATGGGAATGAAATCAGGCGACATCATCGGTGTCATGCCATCAGGCCACGGCTCCAGACTGCAGATCGTTGGCGTGGCAGGCGCAAGCCCCGGGGCCAGCCGGCACCGCGCTTCCACAGACGCAGCCCAACGCCAGCAAGAATGACAAACATCACGCGCTTCTCCTTCCCCACCGACATCCATTTCGGCGCTGGCGCGCGCAAGCAGGTCGCGCAGCACTTGCTGGCCGCCGGCTGCAAGCGCCCGCTGATCGTCACCGACCGCGCGCTGGCCGCACTGCCGGTGATGGCCGAGTTCCGCTCGCACCTGGCGTCGCTGGATGCGGTGGCCTTCGACGGCGTCTTCGGCAACCCTACCTGTGCCCAGGTGATGGCCGGCGCCAAGGCCTTCAAGCTGCACGGCGCCGACTGCGTCATCGGATTCGGTGGCGGCGCGGCGCTGGACGTGGCCAAGGTGGTGGGCGTCGTCGCCACGCACGACGGCGACATCCTCGAATACGTCTGGGACCACCCGCAGGTGCGGCCCATCGTCAATCCGCTGCCCTACATGGTGGCGCTGCCCACCACCTCGGGCACCGGCTCCGAGGTCGGCCGCTCGTCGGTGGTCAGCGAGAACGACACGCACCACAAGCGCACGGTGTTCAGCGCCAAGATCCTGGCCCGCGCCGTGTTCGCCGACCCCGAGCTGACGCTGGCGCTGCCCGCGGCCATCACGGCGGCCACCGGCATGGACGCGCTCACGCACAACATCGAAAGTTACCTGTCGCCGGCCTATCACCCGCTGTGCGACGGCATCGCGCTGGAAGGGTTGCGCATCGGCGCGCAGGCGCTGGCCACCGCCGTCAACGAGCCCGGCAACCTGCAAGCCCGCGCCGACATGATGATGTGCTCGATGATGGGCGCCATCGCCTTCCAAAAGGACCTGGGCTCAGTACACGCCTGCGCGCATGCGCTGGGCGCCGTGTGCGACATGCACCACGGCCTGGCCAACGCGCTGATGATCGATACCGTGCTGGCCTGGAACTTCGAGGCCGTGCCCGCCAAGTTCGACGCGCTGGCGCAGGCCGCCGGGTTGAACGGCGGCGGCGCAGCCTTCGTGCCCTGGCTGCAGTCACTGAAGGCCAGCATTGGCATCGGCGGCGGCCTGGCACAGCGCGGCGTCACGCTGGCGCACCTGCCGCAGCTGGTGCCGCTGGCGGCCAGGGATTTCACCGGCCAGACCAACCCGCGGCCGGCCACCGAGGCCGACTATCAACGCCTGTTCCAGCAGGCGATGTGAAGGACCCGTCATGCCCTTTCGCCGCCCCTGGTTGCTGATCGGCGTCTCCGCGCGCATCTACTACCCGGAAGGCCCGGTGCTCGACCTGGGCGGCGTGTGGACCCGAACGCTGCACTACCTGGAACAGTCGGTCGCACACTGGGTGATGCGCGGCGGCGCATTGCCGGTGATGGTGCCGGCGGTCGACGCCGACAGTGTCGTCCAGCGCAGCGAGATCGAACTGGCGCACTACGCCGAGGCCCTGGATGGCCTGGTGCTGCAAGGCGGCAACGACCTGGCGCCCGAGAGTTATGGCGAGACCCCGCTGCACCCCGACTGGGCCGGCGACCGCGTGCGCGACCGCTACGAGATGGAACTGGTCGAGGCCTTCATCCACGCCGGCAAGCCGGTGTTCGGCATCTGCCGCGGCTTCCAGCTGTTGAACGTGATGCACGGCGGCACGCTGTACCAGGACATCGCCACGCAGCGCCCGGACTCGCTGGCGCACCGCGACACGCCGCGCTTCGAGCGCCATTTCCACGAGATCGAACTGGTCGGCGGCACGCGCCTGGCCGAGCTGTACCCCCAGGTGCGGCGCGCCCGGGTGAACAGCATCCACCACCAGGGCATCAAGGACCTGGCGCCGGTCTTCGACATCGAAGCACGCTCGCCCGATGACGGCCTGATCGAAGCCATCCGCCGGCGCGGACCGGGCTACGTGGCCGCGGTGCAGTGGCACCCCGAGTTCCACGACACCGAGCACGGCAGCTTCGACGACAGTGCGATGCTCAACGACTTTCTCTCCGCCGCGCGTGCCACTCGCGAGGCCTGAGCCCTCACCCACCATGCCCACGCTGAAGATCCACAACCCCGCCACCGGCGCGCTGCTCGCCGCACCCAACGCCGACGATGCCGCCAGCGTCGCCGCCAAGGCCGCCGCGGCGCGCGCCGCGCTGCCCGCCTGGGTCCGCGTGCCGCTGGACCAGAAGCTGGCCATCGTGCAGCGCTTCCGCGCCGGCGTCGTCGCCGAACTCGACGCCCTGGCACACACCTTGACGCTGGAGATGGGCAAGCCCATCACGCAGGCCCGCAACGAGCTCAACGGTCTGCTGCCGCGCATCGACTTCTTCCTGGAGCAGACCGAAGCTTCGATCCGCGACGAGCAGGTCTTCGACGGCGGCGGCATGCGCGAGCAGATCACGCACATCCCGCTGGGTGTGGTGGCCAACATCTCGGCCTGGAACTACCCCTGGTTCGTCGGCTGCAACGTCATCGTGCCGGCGCTGCTGACCGGCAACGTGGTGCTCTACAAACCCTCCGAACACGCCACGCTGACAGGGCTGCACCTCACCCGCTTGCTGCATGCCGCCGGCGTGCCGGCTTCAGCGATGCACTGCCTGGTGGGCGCCGGCGACGTGGGCGCGGCGCTGCTCGCGCAGCGGCTGGACGGCGTGTTCTTCACCGGCAGCCATGCCACCGGCCTGCGCATCGCGCAGGCGGTGGCGCCCAAACTGCTGAAGCTGCAGCTCGAGCTCGGCGGCAAGGACCCGACTTACGTGCGCGCCGATGCCGACCCGCTGGCCGCTGCCGAGAGCCTGGCCGATGGCGCCATGTACAACACCGGCCAGAGCTGCTGCTCGGTGGAGCGCATCTACGTGCACGAGAGCCTGCACGACGCCTTCGTCGAACACTTCGTTGCCACCGTCAAGGCCATGCGCCAGGGCGACCCGCTGGACGAGGCCACCTACATCGGCGCCATCACCCGCGCGCCGCAGTTGGCGGTGTTGCAGGCCCAGGTCGAGGACGCGCTTTCAAAGGGCGCCACACTGCTCACCGGCGGCCATGTCCGGCCCGGCCCGGGCAACTGGTTCGAGCCCACCGTGTTCAGCGGTGTCGACCACACGATGGACCTGATGCGCGAAGAAAGCTTCGGTCCGATCATCGGCATCCAGAAAGTGGCCGGCGATGCCGAAGCCGTGGCGCTGATGAACGACACCCGCTACGGCCTGACGGCCGGCGTCTACACCCGCGACGAAGCCAGGGCACGCGAGTTGCTGGCCCAGGTCAATGCCGGCAGCGTCTACTGGAACTGCTGCGACCGCGTCAGCCCGCGGCTGCCCTGGTCGGGCCATGGCGATTCGGGCGTGGGCCTGACGCTGTCGACCCACGGCATCCAGGCCTTCACGCGGCCCAAGGCCTGGCACCTCCGTCACCCTTGATGCGGCTGACCCTCTTCGACCTGGACCACACGCTGCTCGACGGCGACAGCGACCAACTGTGGTGCGAGTTCCTGATCGACCGCGGCGTGCTGCCGCGCGAGCCCTTCGAAACGCTCAACCGCGACATGGCACGCGACTATGCGGCGGGCCATGTCAGCGCACAGGCCTTCTGCGACTTCTACATCAGCACGCTGGCCGGGCGCAGCGCGGATGAATGGCAAGCGCTGCGCCGCGGCTACATCGACGGCCGCGTCGTGCCGCGCATCACCGACGCGGCCATGGAGCTGGTGGCGCGGCACCGCGACGCCGGCGACCTGGTGCTGCTGACCACCGCCACCTGCCGTTTCCTGAGCGAGCTGACCGCCGTGCACCTGGGCATCGCGCAGCTCATCGCCACCGAATGCGAGACCGGACCCGACGGCCGCTTCACCGGCCGCAGCCTGGGCGTGCTCAACATGCGCGAAGGCAAGGTGCAGCGCCTGCACGACTGGCTGTCGAGCCAGCAGCTGGAGCTGACGGAGGTCGAGAGCACGCTGTACAGCGATTCGATCAACGACCTGCCCCTGCTCGGCGCCGTGCGACACGCGGTGGTGGTCGACCCGGACGTGCGCCTGGCCGCCGAGGCGGCCGCACGCGGCTGGCCGGTCGTCTCACTGCGTTGAGCGCTGTGCCATGGGCCACCGCGACGACGACTCCCTGCCGCTGCTGGTGCTGACCACCGTGGCCACGCGCGAGCAGGCGCTGGCGCTGGGCCGCGAGATGGTCGAGCGCCGGCTGGCGGCCTGCGCGCAGATCAGCGCCATCGACAGCGTCTACCGCTGGAAGGGTGCGGTGGAGCAGGAGGCCGAGTTCCGTCTGCTGCTCAAGACGCGGGCGTGCATCTACGCGCGGCTGGAGGCTGCACTGCGCGAACGCCACCCCTACGAGCTGCCGGCGATTCATGCCATCGCCACGGCACGGGCGGACGCGGCCTATGCCGAGTGGGTGCGCGACAGCTGCGACGGCTGATTTGCGGCCCGCTGCAGGGGCCACCGATTCCGTGGCATCGTTGCGGCCTTGCCGACCCCACGGAGCCCTCGCGATGCGCAACCCCCTGTTCGGTCTTGTCGCCTTTCTGGCCCTGCTGGCACCGCCGCTGCAGGCGGCCGAGCTGCCGATCTTCGACGCCCATGTGCACTACAGCCACGATGCCTGGGACAACCTGCCACCGAAGGATGCGGTGGCTCTGCTGCGCAAGGCCGGGCTGAAGCGCGCGCTGGTGTCGAGCTCGGGTGACGGCGGTACGCAGCGGCTGGTGGCCGAGGCGCCGGACCTGATCGTGCCGTCGCTGCGGCCCTACCGCTCGCGCGGCGAAATCGGCAGCTGGGTACGCGACGACAGCGTCGTCGCCTTCCTCGAGGAGCGGCTGCGCAACGCGCGTTATGCCGCGGTGGGCGAGTTCCATCTTTACGGCGCCGATGCCGAACTGCCGGTGCCGCGGGCCATGGTGGCACTGGCCCGGCAGCACCAGCTGGTACTGCATGCGCATTCCGATGCCGACGCGATCGAGCGGCTGTTCCAGCAAGACCCGCAGGCGCGCGTGCTGTGGGCGCATTCCGGCTTCGACCGGCCGGAGAAGGTGGCCGAGCTGCTGCGCAAGCACAAGAACCTGTGGTGCGACCTGGCGTTCCGCAGCGAGCATGGCAGCGCCGGCAAGGTGTCGGCCGAATGGCGCGCGCTGTTCACCGAATTCCCCGATCGCTTCATGGTCGGCACTGACACCTTCACCCCGGAGCGCTGGCACTACGTCATCGAGCACGCCAACTGGACGCGCGCCTGGCTGGCCGACCTGCCGCTGCCGCTGGCCGAACGCATTGCCTGGCGCAATGCGCAGGCGTTGTTCTCGTTCTGGAAGGCGGGCAGCTCGCAATGACTGGGCAGGCGGCGCTCGCGCTGCTGGTGGCTTTGGCCGCCGGCCCGGCGCTGGCCTGCGGCGACAGCCTCGGCAGCGGCACGCGGCGCATTGAGGATGCGCAGTTCCTGCTGGTCTACAAGCTGATGCCCGAGCCGGTGCCGGTGGGCCGGCATTTCAGCATCGACTTTGCGCTGTGCCCGCGTGGCGCGGCGCCACTGCCCGGCGAAGTGCGCGTCGATGCGCAGATGCCCGAGCACAAGCACGGCATGAACTACCGGCCCAGCGTGGCGCCGCGTGGCCCGGGTCAGTACCGCGCCGAAGGCCTGATGTTCCACATGCCCGGGCGCTGGGAGCTGAGCTTCGAGCTGCGCAGCCCAGGCGCGGCGCCAAGGCGGCTGTCACAGTCGCTGCAGGTCGGGTGACGCGGCGCCGTCGGCTCGGGGCTGCGCTGGTGGCGCTGCTGATGGGCGCCGCGCTGGCCCAGCCGCTGGTTTCGCCACTGAGCAACGAGGACCTGCCGCGCCTGCTGGCGCATGGCCCGTGGCCGCCGCCGCCGGTGCACGACCCGTCAAACCGAGCGTCGGCACGGCCGGCGGCCATCGGCTATGGCGCCGCGCTGTTCCACGACACGCGCCTGTCGCGCGACGGAAGCCTGGCCTGTGCCAGCTGCCACCAGCCGGCACGCGGTTTCAGCGACGGGCTGCCGCGGTCCGTCGGCCTGCAGCCCGGCACGCGCAACACGCTCGGACTGGACAACGTCGGCCAGCAGCGCTGGTTGAGCTGGGACGGCGCCAACGACAACCTGTGGGCGCAGAGCCTGCGTCCGCTGCTCGATGCCCGCGAGATGGGCAGCAGCCTGGCCCAGGTGGCGCGCACCGTGCGCGGCGACCCGGGGCTGCGCGACGGCTACCGCCGCGCCTTCGGACAGGACCCCGGCGCCGACGATGAAGCTGTCGCCGTCGACGTGGCCAAGGCCCTGGCCGCCTACCAAGAGACGCTGGTCTCGCCGCGCACGCCCTTCGATGAGTTCCGCGACGCGGTGGCGCGCGGCGATCGCCAGGCCGCAGCCGCCTACCCGGCCGCCGCGCAGCGCGGGCTGGCGCTGTTTCTCGGTCGCGGTCGCTGTTACGTCTGCCACAGCGGGCCCACCTTCAGCAACGGCGAGTTCAGCGATATCGGCGTGCCCTTCTTCATCGGCCGCGGCCAGGTGGACCCCGGTCGACACGGCGGCATCCAGGTGCTGCAGCGCAGCCGCTACAACCTGCTCGGTCCCTTCAACGACGATGCCTCGCGCAGCAGCGCCACCCCCACACGCCATGTCCTGCTGGAGCACCGCCATTTCGGCGAATTCAAGGTGCCCAGCCTGCGCAACCTGGCGCGTACCGCGCCGTACATGCACAACGGCAGCCTGAAGACGCTGCGCGAGGTGCTGCGCCACTACTCCGAGCTGGACGAGAACCGGCTGCATGCCGACGGTGAAGCCATCCTGGTGTCGCTGCGCCTGAGCGAGGCCGAGACCGAGGATCTGCTGGCCTTTCTGGACAGCCTGAACGCAGCGGCCACCCGCTAGCATGCGCGCAGCGACCCGGGCACGACGATGAATCCCATTGCCCAGACCTGCGGCATCCTGCTCGTCGACGGCGTCGAGGGGCTCGACCTCGTCGACCCCTGGGAAATGCCTCGCATCTGTAGCCTGTTTGCCGGCGGGCCCCCGCGAACAACCGGCTGGTCGCCCAGACGCGCGCGCCGGTGCAGTGCGCGATGCTGATGTTGGTGTGCAGCGGCGCCTTCGCGCTGCATGCAGCCGGGCTGCTGATGGTTGCCAGGCCACCACGCACTGGGCCTTGCTGCCGCAGCTGCGCGAGCTGGGCGACGGGCAGGTGCTGGAACAGCGCCACGTTCGCGATGGCAAGTTCTGGACCTCGGCCGGCGCGTCGGCGGGCATCGACATGATGCTGGCCTGCGTCGCCGTGGTGGCCGGTGACGACACGGCGCGCAAGGTGCAGCTCGCTGCCGGGTACTGCCCCAGCGGCATGCGCTACGGCCCGCAGGCCGGGGCTGCCGGCGCGCCTGCTTGTGTCTGCCATGCCTGAGGACGCGCGCTTCGGCACGCTGCACGCGAGCCAGGCGCTCGAGGTGACCGCACCCGACGGCGCGCGTGCACGTGCTGCTGGCGCTGCAGCGCGGCAGCATGGCGATATTCGAGCTCGCACCGGGCCAGGTGTCGACGCCGATGCGTCACCGCAGCGTCGAGGAGCTGTGGTACGTGCTGGCGGGTGAAGGCGAGATGTGGCGCCACGATGCCGTCGGCGAGGCGGTGGTCAGCCTGCAGCCGGGTCTGTGTCTGAGCCTCCCGCTGGGCACCGACTTCCAGTTCCGCTGCCTGGGTGGCGAGGCGCTGCGCGCCGTGGCGGTGACGCTGCCGCCGTGGCCCGGCGACGCGGAGGCGCTTCCGGTCACCGGCCGGTGGATGCCTACCGCGCCTTGAACCGACTCTCCGCTACGGCCGGCACCACTGCCGTTCGCAGGGCACGCCGTCGTGGTTGCCGTCCATCTTGACACCGGGGCAGTGCTTCAGGAACCAGGTGGCTTCCGCGCACGAGTGCATTTGCGAGCAATGGGTGCGGCCGTCGCAGCGGTAAGCGGCGGTGGCGGCCGGTGAAGGCAGCGCCACGGGCTTCGGCGCGATGCTCGGTGCGGCAGGTGGGGTGGGAGACGCCGCCTTGGGCGCATCGCTGCCCTGGCAAGGGCCGTGGTCGCGGCGGAAGTCCCGGGGCATCACCGCGCCGGCGTCACCATTGAAGCCGCGCGACAGTGCCTTGGCCATGCGCTCCTCGGCCACGTAGGGGCCGCGGTCGTACTTGTAGCGGTTGCTCCAGGCATGGCCCTCCTGCACCAGCGTCTTGTTGACGTTGAGCGTGTCCAGGTACAGCGTGCCGAGGGTGCGGCCGTGCGTGTCGCGGCCGCTGACGCGCACGCTGACCGCCTTGTTGAGCACCAGGTCCTGCAAGGCGCGCTTGGCCTCGGGGCCCCAGGGCTGGCAGATCTCCGGTGCGTCGATGTCCTGCAGCCGCAATTCCACCGGCGCGCCCGGCGGCGAAGGCTCCAGCCACAGGCTGTCGCCGTCACTGACGCGCACGACCGTGCCTTGCAGCGCGTTCGTTGCCGGGCTGGCGGCCAGGCTCGGACCCAGTCCGCACAGGCACATCAATGCCATCCAAAGGAGCTTCATGCCGGCATTCTGCGACAGCAGATCCTTGCGCGGGCGTGACCTTTCCCTCGCCCGCACCGTGTTGAGCCACAAATGGTGAGTGCGTACCTCCCCATGGCGAGCCATGGATGGGTCAGGCGGCAGCGCGGATTCAGCGGAGCGGGTCCACGCTGGGAAGCTCTGGTCCGCCATCGCGATCAGACCGCGGAGTTGCGCCGGCGCCTTGCCCGAGTCTGCGGCTCCTGCAGCGCCGCCTCGGCATCCTTCAGGATGCGAGCCAGCCTGTCGGCCAGCTTCTCGGTCGTCAGTTGCTCGCGGAAGCGCTCCAC
>Ga0316605_10000680_pt1 | contig 22357 bp, 19 predicted proteins | sample OWC_soil_day20_n_FD_207666 | JGI IMG/M metagenome (GOLD analysis project Ga0316605, IMG submission 207666) | Wetland soil microbial communities from Old Woman Creek delta, Ohio, United States - OWC_soil_day20_noCT | ecosystem: Environmental > Terrestrial > Soil > Wetlands | place: USA: Ohio...
CCTTCATCATGTAGAGCTTGTTGCCGACGCGATATTCCTCCACTTTTTCCTCGCCGCGCTTGACGATGGTCACCTGGGGTTCATTGGCGGCATCGAGAAAGCCGGGCGGCGCGGGGGGCGGCTCGGGAATCGGCTCCATTTTGGGCGCCGCCTGCTGGGCAGCCAGGGGCAGGGCCACGAGGGCGAAAAGAACAGGAAGAAGGCGACGCATGGGGAATTCCTTGGGAGGGCCGGCGGACGGGCTTTGGCCCATTCTATCAAAGGTTAAGCAGCAGTTCGTGCTCCTCGGGCAGGGGGCCGAAACCGCGATGCTCGTAGTGTTGGAAGATCGCGGAAACAATGTATTCCGGGTCGTCGATGACCGAAATCAGGTCCATGTCCTCGGGATTGATCATGCCCTCGCTCACCAGCCGGGTACGGAACCAGTCCACCAGCCCGCCCCAGAATTCGGAGCCGACCAGGATCAGCGGAATTTTCGGGCTCTTGTTGGTCTGGATCAGGGTCAGGGCCTCCAGCAACTCATCGAGGGTACCGAAGCCGCCGGGCATTACCACATAGGCCGCAGCGAACTTGACGAACATGTACTTGCGGGCGAAGAAGTGGCGAAAGGTCTGGGAGATGTCCTGATAGGGATTCGCCGCCTGTTCGTGAGGCAACTGGATGTTGAGGCCGACCGAGAGGCTCTTGCCGTGGAAGGCGCCCTTGTTGGCGGCTTCCATGACGCCGGGGCCGCCGCCGGAGATGACGGAAAAGCCGGCATCGGAAAGGCGGCGGGCAATTTCCTCGGTGAGCCGGTAGTAGGGCGAGTCGACGGCGACGCGGGCACTGCCGAAGATGGAGACCGCCGGCCGTATCTGGGACAAGCGTTCAGTGGCCTCGACGAACTCTGACATAATGCCGAACACCCGCCAGGCCTCCCGAGCCACCCCGAAAGAGCCATTTTTGTTCGATGTCAGCCAGGGATCAGCGGTTCCCGGAAGTTTATCCTTGGCGCTCATTTTTCTTTTATTCCTCCATGTCTCTGCTGCTACTGGTTGATGGCTCATCCTATCTCTATCGGGCCTTTCATGCGCTGCCCGATTTGAGAAACAAGGCCGGCGAGCCCACCGGTGCCGTGTATGGCGTGATTTCGATGTTGCGCCGGCTGGAGGCGGATTTCCCCCAGGCCGACCGTCGCGCCATTGTATTCGACGCCAAGGGTAAGACCTTCCGCGACGACTGGTATCCGGCCTACAAGGCCCAGCGGCCGCCGATGCCCGAGGATCTGGTGGCCCAGATCGAGCCGCTGCACCAGTGTGTGCGGGCTCTCGGTTGGCCACTGCTGATGATAGAAGGCGTCGAGGCCGACGACGTGATCGGCACCCTGGCCTGCCAGGCCGCGACGGCCGGCAGCGACTGCGTTGTGTCCACCGGCGACAAGGACCTGGCGCAACTGGTGAATCCCCGCGTCAAGCTGGTGAACACCATGAACAACGAGACCCTTGATGAAGCCGGGGTGCTGGCCAAGTTCGGCGTGCCGCCGGAGCGCATCGTGGACTACCTGACTCTGGTGGGCGACACGGTGGACAACGTGCCCGGCGTGGCCAAGGTCGGCCCCAAAACCGCCGTCAAATGGCTCACCCAGTACGGTTCCCTCGATGGCGTGGTGGCACACGCGGCGGAGATCGGCGGCGTGGTGGGGGAGAATCTGCGCAAGCATCTCGACTTCCTGCCCCTGGGGCGCAAGCTGGTCACCGTCGCTTGCGGCCTGGAACTGCCACTGGCGGTGGATGCCCTCCAACCGGAACCCGCCGACAACGCCCGTCTCGCCGAACTCTTCGCCCGCCTCGAATTCAAGACCCTGCTGCGGGAAGTCCAGGGCGGCGGTCTGACTGCCTTCGCCCCGCCCGGCTCCACCAGTGCGGCCCCCGCCACGGCCCTGGCGCCCCTGACCGAGAACAGCCGCGAGCACTACGAAACCCTGTTCACCACCACCGATTTGGATCGTTGGCTGGCGAAAATCAGCGCTGCCGACCTCACCGCCGTCGACACCGAAACCACGTCCCTCGACGCCATGGAAGCGCGGCTGGTAGGCATCTCCTTCGCCGTCATGACGGACGGCAAGCTGGAGGCGGCCTATCTGCCCCTGGGCCACAACTACGCCGGCGCGCCGGATCAGTTGCCCCTCGATGCAGCCCTAGCCCAACTCAAGCCCTGGCTCGAATCACCGCGCCACGCCAAGGTCGGCCAGCACCTCAAGTACGACCGCCACGTCTTCGCCAACCACGGCATCGAGTTGCGCGGCATCAGCGACGACACCCTGCTCGCCTCCTACGTGCTGGAGTCCGACAAGCCCCATGACCTGGGTTCCCTCGCCAGCCGCCATCTGGGCCTCAAGACCCTGTCCTACGACGACCTCACCGGCAAGGGCGCCAAGCGCATCTGCTTCTCTCAGGTTGCTGTCGATCAGGCGGCCGAATATTCCGCCGAAGACGCCGACCTGACCCTGCGTGTGCATCAGCACTTCGCGCCGCAACTGGCGGCGGAACCGCGCCTGCAAAGCCTCTACCGCGACATGGAACTGCCGGTGGCGGAGGTGCTCTACCGCATGGAACGCAACGGCATGCTGATCGACGTCTTCGCCCTCGCCAGCCAGAGCGACGAACTCGGTCGCCGCCTGCTGGAGTTGGAGGCCGAAGCCCACCAACTCGCCGGCCAGCCCTTCAATCTGGCGTCGCCGAAGCAACTGGGTGAAATCCTCTTCGAGCGCCTCGGCCTGCCGGTGGTGAAGAAGACCCCCGGCGGCGCGCCCTCTACCGACGAAGAAGTGCTGGAGAAACTGGCCGAGGACTACCCCCTGCCCAAGCGCCTGCTCGAACACCGTAGCCTGGCCAAGCTCAAAGGGACCTATACCGACAAGCTGCCGCGCATGGTCAATCCGCGCACCGGCCGGGTGCACACCAGCTTCTCCCAAGCCGTGGCGGTCACCGGGCGTCTCGCCTCCAGCGACCCCAATCTGCAGAACATCCCGGTCCGTACCGCCGAAGGTCGCCGCATCCGCTCCGCCTTCATCGCCGCGCCCGGCCATCAACTCGTCTCCGCCGACTACTCGCAAATCGAGTTGCGCATCATGGCCCACCTATCCCAGGACGAGGGCCTGCTCGACGCCTTCGGTCGCGGCGAGGACGTACACCGGGCCACGGCGGCGGAAATCTTCGGTATCACGCCGCTGGAAGTGCAATCCGAGCAACGCCGCGCCGCCAAGGCGATCAACTTCGGCCTCATCTACGGCATGAGCGCCTTCGGCCTCGCCAAGCAGATCAATGTCGAACGCGGCGCCGCCCAGGCCTACATGGACCGCTACTTCACCCGCTACCCCGGCGTCGCCCGCTACATGGAAGAGACGCGCCAGGTGGCGCGCGACAAGGGCTACGTCGAAACCGTCTTCGGCCGCCGCCTCTGGCTGCCCGAAATCAAGTCCTCCAACGCCGGCCGCCGTCAGGGCGCCGAACGCGCCGCCATCAACGCCCCCATGCAGGGCACGGCGGCCGACCTGATCAAGCTGGCAATGATCGCAGTACAGGGCTGGCTCGACGAGAAACAGCTTGCGTCGCGGCTGGTGCTGCAGGTGCACGACGAACTGGTGCTGGAAGTGCCGCAAGCCGAATTGGGTTTGGTGCGCGAGGCCTTGCCGAAGCTGATGGGGAATGTGGCGAAGCTCGCCGTTCCCTTGCTGGTGGAAGTGGGCGTCGGAGCGAATTGGGATCAGGCGCACTGATCTGTTAATCCGGTTAGCCTGAAGGCCGCGTGGAATGGCGACCCTGGGCAAGCCATTGCCGGGATGCCCGTCAAATGGCGCTTGTAGGAGTGTTATGGCTGGGGGCGCCATTTGACGTGGCTTGTGGCTCGGTGCATGTTTTGTTTTGCATCAGTCTCTAGCTGAAGCTCCGCGCCGGGAGTTCGCCCCGGCGCGGGGTAAATGCTTGGGACTGGCCGCGCCTAAACCTGCTCGGAAACAAGTCGGCCCGCAAGCCGCATCCAGCGGCGCGTCCATCGCGGGCATACCCGCAAGCCGCATGAAACGGCGCTCCCAGCCACGCCTTGTCCGGAAGCGCCTTTCCACGCGCTTCCCAGGCCGGTCTATTCCTTGACCTTGAAATCCTCGTGGCAACCCTTGCAGCTTTGGGAGAGCTTGCCGTACTGGGCCTTCACCGCTGCCGCATCACCGCTACCGGCGACCTTGAGCAGTTCTTCCGCCTCGCGGCCGAAGTTGCCGGCGAGTTCCTTGACGCGGGCGCCGTCGTGGAACAGTTCGGGCTTGACCGTGGTATCACGCCAGCCCTTGCCCTTGTCGGTGCCGGCCGGATAGAGGCCGCCCAGGCCACCGTTGGCGAGGGCGTTGATGATGGTCGCCGCCTTGATGACGTCGTCGCGGTTGTATTGCCCTTCCAGGTTGGAACGGATGCGGTAGCTATTCCACACCAGCACCTGGTAGGCCGATTGACGCCACTTGATGAAGGTTTCCGGTTTGGCTTGCTGGGCGAGGGCGGGAAGGGAAATGAGCAGCGTCGCCAGGACAATGGAGTTGCGCAGGTTTTTCATGGTTTCGTGACTTGCAGTTGATGAAGAGGATGTCCTACCACTTGCCTTCCAGCGACAGCAGTACGGCGCGGGTGGCCTTGTCGGTGCTGTCGATGCTGTAGGTGTTGCCGCCGCCGCTCATGTCGTTGAGCTTGCGGGTATCGGTCTTGAGCAGGTTTTGCAGGGAAAGGCGCAGGTTCAGGTTGCCGGTGAGGCGACGCAGGACGTAGGCGTCCAGCACGGTGCGACTCTTGGTTTCAGCGGTTTGCTGGCCGGGCACTTCGGTACGGACCTGGCCGAAGTGTTGCACTGACGTGCCGAAGCTGAATTCGCCCAGGGTTTGGTCGTAGCCGGCGCTCAATTGGTAGCGCGGCGTTTCGCGCGCCTGCCGGTCGAGGCCGAGGCGTTCGTCGTGGACCCGGCTGCGGGGCAGGGTCAGGTGAGCGCGGAAGGTGGCGCCGCGCCAGCCGAGGGTGTCGGTGCGCAGCTTGCCGTCCAGTTCGATGCCCCAGTGGTGGGCGCTGCCTTCGTTGTAGGGACGGTCGACCCAGCGGGCACCTTCCTGCTGCACACGGCGCTCGACGAAGTCCTGGGTGCGGCGCACGTAAAGGTTGGTTCCCACCACGCCGATGTCGCCGGGCAGGTAACGCTCCAGCACGGCTTCAAAGTTCACGCTCTTCTCGGCTCGCAGGTTGGGGTTGCCACGGCGGTCGGGTTCGGTCGGTGTGTTGGTATTGAGGCTGAACACGGGCTGGTTGCTGAGTTCATCGAGGCGCGGCGCCTTGATGCCGGCGCCGATGGAACTGCGCACAACCCAGCGCTCGGCCGGTTCCCACTTCACTGCCACCGACGGCAGCAGTTGGTTGTAACTCTGGCTCGTACCATCGGACTCGTAGCGGATGAACTCGCCGCGCAGACCGGAGGTGAGGGTGACGCCGGGATTCAGTGCCCATTCGTCCTGAACCCAGGCGGTCCATTGGCGGTCCGACGCGGAATGACTTTCGTTGCTCGTACTGCCGGTGAGGCTTTCGGTGCGGCGGTGACCGTTTCCTTCGAGGGAGGCGGCAAGGGTGTGCTTGCCCATGGCCCAGTCAAGGCGGAAGGCAGTACCAAGGTCGCGTTCCTTGCGCCGGTTCTGTTCATCGGAAAGGAGGCCCGTGCTCATGACGCGATTGACGTCGGCACGGCGTTCGCCGTCGGAGAAGGCGAGACGGCCGGAATACTTGATGCCGTTGCGGACCACCTCGCCGTCGCCGCGGAAGCGATTGAACTCGGTGCGGTTACGCTCGCTGTCGCTACGCGCGAATCCGGCAGCGGGAACGGCGATGTCGGTACGGGTCATCTCGTTGCTGCGTTTGCCGAAGGCACGGAACAGGCTCGGCGCCAGAGTCAGGCTGTCTTGGCCTGATTTCCAGGTGAAGCGTGGAGAGAAGACGAATTCCTTGATGCGCGTCTCGCCCCGCGACATGTCCTGCTGGCGGGTGCCGGTGGAGTCGGACCGCAGCAGATCCTGGCCAGAGGGCATGCCGTGGAAATTCATGGTCAGAGGCAGCATCCAGGAAAACTCCTTGTCCCCGTCGCCCTTGGTGATGGAAAACTGGGCATTGGGTTCGCTGTTGCGATACCCCACGGCGGCCTTGAGGGCGAGGGATTCCTTCGAGCGCGTCTTCTTGAACACCAGATTCACCGTCACCGGCGCGTTGCCGCCGAATTCCGCCGAGGCGCCGCGCACGATTTCCACCCGCTCCAGTTCGGTGGAGGGCAGGCGTCCCACCATGGCCTGGGCCATGCGGGCGTTGCCGGCCACCTTCTCACCGTCGATATACATCTGCACCGAGTCGCGCACCATGCCCCGTGCGCGCATGGCCATGGAACCATCGGCCCCCGGCGTACCGGCATCGACCCCCGGCAGCTTGCCCATCACGTCGCTGACGGTGAGGGCGCCCATGTTCTCGATCTCCTGGGTGGTGATGATGACCTTCTGGGTGGCGGCCTCGCGCCGCGCGGAAACGTCATCGGATGTCGCCGAGACGGTGACTTCGTTGAGGGTCTTCTCCTGGGCCGAGGCCAGGAGGGAGGGCAAACACAGGCAGAGGGCGGCAATCCGGGTGGGTTTCATGGGATAGGAAATATCAGAAGAAAATCGTTAAACAAGACGCAGCAGTTGCGTCGCGCCGCTCAGCATCAGCAGGGCAGCAGAGGCGAATTCGATACGCTGACGCCAGGGGCCAAGTTGCTCGCGCAGTTGGCTGCCGAAGTAGGCGGCGCCGATGCCATAGGCGAGGGAAGGCACGAAGATCGCGCCAGCACCAAAACCGAGACCGAGAGCCAGACCGTGCAAACCACTGCCGGCCACTGCCGCAGAGACCAACACCACGCCAAGGGGAGCGCAAGGTGTGAGGGCCATGCCGATGCCCATCAGGTAAAGGCCGCCGGGCATCAGGCTGCGCGGCGCAGTGGCGCGGGGCTTGAAGCTGATGGTGGCCGGCTCGGCACTGGCGTGGGTAGCGCAAGCCGTCGACTTACGCCCCCGCAGCAACAGAGCGCCGCCCACCATCAGCGTTGCGCAACCCAGCACCAGACGCACCGGACTATCGCCCACCTGCCCCACCATCTGCCCGGCCAAGCCGGCGAGAAAACCGAAGCCGCCATAGGCCGTAAGCCGCCCCAGGGACAGGGGCAGCAGGATGCGCCAGGACTGGCGCACACCGCCGTCGCTATTGAGGAACACCGGCCCCAGATAGGGCAGGCAAGCCAACAGACACGGCCCCATCCCAAACATTAGCCCCAGCGTCATGGCCATGGGAATACCGACCAGAGTGGGGGCAGCCGCCATTTCCGGCAGGGCCATCAGGCGGCTTCCCGTTCCGCGAGATACTCGCTGCGGGCCAGCATGGCGGCGCCAAAGGCTGTCGTGGTCTGGGGGTGCTCGGGAACGACGAGGGGGCGTTGCAGTTCGTCCTCAATGGCGGCAACGAGACCCTTGTTAAGGGCCGGGCCGCCGTCGAAGTACACCCGGTCTTCGATGCCCACTCGCTTGGCGAGGCGTACGGTGCGCTTGGCGATCGAATAGTGAATGCCGGCCACTACTTCCTCCTTGCCATGGCCGCTGGCGAGGAGGCCAATAATCTCGGACTCGGCGAAGACGGTGCAGGTGGCGTTGATGGTCAGGGGCGCACCCTTGCCGTTGAAGTGATAGTCGCCGAGTTCTTCCAGGTCGATTTCCAGATTGCGGGCAGCCACGTCGAGAAATCGGCCGGTACCGGCGGCGCACTTGTCGTTCATGGCGAAGTTGGTGACGCCGCCCTGGTCGTCAATCTGAATTGCTTTGGAGTCCTGGCCGCCGATGTTGATGATGGTGCGCACCCCTCCGAAGGCCTTGCCGGCCTCGTGGGCGCCGATGGCGTTGGCGGTGATCTCGCTGATGGAGTCGTCGGCCTCCTTGAACAGCTTGCGGCCGTAGCCCGTGGCGATCAGGTATTTCACCTGCTCCCGGGTCACGCCGAATTTTTCCAGCAGTGCCTTCAGGGCCTCCCGGGCGTTCTTGTGGAACAGGCTGCCGGACTCGGTGACATGAACCCCGGCCAACTGGCCTTGGGCATCCACCAGAGCGACCTTGATAGCCGTGGAACCGACGTCGATGCCGACGAAATAGTCGCGATGGCTCATGCCGATTTCCTTTTGCGCGTCTTGATGGATTCGAGGAAGGCTTCGATGCGGGTAGATAGCTGGCCCATGTCGTCGGGGCTGTAATCGGTTTCGATGTAGAGCATGGGGATACCCTCGGCGTTGAGGGTTTCGGCGACGCTCTTCTGCTCCATCTCGTACACCTGGCAGCCGGCGAAGGACTGGTACACCACGCCATCCACCTGGAAGGCGGCTGCCAGTTCCAGCAGGCGCCGGCGGCGGTCGTCGTTGCGGGTGAAGATGGGGCAGGTGCAGGGCTTGAGGTATTTGTCGGCGAGGCCGTCCACCATGTCATGAAGCAGCCATTCGTCCACCGCCGTCATGTCGTAGAGCATGCGATTGGCGGAACAGGTTTCGTCGGCGACGACAATGCCGCCCGCCTCTTCGATCAGCACCGGCAACTTGAGATTGGGGAACACCGGCGGCGAGCCGGTGAACAGGATGCGCGGCGCCTTGCGCTGGGCGGCCTGAAAGCCTTCGGCCTGGCGTTGGGTCAGCTCGGCATTGAGGGCTTCCACCGCCGCTGTCCAGCGATCCAGGTCGTCAAAAAAGAACGCGTTGGTAACGAGAAACACGTCCTTACCCAGCACCACGGCGGGGCTGGCCTTGCGGAAGTTGTGCAGGGTGCGGAAGGCGGCCTGGGCGCGGGCGGTACGGGCCATGGCCTCTTTGAGGGCCTTGCGGGTAAGTTTCTTACCGGTTACCTCCCGCAGCTTATGGGCGAAGGCGCGTACTGAGCGGCGCCAGTAAAGACGGGCCTCCTCGCTTTCCTTGGCGTTGGGCATTTCCAGGTCGTACACCGTATGGCCCATGCCCTCCATCATGACGCTAGCCTTCTTTTTCTGGTCGCAGGTGGTGGGGTTGACGATCAGGTCGGGCTTGCAGATGCGGGGCACCGGGTTCTCGGTTTGCAGCATGCCGAGGGTAGCCTTGACCAGGGAACAGGACTTGGCCGGCATGAAGTCGGCGCCGATTTGGTCGTAGTGGTAGGAGCCGTTGCACAACCGCACCGGCGTCGCACCGACAGCGTAGATCAGCTCGTCCGGTGCCTGGATGCAGGTGGTACCGATCAACTTGCCCTCATGGGGCAAAGGCTCGCCCTGGATGTAGACGCGACGGAACAGATCGTAGAAATACTGCATGGCCGCCGGGTTGCCGTCGAAGTCGTCGGTGATGCGGTCGAGGGCGATTTCGGCTTCCCGCGCCTGGCGGGAACGGTTGAAAGCCGGCGCCGCATCGTGGGACTCGGCGTTGGAAGGTACGGGGTGAATTGGCGTGACGGTCACGGCGTGTGTCCTTTGCTCATGCGCTTGATGAAGCCTTTCTCGGTGGCCTCGAAGATAGGAATACCGACGAAGGTAGCCTTCAGAGCGCCTTCCTCAGGACAGGCGGCAACGCATTTGAGGCACAGGGTGCAGTCGTCGGTCATGATGTCTTTGGTCGTCACGTCGTCAGCGATTTCCTTGATTTCCAGGTCGCAGACCCGGTAGCAGTCGCCGCAGCGGGTGCATTTGCCGCCGTCCTTCTTCAGCTTGAGCAACGCTGCCTTGGAGATCAGGTAATGCAGCGCGCTCATGGGGCAGAAGAAGCAGAAGAAGCGTTTCTTGACGAAGGAACCGACGAAGAACAAGCCGGTAATCGCCATGCCGAGCGCCGTCATCACCAGGGCCGTCTTGCTGGAGAAGTCGATGGTGAGCTGACTGAAGTCGCCGGTGAACATGGGCAGGATGGTGCGGCCGGGACAGATCAGGCAGAACGGTGGGCTGGTGTCATGGGACAGCAGGCCGCCGCCGATGCCGAGCGGAATCAGGATCATCAGCGCCAGCAGCAGATACTTGATCTTGGTGAGCTGACGAAACTGGCCCTGGGTGTAGTTGGAGTAGCGGATACCCAGCATCTTGCGCAGGGAGGTGATCCAGTCCTGAATCGTACCCAGCGGGCAGACGAAACCACACCAGCCTTTGTTGAGCACGATGAACCAGAGGGTGAAGACGAGGAAGCCGGTGAGTATCGTCAAGCTTGCCGCGCTGAACATGACCGGCCAGGGGCGGCCCAACATGTGTTGCAGCGGCAAGAGAAAGCAGACGCCGGCGCGACCTTCCTGGTTGTAGCCGCAAGAGAACATGGGCAGGCGTGTGCCGAGGTCTATGGCGAGGTAACCGCCATAGACGAAGAGCACGAACGCTGCGAGTTGGAACCAGAAGCGGAAGCGGTTGAAGTTGACGTGATTGACCGCGTCTCTAAGCCTTGTCATCAAGCTGCACCTCCCGGAAAGGCTTGATGCGACGGCGACGGTAGAGATAAATCGCCGTGCCGCCGAAGAGCACGATGACCAGGCCGATACCGAGGCCCCAGGCGTAGGAGCGATAGTCGTTGGAGGCTGGGTAGTAAGCGCCGGAAAGCGTGGTCTGGTAGCGCACGTTGCTGTAGGGCTGGTCTTTGTACTTACCCGTTTCTGCGGCACTGGCCTCGGCGATCAGCAGGTAGGTGGCCTTGAAGCGCTTCTGGAAATCGTCCCAGGGCGGAAAGTAGTCGCGCACCACCTGGAAGCTGACGCGGCCCTGCTCGTCGCTCACGACTTCCTTGATCCATCCTTGATTGCTGATGAAGCGCACCTTCGCGCCCTGGAGCGGCAGACCCTTTTGCAACACGATGAAGGCCTGGTCGTCGCCGGACTTGAGCTGGAAGAAAGGCTTCTCGTCCGCAGCACGTTCGCGCACGATCTCGATCGGCGCGGATTCCAGGTAACGATTGGCCTTGAGCGCCGTCGCCTTCTCCTCCTCGTCGCCGCCATGGCTGAAATAGGGCACCTCGGCCTTCGCCACGCTGACGCTCAAGGTCTCTCCCTGAAGTTTGCGGGTCGTGACATACAGTCGGTAGAAGCCCTGGACCGGCGTCTCGAACACCAGACCTTTGCGCGACTCGTTGGCGGGAGGCAGAGGCTCACCTTCGGCCTTGGCCGGCGTCACCACCAAATATTCGGGGGGCGATTCCGCATCTTCACGGGCGAAGCCGGACTTCTGCGGATCGTTGCCGGAGCGCAGCCAGAGGCGCTTGGTGGGCGGGCCGGAGCGTTCACCGCCCATGGCCATACCCCCCATTCCTCCCATGCCGCCAGGACGCCCGCCCATGGCCCCATCGCCGCGCATGGGCGGCATGTCGGACAGCCACAGGGCACCGCCGGCGCCGCGCATCATTCCCATGGGCATGCCTCCCATGCCGCCGGGACGGCCGCCGCCGGCTGTCGTCTCACCGGGTTTTCCCGGCATGGTGGCAACAGCACCGGTTGCAGACGGCTTGGCGTCGGACTTCTCGCCGCCGCCATGACCGCGATGGTCAGTGGCGGCAGGCTTGCCGGTCGCCGCCGGCGCGGATGCTGGCGCAGCAGTCGTCGCCGCAGCCTCGGTCTGAGCCCGTTCCGCCGCGCGCTTCTGGTAGAAGGCGCGCTTTTCTTCCATGCTAGCCCCCTCGGGCGGCCGTGCGGCATTGGCATCGCCGCCTGCGGCAGCGCGCTGCGCCCGCCATTTGGCGATTTGCTCTTCGCTCGGCCCTTCGCCCCCCATCGCCTCGCGCTTCGCCCGCCACTCGGCCTTTTGCGCCTCGCTGGGCTGGGCCAGGGCGGCCCCGGCCACCAATATGAGCGCCGAAGTTGCAGCAGCGATACCTAGCCTCATCGTAAGGTTCATCGTTTCAAACCCATCAGAAGTTGTAGGAGACGCCGACGCGGAGCATGCGAGGCGCGTAGCCGTCGCCAATGACACGGGTAGTGCCGGACATGCTCATCCGGTCGGCGTACTTGCGGTCCATCAGATTCATGATGTGGGCCCATGCCGACCAGCGATTCCCGGGGTCCGTGTAACTGGTCCGCAGGTTGTAGATGTTTGGACGGTGATAGGTCTGGGTGTTTTCCGAGTCCAGCCAATACTCAGTCTCGTAGTCACCTTCGAGTTCCGACGACCATCCGGGTGCCGGCTTGAAGGTAAAGCGGAGGTTCAGGTGATGCTTGGGTGTGAAGTTGTAGGACTTGCCGTTGTAGTTGGCACCGCCAGCCGCCTCCCATTTGTTGTAGGTGGTAAAAGCGAGGGTATGGGACAGCCCCAGGTCGAGCCAGGATGCCGCCGCGTAGGATAGGCCGGTCTCAAGACCCTTGGCCGTCACCATGCCGGCGTTTTCGCGCTTCTGGTAGCAGCGGCTGGCCACCGGTCCAGCCTTCTCGGCTGCCGTACAGTCCCGGTTGACGACCATGTTCTCAATCACGGTCTTGTAGAGGGTGACGTCGTACCGCAGCCGCTGGACGGGAAGAAAGCCCCGGAACCCGAGCTGGTAGGTCATGGATTCCTCGGGCTTCAGGTCGGCAGCCGGAATGTAGCCGTTACCGCCGGCATTATTGGTGTTTCCTACGTTACCGCTCGCCAGCAGGCTACTGACCCCGGGCGCAAGAAAGCCCTCGGCAGCGCTGGCCCAGATCAGATTGTCCTTGTTCAACTCGTAGGTCACGCCGCCCTTGACCACATCCTTTTTGAATACCTTGGTGTTGTCCTTGTTCGTCGTGGCCCGATCATCGACCGTATAGCGGATCTTGTCTGCCCGCACCCCCAGATTGAACCTGAGCGGAGACCAGGGTGAGAACTCAACATTGACGAACGGCGTCTCGTGGGTTTCGCGAGATTCGTTGTTATTGGAGTTGGCCAGGGCGCCGGGCTGGAAGCTGCCCAGTACCGCGGGAAGGGCTCCATAGACGTTCGCATAGCGCTTGGCGCTGGAGATTGATCGCATGCTCTCGAAACCCACGTACAAGCGCGTCTTCAGGGGTTCAAAGTCGTGCCGATAAATGGCTTGAGTACCCGTCTCGGTGGAACGGGACACGCTGATGTTGTTGGAGAACGCCGTGAACGTGGCTGTCGATCCGAAGGTAACGGAGTCGGTGAAGCGCTCCGACCAGCCAAGGGTCAGTTCCCCGTTTTCGCCCACTGCCCGCTTGTATTGCATGGACGGCGTAACGTATTTGATCTTGGTGCGACCATAGACATTGCCCTGGTCGTTCTGCCAATTCTGATTCCATTCCTTCTCAGTCAGTTGCCCCGGCGAAACATAGTCGTCGTAAAGATATTCGAGGCGAAAATACAGGTTTGAGCGTTCGTCCGGCTTGCCACCCAGTTTGAGGCTGAAGGCTTCCTTGTCGTCGGTGCTCTGAACCCGCCACCCCCGGTTACGGGTGATGTTGGCACTCATCAGATAACCGAAGCCGTTGGCGAAGCTATCTCCTGTCGAGACGCCGCTGCGGTAGAAGCCGCCGTCACCCACTTCCTGAGAGAGGGAAAGTTCCTTCTGCTTCGGCGCATCGCGGGTGATGACGTTGATGGTGCCGCCGAAGGCATAGCTGCTTTGCAAGACCGAACCGGGGCCGGTAATGACTTCAACCCTTTCGATGTCGCCGCTATTGGTCTGATCCACAAAGGAGTAGGTGCCGGTATTGCGAACCCGCATGCCGTCGACCCGGTTTTCCGAGTAGTTCTTGCCACCGCTGGCAATCCGCATGTTTCGGCTCTTGCTCACGCCCGGAACACGCCACAACATGTCGGTCAAGGACGTCACGGACTTGATGACGTCCAGTTCTTCCCGTTGCAGCACGGTACCGGCCATGGGCTTGTCGGCTGTCAGGCCGCCAAGAGTGGATCGTTGCCGAGCCTCCTCGATCAGACTTCCTTCGGAAACGGTCATTTCCTTCAGCTTCGCCTCCCCCTCTTCAGCCAGAACGATGGAGGGAAGGAGGGTAAACAGGGTGGCGATGGCCAAAGTTAGGGGGCGGCGGTTTTCCCGACGCACAGGGCCGGTTCCAAGATGTCGCACGAGGTATGTCTCCATTGGGGGTTTTGTTTAGCGATTCGGATCAGTAACGAAAGCGATCTTGTTGATGCCCGCCTTCTGGGCTGCCGCGAGGATGTCGGCGACCTTTTCATAGGGGGTGGCGCGGTCGGCGCGCAGATGCAGTTCGGGGTTCTGGCCGCCGGTGTGGCTGAAGTAGCCTTCCAGGGCGGTGCGCTCGATGGGGGCGCCGTCCAGGAAGTAGGCGCCCTGGCCGTCGAGGGCGAGTTGAATCACCAGGGGCTTGTCTTCAATTTTCTGGGAGCTGACCTGGGGCAGGTCCACCGGCACGGCCTGGTTCAGCACCGGCACGGTGATGATGAAAATGACCAGCAGCACCAACATCACGTCCACCAGGGGCGTGGTGTTGATTTCGGCCATGGGGGTGGTTGCGCCACCTTCGCTGAAGGAACCGAAAGACATGATGACCTCAGGCCGCCTGGCGGGCGGGAACCGCCGCCAGGGAAACCTCGGCGCTTGCCATGCCTTCCATGGGACGGCGGGCGCCAGTGGTGAGGTAGGCGTGGAGGTCGTGGGCGAAGCCGTCGAGCTGGGCCAGGACCAGGCGGTTGGCGCGGGTCAGAGTGTTGTAGGCGAGCACGGCCGGAATGGCGACGAAGAGGCCGGCGGCCGTCATGATGAGGGCCTCGCCGACGGGACCGGCCACTTTGTCGAGCACCACGCTGGTGGCGCCGGAGAGGGCGACCAGGGCATGGTAGATGCCCCAGACGGTGCCGAAGAGACCGATGAAGGGCGCCGTGGAACCCACCGAGGCGAGGAAGGTCAGTCCCGATTCCATGCCGGCCTGGGCGTGGAGCATGTGGTTACGCAGGGCGCGGGTAACGGATTCGCTGAGGCTGACGCCGGCGCCGATGCCACGGGCGGCGTGGCACTGGGCAGCGCTTTCGCCGCAGGTGGCGCAGGACGTGCTGACAGAAGCGCCATTGGCGCGAACAGCCGGACAACCATGGACCTGGGCGGCCTGAACGCCGACGCGGACCATGCCAGCAAAGACGCCGGTGCGATCGGCAGCATTGACGGCCTCGATGGCCTGGGGCAGCGCCCGCGCCTGCCAGAAAGCCTCCGGCGCCTGGTCGATGGCGCGATTGACGCGCAACTGGCGCAGGAAGCGGCTGACGATCAGGGACCAGCTAACGACGGAGAGAAACAGCAGGATGATGGCAACGGTGTGGGTGACGGCGTCGCCCTGGGACCAGAAGTGAGTCAAACCGAATTGAGTATTCATGGGAGTTCAGCTCTCAAGTTGAAAAGTGATGGGAACCTGGACCCAGGCTGCAACGGCCTGGTCGCCACGCCGGGCAGGAACGAAACGCCAGCGGGAAACAGCTTCTTCGGCGGACTGGTCGAGACGGGGGAAGCCGCTGCTGGTCTTGACCTCCACCTTTTCTGCACGGCCATCGGCGCTGACGTACACCCGCAGCAGCACCCTGCCCTGTTCGCTGAGTCGGCGCGAGGCGGAGGGATAGACCGGCTTCGGGTTGTGCAGATAGTCGGCGTCAAAACGGGCGCCAACGATGGCGGCGGGCGCCGGAGGGGCGGGGGGAGAGGGTTCCGCCGGCGGCGTGGGCACAGTGAAGCTGGAGGTCGCGGCTTCACTCTTGGACGCCAGCACCTGATCGGGTTGCGGCGACTGGATCTTCTTCGGCTTCGGCACTTCGGGAGGGCGAACCGGCGCCGGCTTGGGCAGTTCGGGCAGGCTTTCGATGAAACGCACTGTCATCGGCTCGGCCAGCGCGCGCAGTTGCTCGGCGGGCACGATCACCAGCACGGCGGCGATCAACAGGGCGTGGGCCGCCGCCGCGCCGGCCACGGAAACCACGGGGCGCTCGGCGCGTTCAACGGCAGGAAGGCTGGGAAAAAGAAGGCCCATGAGTGCGACAAATTGTTACGAAGGGCGGCAATGTGTCACAGCTCTCCCCCGAAAGTGGGGCACTGCGACGATATGCCGCACCCGCTCTCCACTCTCAGCCCACTGAATTCCATAGTGTTTTTGTCGGACAAAAAAGGGAACTCCAGGGGCAATTAGCACTCTTACGAAACGAGTGCTAATATTTAGCCAAGGAGGACACCCCTGATGACCCACGCATTGACCCTTGCCCACTTACCGATCCCATCAGCCACCGGCAGCATTGAGGCTTACATTTCGGCGGTGAACCGCATCCCCATGCTCGCTGAAGGCGAAGAGCAGGAGTTGGCGCGGCGCTTCCGCGAGGAAGAAAACGTCGAGGCGGCGCGCAAACTGGTGCTTTCCCACCTGCGTCTGGTAGTGGCCGTGGCACGGGGTTATCTGGGCTATGGTCTGCCCCACGCCGATTTGATTCAGGAAGGCAACATCGGCCTCATGAAGGCGGTCAAACGCTTCGACCCGGATCGGGGTGTGCGTCTGGTTTCCTTTGCCCTGCACTGGATCAAGGCGGAAATCCACGAATACATTCTGAAGAACTGGCGCTTGGTGAAGGTGGCCACCACCAAGGCCCAGCGCAAGCTGTTCTTCAATCTGCGCAGCATGAAGAAGGGCCTCACCACCCTGGGCGCCGGCGAGGTGAATGCCATCGCCAAGGAACTCGGCGTCAAGCCGGAAGAAGTGGTGGAAATGGAAACCCGCCTCACCGGCGCCGATGTTTCCCTGGAGCCCCTGACCGAGGACGAGGACGAGCATTTCGCCCCCATCGCCTACTTGGCCGCCGACGTTGCCAGCGAGCCGACGGCGCAGATCGAGCGCAAGGAATACGACCGCTTGCAGGACGAAGGCCTTCAGGGCGCGCTGTCCGCCCTCGACGATCGCAGCCGCACCATCGTGCAGCGGCGCTGGCTAGTGGCGGATGGCGAAGAAGCCGCCACCCTGCACGAACTGGCGGCCGAATACGGCGTTTCCGCCGAGCGCATCCGCCAGATCGAAGTCAAGGCAATGCAGAAGATGAAGGGCGTACTGGCGGCGCAGATGTAAATCCGCAGCGCCTCAAAAAAAGGCCACACCCGGCAAGGGATGTGGCCTTTTTTGTTTCAGTCCGACTCAGAAGCCGATGCGCCGCCCGCCGCTCTTGCTGTTGCGCGGCAGGTCGAAATCCCGGGTCTTGAGTTCCGAGCGCCCGTCGAGCTTGGCGGAACCGAAGGCGGCCAGGAGGCGCTTCTTCATATCGCGGGGCGGCAGGCCGGCAAGAATTTCCATGATGTCCACCGGTGGCTGCTCCGGGAAACCCCAGTCATGGTCGGCGACGATTTCACGATAAAGACGGCAGGCGATGCGTGATGCCTCATCCTCATCGGGGCGCGGCACTTCGTAGACGTTCATGCGGTTTAGGATCGGCTCGGGCAGGCTGCGCTCGTCGTTGGCGGTGGACACCCAGAGGATGTGACTGGCATCCATCTCGACCTCGATGAACTCGTCCTTGAAGGACCGCGCCGTGTCACGTTCGAGCAAGCCGTAGAGGGCGCCCATGGGATCGTAGCGGGAATCACCGCCGGCCTTGTCCACCTCATCCAGCACCATCAGCGGGTTGGCGTAGTCGCCGCCCACCAGGGCGCTGGCCACCTTGCCGGGCTTGGCGTTGCTCCACTGACTCGATGAGCCGGAAAGTATCCAACCCGCCGTGAGAGAACTCATGGAGACGAACTCGTAGCCGGTGCCAAGCGTCTCGGCCAGACACTTGGCGAAGTGGGTCTTACCGATGCCCGGTTCGCCAAGCAGCAGGATGGGCGTGAACTGCACCGGCTCGTTGCCGGAGACGGCGAGGGCCATGTATTTCTTCAGGTCGTCGATGACTTCGGAGAAGTTGGGGCAGCTCTCGTAGAGGGAGTCGAGGGCGTCGGCGCTGGAGGGCTTGATGACGAAGCGCTCACCGCCGAGCTTCTTCATGCGGTCGTAGAGGGCGGTGAGGGATTCGTTGCGGGAGGCCGGGGTTTCTTCCAGGGCCTTTTCTACGTCGGCGACGCAGTAAATCTCGCGGATGTCGGCGAGGGGGATTCTGATTTCGGCTGCGGACATGGCACACCTCCGGCGTTTTGGATCCTGCTTCAACTGGCTTGTTGCGACTCCCTGGTTGACTTAACGGCCCGCCGGGGAATCGGTTGAGCCCTTGCCTGATTCAAAGCATTAGATATGCCAATGGAGGCGGGCGTTTCAGCGTGACGACGTCAGGGCGATGAAATCGGCGGCCAGCTTGCGTCCCTCCTGGGGCGGCGGGAAGAAGGCGCGCCAGCGGCCTTCCGGGTCGATTAGATACAGGCCGGCCGAATGATCGACAACGTAGTGCGGGTCGCCGTCCTTGTCGTGGCGGAAGTAGTACACGCCGAGCTGCTTGACGAGAGACGCCAGGGCGGCGTCGCTGCCGCTGACGGAGAGGAAGGCGGGATCGAAGGAACTGGCGTACTGGCGCAGCACCTCGGTCTGATCGCGCTTCGGGTCCACGGAAATGAACACCACCTGGGGCGGCGTGGCCCCCTGGCGCACCAGTTCGTTGCGCATCTGCACCAAAGTGGTCAGCGCCGTGGGGCAGATGTCGGGGCAGTAGGTGTAGCCAAAGAAGACGATGCTCCAGCGGCCGGCCAGATCGGCGTTGGTGAACTGCCCTCCCTCCGGCTTATGTAAGGAAAAGACCGGCAAAGGATTGGGCGGCTGTAGGTCTACCGCCGCCAGCAGCGGCCGGGGCGGCGGATTCTGGAGGCCACGCCAGACCAAAGCGCCCGCCGCCAAGGCGAGGGCCAGTCCGACCAGCAGCAACAGGCGCGGGAGGCGGGCCTTCACCGCCGGCAGCGGATCACCGCCCTCCTCGCGGGCCATGGTCAGTCGATGGCAACCATGAATTTCACGCTGGCCTGACGGCCGAGAACGATGACATCGCCGGCTTTGAGCGCGGTTTCCGATACCGGCTGACGCAAGTCGTCGTTGAGGAAGGTGCCATTGGTGGAACCCTGGTCGCGCAACACCAGTTTGCCGTCGACAAAACCGATCCAGGCATGGCGGCCGGAGACCTGGGCGTCGCTGACGACCAGATCGGCATTCGAGGCCCGCCCCATGAAGGCGCCGTGCTCGGGCACCGGAAAGGACTGACCGACCAGAGGGCCAAGTACCCCAACCAGACGCGCCTTAGGCGGCGGCGCAAAAACGAGGGTGGCATCAGCCGACGGTGGCGGCGCCACCGGGCGCGACAGGGTGGTAGCCTCGATATCGGGTACGGGAGCTGCCACAACGGGGGCCGCGATCGGAGCCGGGGCGACCGGCGGGACTGCGGGGATGGGAGGCGGAGGTGCCGGAGTCGGTGCAACGGCCGGTGCCGGGGCAACAGGCGCCGGCGGCGTCACGATAGGCGCATTGGCGAGGGGGCCGGCGCTCTGCAACACCTTGGTGAAGCCGGAAATCTTGTTCCAGTAAAGAATCCAGACCACGATGGCGCCGAGGGCAAGCAGCAAACCCAACAGGGGAATCCAGGTGACGAAGGGGCTGAGGGAAAACAGCAGACCCAGGAGCAAACCCCCGTCGCCAAAGTTGTTGGTACCCCGCGCCGCATCCTCCTTTTTCAGGCCGCCGGAAAGGGTGACAACGACGACGATGTTCCAGATCAGGTTGAGGCCGGGAATCAGGCTCAGCCAGATTAGGCCGGAGGGCAGAGCGCGATGGGCGGGATGAAGGGCTTCGGAACAGCGGTAGAGAGTGCGCAGGAAGAACACCAGCACAACCAGCATCACCAGCAGCAACACTACGCCGATGATGATGGCCGCGATCCCGAAGGCGCCCGCCAGGGCAAAGGCATCCGATTCCGACATGAGCAACTCCCGTTTCCGAAAAAAGTGATCTTACATTACGCACGCATAGCAGCCAGGGCCGCCAGCAGTTTGTCGTGGATGCCGCCGAAGCCGCCATTGCTCATCACCAGCACCTGGTCGCCTTCCTCGGCTTCGGCGACGATGGCGGCAACCAAAGCATCCAGATCGTCGAAGGCAGCAGCCTTTGCTCCCATGGGCGCCAGAGCGGCGGCGGCGTCCCAGCCCAGGCCCTTGCCAAAGCAGAACACCCGGTCCGCCGCCGCCAGACTGGCCGGTAACTGAGCCTTCATGGCGCCGAGCTTCATGGTGTTGGAGCGGGGTTCGAGTACGGCGAGAATCCGCTGCGCGCCCACCTTCTTGCGCAGGCCGGCGAGGGTGACTTCGATGGCAGTGGGGTGATGGGCAAAATCATCGATTACCGTCACGCCGCGCACCGTACCGCGCACTTCGAGGCGACGCTTGACGCCCTTGAAACGGCGCAGAGCCTGGAGGCCGACCTCGACGGGTACGCCGGTATGGCGGGCGGCCAGCAGGGCGGCCACGGCATTGGCGCGGTTGTGGGCGCCTGCCAGGGCCAGGGAGGATTCACCAACGGGCTTGCCGGCCTGGGTCACGGCAAAGGCGTCGCTGTCCTGCTCGATAGCCTGCCAGCCGGCGATGTCGTTGAACCACTCCACCGGCGTCCAGCAGCCTCGGGCGAGAACGCGTTTGAGGGCCTCTTCGCCGCCATTGGCGACGATCAGGCCATTGCGGGGCAAAGTCCGCACCAAATGATGAAATTGCGTCTCGATAGCAGCAAGATCAGCAAAGATATCGGCGTGATCGAACTCCAGATTGTTCAGAATCGCGGTTCGGGGACGGTAATGGACAAACTTGGAGCGCTTGTCGCAGAAGGCGGTGTCGTATTCGTCGGCCTCGATGACAAAGAAGGGCGAATCGGTCAGGCGCGCCGACACCCCAAAGTCTTCCGGCACCCCACCCACAAGAAAGGAAGGGTTGAGGCCCGCATCCTCAAGAATCCAGGCCAGCAGGGAAGTGGTGGTGGTCTTGCCGTGAGTGCCTGCTACGCCCAGCACCCAGCGCCCGCGCAGGATGCTCTCAGACAGCCACTGAGGGCCGGAAACATAGGACAGATTGCGGTCGAGTATCTCTTCCAGCAGGGGGTTGCCGCGAGAAATGGCGTTGCCGACCACGAACAAGTCCGGGTTCAGGGCGAGTTGCTCGCTGCCATAGCCCTGAATCAGCTCAATGCCCTGTTCTTCGAGCTGGGTGCTCATGGGCGGATAGACATTGGCGTCGCAGCCCGTCACCCGGTGGCCGGCGGCGCGCGCCAGAAGGGCAATGCCGCCCATGAAGGTGCCGCAAATGCCGAGAATGTGAATGTGCATGTCACAAAGCGCGTGGGATAATGAGCCGGCATTCTATCTGAGGCGCCCCCATGCCACGCCGTAGCAAACCGACCCCCTTAGCCTCCCCAAGCCATCGCCGTGAAATCGCCAGCCTCGCCGCCCGCATGATGGCCGAGGACGGCATTGACGACTACGGCTACGCCAAACGCAAGGCCGCCCGCGCCCTGGGTTTTGGTGAAGGCGACCTGCTGCCCGGCAATGACGAAGTGGAAGCCGAACTACGCACCTATCAGGCTATCTACCAGGACGAGGAACACCCGCTGCGCCTGCGGGAGTTACGGGGCGTGGCCTTGGATGTGATGGGATTTCTTGCCGACTTCAACCCCCACCTGACCGGCTCGGTCCTCGACGGCACTGCCGGTCGCTATGCGATCGTGGACCTGGATCTGTTCGCCGATAGCGCCAAAGATGTGGAGATTATGCTGCTATCGAGCAACATCCCCTACGATATTACGGAGAAAAGACTGCAAGACGGCCAGGAAGCCAAACTCCGCATCGAATGGGATGGCACCCCGGTCAGCCTCGCCATCTATCCGCCCCTGGCGGAACGCCAGGTAAGGCGTAATCCCCATAGCGGCCACCTGCACAACCGCGCAAAAGCCAGTGCCGTAAAAGCCTTGCTGACCGAAACAGCGGCCCCGGCCTCCTGCCCCATTCCATGAAAAGCCGCCTCCTGCTTCCCTCGCTGCTGCTGATTGCGGCTTTTCTCGGTTGGGCCGCCTACACCCTGACCCAGCACTTGGAAGGCACACCCACCGCCCCCGCCAACAGCGCCGCCGAAGCCGACGTGCTGCGGGTGCTGAATTCCATGCCCATGACGGACCTGACAGGCAAACCCACCAGTCTGGAGGCATGGAAGGGGAAGATATTGGTCATCAACTACTGGGCCACCTGGTGCCCGCCCTGCCGCGCCGAAATGCCTAGCTTCTCGCGCCTGGCGCAGAAATATGAAGCGAAGAACGTTCAATTTGTTGGCATCGGCATTGATAGCGGCGACAAAATCCTTCAGTTCTCCAAAGATACCCCGGTCAGCTACCCCCTTATGGTCGGCA
>Ga0316605_10000681_pt1 | contig 22342 bp, 20 predicted proteins | sample OWC_soil_day20_n_FD_207666 | JGI IMG/M metagenome (GOLD analysis project Ga0316605, IMG submission 207666) | Wetland soil microbial communities from Old Woman Creek delta, Ohio, United States - OWC_soil_day20_noCT | ecosystem: Environmental > Terrestrial > Soil > Wetlands | place: USA: Ohio...
AGCGCCGAGGTGGCCCACCAGGTGGAGGAGGGGGCCCAGGTGGCCATCAAGAACGCCGCCTCCACCCTCCAGCTCTCCGTCACCGTGGAAGCCACCTCCCGCACCACCCGCGACCAGGCCCGCATCGCCCACGGCTTGCTCGACCTCGTGGATCAGTTCAAGGTCTGAGCGAGTCTGTGGAGGAGGGACGGTTCTTATCAGAAGCGTGCCAGCAGGGAATGCCAAGATTTGCATCCCAGCCGTGCAGTCGTCGGTCAGATTCCCCGTCCTGGAGGGTAGGTTTCTATGCTCAGGAGGGCTTCCGTGATGTTGCGTTTTTTTCGATTCAGAATGCTTTGCCTCAGCTCGACGAGTTGCTGATCGGATTGTTTCTGATTTAGTGGGGAGAGCGAGCTCAAGAGCCGCTTCCGTAGCGGTTCGGGTACTGGTTCGCCCCCCTCATGAGCTAGTTGCAGCCATGCGAGTGCCAGCGCCTCGTTTTTCTCAACTCCTTCGCCATTTGAATAGCACAGACCCACTTGGTGCTGGGCATAAGCATTGCTTTGAAGAGCGGCTTCCTTCCAGCAGCGGAAGGCAGCCTGTAAATCAACTGAAGTCCCCGACCCACGGGAATAACAGAGCCCCAACCACACGTATCCTTCAATATTTTCCGCATCTGCGGCTAATTTCACCCATTCAAACCCTGCATGCTCGTCCTTTGCTGTCCCGATACCCTTCAATAGATGCCATCCCAGGGCGACCCTTGCAGGTGCATAGCCCTGAATCGCAGCCTTACGGAACCATGTCACCGCTTCGGTCTGGTCCAAGGGAACCCCCGCTCCCTTTCGGTAACAAAGAGCCAGATGGTGCTGGGCACCCATGTACCCCCTGTCGGCGGCACGCTTGAACCAGGAAACGGCTATGGCCTGATCAACCGTCGTGCCCTCTCCTTTTTGGTAGCACTCACCGACTTGGTCCATTCCCCAAAGATGTCCCGCATTAGCCGCCCGCTGGAACCATTGAAAGGAATTTGCTGGATCTGGTGTGCCCGCTTCATTCCCGGCATAGAGCCTTCCCAGGTTATACATCGCGTTGGCGTTGCCTTGTTCTGCAGCCTTCATGAACCATTGAATTGCTTGCTCCACGCTTTTCTGTACACCAAGCCCGCGCCGGAACAACGTACCCAAATTGAGCTGAGCACCTTGATTTCCCTGTTCGGCCGCAAGCGAGTACCAGTGCGCGGCCAATTGAAAATCCCTTGGAAGCCCCTCGCCGATATCGTGGCAATAGCCTAGTCCGAATTGTCCGTTCGTTTCGCCTCGAGCAGCGGCCTGTTGAAACCATTTGGCGGCAAGGCGTGGGTTCTTTTCCCCGCCGAGTCCGTTAATGAGGAGAAGTCCGAGTTGTCCCTGAGCATCTGCATCTCCCGACTCTGCCGCCAGTTGGAACCAGTGTCGGGCAGTAGCAAAATCCCGAGGGACACCCCGACCGGCTTTGAATATGACCCCCAAGTTGAATTGGGCTGTTGAGTCCCCCATCGACCCGGCCTTCATCCACCAGTACTTGGCTGAATGGAAATCCGGTGGGCCGTCAATCCCGATCGAGTACCAGTTTCCAAGAGATGACCATGCTTGAACGACATTGCCATCAGCTGCCTGCATAAGCCACCCGAGTGCTTCTTCTTTATCTTGAAGGCAGCCGTCGCCGAAGAAACAAGCCTCGAACATCCGATAGGCAGCCCAAGGGTGGCCCAGACGTCCAGCGCGACGGTACCAAGACACCGCCTGGATCCTGTCGATGGCTCCTTCTGTTCCCCACCAGTGCTCATCACCGATTTCCTTCATGGCATCTGCATGCATTTTTATGGCTGGTGTTGCCATCCACCTTGCCATGGGGGCATCAGTCCTGCTCTGCCTCCTTGAGGGCAGGTTTGGGTGGGGTTCTAGCGCGACTCCAGGATTAGGGACATAGGCAGGTGGGTTTTCCGCTTGGGCTCGAACGGTGAAACCGGCGAACATGAATGACACCCCGATGACCCAGTAGAGGCAACTCGTGCTCGGGCGTATTGTTCGGATCGGTTCCATTCGGGGCTCTTGCATGACTAGTTAAGTTAGTGGCCTTATTCTGAGTCTTTGTGGCTTCGCTGGCAAAGGTGGCGAAACGGCTGATCGGATTAGAAGGATTCCATCCATGTCCACCCCGATGATGCAGCAGATCGCCGGCCTCAAGCGCGAGGCGGGCGACGCCGTGCTGCTCACGCGAATGGGGGATTTCTACGAGATCCTGGGCGAGGACGCGGTGCGGGCGGCGCCGGTGCTGGAGATCGCCCTCACCCTGCGGGGCAAGGGCACGGATGGCGAGACCCCCATGTGCGGGGTGCCGCACTTCGCCCTGGAGTCGTACCTGCCGAAGCTCCTGGCGGCGGGGTTTTCGGCGGCCATCGCCGAGCCCACGGCCAAGGCCGAGGAGGTGAAGGGCCTGCTGCCCCGCGCCATCAAGCGCATCATCACCCCGGGCACCTGGCTCGATGACGACGCCCGCTGGCTCTGCGCGCTGCACCGCTCCGGGGCCGCCTGGGGCCTGGCCCTGCTGCAGCTGGCCTCGGGGGCGCTGCGCGTGCTGCCCGGGGAGGGCGACGAGGCCCTGCGCGCCACGCTGGAGCGCCTCGACCCTCAGGAGCTCATCCTCGCCGAAGGCGCCGAGGACATCCCCGAGCTGGAGGCCGCCCGCACACGGCTGCCCGCCTGGCGCTTCGAGGCCTCTCGGGCCCGGCAGCAGGTGCTCGCCTTTTTCGGCTGGCAGCACCTGGAGGGCGTGGGCCTCGATCCCTATCCCGCCGCGCTCGGCGCGCTCGCCGCCCTGCTGGACCACGTGGAGGCCACGCAGAAGGGCCGCCCCGCCCACCTGCAAGGCGTCTCGCTGGAACTGGGCGCCTCCGGCCCCCTGCTCGACGCCACCAGCGCCCGGCATCTCGACGTGTTCACCGGTGGCCTCGAGGGGGGCCGCGCGGGGTCGCTGCTCGCCCTGCTGGACCAGTGCCGGACCCGCATGGGCTCCCGGCTGCTGAAGGCCTGGCTTGAGCAACCCCTGCGGGACCGTCCCTCCTTGGAACGGCGCTGGTCGCAGGTGGCCTGGCTCACGGAGGACCGCCGCCGCACGCCCATCCAGACCCTGCTGGCTCAGGTGCCCGACCTCGACCGCCTGCTGGGCCGCGTGGCCCTGGGTCTCGCCACGCCGCCGGAGCTGGCCCAGCTCCGTGAAGGCCTGGCGGTGCTCCAGAAGCTGCCCTCGAGAATCCAGGATGAGGGCTGGGCCGTCGAGGTGGCCGACCTGGGCCTGTGGCCCGGGAACACACCCCTCTGCGCCACGCTGTGCGGCGAGCTGCAGCGCTGCCTCGCCGAGGCGCCCCCGCTGGATCTGGAGAAGGGCGGCGTCATCCGCGAAGGTGTGGACGCCGAGCTCGACGCCGTCCGCCGCCTCGCCCGCGACGCGAAGCAGGTGATGCTGGAGCTTGAAGAAGAGGAGCGCCGCCAGAGCGGCATCCAGAGCCTGAAGATCAAGTACAACCGCGTGTTCGGGTACTACTTCGAGATCACGAAATCCAACCTGGGCGCCGTTCCCGCCCACTTCCTCCGCAAGCAGACCCTGGCCAACGCCGAGCGCTTCACCACCGAGAAGCTGGTGGCCTTCGAGCAGCGGCTGCTCAGCGCCGAAAGCGACCAGGCCCGCCTGGAGTCGCTGCAGTTCCAGCGCCTCCTGGCCCTGGTGCTCGAGCACCGGGCGGATCTGACCACCCTGGCGCGGGCCGTGGCGGCCCTCGACGTCCTCGCCGCCCTGGCGGAGCGCGCCCGGCTCTCCAGCTGGACCCGGCCCGAACTGGGCGAAGAGCGCGAGCTCATCCTGGCCGCGGCCCGCCACCCCATGCTGGAGGCGCGGCTGGGCCGGGAGTGCATCCCCAACGACCTGCAGTTCACGGCCGCGCAGCCCATGGCGGTGGTGACGGGCCCGAACATGGGCGGCAAGTCCACCTTCCTGCGCACCGCGGCCCTCCTGGTGGTGCTGGCCCAGACCGGATCTTTCGTGCCCGCCGAGCTGATGCGCTTCGGCGTGGTCGACCGCATCTTCACGCGCATCGGCGCCTCGGACCAGCTGGCCAAGGGCCAGTCCACCTTCATGGTCGAGATGACGGAGACCGCGCGGATCCTCAACCAGGTCACGGCCGCCAGCCTGGTGATCCTCGACGAGATCGGCCGCGGCACCTCCACCCGCGACGGGCTCGCCCTGGCCGAGGCCATCGCGGTGTTCCTGCGGGATCTCCAATCAGGGCCGAAGGCCAATGCTACGGGGGGGACCCCGCGGACCCTCTTCGCCACCCACTACTTCGAGATGACCAAGCTGGCCGACGACAGCCGCATCCAGAACCTGCATGTGGAAGTGCAGGAGTGGGAGGAGCAGCTGCACTTCCTCCACCGGGTGGCGCCGGGGCCGGCGGACCGCAGCTACGGCATCCAGGTGGCGCGCCTGGCGGGCCTGCCGAAGGCTGTCATCCAGAAGGCCCAGCGCCTGCTGGCCCAGGCCCCTGAGGCGCCGCCGCGCGCGCCCATGCCCAGCCAGCCGGCCCTGCCCCTCTTCGAGGTGGAGCCGGACGCGCTCCGCGCCGAGCTAGAGGCCCTCGACCTCAGCCGCATGACGCCGCTGGAGGCCCTGAACTGGCTGGCCATGAAGCAGGCTGGGCGCTAGCCCGCCACGCCGAGCCGGGCCAGGTCGTCCCGCAGGGCCTGGGGGCCCGTGTAGGTGAGGCCATGGATCCCGAGTTCCGACGCCGCGTCGGCGAAGGCGGCGATGTCGTCAATGAAGACGCAGGCCTCCGGCGGCAGGCCGATCCGCTCAAGGGCCGTCGCGAAGATGCGCGGGTCCGGCTTCATGGCGCGGACCTCGTGGGAGAGGGCGACGGCGTCGAAGAGGGGGTACACGGAGGTGGTCCGGATGCCGTGCTCGGCGTGCCAGGGATTGGTGTTGGAGACGAGGCCCAGCCGGTAGCGGGGCTTCAGGCGTCCGATGAGCTCGAAGGTGGACGGGATGGGGGTGAAGATGTCCGTGAAGGCCTGCACGAACGGTGCCTCCGGGAAGTCGAATCCGCACCGCTCCGACACACCCGCCAGGAAGGCCTGGGAGGAGATCTCGCCGCTTTCGTAGGCCCTGGGCAGGTCCGAGTCGACGATGCGCCGCGCGAGGGCCTCCGGGCTCTGGCCGCAGAGGGGGGCCAGGGCCGCGAGGAATCGGCCGTGGTCGAAGGCGCAGATGACGTTGCCGAAATCGAAGAGGATCCCGCGGATGGCGGACCGGAGCGGGACATCGGGAAGGTGGGTCATGGGCGGTTCCTGGGGGCGCGACGCTTCCAATGTCGCCCAATCCGGCCGCGGGGGCGTAGACTTCCTGCATGTCCCAGCCCCTGAGCAGGAACCGGCTGCGCGCCGCCTGGATCATTGCCCTGGCGGTGGACGCCATCCAGATCCCGGCGAGCGCCGCGGGGCCCGTGGGCTGGTTCGTGGGCGCTGGCCTCGACGTGGCCACCATGGCCGCGATGTGGGCCCTTCTGGGCTTCCACTGGGCCTTCCTGCCCTCCTTCCTCACCGAGTGGATTCCCTACCTGGACATGGCCCCGATCTGGACCCTGGCCGTCGCCATCGCCACCCGGGGGCGGGGGGAATCCGAGCTGTCGCAGCCGCCGATCAAGATCGTCCATTGAGCGTGGACCTTCAGGCGCCACGGTGGGAACCGGGCCCATTCTGAATCGGGATGCCGGACGGCGGGTTGAGGCGCGTCCAGCACCAAAAAGTTCAACCAAAAGGTTGACAGATAAAACGCGGCCTTTATATTCAACCGCATGGTTGATCAATCGACTCAAATGGACACCGTGTTTCACGCGCTCGCCCACGAAGCGCGGCGCGGAATGCTTCGCCGCCTGGCCTCGGGCGAATGCACCGTGGGTGAGCTTGCCGAGCCGCTGACCATGTCTCTGGAGGCCGCCTCCAAGCACGTGAAGGTCCTCGAACGGGCGGGTCTGGTCCATCGCACCGTGGACGGCCGCCGCCATGTCTGCCGGCTGGAACCCGACCCGCTCGCGTCCGCCTCTGCCTGGCTGCATTTCTACGAGCAGTTCTGGAACCAGCGGCTGGATACCCTCGAGGACCTCTTCCAGTCCCGCCGTCCCAGAAAGGGGAACAAACGATGAGCCAGAAGGTCAAATCCGGGGTGGTCCAGCTGGAACGCATCATCCCCGCGCCACCCCACGAGGTCTACCGGGCCTGGCTGGAGCCCGCCACCATCCAGCGCTGGATGGCCCCGGGCTTTGAGGTGAGGCGCGTGGAGGTTGACGAGCGCGTGGGCGGCCACTACCGGGTCTGGCACACGCAATCGGGCTCAGATGTGGGCGGCTTTGACGGCGAGCTGCTGGAACTCATCCCGGATCAGCTCATCGTGTTCCGCTGGGGGTTCGTCGGCCCCGAAAGGAGAGTCGGGTGGGCCTACGATTCGCTTCTGACGATTGCGCTGCGTGAAGCACCCGGAGGGGCCACCGTGCTCACCCTCGTCCACGAACGCCTGGAAGAGCTGGCAGCCGCAATGCCGGAGGCAGCAGGCAAAGTGCAGTTCGGTTGGGAACTGGTCCTCGAGAAGCTGGCCGCGATGATCAGCACCGAAGCGTGATTCCGCCGCCGTTGAGGGGCGGGTTTGGCGTGCGAATTCATGAGGGAGACTGCCATGCGCAAAGTCGTCGTGTCCGAGTTCATAAGCCTCGATGGCGTGGTGCAGGCGCCCATTTACGCCGATGAGGATGCCAGCGGGGATTTTCGTCACGGCGGCTGGCACCCGGGCTACTTCGAGGCCATGTCCATGCAATGGGTCGTCGAGACGGTGACTGGCGCCGGGGGTTTCCTGCTTGGGCGTGGCACCTATGAGCGGTTCGCCGCCCACTGGCCGAAGGCCTCCGAAGCGGAGCAAGCGCTGGCTCGGCCGATGAACGCGCTTCCAAAATTGGTGGCCTCGCGGACGCTGGAGGGACCGCTCCCATGGCAGAACGCGAGGCTGATCAAGGGCGACGTGCCCGCGGCGGTGGCGGAGCTGAAACAGGAGGACGGGAAGGACCTGGTTGTGTTCGGGAGTCCCGTACTGGCTCGAACCTTGATCGCCCATGACCTGGTGGATGAATTCCGCTTGATGATGGATCCGGTCGTGTTGGGGAGCGGGAAACGGCTGTTCCATGGGGATGAACAGCTCAGGACCCTGAGGCTCGTGTCCTGCCAGCCGGTGGCCACCGGGGCGATGCTGGTGACGTACGCCCGCGCCAGGGGCTAGGCCTAATCCACCGCGGCGCCCTTGAATTCGTCCTGGTTATGGCGGCTCTGCTCTTCCATGAGGAGCTGGCTCAGTTCCTTCTTCAGGGCGTTGAAGGCGGGGCTGGCCACGTCGCGGGGGCGAGGCAGGTCCACCTTCAGGTCGCGCTTGATGGTGCCGGGCCGGTAGGTCATCACCACCGTGCGGTCCGCCAGGTAGAGGGCCTCCTCGATGCTGTGGGTGACGAAGAGGATGGTCTTCTTCAGCTCCAGCCACAGGCGCAGCAGCTCGTCCTGGAGGTTGCGGCGGGTGAGGGCGTCGAGGGCGCCGAAGGGCTCGTCCATGAGCATGATGGGCGAATCCAAGGCCAGCACCCGGGCGATGGCCACGCGCTGCCGCATGCCGCCGCTCAGGTCCTTGGGGTAGCGCTTCCGGAAATCCTGGAGGTGCAGCAGGCCCAGGAGGCTGTCCACCTTCTCCTGGATGGCGGGCTTCGCCGCGCCCTTGATCTGCAGGCCGAAGGCGATGTTCTGCTCGACGGTCATCCAGGGGAAGAGGGCGTACTCCTGGAAGACCATGCCGCGGTCGGGACCCGGGGTCGTGATGGCCTGGCCCTCCACGGTGATGGCGCCGGAGCTGGGCAGGCTGAAGCCCGCCACGGCGTTCAGCAGGGTGGATTTTCCGCATCCGGAGGGGCCCAGCAGGCACACGAATTCCCCTCGGGCGATCTCCAGATCGATGGCCTTGAGGGCGTAGACATCCTGGCCTCCGCTCTGGAAGACCTTGTGCACGCCGCTGACGGAGATGTGGTTCGCGCTTCCGCTCATCCCTGCTCCAGACCCCGGTGCCACTTCAGCAGGTAGGTGCTGAGGCGGCTCATGACCGTGTCGATGCCCAGGCCCAGGAGGCCGATGGTGAACATGCCCGCGATGATCTTGTCGGACCAGAGGTACTCGCGGGCTTCGAGGATGCGGTAGCCCAGGCCGTTGTTCACGGCGATCATCTCGGAAACGATCACCACGATGAAGGCCGTGCCCATGGCGATGCGCGCCCCGGTGAAGATGTAGGGCGTGGCCGCCGGCAGGATGATGCGGGTGAACTGGGTGAAGCGCGAGGCCCCCAGGTTGCGGCCCACGCGGAGGTAGATGCTGTCCACGTTCTGCACGCCGGCCACGGTGTTCATGAGCACGGGGAAGAAGGCGCCGATGCTGATGAGGAACACCGCCGGCGGGTTGCCCAGGCCGAACCAGAGGATGGACAGCGGGATGTAGGCGATGGGGGGGATGGGCCGCAGCACCTGGATGAGCGGGTTGAAGAGGCCGTAGACCAGGCGGCTGTAGCCCATGGCCAGGCCCAGCGGCAGGGCCAGGCCGCCGCCGATGGCGAAGCCCAGCAGCACGCGGTAGAGGCTCCCCAGGGCGTCGTGGATGAGCTCGCCCGAAAAGCACCATGCGAGGTACGAGCCCTGGGCGGGGTCGAAGGCCTCCAGGGGCCGCAGGTAGGCCCACCACTTCACGAGCACCTGCATGGGGGAGGGGAGGATCGTGGCGTTCACCCAGCCCTTGGCGGACAGCATTTGCCAGAAGGCCAGGGCCGCCAGCGGGACGAGAATGCCGGAGGCGGCGTTCCTGTACTTTTTCATGCCTACTTCACCTTCAGCTGCTTCTTGGCCTCGGCGAGCAGGTCGAGCTTCACCCAGTCCCCGGCCTTCGGGGGGTTGGCCATGCGGCCCACGCCGTACTTGGCCATGAGGTCTGTGGTGACCTGCACGTGGGCCAGGGTGATGTCGTAGCTGAACGGTGAATTGCCGATGGCATCCTGGTAGTCGTCAGAGGTGATCTGGCCTTTGAACATCACCTCGCGGACGAACTTTTCCGCGGTCTTGGGCTCGTCGATGAACTTCTTGGTGGCTTCCACGAAACACATCAGGAAGCGCTGGGCCACGTCGCGACGCTCCTTGTAGAGCTTCTCGGTGATGACCAGGGCGCGGACGGGTTCGCCCAGCGGCGTGTCGTAGGGCTTCAGCAGCTCCACGCCGAACTTCCGGTTGATGGCCTGAGAGCTGTAGGGCTCGCTTTGGCACATGGCGTCAATGTGCTTGGCCATGAGGGCCTGGTTCAGGTCGGCGAAGGGCAGGTACATGACCAGCACATCCTTGCCGGGCTTGTCGGCCCAGGTGAGGCCGGCCTTGGCCAGCTCTGCGAGCAGAAGCAGTTCCTGGGCGCCACCGCGGGCCACGCCCACCTTCTTGCCCTTGAGGTCCCTCAGGGACTTGATGCCAGTGGTCTCGCCCACCACGATGCGCGCGCCGCCCTTGGCGAAACCGGCCACCACCACGATGGGCACGCCCGCGGCGCGCCCGGCGATGGCCGCGTCCAGGGCCGCGGCGCTGGCGTCGATCTCGCCCGCCACGATGGCCGGGTTGATGTCGATGCCCTTGGCGAACATCCGCTCCTCGATCTTCAGGCGGTACTTGGGCGCGATCTCCTTCATGTAGGACACGGCCCCGTAGTGCGCGAACTTCAGGTTGCCGAGGCGGACCACATCCTGGGCGGCGAGGGCCAGGGCCGAGAGGAAGAGCAGCGAGAGGTACGGCTTCACGCGCATGGGTCGCTCCGGATTGGGGGTGATGAGGTCATTCTAGGGCAAGACCCCGGGCACGGTGCCCGGCAATCAGCGCCCTGTGACGCGGAAGCTCACCGCTTGCGCGCCACCATGAGGAATTCCCGGCCCGCCCGCCGCGGGTGGCTTCCGGTGGCCGCGCCCAGGTGCAGCACGTCGAAGCGGGTCCCGGCGAGGGCACGCATGTCGGCCATGGGAATGGCGTGGGGCGGCCCGGGACGGCCGTTCACGTCGTGGAAGAGCGCGGCCATCCACAGCCCTCCGGGGCGCAGGTGGCGAGCGCAGGCGTCCACGTAGGCGGGGCGGCGGCCTGGATCCATGGCCACGAAGCAGGTGTGGTCGAAGATGGCATCCCAGGGGCCTAGATGGGTGGTGAACCAGTCCCCCTGGGACCATGAGACGCGGTCGCCGTACCGCTGCTGGGCGCCGTGGATGGCGAGCGGGGCGAAATCGAGGCCGGTGACGGTGAAGCCCCGCGCCTCCAGCTCGGCGGCATCGTGCCCGTAGCCGCAGCCGGGCACCACCAGGTCGCCGCCGGCCCGCAGGCCGAGGGGCAGCGCGAGGCCCAGCAGCTCGTCCACCAGGGGCGTGGCGCCGTCCATGTCCCAGCCGGGACGGCCTTCGTCCTCGTAGATGCGGTTCCAGTACTCCGGGTCCGTGGTCATCGCACCAGCATAGACCGCGGGTCCAGCCTTTCGGATGGGTGCAGGGTGACGATCAAACTTGAAGGCATTTAACCGCAGATGACGCAGATAGGCGCAGATGTGCGTCGACCCGACGTGTTTGATCGCGCCCGCACCATCCGGTGATGCGTACCAATACATCGGTGTGAGTCCGCTGATCTATTGCTTTATCTGCGCCATCTGCGTCATCTGCGGTATCAGGTGCTGATCTTGAAATGCGACGGCTGTGTCCAGCTGACGACCATGATGCACAAATATCTTTGCCTAATTGCAAAGCATGAAACAAAATTGAGCACATCCACCCCAGCAGGAGTCCCGCATGCACCCGACCCACGGCCTCCGCCGAAGCCTTCCCCTGGTCGCGGCCTGCCTGGCGCTGATGGCGGCGCCAGCCTTCGCCCAAGCCACTGCCAAGGACGATCCCCGCAACGTGTACCAGCGGCGCGTCCACCCGGTCGAACCCGCCGAGCGTGTGGACTGGTCCGGCCGCATCGGCGGGCTGCTGAAGGAGGAGCCGGGCGACCTCGTTCTCACGGCGGTGGGGGACATGATCTTCAACCAGCCCATCACCCAGCTCACGGATCCTGATCGCGCGGGCCTCTTCCGTCTCATGCAGGAGGCCGACATCGCCTACGGGAACATGGAGTTCTCGCTGAACGACCGGCCCGACCTCCAGCGGCCCTTCTACAATTTCCGCGCGCCGAAGGACTTCCGCTGGGAGCTGGCCCGCACGGGCATCAACCTGGTGAGCATGGCGAACAACCACGCGCTGGATTTCGGTCCGGAAGGGTTGCGGGAATGCCTGCAGGCCCTGGACCACGCCAACATCACCCACGCCGGCGCCGGCACCACCCTGGCGGAGGCCCGGGAGCCGGGCCGGACCACCGTGGCTGGCCACAAGACCCGCGTCGCCCTGCTCTCCTACATGCGCTACTGGACGGCCAAGTACCGCAGCAGGGATGCGAACGCGCCGTCCCTGGCGACCATTGATCCTGCGGTGATCCTGGCCGTCCGGGAGGGCAAGGTCGAGAAGGTGGAGGGCCCGCTGGAAGCTGACGTGAAGGCCATGGAAGACGACATCCTCCTCGCCCGGCGAAAATCGGACCTCCTGCTGGTGGCATTGCACAACCACGACGTGACCCACCACCGGGCCCACGGCATCCAGGACACCACGCCGCCCAACGACCAGATCATGTTCCGCCGGGCCATCGAGGCGGGCGCCGACATGGTGATCGGCACGGGTCCCCACGTGCTGCGCGGCATCGAGATCCACCAGGGCCGACCCATCTTCTACAGCCTGGGCGATTTCATCTACCAGTACCGCACGCCCGACAAGATCCCCGCCGACCTCATCCACCAGCGGGACGGCGAGATGCCCCGGCCCGCCAATGTCTCGGTCTGGGACCGCCGGGATTCCCGCGAGGTGATGGAATCGGTGATGGTCCGCATGACCCTCAACCAGGGGAAGCTGAAGCGCATCCAGCTGCTGCCCGTTACCATCGACGACGAGGGCCCGCTCTTCGGCGTGCCGCGCCTCGCGGGCACCCGCCGCGCAGCCGAGATCATCGCCCTGATGCAGAAGCTCTCGGCGCCCTACGGCACGAAGATCGTCAGCAAGGGCTGGTACGCGGAAGTGGCGCTTTAACGCGTTGCCAGGCGGAGGGCCCATTCGGCCCGCTTGGCCTTGAGGGTTTCCTTCAGCACCAGTGGACTCATCTCTTCTTCGAGCACTTCGAGGATCTCGTAGTCGAAAGCCGCCTCGCCGTGGTGGTTCCAGGCCGCCTGCAGCTCCCGGTCCAGGTGGCGCCCCTGCTGGAGCTGGAGCCACAAGCCGTTGCGGGTGGTGTCGAGGTTCGGGGCGGAGCCCGGCCATGCGCGGCCCGTCGCGCGGTGGCGGACGGCGTAGATGCCGGGCCTCGGCTTCATGGCCTTGTAGGCGCGCAGCGCCGCTTTCCGGTCGAAGGATCCGATCATGGTCAGGTCGCTTCCGGGAAGGCGGACCTGGCCAGGGCCCGCGCGTGGTCCCGCACGTCGGCCGGCCAGGCTTCGGTGCGGGCGTGGAAGGCGGTCACGTCGGCGGCGTACAGGGCGCGGAGGGCCTCTTCGTAGCCGGGGGCGTCGCCGGCCAGCGCGGCCATGAACCGGTAGGCGCGCTCCTGGGCCCGGCGCCGACTCTCCTCGGCGCTGCCGGTCCGCCGCGCGGCTTCCACCAGCTTCCGCAGGGTGACGGACGCGCCGCCGGGCTGGGCGTTCAGCCAGTCCCAATGCCGGGGGAGGAGGGTCACCTCCCGGGGCACGACGCCGAGTTTGGGCCGCCCCCTTCCGCGGCCTTCTTCGGCCTTCTCTGGAGCCAGCCGCGCGAGCACCTGCGCGGGCGTCCCCCGCGTGTCCAGGTCCACCACCCGACCGGTCTCGTCGTCGAAGATGAGCACCGCCTTCGAGTCGTCGGCCTCCAGGTGGGCCTTGACCGCCAGGGCCACCGCGCGAAGGGGACCCGCGGCCAGGCGCCGGGGACCGTCAAAGGCCGTACAGGGGGTTTGCAGGGGATCGTCCATGGGCTTCCGTTCAAGGAATTTGATTTTACCCGGGTCAAAATATGAGGTCAATAATGACCGGGTAAAAAGGGGTTAGGTTTTATCTACCTTTTTGCTCTGCTGGAGTGCCTGCTCGGACGCACCGCAACATAACCCGCCACTGCAAATTGCAACAATGTAACGATCCTCTGAATAGATATTGCAACAACTCTATCAAATAAAAGAGGATATTTTTATTTCACAAGAATTCACAATATGTATCATTTCTTTTTTTATGACATTGGCATATTAATTGATCCCCATTAATACCGCCGGCGTCCCTTATTAGCTCTCAATTCCTTTCCTTGGAGTGTATTTATGAATTCAAAAGCTCTTCTTTCTGGTTTTTCCCTTGCCACTTCAATTGCCTGCATCAATCAGAAGGCAGATTTCGAGAACAAGCTAAATAGATGGATCGGCAGACCGATTAACGAGTTTGTCCGAGCAAATGTGGAGCCAACAGGATCAAAAGCTCTTGAAGGTGGTGGCAGCGAATATGTCTTTGACCTCACCTGGAAGACACAAAAATTAGCGACGCCATCCAATTTTTATAGCAATGCACCTACATACCAACATCAGCCCGTACGTGAAACTAGCCGAAACACCTGTCGATTAGTTCTCACGACGAACCAGCAAGGCATAATTCTATCAACTCGATATGAAGGAACGGGTTGTTGGTAGAGTAGGCCAACCTCAAATATTGACACCCACCGGCCTAACCCTCAGTTCAACTCGGACCCCGCCTGCATTGCCTCCCGCTCTCTCAACTCCCTGCTTCCTCGGTTCCGCTCGTCGCCTCGGTGCAGGCGGGGCTGGTTAGCTTCTTCGTTCCACTGTCTCCTCGCCCGAAAAGGATCACCACCAAGGCACCAAGAAAAGCCAAAGACGCGCCTCTTTCAGTTCTTGGTGCCTTGGTGGTGAAAAGCCTTTAGCGACCAGGGTCAGCGATCCGCCAGCAGCCAGGCCGAGGCCAGCACCAGGCGGGCCATGCGGCGCACCTGGGCGGGGTCCAGCTGATCCAGGGTGTCGGCGGGGGTGTGGTAGCCCGGGAAGTAGCTGCCGAAGAAGCGCACGAAGGGCACGTCGCGCCGGGCGAAGTCGCGGTAGTCGCTGCCGCCGTGCCGACCGTCGGTCCAGTCCAGGTGCAGGGCCATGGCCGTGCCGGCGCCCGCCCTCACGAGGACGGGGCCGAGGTCCCGGTGGCCGGCGGCGGGACCGGGTTCCGCGAAACGGGCCGGGTCCACGCCATCGAGCGCACCCTTCTGCCCCAGGTCGGCGGCGAGGGCGCTGAGCTCGGCGCGGGTCCAGGGGTGGCCGATCATGTCGAGGTTCAGGTAGGCCCGGGTCTTGGCCAGGGGCCAACGGGGATGGCGGGTGTAGTGGCCGGAGCCGAACTTGCCCTCCTCCTCTCCGGTCCAGAAGGCGATGGCGATCGTCCGGCGGGGCCGGATGGGCGCGGCCGCGAGGACACGGGCGATCTCCAGCAGGGCAGACACGCCCGAGGCGTTGTCGTCCGCGCCGGGATGGAGGATGCCTCCCGGCAGGCCGAGGTGGTCCATGTGGGCGCCGATGAGGATGACCTCATCCTTCAGCGCGGGATCCGAGCCTTCGACCTTCGCCAGGACGTTGAACCCGCGGGTGGGGGTTACCTGCCCGCGGACCCTCAGGGCGGCCCTGCCGCGAAGGTTCAGCAGAAGCGCGCGCAGCTCGGGGGTCAGCGCCACGCGGGCCAGGGGCGGCTCCCCGGCGGCGAGGACCCCCGGGGCCGCCAGGAAATAGGGGGTGCCGGGTTCCAGCCCCCGCGCCAACCGCGTCTCGAGACCGTCTTCGACGGCGATGGCGGCCCTGGCGCCGAGCTTTTCGAGCAGCGCCAGACGGGCGTCATAGCGGTCGGCGGAACGGGGCGACGCATATTTTTCGAGCAGGTCCGCCTTCTCCCAGGCGGGGCCGGGCGGGCATCCCGCGCGAAAGACCACGACCTTGCCCCGGACGTCGAGACCGCGGAAATCGTCATGGCCCAGGGCCGGTTCCTGGATGCCGTATCCCGCGAAGACCACGGGCGCGTCAAGGATGCCCGGCGCGAGGGGGGGCAGGACGAGGTCCCGGCCCGCCCGGAAGGTGAGGGTGCCCTCGGTCGTGCGCAGGCGCAGGTGTCCGCCTCCGGGCTCGATCCGACGCAGGGGCACGGTCTGGCGGCGGTCGCCCTGGAGGGGCGGAAGGCCCAGGGCGTCCAGCTCCTTGGCCAGGTAGCGGACGGTGGCGTCGAGCCCCGTCGTTCCCAGGCCCCGGCCCTGCCGCGCGGGATCGGTCAGGAAGGCCATGTGGCGCGCCATCCGCCCCGCGTCGAGCCCTTCCACGGCGGCCTGCAGGGCCGGGGGCAGGGGCTCGGCGCGCGGCGCCGGAACGAGGTCGCCGCCCCGCAGGGCCAGGGCCGACCCCGTCAGGAGCCACCCGGCCAGGAGCCAGCAGGCGGCCCGCCGCCGCGGAGTTCGGCTCACACCGGGCCCCAGTGGAACAGCAGGGTCGGGGGCACCAGCAACAGGAAGGCGAGCCCCACCAGCATGAGCATGAGCGGCAGGAACCAGCGGGCCCATCGTTCCCAGGGGATCCTCGCCGCGCCCAGCACGCCCATGGTCACGGCGCTGGTGGGCAGGATGGGGTTGATGAGCTCCGAGAGGGCGAAGCTGTACACGCAGGTCTGCCGGGTGATGCCCACCAGGTCCGACAGGGGGGCCATCACCGGCATGGTGAGCGCCGCCTGCGATGTGCCCGAGTGGATGAAGAAGTTGATGACGCACTGCACGAGGAACATCACCTGGGCGGTCATGGCGTGGGGCAGCAGGCGGATGGTGGCCGAGCCGTAGAGCAGCAGCGTGTCCATGATCTTCGCGTCGTTGGCGATGACCAGCAGGGCCCGGGCGCAGGCCACGATGAACACCACGCCCACCATGTCCTTGGCGCCCGCGACGAAGTGCCGGGCGAGGGTGCTGGGGCCCATGCGGGAGATGAGGCCGATGACGATGCCCATGCCCAGGAACAGGGCGGCGATGGCCTCCAGGTACCAGTTGTATTTCAGGACGCCCCAGACCAGCAGCACCAGGGCGCTGAGGAAGGTGAGCAGCGCGAGGACGTGGGAGAGGTTCCAGGAATCGTCGCCGCCGGGGCCGTGGGCCTCCCGCGCCAGGTCGATGTCCCGCACCGGGCTCAGCTCGGGGTTCCGCTTGATCTTGGCGGCATAGACCATCACGTACGCGATCACGGCGGCCGTGGCCACCACCCAGGCGCCCATGCGGTACGCCAGGCCCGAGTAGATGGGCACGCCCGCGATGCCCTGGGCCACGCCCACGGTGAAGGGGTTGAAGAAGGCGCAGGCAAAGCCCGCGGCGGCGCCCAGGAAGGGGATGCTGGTGCCCACGATGGAGTCGTAGCCGAGCGCCCGGGACAGGGCGATGAAGATGACGATGAAGGGGATCAGTTCCTCGGCCATGCCGAAGACGGCGCCGGCCAGGGAGAACACCGTCATCAGCACCGGGATGAAGAGCAGCTCCAGCATGGGGTGGCGCCGCACATGCACCATGAGCCGCTTGATGCCCTGCTCCACGGCGCCGGTCTCCTGGAAGATCGCGAAGCTGCCGCCGATGATGAGCAGGAAGGAGATGAGGCCCGCGCCGTCAAGGAAGCCCTTGATGGGCGCCAGGAAGAGGGTCTGCAGGCCCAGGTAGGTCTTGGGGAGGCGCTGGAAGGTGCCGTCCACGGGCACCTTGAGCCGGCTGCCGTCGGGCAGCACCTTCTCGATGCGCTGGAACTCGCCCGAGGGCACGAGCCAGGAGAGAATCAGCACCAGCACGATGAGCGCCCCCACGATGACGAGGGTGTGGGGCATCTTCAGGCCGGGCGCCTTCGGCGCGGGTGCGGCGGTCTTCACTGGAACATCCCCTTGGCGAGCAGCCGTCCGGCCTTCATGAGCATGCGCCCCTTGGCGATGACCGTGCGGACCTCGAGGTCCTTGGGGTCCAGCAGCACCAGGTCGGCGTCCATGCCCGGTGCCAGGCGGCCCTTGGCCTTCAGCTTCAGGATGCGGGCGGGGTTCGAGGTGATCACCCGCAGCGCCGTCTCCAGGGGGATGCCCTCCTCCTGCACGGCCTGGCGGACCGCAGGGAAGAGCGAGGTGACCCGGCCCACGGAGATCTCCTGCAGGCGGCCGTGGCGGTCCCAGTCGGGCAGGCTGCCCTGGCCGTCGGAGGTGAAGGTGATGCGCCCTGGATCCACTCCGGCGTCCAGCATGCGGCGCAGGGCCTTGGCGCAGGGGATCTCGCCGTCCTCCAGGTACGAGGGCAGGGTGGAGGTGGTGAAGTCCACGTTGCCGCCGCCCTTGGCGTAGGCGATGCCCTCCTCGAAGAGGCGCGGGTTCCGGTTGATGTGGGTGGGCAGCATCTGGGCGGCGGAGAGCTCCGTCTCCGCCAGGATGCGCCGGAGGAACTCGAGGCCCCGCGCCCCGTCCCCCAGATGGACATTCACGACGCCCGCCTTCCCCGACAGCATGCCACCCCGGCGCGCCATGGCCACCACCTGGGCGAAGGCCTCGAAGGTGGGCTGGCTGGAGCGGTGGTCGGAGAGGGCCACCTCGCCCGCGCCGATCACCTTGTCGATGAAGAGCAGGTCCTCCTCGAGGGTGGGCATGAGGGTGCGCAGGGGCAGGCCGTATGAGCCCGAGTAGACGAAGGTGCTGATCCCCTCCTCGTCCAGGCCCTTGGCCTTGGCCAGCAGCCCGGCCATGTTCCGGGTGTAGCCGTCGGTGCCCAGGCAGCCCACCACGGTGGTCACGCCGCCGTAGATGGCGTCCGTGAGGGGCAGGTCCGGCGTACGGGTGGCGAAGCCCCCCTCGCCCCCGCCGCCCATGATGTGCACATGGCCGTCGATGAAGCCGGGCACGGCGTTCAGGTTGCGGGCGTCCACCACCTCGCAGTGCTTCCTGGGCACGCGGATGTCCGGCTCCATGAGCAGGATCTTCCCGCCGCCGATGAGGAGGTCACAGGCGCCCTGGGGTTCAGGATCGAAGATGGTGGCGTGCTTGATGAGGAGCAGCATGGGAACTCCGGCCGGACCGCGGGTCCGGGAGCTGGTTCAGAAGACGCGGGAGACGGGCAGCGCGGCACCGGGGATGGCCAGCTCGCGGAAGCCCGGATAGCCGTAGAGCCCGTACAGCAGGCAGGGCTCGAGCACCTGGATGGCGCGCCGGGCGAGATCCTGGTCGAGGGGCACCAACACCGTGCCGGCGGGGAGCTCCACCTCCGCCCGGGGCTGCCGCGCGACGATCTGGCGGTCCTTGTAGCGCTGGTACAGCTCGTCGTAAGGCTCCTCGAGGCGGAGCAGCTTGACGGGCTCCAGCGACACGCGCCGCGGCGCGGCGAGGGTCTCGAAGCGCAGCCCCTGGGCCTCCAGCACGGGCAGGAAGCGGGCGGCGGCGGCGGGATCGATGGCGTAGGCCTTCGGGGTGGGCACGCTGCCCTTCACCACCAGGTCGCTCATGGCGCTGGCGGTGGGGACCTCCAGGGTGCGGCCGGTCGCCGCCTCGCGGACCTTGACGGCCGTGACCTTCCCGTCGAGGTTCGCCCAGAAGACGTTGGTGGCGATGAAGGGCGGCAGGGGCTCGCGGCGGGCCCGCTCCGCCAGGCCCCGCACCCGGTCGCGCCAGGGGCGGTCCCCGAGCAGGTGCCGGTAGAGGATGCGGTAGCCGTCGACGCGCTCGCCCAGGTCCGCCTGAGGATCGGCGGCCTGATGCCTGACACCGGCCTCGATGATGAAGGACAGGGCCCCGAGGGTGCCCAGGCCGTTCCGGCCGTCGTCCACCTCCGGCGTGGAGGGGCGCATCTCCTCGTCCGGCGGCGGTCCGCCCACCAGGTAGCGGCGGTAGGCGTGGCCGGCCTTCCGCTGGAGGGGCTCGGCGGCGGCCACGGCGGCCAGGCCGGCGGTCTTCAAATACTCGGGGATCAGCGGATGGTTGGCGGCGTCCATGGTGATGACGGGCCAGGCCTCCCAGCCCCTGGCCCGGTAGCCTTCGCCGTCGCGGCCGAATTCGTGGCTGTCCACGGCCAGGTGGGGCCGGACGCGCCGGGCCACCCGGTGCAGGGCGCGGGTCTCGGGCTGGGCCAGCAGGAGGTGATCCCGGTTCAGGTCCTCGCCGGCGCCGTTGAAGCGGCGATGGGCCTCGGCGCCGTCGGGGTTGAGCATGGGCATCAGGTAGAGGTCCACGTCCTCGGGCAGCAACGTGGGCCGCTCGGCGATGTCGCGGATCAAGGTGAGCAGGGCGTCCTTTCCGGCCACCTCGTCGCCGTGCTGCTGGGCGTAGTAGAGCACCCGGAAGCGGGCCTTGGCGCCGCCGCGGTTGAGGTGGACGAGGAAGAGCGACCGGCCCTGGGTGCTCCGGCCCTCCTCGGAGACGGTGATGAAGCCGGGCTTCGCCGCGGCCTTCAGGAAGGCCGTCATCTCGGCATAGCTCACGGTCTTGCGGAGGGCGCGGTGGTCCGCCGGGAAGGGTGCCTGCACCGGGCCGGCGAGGCCCGGCAGCGCGAGAAGCAGGGCCAGGATGGCGTGGCGCGCGCCGCTCACTGGGAGACCTTCCGGGTGGCCAGGTCGATGGACTGCCCGGCCCGGAGCACATGGATGCGGAGGTCGCGGAAGGCCTCGCCCTTGAGGGTCATGCGGGCGGGATCGAAGACCATGACGGACCGCTCTCCCACCACCTTCGCGCGGCCGTCCTTGACCACCAGCGCGGTGGCCTCGTCGATGCCGAGGCCCAGGTGGTCCGGGCGTTCCATGATGACGCTGAAGAGCCGGTTCTCCCGGCCCCGGCGCAGGAAGTGCTGGTCCACCACCACGCCCTCGGGGAGGAAGCCCATGCCCTCTCGGGTCTGGTAGGCGCCGGGACCGAACTCGGAGAGGGCCTCCTTGCCGTTCCGGTCATCGCCCGTGAGCATGACCTTCGACATGATGGCGGCGCCGGCGCTGGTGCCGCCGACGGCGGCTCCGGCCCGGTAGCGCTCGAGGATGACCTGCTGGAGCGGGGTGCCCACGATCTTGTCGCCCACGCGGCCCTGGTCGCCGCCGGAGAACCAGAAGCCCGTGCAGCGCCGGGCATCGGCCAGGATCCCGGGCTTGGAGGCGTCCTCCCGGGCGCGGACGTCCAGCGCCACGAAGGCGAGACCGGCCTTCTCGAGATCGGCCTTCCACTCCTTGAGGGCGCCGTCGGGGTCGCTGGTGGACGTGGGGACGATGCCCACGACGCCGCCCTTGCCGCCGGAGGCCGTGAGGAATGCGTCGAGGATGTCCTGGGGCATGCCCCCGCCGCCGACGATGACCAGGGTGCCTTTCGGGGGAGCGGGCGGATTCCCCGCGTCGAGGCCGAAGCAGGTGAAGGCGAGGGCGAGCAGAAGGTGCTTCATGTTTCCATTCCATCACAAGGCGGTGGAGCGGTCGGTCGTCCGCTCCACCGCTTGTTTCGGTGACTGTAGGCCGGGGAGATCAGAACAGGAACTTGGCGCCGATGCGGAAGTTCCGGGGCTGTTCCTGGTCCAGGACCATGAACTGGTCCGGATCGCCCGGGTAGTAGCGCTGGACGCGGGAGGTGACCGCGTCGTCATTGAGCACGTTGAAGACGTCGGCGAACAGCTCGAAGGCGTTCTTCTTGCCCAGGGCGAACCGGTGGGACACGCGCAGGTCGAGGAGGCGGCGGGCATCGTAGGTGCTGGCGCCGAGCGGCTCGATGTTCACGAAGAAGTATTCCCGGTTGCCCAGGCGGGGCGTGCGGATGTAGCGGGTGTAGTGGAGGCCGCTGAGGTAGACGAAGCTGGCATTGAACCGGGTGCCCCAGGGTGCCTTGTAGGACGTCCGCAGCTTGATCTCGTCGTCGTTGAAGCCGGGCAGGTCGCCCTCGGCGTTGTACATCGAGCCGGCCCACTCGCGGCCGGAATCATAGCCGTTGGACTTGATCAGGTTGCCCTTGTTGCTGGCCTTGGTGTAGCTGAAGGAGATGTCCCAGTTGGGCGTGAAGCGGCCATCCACGGACACGGTGGTGGCCGTGTAGGTGCGCTTCGCGTTGGGATCGTTGGTGATGTAGTAGTCGTGCGGAATGTCGTCGATGCCGGTCAGGACGCCGGGGCGGTTGAACGTGAGGGTCTGTCCGGTCAGCGGGTTGTCGACGGACACCGTGGAGGCGGAGGGCGCGAGGCGGTCGAAGCGGGCCAGCAGGTCCTTGCCGGTGCGGCGGACCCAGCTGGCGGACACGGCCCAATTCTTGGAGATGCGCTTCTCCACCGCGAACTGCACCTCGTCGAAGTGGGGGTGCTTCACGTCGGGATCGAGGGTGCTCTGCTGGGAGACGTTGTTGCGGTGGGTGCTGGCATCGAAGACCGGCAGGGGGTACTCGGCCAGGGGGTTGGCGAGGTTGGTCAGCACCACCACCTGGGCGTCGTCGTAGTTCGGCCACCAGAACCGCCGCTCCAGCGGGTAGGCGTTGGGGATGGCGCGGTCATAGTAGGCGCCGGAGAGGCCGTCGTAGTAGCGGCCGACGTGGCCCTTGATCGAGAGGGACTTGGCGGCGTCGGGGGTCCAGGTGAAGCCGAAGCGCGGAGCCACCGTGTTGGTCTTCCAGAGGTCGCCGCCCTTGAACTGCTCGAAGCGGAGGCCGGGGCGGAGGACCAGCTGGTCGTTCACGGTCCACACGTCCTGGGCGAAGAAGGTGTTCCGCTCCAGCTTGGTGTCGAAGTCGTAGCCGCCGCCCACCTGGACGAAGTCGGTGTAGATGGTGTCGCCGTCTGTCAGAGCGTTCAGGGAGATGCCACCGGGGTACCAGGTGCGCTCCTTGTCCCGGGCGCGGTCGACATCCAGGCCGAACTTCAGGGCGTGGGAGCCGCTGCCGGAGGGAATGTACCAGTCCAGCGAGGCCAGCAGGCCGACGCGGCTGCGCGTGTTCTCGAAGGCCTCGTAGGCGTTGTTGATCTGCTCGAAGCCCTTGTATTTTGCGTAATCAGGGTAGAGCGGATTCTCCGGCACCAGGCCGTCGATGTAGAGGCTGTAGGCTTCGCCGTTGTAGGCCTTGTGGTCGTCGATGCCCGTGTAGCCGCTGGCGCGGAGGGTCAGCACGATGTTGCT